>SXGT01470108.1_pt1 | contig 24965 bp, 15 predicted proteins | sample 3176221 | NCBI WGS metagenome assembly SXGT01 (sample SAMN11356862, study PRJNA531348) | freshwater metagenome | isolation source: freshwater sample F1-120 | place: China: Fuxian Lake, Yuxi | collected 2017-12-25
CAACGGGCAGTCTTTTTCAAATGATTACGAACATAGCAAGCTTCTCGGAGAAGAGTTGCTGAGAACCTATTTCGAGCATCTGACTGTTTACCGACCATCGATTGTGATCGACCCATCCCTCAAACTGGCTAACCTGGGTGACCGCACAATTTATCAGGCGTATTCCGTCTATGAATACATTGCGAAGATGTTTGGTCGTCCCGCAAAAGGTGATCTGATTGCCGCTATCGGGATGTCAGGAAATGAGAGGAAGAACCTCGTCACAGCAGAATGGATTGCCTCGACGATCGCTCATATTCTGGCCGACGACACGTTTCATGGTCGGACTTTTCACCTGACCCATCGTCAGGGAACGACAATTCGTGAGATCGACGAAGCTTTTTGTCAGATCCTGGAAGAAAAGAATATCGGGCGACCCCGAAATGGGAATATGCCGTTGGAGAAAATCACTCAGAGTGCCATGAGTGAGCAGTTTATCAAAACCTTTGCGCCTTACTTCCGTGATGATCCGGTGTTCGATCAGACAAATGTGTTGGAAGCGTTCGACGGCGACATCGATCAACTCGCTCCTGATGTCGGTGTCGATTCATTGCGTCGACTGGTAGTTTCAGACTCCAAAACAACGCCAAACGCCCCAAAGCAGCTTCATCAAAGTGTCCGCGCTGCCGGTCAGTGGCTTGCATTCATTGATGAATGCCATGTCGAGAAATCCTCGGGACATCAACTGTCTGGATATCGAGTCGGTCTCATCTTGCATGGCCTGGGTGGTGGCGACTGGTTGATTGCTAAAGCAAAAGATGGTCGTCCGGTTGTCTCGGCAGGTGGGGCAGAATCAGCAGACGATGTTCTCTCGAGTTCATCGTTGGCCTGGGAAAACTGGTTGAGTACCGAACATCCCGTTGATGAGCTGATGCGATCAGGGCAGGCGATGTTCGAGCGACGTCAGACCGCTGATCATGATTATCAGCATGAGAAACTGCTGTGCGATTTGAGACGTCTATTTGTTGAACGATCTCATCAACTGGTTGAGTCGAAGGATCGCATTTAATTAAGAGTTCCGGCATGAGCAAGACGACGAAGCCATTGACTGACGAACTGGTGATCCTGGGGTTGGAGTGCCATCTCCCTGGAGCAGAAGATGTGCGCGCTTTTGAAAAGCTGCTTGTCAGCGGCAAGACAGCGTATGAAGAGCTTCCAGAAGATCGCGTTCAGGCAGACCGCCACTTCGATGAGCGGATGGGACAGCCCGGAAAGACTTACACGACGCTGGGTGGCCTTGTTGCAGAGAAGCCCTTTGATCTGAACTTCATGCGTCTGACTGACACCGATCTGGGAACTTATGACCCAGTTCACTTGAGGTTTTGTGAGACCGCGCTGCGCGCTTGGCGAAATTCTGGTTTGAACGAACAGGATTCTCTGCTGAGACAAGCCGGCGTCTATGTGGGGCATTCGGGTGCCACTCGTTACGCGGGTGATGTCTCGATGGCGACGATGGTCGTCGAAGGTCTGGAAATACTTCGTCAACTGCCTGCATTTCAAAGCCTCGATCAGAACTCGCAGCAGGCAGTGATCGAGCAGGTCTCCAACGATATTCGTTCGAAGCGACGGACGCGAAGTCAGTCTCAGCCGCGTCTGTATGATGGATACATCGCTGCCTCTCTCGCGGCTGGCCAGTTAGGACTTCAGGGGCCGAAGATCGTCGTTGATGCAGCGTGCGCGTCATCGCTGTACGCCTTGCAGCAGGCCGCTCTTGCGATCTGGGCGGGGCGAATCCCTGCTGCGATTGTGGGAGGTGCGACCAGTAACAGTGTCGATAATCTGATCCTGTTTTCGCAGTCCCAGGCATGTAGCCCCAAGGGATCTTATCCTTTCGACCAGCAGGCCAGTGGGCTTGTAAGCTCTGAAGGATACGCAGCGATCGTCGTCACGACTCGCAGCCTGGCAGAAAAACTCGGACGACCCGTACTTGCGGTGATCGAAGGAATCGGGACAGCCTCTGATGGCCGAGGCAAATCGTTGTGGGCACCACGCCAGGAAGGGCAGGTTCTTGCTATTTCGCGGGCCTACCCGCCATCTTCGCCGCTGGAGATCGATTACCTGGAAGGGCATGCGACCGGAACACAGCTCGGCGATGCGACCGAATTAGAATCGGTTTCGCAGTTACGAACAAATCGAAACGGTCCCCTGCTGATGGGGAGTGTGAAGTCCAATCTGGGACACACGCTGGAAACTGCGGGAATGGTCGGTCTGACAAAGATTATTCTCGCGATGACCTCGGGGACGATTCCTCCGACGGTCAATGTTCGTCAGCTGACGGATCGATTTGAATGGTCGAAGAAGACCGTTGAAATTGTCCGCACGCCGACACCATGGCCGCAAAAAACATCGACCGCGAAAGATAATGCGAAGCGCGGCGCTGTCAGTGCGTTTGGGATTGGCGGGTTGAATGCCCACGTCACAATCCGACAGGGAACAGCCAGTGATCCTCGTTCCAACTTCCCGGAGCGGAAGGCGTTTGAGCCGATCGCAATTGTAGGACGAGGTCTCGTTTTGCCCGGTGCGCTGAACATTCAGGAATTCTCAAAGGCGCTGAGTACTGATACCAGCTTTATTCGTCCGATGCCCGAGCATCGCTGGCGTGGACAAGCTGGGATTAGTAGTGGAACGAATCATCAGCCACATTATGTTCCCCACAACAAGGCGGGCTGGATCGAGAACTATCGCTTTGAAAGTCGCGACTTCCGCATTCCGCCCAAGCAGATTTCGCAGTCGAATCCCATTCAGATGATGCTGCTGGATGCCGTCCGACAGGCTTTGTCGGAGATGGGTGTTCAAGATCTCCCTTCTGTGAGCAAGGTCATCGATACCGTCACGACCGGTGTCGTGGTGGGAACCGTTTTCGGAGGCGAGTTCTCGAATCAGCTGCAGTTTGGACTGCGACTGCCCGAAGTTTGCGAGCGACTCTTCGCGTCTCTGGTGGCAAAGGGGTTCGATTCCCGTTCAGCTCAACAAATCTGTCAGCAGTTTCGAGATGCTTATTTGAAAGACCGTCCTGCACTGCTGGATGAGACCGGCAGTTTCACAGCGAGCACGCTTTCGTCCCGGATTGCGAAGTCGTTCGACTGCATGGGCGGAGCCTATTCGATCGATGCGGACGATCCCTCGGATCTTGCAGCATTGACCCTTGCCGTTGATTACCTGCAGGCCGGTTTGTGGTCGACGGCCATTGTCGGCACTGCACAGCGGTCTCTCGATCTGGCATCCTTTGAACAGCTGGATGCGAACGGACGACTGGTCCGCAGTGGAGACATCTCTGAAGTTCTGCAAGACGATCAATCGATCCTGCCGGGCGAAGGAGTGGTCGTTTTTGTACTTCAGAAGCTTTCCGAAGCGAAACGACGCGGTCTGAAAGTCTTTGGTGTGCTTGGAGTTCCGCCAGATACTCAACAAAGATTATCCCAACAGGATGACGCGGGACGCGGACTGGCCCGAAAATTCGGATATCTGGTTGGTTCCCAACAATTCGTACGACTTGCCGCTGAAACGTCAAAATGGGAGAAACAGGGCTCTTGGCGCGATCAAATTACCTCGGCTGATGTAAATTTGGTTGCAACAGCTCATGACAAAACGACATACTGCGTTACTTGTACAGATCCCCACCAGTTTGAGCGACGACCTGCCCAGACTGCCAAACCTTCCCCCATGTCAGCACCTGCCTCGAAACCACTTATGATTCAACCTGTGACTACCCCTGCCAAGAAACATGTCAAAGGAGCAGTCTTTCCACTGCGTTTGTCATCGACAACTTTGGACGGACTGACTCAATCTTTGCGTGCTGTTGTGGAAGCTGGTCGTCAGGCTGGATCGGAAACAGATTCGTCCTACGCGGGATTGAATTGGCGCTGTTCGATCACGGCTGCGTCTGATGATGAGCTGAAAAGCCGAGCCGGTCGATTGTTGCAAGAGATCGGTCGCGGCAAGACGGGGGGTGTTTTCGAATCGATCCAGGCGATCCTCTGGAATAAGACGTCCGCCGACAGCATTCGAATTGGCTGGGTTTATCCAGGCCAGGGCTCGTATTATGACCAGCCGCTGGGCTTTCTTGATCAGCCGATAGCCGAACAAATCATCGGACGAATTGACCGTGCCTGCCAGTCGATCGGCGCCAAGGCGATTGGACCAGTGTTACGAGGGGCAGAAGAATATCGCCCGCAAGATGTCTGGATGAACCAGTTGTGGGTTCTTGCTTCCAGCTTGATTTCATCGTCACTTCTCAAACAGGCCGGCTTAGCTCCGCATGCTGTTCTTGGTCACAGTTTTGGTGACTATGCGGCTCTTACCGCACATGGTGCCATCACGATCGAACAGGCTGTGCAACTCGTCAAATGGCGAACGGATGCCGTGACGATGCGAGTCACTCAGCGCGGGAAACTGGTTTCCGTTCGTGGGACTTTAGCAGAGGTTCAGCGCGCGATCGCAGAAGCGAATCTGCCTTGTCTCATTACTCATCAGAATGCTCCGAGCCAGACCGTCATTGCTGTTTCCAGCGATGACGCGGAACGTGTCGTCGGTGCCCTGATGGATCGACGTCTGGCGAGCCTGAGTCTGTCGATTCCGGTTCCCTATCACACTCCGTGGTTGAGTGATGCGCAAAGTTATCTTGCTCAGGTCATGAAGGGGACGAACCTTCGTCCGATAAGTTCTGCGTTTCTCTCGACGACCAGTTTGAAATACCTGTCTGAACCTGAAGATCTCAAGGGCAACCTGCTGGCTCAGCTGACGAGCCCGGTGCTTTATCAACCTGCCGTCGAACGCATGATGCGGGATGGCTGCGATGTTCTGATCGAAGTCGGTCCCAATAACGTCCTGTCTCGCATGAACCATGAGATCAGCGGCGGAAAAGCCCTCTGTGTCAGTGCTGATCTGCCTGGTGAAAGCTTCTCGTCACGTCTGGAATTCATCCAGGAAGTTCTCACGATCGCCGGATCTGAAGTCACGGTTGCGACTGCTCGGCCTGTTTCCGTGACAGCTGCTTCGACGCTCAAACCTCAGGCTCAGGTCCAGCCAAAATCGATTTCCAATGTCGAGGTGATTGATCTCCGACGTGGAGCACTTAGAGCTGCCAAAATCGATCCGCTCGCGAGCGAACGACTGCCGCATTCGAACGGCGTCTCTGCAAAACCTCCCTCTGCACCGCGGGTTGAAATTGAGGCAGAAGTTGTTCGAAGCGTCCAGAATGATGAGCCGAGCGCCGAACCAACGGTGACAGTCGATGCTGCTCAAATCGAGATGTATCTGAAAGCACTTCTCGTCGAGTTGACGGGCTATGAACCCTCTGTGATCGATCTGGATGCTGACCTTGAGGCTGACCTGGGTGTCGACAGCATCAAGAAAGCACAAGTCATCGGCGAAGCCGTCGAGTGCTACGGTATTACTATCAATGCAACCACGATGCGCCTGGATCAGTTCAAGACACTGGCAGACATCAAGACATTGATCGTCGAACATGCTCAGGTTGATGAGCCAGCCCCCGTCGCGACGTATGTCGTATCAGCAGCGACGGTTCACGAGCCGGGCGCTGTTCCAGAGTCATCCATTGTCGAATCGGATGCAACAGTCGCTTCTGCGACAAGCCCGCAGGCGATCGCAGATTTTCTGGTCACGCTGGTCGTGGATCAGACGGGTTACGAACGTGACCTGGTTGATCTGGATGCCGAACTTGAAGCCGACCTTGGAATCGACAGCATCAAGCAGGCACAGATCCTGGGCGAAGTTCAGCAGCACTATGAGATCTCAACCTTCCGTGCAGAACGGAGCACGCTGTCGCAGTTCAAAACCCTGCGGTCGATTCAGCAGTTTCTGCTCAATCAGATGAGCGGCGAAGAGATGGCTGTCGAGAAGACACACACCAGCACGCCAGTCTCTGTTGCCAAGCCTGAGACCAATGGTCACTCCGGAAAATCAAACGGCTCGATCTTTGATGTGTATGTGAATGGTCATTCTGATGACCAGATCGGGCGCATTGCGTACGAACATGGCTTCCGTAATCGCGAGCAGATCCAGAAGTCACTCCGAAACATGCTTCAACGTGGTGACCTTGCCTCAGCGGCGAATGGTCATACCGAAGAAGTTTCTATCGAAGTCAATTCACTGGCTCGTGGAGCAGGAGTTCCAGCCGAGAGTATTCAACTGGCTCGACGGTTCCTCCAGCGATCGCAGAACGAGACCTCACTCGAAAAAAAAAAGGCTGAGCTGACAGCCGAGAAATCGTCTGCCCCTTTCACCAGCGCCCCTCTTCTGCCAGACGATGCCATGCGTCTGGTGATGAGAACCGTGAAGGCACCACATCGGGCTGGCATGCCGACAGAGCCCACTTTTAACGGCCCTGCGCTTGTCCTCGGCGATAACGCGATTGCTCGCGAACTGATGACTCGATTGAAGTCACGCGGGGTAAATGCTCACCAGCTGCACAGTGTCCAATCGCGAGACGAACTCGAAGCCCGTCTCGATGGCATCTGGGCACGGGAATCAACACCTCACATTTTCATCACGAGTCCATGGGATCCTGCTTCATTTCGTGATTTCGCTCTGAACGCCTGGAAACAGCGTCGCTTCGAAGCTCTCGAAGTTCCTTACCGCACTTGTCAGCGCTGGATGACTTCGCAGCTCAAGGCAGGCACATTCGGCGAGTCATCGTTGATTCTCGTCACGAATGGTGGCGGTGACTTTGGCTTCTCCGGCAAGTCGATGGTCTCACCAGAGAGCGGACTTTCTGGTTTGATGAAAGCCATCGTCATCGAGTCGTGGATGCAGGGTGAACGCAGTACGCCCGTAAAGACGATTGATGTCAGTCCAGAAACGACAGCTGTGGATGCTGTGACAGCGATCTTCCAGGAACTGGCAGCTCCGTCTTATGAACCTGAGATCGCGATCTGCGGGAAAGAACGTTCGACGGCTCAGGCGTTTCATCGTCCATTGAATAATGAGAATCAAAGTCGTTCGACTCCGAAGATTACGCCGGGCAGTCACTGGGTTGTGACCGGCGGTGCCCGCGGGATCACGACGGTCGTTGCTCAGGAGATCGCACAGAAATATGGGATTGTGCTGCACTTGGTCGGCAAGTCACCTGCTCCTGCTCTGACAGAGAGTATTCGCTCGCGAGCTGTTGAGAATCGAGCAGCCCTCAAGCGTCAGGTCATCTTTGAAGCCAATAGTCGCGGTCAGAATGGGATCGAGACATGGCGCAATCTCGAGAAAGCCATCGAGATTGACCAGTCACTGGCCCGCTTTGCAGACATCGGGATCAAAGCGTTTTATCACAGTGCTGATGTTTCGGATGCGTCCGAAATGTCGAACGTCTTGAATACGATCCGACACCAGCATGGCGCGATCGAAGGTGTTCTCCATGGAGCCGGTATCGGTCAGGATGCCCGCTTTGATCTCAAGCGACCAGACAAAGTCGATCAATGCCTCAAGGCAAAGATTGACGGCTGCATCAACCTGATGTCGCTGACGATGAATGATCCTCTCAAGTGGATCATCACATTCGGCTCAATCAGCGGACGCTTTGGCGCGAATGGCCATACGGATTATTCACTGGCCAATGAATCGATGGCCAAGCTGGTCGACCGATATCGCACTGTTCGCCCTGAGGTTGCCTCGGTCAACTTCCACTGGCATGCCTGGGGTGATATCGGCATGGCGACGAAGCCGGAAACCAAGCTCGCTCTCGAGATGATCGATATCGAGTTCATGCCCGCCCGAATAGGGCTGATGCACTTGATGAACGAACTGGCTTACGGCGGCGATGAGCCGGAAGTCCTCATCACGGATCGTAAGTACTATCGCAAGTTCTTCCATCGGGATCGCGCTCTGACGACAGCCGTCAATGCGTTGCCATTACTCGATCCGGATGGCACTCGCCAGACTGCCGACGAAGTGATGTCGCTAGCGCTGAATCCTAAGAACGAGCGATTCCTCAGCCAGCACCGAGTTCAAGGAACCGCGACGCTGCCATTCGTTGTGGCGATGGAACTGATGGCCGAGGCTGTGCGGGCGAAGACCAATCAGGACGTCGTGGAATTGAAAGATATCGCCGCTGTTCAGGCAGTGAAATTCCCGGCTGACTTGCCGAGAACGGTTTCTTTGAAAGTCCAAGAACACGGTGACGCCAGTTACTGCGAATTAACGGCGGATGTGGTGCGCCGCGATGGACAGGTCGTCAGTCGCGATAAGACCTTCTTCCGAGGAACGTACGTCACAGGGCAGACCTCTGCTCAGACATCTCGGTTTGAAGTGCCAAACGCCCGCGAAATTCAGAATTGGCAGGACGTCGTTTACCATGAAGATCCAAACAGCGCGATTTTCCATGGCGATAGCTTGCGATGCCTGCGTCGGATTTCGATCGATGGAGACGAACTGATTGGCGAGATCTCAGCGAATTCACCATCCCATTTGGCTGGCGAAAATCGTCCGACAGTGAATTGGACAATCGCTCCATCGGTGGTCGATGCCTGTCTTTATGCCGCTGCGATGCTTGCAGGGCGTCGCTTTGAAAAACTGAGTCTCCCCTCTCGCTTTGATCGAATTCTGATTGGGCGACTCCCAGATCCGGGTGAAATCTGTTATGTCACTTGTCGTGTGACGGGTGAGACGAGCAGTGGTGCAGTGATGACTGTGATTCTGACTGGTCAGAATGGTGACATGCTCTGGATAGCAGAGGGATATCATCTGGCATGGTTAGGGCAGGGCGAGTCGATCGCGTTGGCATCGAGCAAGATGTAAGGCGTTTGTTGGCATGTTTCATAGTCCTGTTGCATTCACACCTCCGATTCCCCCTGAAGGCTACTACAGCCCTCAGCAGTTCGAGGCAGAATGCGCGCACGTCTTTGCAGACAGTTGGCATCTGGCTGGAACGATCGATCAACTCGAAAAGCCTGGCGACTATATCTCTTTGAAGATTATGGACGTGCCCGTTGTCGTCCGGAACTTCAGTGGCGAACTGATCGCATTGCGAAACGTCTGTGCTCACCGTCATGCTCAGCTGGTGTGTACGGCCTCTGGTCACAGTGAAACACTGAAGTGTCCTTACCATGGCTGGGAATATGGTCCCGATGGTCTGACACGAAAAATCCCGGCTGCGAAGAACTTTCCACAATTCAATCGTAAGCAGTACTGCCTCGATAAGTTTGCCGTCGAGACCTGTGGGCAACTCGTTTTTGTTCGTCTGACATCGAGTGGGCTTTCTCTACGAGACTGGATGGGCGAGCGATTCGACATGATCGCTGAATGGTTCAACCTGGAACGGTGGAGCCATGCGATGACGCTTAACTTCGAGTATCCATGCAACTGGAAGATTCCAATCGAAGCATCTCTCGAGAGTTATCACATCCCAAGCGTCCATTCAAAAACATTCGCGGAAGACCCCGGCGAACCAAACAGCGATCACTTCTTCCACAAAACCGGTACCTCAATGCAGACTGTTTTCGAGGGAGGACGCATCGTTGATCGATTGCTCGTTTTCTGGGAGAGAATCATCTTTTGGATGATGGGTGTCCGACACACCATCGGCTATCAGCATCACCACATCTTTCCGAATCTGCTGGTCTCGCACACGGCGTCGTTAACGATCGCGCAGGTAATCTTGCCGGAGTCGCCGACGACTTCTCGCGGGATCGTGATTCAGGTCGGACGTCGTGCCGAACGGACTAACGCTGTCGCGTTGGCGGCGTCGTGGTGGTGGAAAACTTTTTCGACCTGGCTGACGAAGCCGATTCTTAATGAAGACATTGGCATTTACCCTGCAGTTCAGGCGGGTGTCCATGCTGCAAAACGCTCGGGTATTCTAGGGCGGTGTGAAGAGCGGCTTTATGCTTCGCAGCGTTACATTACGCAACGAATTAACGGCGTGGCGCATCAGTCAACGATGATAGACGACATCGCAAAACTTCAGGAAGAACAACGACCGGCGACGAACGAAGTCTCGCTGGCACATCACGAGAATGTTTGAAGACAAACAATGATTGACCTCAGCGGAAAAACAGCAATTGTCACCGGGGCATCCCGAGGGATCGGTCGCGCCTGCGCCATTCGACTGGCAGGTCTCGGCGCGACGGTGGTCGTGAACTATTTGAATTCGACGGAAGGCGCCTCCTCGACCGTTTCGACGATTCAGCAGAACGGCGGGAACGCGATCGCGATTCGCGCCGATGTGTCCTCACGAGACGATATCGTCGGGCTCGTGGACTACACGCATGATCGCTTTGGCTCTGTCGATATTGTGATCAGCAACGCAGCCGCCGGGGGATTCAAGCCGACCAGCGAAGTGACCACGTTGAATTTTCAAAGCGTCATGCAGCACAATACACTGCCTCTGCTGTGGCTGGCGCAAGCCGTCTCGGCCAAGCCCCACGGCGAAGGCGTTATTAAATTCACCGCAATTTCCAGTCACGGCTCTCAGCGGATCGTGCCAAACTACGGCGCGATCGGGATCAGCAAAGCAGCGATTGAAGCGCTCGTGCGACAACTCTCGTACGAACTTGGTCCTAAGGGGATGAACTTCAACACGGTTCTTTCTGGCATGGTCGAGACGCAGGCGGTTGCTTCGATGCCAGACATGGCAAACATTTTGAAGTCCGCCCAGGAATTGATGCTGGTGAAACGTCAGCAGCTTCGACCTGAGGATATCGCGGACGTGGTCGCGTTTCTTTCAAGCCCATCGAGCGACATGATTCAAGGGCAGGTCATCGTCGTCGACGGAGGCGTCATGAATCGAGTCTGACAGAAAACAGGGCGAGAAGAATGAGTCGAAAGCGGGCGGATGAAAGTGAATCACGATGTCTGGCATGATTAATCAAGAAGAACTGGTCGAAGAGATGGCAGAGCCGACTGCCGACGATCGACCTCATGTCTCACCCGGACGGTGGACTGTCTTCGAACGCTTTATTATGCACAACGATGGGCCATCAACGCCCATGGTCTTCCGAGTTCTGATGCGGTTCAATGGTCCATGCGAACGTGACCTGTTGAGCCTGGCCTATCGGACGGCGGCGGTTCGTCAGCCGATGTTCCATGCGCTTCTCGAATCCACCGGGCAGTGGCGAGATGTGGAATGCTGCCCTCGTTTGAATTGGGCTGAGTCGCGACTGAGTGAAAAGGAACTGGTCGCGTTACCGATTCAAATGATTGAGATCTCCCGTGAGATCGGTTTGAGGACAACCGCCTATGCCGATGCGGTTGGCATCCTCATTCATCTCGACTTCCATCACGCCTGCTGCGACGGCCAGGGGGCACGTCAGTTTATCGCCGAGTGGTTCGGTATTTACGACCAGCTCGTGAACAAGGAAACCGTCGAACTCTCACGCCTTGAGTTCGAGAAATTCACACAACGTCATCTTTATCGCAAAATCGCACAGCCCGTCGGTTTCTGGGAGGGGATGCGAAACCTGTATGTCACCCTGGCAGGCAAGTCGGCCCGAATTCCAGAGAAGAACGCACAAGCGGATCATCGCATCGTTATCGAACGCCCGCTCGACACCGCGACAACCAAAGCCCTGCGTGCGAAATTGAAAGAACAGGGCTGTACGATCAATGACCTTTGTCTGGCAGTTTCGATGATGGCATTTCAGGAAGTGTTTCCCAAGGTCGCAAAAGGTCGAAAAATTACGGTCCTCAATCCTGTCGACTTACGTTACCCATCTGATCTGAAGATGCCGGCATGTAACCGTCTCGGCATTGCGTTTCTTCGTCGTAAGGTTCGGGCGCGAACGACATTTTGCAGCCTGTTGGCATCACTTCGAGATGAGATGCAGTACGTGAAGCGGAAATATGTGGGTGCCGAGTTCCTCCACGGCCTTCAGGCGGTCTCGGAAAAGGACTGGTCGTGGCGACTGATCATCGATCGAGAGTGGTTCACGCCAAGTGTGCAGTTTACTTGCCTGGGCGACACCACGCGGGCGAATCGTTACAAGTTCCGTGAAGACGATGGTTCGTTGCTCATGGGCGAGATGAAGCTGGAACGAATCTCTGGGATCGCCCCGATCGCACGCGGGATTCCGATCAGCATTGCGGCCTGTGAAACAAAAAACTGCATTTCGATGACGTTTCAATCGCATACGCGTTATGTGACTGGCGAAGAGTCACTTGCCTATGCAAAGGCGTTCATGGACCTTCTGGTCAAAGGTCTGGAGTCGTAACCTGAATCAGGTTGTTTCAAGAGGGGACGAGATGTCCTGATTTTCGATGTTTGGATCGAGATCGGGATCATAGCCGTAGATATCAAAGGCGAACTTGAGTTTCTCGTAGAGGAATCTCTTGCGGGCAGGATCCATCTGGAACTTGTTTTTCTTGTAACCCTTCAGCTTCGGAAGCATTGGTTCGAGCTTCTGCATGACTGGTGTGCTGTCACCGAGGTTCAGCTGTTTGTAAATCTGCTCGATGTAAATTTCCGGATCTTGTTCGAAGTCCTCATAACGAACTTCAAACAGATTTCCTTCGGGGATCAGAGCTTTGTCTTTTTCGTACGTGGTGATGGTCTCGACATACAGATCCAGCGCATCACGCTCGATGTAATCGAAGTTTGTCTTGCCGAAGTCGTTGAGAGGATAGAGCACTTCACGCAGGTGGATACTGGAAGTGACGCATCGATAGGGGTTGCGGTAAATGTAAACGAACTTGGCGTTTGGGAAGAGCTCGAGGAGAATTTCGACTTTGGGCGTGTGGCCTGGTGATTTCAGAATGACAGGCTTGTTTTTATACAGGTAGGTAATCTTCTTCATGAAGTAGACGATCGTCTCTTTCCACTTCTTACGTTCTGCAGGAGTCGCGTCTTTCATGGTAATGAAGCGCTCGAAAGATGATCGATCTCCGTTTTGCCACGCCAGCAGCATGTAACAGGAGATGAGCGAAAGGTTGATGATCGCGAATTCATCTTCCTGCGGGATATCCCAGCCGGCTTCCATGTTGTCCATCGGACGGGTGTCGGGAAGCAGCCATTCGGTGCAGTAGGTGAGAGTTTTTTCTGTCGTCAGAAAGTGAGTCGGAAACAGACACTGATACATGTTGGGAAAGCAGAAACGATCATCCAGAGTCATCAGGTTGTGAAGTAGGGTCGTACCGCTGCGCCAGTGCCCCAGGATGAAGATAGGATCGGCAAGCTGGGTGTTTTCGACGCCCTTCCCGTGACGGATTCTCTCGATCATGGACCAGAACGAGTTGCTCGCGCAGATCAGAAACAGAGATGCTAAACGCGGGTATTTGGTGTAGTGAATGGCAGGCTTCAGCTTTAGAAAGTCCAGCAATGTGCTAAAGTTCATCCCGTGCCACAGAGTGAAGCCGTTTTGCGAAGTACTCTTTTTTTTGCTGGGGGCAGCTTCCATCGATCTCTTACCAGTTTCAGGTTACGTTAGGACGGAAGGCGTTTCGCTTCCGGGTGCAAGCTAATGAACAGCTTCTGATGCCTTGGTCATTACTTCGACGATTTCAGGCTTTCGTCTGTTTGGGAATTGGGGGAATCGGATGATTTCACCAATTCCACCGCCTTAAACGTAGTGTGTTGAATGTTTAACGCGCAAAATCAAAGTGACTTGCACGCATGTGTCCGCTGAAAGACACTGTTCAGCAAAGCACATACCGCGTTTGGGGAACGAATCATAGCACATGTCTCAGTTTATGTCCTACCGAGGAATTACAATTGAGGATACGTATGCAGAAGCATTTAGCATGCGTGGCACACGTCTAGTGATTACCGCCGCCAGCCGAAAATGGGTCGGGCACGCCGTTGACCAATTGACGGGCTATGGAACCAGCGTGATTGCCTGCGATGCAGAAGTCGGCCTTGAAACCTGGCTGAATGAGAAGGAAACGCCAGATGGGCGGATGGGAGCCAGTGTGCTACTGTTTGGATTTGGGAAAGATGGATTGCAAAAAGCCGTTCTAAAACGGGTCGGCCAGTGTATTTTGACATGTGCAACGACGGCTTGTTTTAATGGCGTTGCAGACGGAGAGGCTGGCAAAGACATCGAAATTGGCAAACAACTGCGATACTTTGGCGATGGGTTCCAGATCTCCAAGAAACTTGATGATCGGCGGCTTTGGCGAATTCCCGTTATGGATGGAGAATTCCTTTGTGATGCGATGGCAGGCACATTTTCCGGGATCGGTGGGGGAAACCTCATGCTGGCTGGCAAAGAGCCTCAACAGTGCTTAGAAGCCTGTGAGGCCGCCGTCGACGCGATTCAAGAATGTCCTGGCGTGATGACTCCGTTTCCTGGCGGGATCGTCCGAAGTGGCAGTAAAGTCGGCTCACGTTATCCAACACTCAAAGCCAGCACGAACGACGCCTTTTGCCCGACACTCAAAACGATGGTCAAATCGCAGCTTCCCGCGGATGCCAACTGCTGTTACGAGATTGTCATCGATGGAGTGGACTACGCTTCCATTCAGCAGGCCATGAAAGCCGGCTTACACGCTGCGATCGATCATGGCGGAATCCAGTTTGTCTCAGCGGGCAACTATGGCGGGAAACTGGGACCTCATCACTTCCGCCTTGTGGATCTGCTGGATGAAACACCGAATTGAACCTCTTCCGTTACCGGGAGGGAAGGGGCGAGAGAGATATGAACGAACAACATGATTCCACTTCAAGATTGACAATTGCTGGCTGCTGGCTGATCAGCCTGGTGTCATTGACGCTGCTCAGTGTGCGACTTTTCGATACGCCGGTTCTGATGAGCGCGAATGATCGCTCACGCTGGTGTACTGTCTGGTCAGTTGTTGAAAAGGGAACCTTTACCATCGATGAGATCCGGTCCAAGCCAGGATGGGATACGATCGACAAGGTTTATCATGAAGGTCACTACTATTCGTCGAAGCCCCCCTTTCTGGCGTTGCTGACGATTCCTGTTTACTGGGTTCTCAAACAGACGCTTGGCTTGAACCTGCTTGCTGATCCCCAACTGACGGGGCATATCGTCCTCCTTCTGATCAATTTGATTCCGCTCGCCTTCGGTTACTGGGTCTGGGCGCTCCTGCTGAAGCGTCTTGGATTGAAGGACGTACCGCTATTGCTGATGCAGACGGTTTTCTGCTTTGGCACTTTGATCCTGCCGTATGCGACGACATTGAATAACCACCTGCCAGGGGCGTTATCACTACTTTTCTCGCTTTATTTCTTTTTGCGAACTCAGCCCGGACAATCGAGTCTGATTGATTTGGCGTGGTGCGGCTTCTGGGCGGGAATGACATTCGCCTTCGAACTGCCCGCCGCCAGTTTTGTCGTCCTTATGGGGCTGTTGCTATTGAAGGACGATTTCAAGAAGACGCTGATGGCGTATGCGCCAGCCGGGTTCCTCGTCGTGGCAGCGTTTCTCGTGTCGAACGCTATGGTCACAGGGAGTATCAAACCCTTTTATAGTTACTATGGCACGGAGAAGTACCTCCACGAGGTCGCTGGTATTCCCAGCTACTGGGCTGATCCCAAAGGCGTCGACAAAGCACCTGATTCGCTCGCTGTCTACTTTCTGCATTGCACGATCGGCCATCATGGGATCTTCTCGCTGACGCCATTCTGGTTACTGCTGTTTCCTGCGTTTGTCAGCATGCGACGTTGGACCCAGACGCGTCAGCAACAAGTCGGCCTCATGGCGATCGTGATCTCGCTGGTTGTGTTTGGTTTCTACATGACGAAAACAGAACACTACAACTTCGGCGGCGTCACGGTGGCGTTGCGATGGATGGTCTGGCTGATCCCGCTGTGGCTGGTCACGATTGCCGGTTGGATGAAGCATCGTCCGTTCAGGCAGACGAAGATGATTGTCTGTCTGGTTCTGTTGGTCCCTTCAATCATCTCTGCCTGGACACCCTGGATTGGGCCCTGGCGTCATCCCTGGCTGTTTCAGGTCATGGATAAGGCTCGCCTCATTGATCAGTATCGAGATGATGTCAAACCGTTCGCCAAGCCCCTCAAAACCTGGTTCACGACGCTCCCCAAGAACGACCATCAGCTTCCTTACTGGGCTGTTTACCGTTCTGTCGACACCCAAGGTCATCTGATGACGATGCGTCTTGAAGTGACGTCTGTCAAAGAGGGAACTGTTGAACTGACTCGAACAATCGACGGTCAGCAGCCATTGTCGTTTACCCTCTCCAGGGCTGCCTTCGAGAATGGCGACGCGATTTCGAAGCAGTTGATCACGAACCCGTCCCCCGAAGCGTTGGAGTTTGTGCGTGGTTTCGTTGCGAAGGAAACAGAGGACCTTACCTATCGCCCTGGTTTTGATCGCTATTTGAAACTTCCGTTTCAAAATGACTACCTTCGCTGCCAGCGTTCTGCCGCGAATACGCGATTGAAGCTGCCAGAATCTGGAATCTGGGTCGGTTCGAGCTGCGACCTCTGGCTGAACGAAACTGTTCCCTTTGGAACCGCTCAGTTTGCGACGACCTTGACGGATTTCTCGACCGGGGAGACGATGTCACGACGCCTCTGGAGCATGCTCGATCATAGCGGCCTGCATCAATCCGACCTGAAGTCGGAGCGTTAGAAGTTTTGCCATGTTAGATCTCTCGGCTGCGATTCGTCATATCGATGCTGCATTGCAAAAGCCTGCCCATGGCGATGCGCTGCCACTCGTCGGTGTCAGCGGTATCGGCGGCAGTGGGAAAGGCTATGTTGCGAGCCTGTTGCAGCGAGAACTGGTCTCGCGTGGCGTGAAGGTCGCGTTGCTTCATGGGGATGATTGGCTCAGCCTCCCGGAAGTCAAATACCGCGATGAAGAACCCGCTCGTCATTATTACGAACATGCTCTTCGCGAACGAGAGATGTTCGATACGTTCGTCCTACCACTCGTGAAGGCGGGGCGAGTCGACCTTACGTATGAGGCCTACCTCGAACGGACACGGAGCTACATCGAAAAACGGGTCGAGATTTCCAACGTCGATGTCGTCATCCTCGAAGGGATATTGCTGTTTCGGCGACCCTACGCCGATGAATTCGATGTCAAAATCTGGGTCGAATGCCCTTTTGGTATCGCACTGGATCGTGCATTGCATCGCAATCAGGAAGACCTCGACATTGAAGCCGTGACGAGAAAATACCAGCGGATCTACCATCCCGCACAACGCATTCATCTGACGGAGGATGATCCGATTGGACGTGCGGATGTCGTCATCGTCAATGATGCAAAAGTCGGGTGAGCCAAAACAAAAAGGGCACAGACAAAAATGTCTGTGCCCTTTGATTTCAATCGACTCAGGAGCAGTCGTTAATAGCCAGCGGGAAGTTTCATGCCGAGGACCTTCAGCAGGAAGGCGTACTCGTCAGCGACTTCTTCGATGATCATTTTGGTCGGCTTACCGGAACCGTGACCGGCTCGCGTTTCGATGCGGATGAGGACAGGTTCCTTACCAGCTTGACACTCCTGCAAACGAGCAGCGAACTTGAAGCTGTGCCCTGGCACGACCCGGTCATCCGTATCTGCCGTCGTCACCATTGTCGCAGGATACTCAGTTCCTGGCTTCAGATTGTGGTAAGGCGAGTACTTGTAGATGATTGGGAAGTGGGCTTCGGTTTCGGAAGAGCCGAACTCGTCGACCCAGTAACGACCAGCTGTGAACTGGTGGAAACGCAGCATATCCATGACGCCGACGGCTGGCAGGGCTGCGCCCCACAGGTCAGGTCGTTGTGTCATGACGGCCCCGACGAGCAAGCCACCGTTACTGCCACCCTGAATGGCGAGCTTCTTGTTGGTCGTGTACTTGTTGGCGATCAACCATTCCCCGGCGGCGATGAAATCGTCGAAGACGTTCTGCTTCTTCTCGATCATCCCACCCTCATGCCAAGACTGGCCGTATTCCCCACCACCACGCAGGTTCGCGAGGGCAAAGACGCCCCCCATTTTCATCCATCCCGCCCGGCTGACCGAGAACGATGGAGTCAGCGAGATGTTGAACCCGCCGTAAGCGTAAAGCAGCGTCGGGTTATTGCCATCGAGTTTGACGTCTTTATGGTGAGCAATGAACATCGGCACTTTCGTACCGTCTTTGCTCGTATAGAAAACCTGCTTGAGAATATAGTCTTCGGTTTTGAAATCGACATTTGACCGTCGTAGCAGGCTCGATTCCCCCGTCAGCATGTCGTAGCGATAGATGCTCGGCGGGATGACATAGTTGGAGAACGAGTAGAATGTTTCTGTCTCGACTCGTTTGCCACCGAAGCCACTGGCGGTTCCCATACCGGGCAGTTCGACTTCACGGACAAACTTGCCGGTCATGTCGTACATGCGAATGCGGGTATGAGCATCCTTCAACTGGCTAACGACGAACATGTTCGCAACGAGGCCAACAGACGCAATCGGTTCTTCGCCTTCTGGCAGAACTTCCTGGTAGTTTTCCTTGGCAGGCTTGTTGATGTCGATCGCGATGATGCGTTTGTTAGGTGCGTTCAGATCGGTCTTGAAGTAGAACGTCTCACCTTCGTTGCCGATGAATGAGTACTCATTTTCAAACTCGGTGATGAGTTCCAGCGGCATGCCGAACGGCTCTGCGAGGTCTTTGTAGAAGACGCGATAACGATCAGCCGTCCCCTTCCAGACTGTGATGATCAAATAGCGACCATCTTCAGAAACCGTCAGTTCATAACCCCACTCCGGCTGATCTGGACGATGGAAGACGAGGACATCGTCAGCTTGCGACGTTCCAACGCGGTGATAGTAGATCTTCTGGCCAAGGTTCAGACTTTGAAACGCTTCGCCTTGCGCGGGCTCATCGAAGCGGGCGTAGAAGAACCCTTTGTTGTCCTGAGTCCAGGTGACGGAACTGAACTTGATCCACTTCAGTTCGTCTTCCAGCAGCTTGCGGGACTCGACTTCCATGACCTTCCAGGTCCGCCAGTCAGACCCGGCATCCTGAATCGAATAGGCGAGGTACTTGCCGTTGTCAGAAAAGACGATATCAGACAGAGCAATCGTGCCGTCTTCCGACCACCCGTTCGGATCAACGACAACAACCGGATCGGCATTGAGGTTATCAATCTCGAAAAGCACCGACTGATTCTGCAGACCGTCGTTGCGGAAGTAGTAATACTTCGTGCCCGCTTTGAAAGGGGACGAAAACTTCTCGTAGTTCCACAGCTTGGTCAGCTTTTCGCGAATGGTATCGCGTTCGGGAATCTGATCGAGGTAGTCGAAGGTGACTTTGTTCTCGGCTTCGACCCACTCCGCGACTCGCTTGGATTCGCGGACATCTTCTTCGAGCCAGCGGTAAGGATCGGAAACCTTCGTTCCGAAGTATTCATCGACCTGATCGACTTTGGGAATCTCCGGGTAGACGATCGCCTTGTTTTCCTGAGCTTGCAGGTATTCGATCGGACTGGAGACCAACATAATTCCTCCGACTAGACAGACGAGCAGACGCACGAATGCTCGGGAGGTGATGCGAGGGAATCGGGCGTTTCGCTCGCATTTCAGGGGGGTGATGGTGAGCACCGTGACGGTCGAATCAACCATTGATATCCTCAGCTCCTCAGATTAGGCCAGTGTACAATTGAGCTTTCCAGGGAAGAGCGCGCATCCCGTGATAAGCTTTACCGGTCAGTCTCGTTTTAGCATCCCTGCGCCCGGCCTTGCAACCGGCTTACGCAATTTGCGCGGGTTATCCGCAGTGTAACGAAGAATTTCCGCAAGACGCCTGAACGAGTTACGTCGACTAGGTGTCGAAAAAGAACGAGTGGCACCGTTGCCAGTTTTGCGGGATTCGCTATCCTGAACGACTTGCGACGAATCACTGACATCGCGTCGTGATATGTCGTTCCGGAGAGGTGGCAGAGCGGCCGATTGTGCAGCACTGGAAATGCTGTGTCTCGCAAGGGACCGGGGGTTCGAATCCCCCCCTCTCCGCTTGGTTTTGCTTGAACGTCGTAAACCGATAAATCGGTTGTGCTTGCGGCGGATGATTCGAGTCAACGGAGGTCGCTGTCCTCAATTTGTCCTTCTTGGACGGGAATCTTAAAACGAGAGTCATGTTGAAGTCCTTTCGTTATGACTTTGAAACGGAAACGGAATTAGAAATAGTTGGAATGCTGGTCAAAAGAGACGGAAGGCGATTGATCAACTGCAGTTCCTTTTCATCATCACGGTGAAAATAGATCTCCGCAGTAGAACGATCCGAGTGTCCCATCCATGCATTGGTAACGTGCTGCGGAACGTCAGAATACACACAAGTTGATTTGAAGTAGTGGCGTAGTGAGTGGATGGTAAATCCTTTGTTTTTCAGACCAGCTGGTAGTCCGCAGGCTTTGACAGCACGCTGAAATGCTTCATTCAGCTTTTTGGGCACGATCCAGCGTTGCCCCTCCGGAAATTGACTGGAGGCGGGTGACGTGAAAAACCAATCGCGGCCTCGCTTGTGCTTGCGAAAGAGCAATAGGAGTTCCTTGTGAATCGGGACGCGTCGAGATTCGCGCGTCTTTGTTTCCAGGCCCTCACGCGATTCGATCTCAAACCATCCAGTTTCCAAATTTACGTCATTTGGTTGAAGCCGTTGCAGTTCCCCAATTCTCAACCCGGCATGGGCCAAGGTTAGGACGACCAGTTGATGATGGCGCGGTAGTGTCTTGACGATTTGGACTAGCTGTTCGTGCCTGAGAGGCGTTCGTTTTACGAGGGGCGGTTTGGTAATCCGAACTTTGATCAACGGGCTCTTCGAAAGATAGCTGCGCGACTCGCACCACGTCAGAAACTGTTTGATTACAACGGACTCGTGATACATGGTCTTGGCTGCAACCTTTGAAGTGCGATCGCTTCTGTAGGCATCAAAGGTTGAAGCTTTGATTTCAGACAGGCGAAGGATCTTCTTTTGCTTGCAGAATGCCGTTAATGAATTCAATTCTCCCAAATAACGTTGTATAGAACTCTTGGCACGACTCTCAGTCCTTAACCAACTGATGTAAAGTACGACCGCTTCCGCGACCGAGAGGTCGATCGTTTGATTGGACTCGCCATTCACCAAACCGTAGTCAATCTTGATCGCCTTTTCTTTGGCGACTTTGAGATTTTTGGTGGATAGCGATACACGCTTCTGCTTGCCGTTTTCATAGAACTCGGCATAGTAATTTTGCCCGCGTTGGCAGACAGTGACGCGGGCTCCCACTTTGAGTCTAAACTTGGTCATTTTCTTTGGGCTTTCTTTTTAAACGAGTGATTAACGAGTTCGATTAGCTTCTCGCGATGGAAGATGTAGTGCTTGCCCTGTTTTTTGCAGGCACCTTCGAACTCTCCGCGGGCGATGCGCAGGTAAAGTGTCTTGGGGCTGACTCGCAGCAACTCTGCTGCTTCTGGAGTTTTCAGCAGGTACGGTTCGTCCTCAGCGGACATTCGAACATGATGTGTCATTTTTGTGCTCCCTTAAGCAATGGTGGGGCACAGGCTATTTGAGATCTCAGAATTTGTCGGGGGCGCATTTTTGCGCAACGGAAATTTCAGCAATTCGGGTCAAAGCGCAGAAAATGTTGGCGGGAGGCAAGCGTCCCGCAGCTAATGGAAGACGCTGCGAAAGCGACTGGTTCCATCAAAACACGAAACATGAAGCCTTCGACAATAGCCGAGAATTAACGCACCGCATCTAAGTAATTATGGTGCAAATTGGAGCAAAATTTAGCTAAGCTGCTCTCGGGCAGAATCAATTCAGGCGAGTCAACGTGTTCCCTTCAGACTTCTACTCGTTCCTCTTCTCATTTGTGACATCTTGTTTGACAGTCGTTTAATCTGTTCTTCCGACAGGTGACAAAAGCTAGCAATCAGCGAATTTCGCCTGGAGATGAAATCACTAGGACGCTTTAGCGTTGGATAACGAAAATCTAAGACTCGTTTCCAATGGTGAATTCGCAGGAAATTGATGTAGGTTTGAACGTGATTGTGATCATCAATTCCATCGGCTTCGGAGCGGGCTCGATGATTGCGATAGATCCGGCCACGGGAGTGAGGAGCAACCGAACTGAGCGAAAAGGCAGTTGGGAGTTCTGAGTTAGCCTGCAGCGATTCATAGATCGCGTTTCGATCCTCTTCAGGCGCCAAAGCCACCGGATCGAGAATGGCCAAATGCCACATCAAGACCTCTTGGACTCGCCATTTACTAGCAAACGTCTGAAACTGTCTGACGAAGCTTTCAGGCGGAGTTGCAAATGCTCGCAAGCCGCGGACAGCAAGAGGAAAGAGGGGACGAGTGTTCGCGGGAAGTTCGGTCCACGCATCCCGAAGGGAATTCATTTCATTCAAGAAATCCTGATTGACAATGAACCTTCCGCTGGCCGCCAAATGTCCTTCAGAGAGTTTTGTGGCCAGATCTTCTCCGCGTTTTGCTTTCTGGATGTCCTCATTTGTCCATTCGAGCCGCTCAAATTCTTCAGAGCGATCGCGATTTGTGTATGGGATAATCTTCAGAGGATGAGCCACATATTCCCACGACGAAGAATGTCCGAGAGTGATCTTTGTGGCAAACTTTTCAGCATGATCTCGCTCATGCTGTAGATCAGATTCGGTGATACCCTTGTAGAGAAAGCGAAGTCGGTCAGCCGTGTCGGGATCTTGCAAATAATAACAGATTCCATCGGGATGCTCCGCACATCTCGCAGAGAACCAGTCGGTGGCATCCGTTTGCGCAGAACCGATGCGGAAATATCTTGAACTGGCCCAAAGGCGCGCCTTGGCTTTCATGGAAACTTGCATGATACGACCTCTAAAGTAGCTGCATCGAGCTATTTGTTCGACTTATAGCGAGAGGTAGCAAAAGCGTAAACAGGAACTTTGGCAGGCGTTACTTGAATGAGAGGGGATTCGAACCCCGAAGGTGAATTCTGCAATCACCCAAATGGAAAGGACTTACCAAAACCGTCTCTTATCAACTCAGTAAATAATCAGCACTTGCTTTGCTCTGATTGTCATGGATTGGCATTAAACGATCCCCAATTGAAACGCCTCATCAACCTTTGGCCGGAATTGCAAGAGCATCACAAACTGGCGATCTTAGCCCTTGCCTCAATCCATCCAGCAGTGGCCGAGCCCACTCGGATTGTCAGCTCTCCTCATCTCCGCGGTCAGTCCTTGGGAGAATAGCTACGCGGAGAGAATCCACTCGAAGCTGGAGGATTGGTTCCTGGATCGTGAGACCCTCGAAGGACTCACATACCCACCGATTATGCAAGGAACGAAGCATCTGCCGTAATTGGCGACAGAGCCTGACGAAGTTTTGACAGTGGATCATGACAAAGTCGTCGTTAGATCATACGTTGGTGGATTAGCGAGGTCGTTCGAGCGAAAAGCGGCTTAGTCGATTTAGGGTCCGCCAGCAATTCGAAGAATTGTTCGGCAAATTTTGAACTCGGATCGAGGTTGAAAAGCTGCTTAAAGCCACTTCGATTCAATAATCGTCGCGGCGCTGCACTAGACGCCTGTTCTCGATCTAAGCTTTGAAAGGTGAGAAAATAAATGAAAAACTCCACCCCGCCACGACTTTACTGCGGTCACTACACTTGGACCGCACGCGTCGTTTCGCCAGAGACGAGCACCTGCATTTACTCTCTTGTATACTAAATTTATTTGGCGACAACTGTCATTGGCTTCCATGGATTGATGTGAAAAAGCAGCGGCGTGAGATTTTTGTTGTTGTAAACATGCTTTGATATGTGTAAACATACTTGTCACCTGTACGTATTCAATCCTACGTCACATCTCTTATTCCCAGTCATCGAAACGTACTTTTCTTTTGCAATACGCATTTGCCAATGCAAATCTCGGCTGCATCGGACTGTGAAAATGAAAATCTCGGCCCTATCGAAGCCCATTTTCCATGATACGCGAGCTAGGGCTTCATTGGCTTTGGCGGACATTTATTTACAATCACTCGCGATAGCTTTGGCCTTCTGCTCGTTTGCCGGATGCGAAAATCATATTCCTCAATCCGGATTCGATCGTGTTCGGACCACAGTACAGCGGCAAGGACAGGATGAGGTTTGGACGGCATACCAACCCTATCTAATAGTGAAAAAAGGGGCTAACGAGAATATATCTCATACCTTCTCTGTAAAGAATGAGAGTAACCAAACACTTGAAATAATTGAGTCGGCTCGAACATGCGGCTGCGTGGATTATCGTTTGAATGGAAGCACATTTGCTCCAGGTGAATCCCTGTTAGTAACAGTTTCGTCAAGTATAACGGGGGCTAAAAGCGACACTTCAGGATGTAACATCATAGCAAAGTGCGGAGATACACAAAAACAACTAACATTTCTGCAATCGATTACGGCCTTCTCTGACCTATCTTTCGAAAACGGGAAAACACATCTAGTGTTGTCGGAATTCTCTGCTGGTAAACTGATTTCGAGTAGAATTGCGAAAAAATATCTAATGCACGACGAAAAAGCCGAGCCTTTATCACTAGTGAAATTAACAGCCGATGACATAACGGTAACAATTGATGAGACAGCCGAACGAAGAAGTGTCGGAGAGGGAATAGATTGTATCGACTACAAAGTCACATTTGCCCGCACGGCGCCAGCGGTATCATCGGGTTCTAGTCTGTTGCATCTCTCGGATGGGACCTCCCAGCTAGAGGCCACTTTAGCATGGAATTCACCCAGCTTGTTACGTGTCGAGACGGTTGTGTGCGCGGAGGGTAAAGCTGAATTGCTCCTAACCTCCGCGAAAAACACTGCCTTTGTAGTGGAAGCAGTACAATACCGTGATAGCAATGATGAGATACGGCCATTGATCTATACTATGTTGCCGTCGCTCGAGCGGAATAGCGAAACTCTTGCACTGACGCTGCCGTCCTCTTTAACTGCAGCATTTCCAGTTCAAATAGTCTGTAACTTAAGCCATGACAATGGGCATAGTCAGCCCTTAGTCATTAGACACATGATTATTAACAAGTAACCACCCGATATTTGCGACAAACCACGTTTGACAAAATAAGCTTCC
>SXGT01674366.1_pt1 | contig 24965 bp, 23 predicted proteins | sample 3176221 | NCBI WGS metagenome assembly SXGT01 (sample SAMN11356862, study PRJNA531348) | freshwater metagenome | isolation source: freshwater sample F1-120 | place: China: Fuxian Lake, Yuxi | collected 2017-12-25
GCCAGATCGAGGCCAAGGCCCTGCGCAAGTTGCGTCATCACAGCCGCAGCAAGCGGCTGAAGGCCTTCATGGAGTCCTGAGTCCGCGTGGTTAGACTCTGGCCGCCGGGCCCGTAGCTCAGTGGTCAGAGCAGGCGGCTTATATCCGCTTGGTCGCTGGTTCAAACCCAGCCGGGCCTACTCTCTCCCCGGGAAAACGTGCACGCCGACCTCGTCGCGATCTCAAATTTGTACGCCGCTGACCGCGCGATCGACGCGCTGCGCGGCGAGCACGAAGCCCTGTCGTCTGCGGTGCGCTTGGCTCGTGAGGCGGCGGCTGGAGGCGAGGCGACGGTCAAGTCGGGTGAATCCGCTGTCGCGACCGTGACGGCCACGCAGCGCACGACTGACCGCGAGCTCGAGGACTACGTCGACAAGAAGAAGCGCGCCCAGACCCTGATCGACACCGGCGCCGGCGACTACGCCTCCGCTGAGCGACAGGTGGCCCAGTGCGCCGCGATCATCGACCAACTCGAGACGCGCTCGCTCGAGTTGATGGAAACGCGCGACGCCGCGGAGAAGGTCTTGGCGAGTTCGCGTCGTGAGCTGGTCGCGAGGCAAGCGGACCTCGAGTTGGCAAGAGCGAAGCTCAGCGCTCGTGACGCGCCGATTCGGTCGGAGCTCGCCGCCGCCCTTGAGCACCAGCGGGCGGTGTCGCCGGAGTTACCCCCCGCCTACCGGCAACACTACGACGACTTGCGTCGTCGCACGCGCGCGGTGCTGGTGAATGTCGACGACGGCTGCTGCTCGGTGTGTGCGATGCGCATCCCGCCGCAGAAGTTCGTCGAGACGCAGAAGGACCGTGCCGTGCACGTGTGCGTCGGCTGTGGCGGTTACATCCTGCCCTGATACTGCGAGGAGGAAGCCTTGTTGTTTGCTCTGCTGGTCGCTTGCTCCCCCTTCGAGGGGAGCTGGTACCTGGTACCCGACCTCGCGTCGCAAGACGTCAACGGCGACTGCGCCGACGACGACGAGTACGACAGCAACGCCGGGGTGGTGGTCGACATCTACCGCCTCGGTAACGGGCAGGTGGCGGTGATGCTGGGCCAGGCGCTGGTGGGCGTGGCCGCCGGAAACGAACTTGAAGCCTCGTACGAGGAGTCTCTCGAGGGCGAGATCGACGGCGTGGACGTGTCGGTCCAGGACAGCGCTCGCTTCGACGCCGTGGTGAGCGGCGACGTGATGGAGGGGGTGATCGAGGAGGACTACGCGGAGGAGGTCGGCGGCGACGACTACGACTGCTTCACTGAGACGCCGTTCACCGCCTATCGCGTACTCTCGGGTCGCGACAGCTACACCAAGGAGACCATGGTGGAGTCGTCGGAATGATGGCGATCCTGCTGCTCGGTTGCGGCTCGGTGTTCGATGGGAGCTACCTCATCGAGTACGAGATCACCGACGCCGACGAGGAGTTCGGGCTGGTCCCCGGCGACAAGTTTCAGGCTGTCGCCGACCTGATGAGCACCGGCGGCAACACGGCCATCGTCGATGTCGATGGCACGGTTTACCAGGGCTCGCTGGCCAACTATCAGCTCGATGTGGACCAGTGGAGTAGCGTGCGCGCCCAGGAAGGCGACTGCGAGTACGAGCTCGTCAACGACGAGACGATCACGGCCTCCTTCACCAGCTACGACACGTTCAGCGGCCGGATCCTGGTGGAGCAGGACATCGAGAGCTCGAACTGCGGTCTCGACGACCAGAGCTACACCTTCGAGGCCGACCTCGCGGGTGTACGCATCATCCGGGGCTCGCAGGTCGACGACGCCGTCCTCCCGCTCTACGAGTGATTAGGCTGCCGGTCGGACGGAGAAGCCCACGGGACCGCGCGTACTTGTCGCTCGCGACAGGTATTCGAGGAAAGTCGGAGCTCCAAAGGGCACGAGGCCGGGTAACGCCCGGTCAGCGCGAGCTGGAGGAAAGTGCAACAGAGAGCAGAACGCCCGCACGCCGAGAGGCGGCGCCCGAACTTGCCGCGACCATCCCCCGGGTCGCGCCGCGGCGAGGAGGGGGGGCGGCAACGCCCCGGTGAGACTGAAAGGGTGCGGTAAAAGCGCACCGGCGGCCCTGGCAACAGGGTCGGCCAGGCAAACCCCCTCGGGAGCAACGCCAAATAGGGACTCGGGTGGCCCGCCTATGGGTCCGGGTTGGCGGCTGGAGCGCGACGGTAACGGCGCGCCTAGAGGAATGGTCCCGACCCCGATGGCGGCAACGTCGCCGGGGCACAGAACTCCGCTTACGGGCTTCTCCGTCCCCCGCCCGCCGTGATCCGCGCTCTCGACCTCACTCGCCGCTTCGTCGTCAGAGACCGCTCGCGCGGACTCGGCGGTGCTCTGCGTGACTTGTTCCGGACGGAAACTCGGGAATCCACGGCGGTCGACGCGATTAGTTTCAGCGTCGCGCCGGGCGAGGCGGTGGCCTTGCTGGGTCCGAACGGCGCGGGGAAGTCCACCACCGTCAAGATGATTTGCGGGATCCTCCAGCCAACCGAGGGGACAATCCGCGTGGGCGGGCTCGACCCCTGGGCGGAGCGCGAGCGACACGTGCGTGGCATGGGGGTGGTCTTCGGGCAGCGCACCCAGCTCTGGTGGGACCTCGCGGTGATCGAGGGATTCGACCTCCTGGCGGCGATGTTCGAGGTACCCCCCGTCGAGTATCGTGCGCGGTTGTCGCGACTCGACGATACGCTCGGCATTGGCCCGCTGCTGCGCACGCCCGTTCGACAGCTGTCACTTGGCGAGCGCATGCGCTGCGAGCTCGCGGCCGCGCTCCTGCATGCGCCCCCCCTCCTGGTGCTCGACGAGCCCACCATCGGGCTCGACGTGGCGGTGAAACTCCGCCTGCGCGCTTTCCTCGCCGACCTGCGCGACGAGGGGCGCACCACGATCCTGCTCACCACGCATGACCTCGGCGACATCGCCGCGCTCTGCCCCCGCGTGCTTTTGATGTCGCGAGGGAAACTGCTGCACGATGGCCCGCTCGACGCGCTGGTTTCGACGCTGGGAGGGCAGCGCCGAGTCGTGGCCGAGGTGGAGCCGGGGACGCTGATCCCCGGCGCGTACGAGGCCGGACCCGGTCGGCTGGCGGTGGCCCTGGACCCCGCTGAGCCCGACGCGAGGGTGTTGCGCGCCGTGCTCGCCGTCCCCGGGGTCCGGGAAGTGTCGGTCGAGGAGGCACCCATCGAGGCGCTGGTCGCGCGGGCCTACGGGGCCTGATGCGCGCCCTCGTCGCTGCGTTCCGCATCGGCTTCGCGCATGTTTTCGCGTACCGGGCCGAGGCGGCCATCCAACTGTTCTCTGCGCTCATCGTCGCTGCGCTCAACCTGTCCTTGTGGACTGTCGCTACCCACGAGCGGAGCGAGATCGGCGGTGTGCCCTCGGGCGACATGCTCGCCTACGTGGTTGTTGCCTGGACCGGCGTGGCGGTGATCGCGACGCGGGTGAACGAAGACCTCGGGCGGCGTATTCGCGACGGGCAGGTGGCCGCCGACCTTTTGCGGCCGGGGTCGCTACAGGCTTTTCTCTACGCGCGCGATCTCGGGCGGGCTGGGGCCGCCGCGATCTTGCAGGCCGCACCGCTATTGTTCGCGTGCGCGCTCTTCGTGCCGGTGCGCTGGCCCTCGCCCGCTGCCTGGCCGCTATGGGCGGTGTCGGTGGTGCTGGGTCACGCAGTCAACTTCGGCCTGTCATTCCTGGTGGGGATGGCCGCGATCAAGCTTGGGAATGTCACCGGGCTCTCGCACCTGAAGGGCACGCTGGTGTCGGTTTTCTCCGGGGCGCTCATCCCGGTGCAACTCTACGGGGAGGGCCTGCAGTCGATCTTGCGCTTCCTTCCCTTCCCGATGCTGGCCCACGCGCCCGCGAGGGTCTTTCTGGAGCGCGATGAGCACGTGGGGCTCACACTTCTCACCCAGGCGGGCTGGGCCCTCGGCCTCTGGCTAGTCGGGGCGTGGATCTGGCGCCGGGCGGTTGCGACGCTTACCGTGGCGGGCGGGTGAGCGTGGAGAGCGGCCCCACGGTCTGGATGTCGGTCGCGGTGGCCATCGCGGCCGTAGTGATCGCCACGCTCCTGGGACGGTTGCTGCTTCCTGAGTCCCTGCGTCGACGGCGTGAGGCGTGGGTGCTTCAGGTGAGCCTGGGCACCGGGGCGCTGGCGGCCGTGTGCGCGCTGGAGGCGGCGCTGGGTGTCGGCTTCCTCCGGGTGGGCCTCCTGATTCCGGTGGCGATTTCGCTGCGGGAAGCTCGGCGTTGGCGTATGCGCCTGCCTCGTTTCCTGCGGCATCCCCTGGCGATCCCGGTGGTGGGGCTCCTGGCGACGGCGCCCTTGCTGGCGGCGCTGGCCCCGCCGACCGACACCGACGAGATCTACCAGCATCTTGCCGTGGCCCGTCGCATCGCGGACACGGGAGGCTTCTCGGGGGGCTTCGACTACCCCGACGGATCCCGTCCCCAGCTCTTGCACGCGCTCTACGCCGCCTTGCACGCGGCGGGTGGCTTCCCTGCGGTGCGTCTCGTTCACCTCGTGCTCGCCGCCACGCTGGTTCTCGGGGGCTGGCAGATGGCCGACGAACGTTTCGGTCGTGGTCGCGGCGCTGTCCCGGCGCTGGTCTTGTGCCTTTCGTACACCTTCCTGCACGAGGCCGGTCTCGCCTACAACGACTTGCCCGCGGCACTCTGGCTCCTGCTGGGCGCCTACCTGACCCGGGAGGGCACTGGGCTGCTCGCAGGGATCTTCCTTGGGCTTGCGCTCTGTGCCAAGTTCACGGCCGGTCCTGCTGTCGCGATGGTCGTCCTGCTGGCAGGCGCGCGCATGTGGGTGGTGGGCCCGGTGGCGGCGCTGCTGCTCGCGCCCTGGCTGCTGCGGAACGTCGCCAGCGGCCTTCATCCGCTGTTTCCGTATGCCGGCTGGCCGGAGGTGGAGGGATTCCGCTTTATGTACCCGGAGAAGTACGGGGTGGGCCACGGCTGGGTAGACGCGATGTTGCTGCCGTGGAACGTGCTGGCGAGGGCCCGGCTCGACACCTTCGCCTTCTACGGGCAGCTTGCCTGGGGCTGGGCGGCGGTCGCCTTTGGCGCCCTGTGGGCATCGTGGCGCGACCGGAAGCTTCGGCCGTGGTTCGCGGTGCTGGTGGTCGGCTTCGTCACGTGGGGATCCACAGCGCAGATCATGCGGTTCCTGCTGCCGTTGTCGGGTGTCGCGCTCATGGTGGGTGCTGGGGCGCGGCTCCGCTGGGTGGCCCTTGCGCTCGCCCTGGCGTCGGTGCCGCGGAACCTCGGCCCCATCCTGGACGAGGCGAAGGCCCAGTTCCCGGTGGTGGCGGGCCGGGAGCGCGCTGACGATTACCTGTCGCGACAAATTCCAGCGTGGCCGGCCCTCGCCTACCTGCGGGACGAGGTGCCACGCGACGCGCGCGTGGCGCTCCTGTTCGCGTGGCACGGCTACTACGTTGAGCAGGACTACATCCTCGGGTCGGTGGAAGACCACACGCCTACGCGACGCTTCGTGGTGAGCTCCGGCGGCGACGTGGTGGGTGCCTTGCGAGCGAGAGGTGTGAGCTACGCGCTGGTGGGCGACATCAAGTTCCTGCGGAAGGCCTACGAGTTCCTGCCCGAGCGGGAGTGGCGCTCGCAGTTCGTGGCGGTGCGCGACACGTTGCGCGGCGCCCTGGAACGCGATGCCACTCGCCTCTTCGCCGAGAAGAAGTGGGAGGTGTGGCGCCTTGACGGTGCTCCGCCCGGGGACTAGAACGGCGCCCCCATCTGCGGAGGTGGCGGAATGGCAGACGCGCTAGGCTCAGGACCTAGTGGGGTAAAACTCGTAGGGGTTCAAGTCCCCTCCTCCGCACCAAAGCCCCCGAGGGGGAGAGGTCTCTGGCCTCTCCCCCTCGACAATTATGGCGGCAGGGCGGTCGGCTAGTCGCTCGAGTCGCGCTGGGTCACCTTGTTGGCGGCGGCGGCCACCCCCGGGTCGGCGTCGATGCGCATCACGTGGTCGTCGCCGTAGTCGATCGTGCCATCGACCGGGGGCGGTCCGAAGTCTGGCGCCGAGCCCGCCAGCGAGCCGAAGCCCTGCACCCGGGCGACCTCGCTGATCGCCGCTCCGATCGTGCGTAGTTTCTCGCGTTCCCGATCCTGGGTGGCGCGGAGCGAGCCCCAGCGCCACCAGCCCACGGCGACGACGATCAAGCCGAACGCGACGAGCAACAGCATGGGTGGATGCTACACGATTCCGTGTTGGGTGGTTGGAAGGAGCTGAGGGGCGGCCCCCAATCGTGTTGTTGTCACGACAACGCCCCGCGGCGCCGCGCAGTGGTGCAGGGGGTGTCATCCTCTCGAAATCGAGACACTCTCCAGGGTCATCGGGGAAAAAATGGGACTCGGGCGGAGGTGGCGGTGCTCGATCAACGGACAAAGCGTCATTCTCGCGGACACCCTTCGCCCGCCGACCGCCCCAGGCCCCGGATCTGTCCTAATTCTTGTGGGATGGGTACGCCGGGTGTCTCGAATTGGGAGGCATGACCCCCGTGGCTCGCGTCGCCCCTGCCGTCGCCTGCGCGAAACGTGCCTCTAGGGGACTCAGCCTCCGGTGATCGCGCGCTCCATTTTCGCGGCGTCGGCGGCGGCACGCTTGTCCTTGGAGTTGCGCATCGTCGCGAGCGCCGCGGCCTTGTCACCGAGCGCCCACTCGCACCAGGCCGCCCGCGCGTAGAACAAACCCGCCGAGGCCGGGAAGCCGGCGCGGTCGAGCTCCCGGGCCAGGGCAAGATCATCGCCGCTTGGCCGAATTCCCGGGTCCCGCTCCAACACACACCGCCCCGTCCCGTCGTCGCCGAGGGCCAGCGCCGCGACGAGCAGCCACGCGGTCATTTCCCGGGCGCTGCCCGCGTGACCAGCCGGTCATAGATCCAGTTCGGGACCAGTCGCGCGAAGCTCATCAAGAGGTACATCTGCCAGGGGAAGGTGACTTCCGCCTTGCGACGATCGAGCCCGTCCGCAATGATCTTCGCCGCCTTCTCCGCGCTCATGAGCCAGGGCATGTAGAACTTGTTCTTCCGCGTGAGCGGCGTGTCGATGTAGCCGGGGTGGATGGCGGTGCAGGCGATACCGAGCGGTCGAAGGTCAACGCGAAAGGACTCGAACATCGTCGTGACGTAGGCCTTGCTGGCGCTGTAGCCGGCATGAGCGGGGAGTCCCCGGAAGCCAGCCACCGACGACACCGCAGCCACGTGGCCGCGCTTGCGCTCCACCATGCCCGGCAGCACCGCGCCCACGGCGTAGAGCACGCCGCGCACGTTGATGTCGATCATCCACTCGATGTCGGCCACCGGGTTCTTCTTCGCGTGCGTGGGCGTGCCCGAGCCGGCGTTGGCCACCAGGAGATCGCACGGTCCCAGTCGCGACTCGAGCTCGCGGACGGCGGCTTCCAGGTCGTCCTTTCGGGTGACGTCGACCGCTGCGTACGCGGCCTTGCCGCCGGCCTGCTCGATCCGCCCCGCCAGCTCGGCGAGCAATTCACTGCGTCGCGCGATGAGGCCCACGCTGTGACCGCGCCGCGCTAGCTCGAGGGCCAGCGCGGCCCCAATCCCTGTCGACGCGCCGGTGATGAGGGTGACAGGCAAGGCTTCTCCGAGTGCGCGCGCTGACTAACGCCCGTCCTCCACCACCAGCTGTACCTCCTCGCGGTCCTGCCAGCGGTTGAGGCTCAGGCTGCCCATGAACTCGCGCGTCGAGGTCAAACGGTCCCGGTGCTCTGCTGCGTTCCACCAAACCCCCTTGAGGGCGCCGAGGGAGAAGCCGAGGTGTTTGTCCTTCATCACACGCACGCGCTCGGGTGTGCCCCGCACCACCAGTCGAGGTCGCTCGTTGTCCTTGCCGCAGGGTTCCAGTCGCGACAGGTCGGCCACGAGGCGCCGGTCGCAGGCCGCGGGGCTCACGATCGCGTCGACCATGGCGATCTCATCGAGCTCGTCGACGTCGTGATGGCTCTCCACCCACTCGGCGAGGCCGCGCGCCACCTGCTCGAGCTTTGCCGCGTCGCAAGAGAAACCCGCCGCCGCCGCGTGACCGCCGTAGCGGTGCAGGTGGGCCGACACCGCGTCGAGCGCGCGCACCGCGTGCACCCCCGGCAGCGAACGAATGCTCCCGGTCGCGACCGCGCCGATCACCGAGACCACGGCTGCCGGCCGCCCGAGCTTCTCGCGCAGCTTGGCCGCGACGATGCCGACCACGCCGCGGTGGAAACCCTCTTCCTCGGGCCCGGCCACCACCACGAAGGCGGGCAGCGGGTCGGGCACCCGGGCCAGCGCCATTTCCAAGAGTTCCCCGGTGATCTGCTGGCGTTCGCGGTTGAGCTCGTCGAGGAGCGCGGCGCCCGCCCGCGCGGTGGCGTCGTCGCGTTCACGCAGCAGGCGCACCACGGCGGTGGCGTCCGCGAGGCGCCCTGCGGCGTTGATGCGGGGACCCACGCGCCATCCGAGCGCGGTGGTGTCGATCTCTCCGGCCTTCACGCCGGCCACGTCGAGCAGCGCGGCGAGCCCCGCAGAGTGCGGCCCGGCGTTGAGCGCCTCGAGCCCGAGGTGCACGATGGCCCGGTTCTCGGGCGTGGCGAGCGACACGATGTCGGCCACGGTGCCGATCGCCGCGAGCTTCAGCATCGAGCCGAGGATCGCGTCGCGCCGCGGGTGCGAGTCGAGCAGCGCCGTCGCGAGCTTGAGCGACACGCCACAGGCGGCGAGGGCCTTGTTGCCGTACTCACAGCCAGACTGCGGTGGACAGAGCACGGCAGCGGCCGCCTCGGGCACCGACTCGCCGGCCGGGAGGTGGTGGTCGCACACGATGACGTCGAGGCCCAGCTCTCGAGCCCGGGCCACGGCCAAGTGGTCTCGCACGCCGATGTCAGCGGTCACAAGCAACCGCACACCGTCGCGAGCGGCCTTCTCCACGGCGTAGACCGACAGCCCGTAGCCCTCGGTGAACCGGTCGGGGATGTGGTAGCTCAGCTCGGCACCACCGAGCACATCGAGGGCGGCATGCAGAATTAGACACGAAGTCGTGCCGTCCACGTCGTAGTCGGTGACCAGTCGAATGGGCTCGGCTCGGCGCCGCGCGTCGTCGATGCGAGACACGGCGCGTTCGAGGCCGAGCATGCCGCCGGGGTCGAGCAGGCTGCCGCGACCGGTCGACAAGAAGCGCTCGTCAACCCCGCGCGCGGAAAAAATCCGGGCCGCCACGGGACGATCTTCGCCGAGCGGCGATGGCCGCAGCGCCCAGCGTCGCCCGCCGACAGAGGGCTCGCTCCAGCTCATGGGCTGGCGACGAACCAGCCGATCACGATCCCCAGGAGGAGCCCAACACCGCCCAGCACCACGCCCGAGCCCACGACGCCCAGCCAGCCTGGTCCAGCCTCGGGGGTCGCTGTGGGCGCGGCCTCTCGCACGGCGAGCGTGATTGCATGCGTACGGCGTTCGCCGCCGCGCTTGAGCACCACTTCCAGCCTGAGCGGCCCGCCCTCGGTCTTCACGCCCACCACCTTCTCGACGACGGCGCCGCCCCAGAGGGCAGGGTCGATGACCGCTTCCATGGGCACGCCTTCCGGCAACTTGCGTGCTTCTTCCTTCGGCACCGGCGGTGGCGGTGGGAGTTCGCGCATGCCGGTTCGTTGTGCCGCGAGCTGGGCCGCCACGCTCGTGGCGGTGGGACCCTGGGTGACCGGCTTCGCGGGCGCGGGCGTGGGCGCGTCGACCTTCGGCGGCGGCGGCGGCGGCTTCGGGCCCTGCGACTTGAAGGACACCTCGGCGCTCGCTCCGCCCAAGGGAGGCTCGGCCGGCTTCGTCACGACCGCCTTGGCGTCGCCCTTGTCCTTGCCATCGAGGAACTCGCCGGCGCGCTCCACGTTGGCCAGGAGGAACGCATCCACCTCGCCTTGCTGCACGTGGCCGCCGCTCTTGAGCTTCTCGCCGCGCTGTTCCTCGTAGGGGCGCACGCGCTTGATGCGCTCGAGATGCTCGCGGATCACCTGGCCGTCGTCTTCCGCCACCTGCCGCTCGACGGCGCTCAGCGACACCGCCGTCTGGCGCCCGGCGAGGTTGTCGCGCACCCGCTGGGCGGTGAGGTCGGTGATGGCGCGCAGCGTGTCGAGCACCCCGACGCCCTGGACCGCGATCGCCTCGACGTGCGGCACCCCGAAGGGGTTGAGGTCGGTCTGCATGTCTTGGACGCTGCGGGCGTCGGCCACGTCGCGCTTGTTGTACTGGATCACGAGCGGGATGCTCGCGAGGTCGAGCCCGTGCGAGCGCAGGTTCTCCTCGAGGTCGATCAGCGCGTCGATGTTGGCGCTTCCGCGGTCGGGGGCGCTGTCGGCCACGAAGACGACGGCGTCGGCGCCCTGGAGCACGACGCGCCGCGTTTCCTTGTAGAACACCTGGCCGGGGACGGTGAAAAGCTTGAACTTCGCCGTGAACCCGGCGATTTGCCCCAGCTGGATGGGCACGTAGTCGAAGAAGAGCGTGCGCTCCTCGGCGGTGGCCATCGAGTGCAAGTCGCCGCGTTGCGCGTCGGGAATGATGCCGTGCACGACCTGCACGTTCGTGGTCTTCCCCGACATTGCCGGGCCGTAGTACACGATCTTCGCCTCGATCTCGCGACGAGCGAAGTTGATGACCGCCATGCCGCGCGATCTATCTGGTTGCGGTCCGGTTAGCGGCCACAGCCGATGCACCCGCTCATCCCCTATTTCGAGCAGCCCGTCCTCCAGCTGGGCCCGCTCCCCATCCACGCCTTCGGCATCCTCGTGGCCATCGGCTTCGTGGCCGGGGGGCACGTGGCGCAGCAGAAGGCCACCAAGTTCGGCGGCAGCGCCGACGCCATCAACCGGCTCATCGGCTGGCTGGTGTTCGGCGTCTTCGTGGGCGGACACTGGGGCCACATCCTGATGTACGACCCGGGCAAGCTCGCCGGCGAGCCTGAGCTCTTCGGCAAGTTCTTCGCGGCGCTCGCCGAACTCCGTCGCCCGGCGAACGACGAGATCCCGGCGCTACTGCAGTTCTGGCACGGGCTCTCCTCCTACGGCGGCTTCGCGATGTGCGTGGGGCTCACCATCTGGTTCTTCCGGCGGGAGAAGTTGCCCTTCTGGCCCCACGCCGACGCGCTGGCCATCGGCCTCTCCCTCGGCTGGTTCTTCGGTCGCATGGGCTGCTTCTCGGCGCACGACCACGCGGGCAACCCCACCAACTTCTGGCTCGGGGTGTACGGGATGTGCCCGGGCAACAACCCCACCGTGGCCTGTCACGACCTCGGTCTCTACGAGGCGATCTGGTCGATCAGCGTGTTTGGCCTCTTCACCTGGCTCGACAAGAAACCGCGCCCACAGGGCTACTTCGTGGGCTGGCTCGCCACGCTCTACGGTCCCGCGCGCTTCGTGTCCGACTTCTTCCGCAACCGCGAGGGCGACGCCCGCTATTTCGGGCTCACCCCGGCGCAGTACGGCTCGATCCTCGTCACGCTGGTCGGCCTCTGGATCCTGAGTTCCCGCCTAAAAGCGCAGGCCCGTCCCCACTCGACCTGACACGCCGTCGATCTGGATCGTCGCCACCTCGCCAATGTTCGTGGGCGCCAGCCAGGTGTAGCCGAGCTCCCCGTAGAAGGCGAGGGACAGCCCCGACTTGCCGAGCGGCACCGCCGTCTCGAAGCCGGCCGCGCCGAGCACGCCGAAGCCCACGCCGGTGGCCTCGACCTGGCCGGGGTTCTCGTCGTCGTTCGGGTCGTCGTCGATGCGCACGATGCCGTAGAGCATGTCGGCCTGCACGGTGCCGTAGAACTTCGCCCAGTTGCTGGGGCCCCAGCCGGACTTCACGCCGAGCTGGAACTGGTTCATGTAGCTGCCGGTCTGGAAGGACGTTTCCGACCCGTCGTCACCGGTGTCGTCGTAGGCGTTGAACTCCATGCCGGAGGCGCCGTGCTCCCAGCCGCCCACGAGCACCAGGTGCTTGTGCAGGGGGTAGCCGCCGCGCACACCCACGCTGGTGAGGTGACCGTCTTCGGAGAGGTAGTTCCAGCCTGGGTCGTCGCTACCCTGCACGCTGACATGGACGTCGAGTTCGCGGTCGCCGGCGAGGGCGTGCCCGATGAGGATGAGGCTCAGCATGACTTACTCCTTCTCTTCGCGACGGGGGAGGACGGCGGGGCTGGCGAGCCCCGAGGTGGCGAAACCGGCCACGGTGACCACGCCGTTGTCCGCGGGATCCACGAAGCTCAGCATGCCCACGCCGGTGTCGCCGGTGACGATGAAGCGCCCGTCGGGCGAGCTCTTGATGCCGATGGGCGGCGCCTCGAGCGAGATCTCGTCGGCGCTGGCATTGTCGAGGTTCACCTTCAAGAGCGTGTCGACACCGTCGAGCAAGAGCAGCGCGTACTCACCCTTGTCGTCGGCGGAGAGCGCGAGGCCCACCGGTTCGCTCTCGAGCACTAGGGCGATCGGGTCGCGCGGGTCGTCCCCGGTCACCGGGGCGAGCGGGAAGATGCCGAAGCCGTAGTTCTCGTCGTAGAAGGCGCTCGTTCCCGAGCCGCTGGTGTAGTTGTCGGGTCGCATCGTCGCCACCGCGTAGTGCTCAGCCACGAGCAACTCCATGACTGGGTTCTCGGCGCGCTGCTCGTGCCAGTCGCCGGTGGCGGCGTCGAACGTCACCACGTCGTGGTAGTTCTGGTCGTTATAGGTGAGCATCCCGACGTCCGTCGCCACCACCGAGGTGGCGGGCTCATCGGTGGTGAAGCTCGACACCTCGAAGAACTCGTGCTCGACCACGTCGATGCGGGCGGCGCTGTCGTATACGAAGATGGTGCGGTCGTTGGCCTCGTCGACCGCCATCGCGCTCGGCACGCTGTCGAGCTCGAGCAGGTCGATGCTCTCGTTCACGAGGTCAAGCACGTACACGTCTTTCTTGCTGGTGATCGACACCAGCGCGTAGTTGCCGTCGCCTACCAGCACGACGTTGTTGGGCACCACGGCCTGGTCGGCGTCGAGGGTGAGCGGGTAGGTCACGCACACGTCCCAGGCCTCGCAGTCCTCGCTCGCGCTGCCGAGGTTCACCACGGCCACCTGCGAACGTGATAGGATCACCGCCCGCTTGTCGTCGCTGGTGAACAAGATCGTCTCCGGGGCGAAGCCCACCGCCACGCGGTCCACGCTCCCGTCGCCGAGGTTGACGAACGCCACCTCGTTGAGGTTGACGAAGCCGTCCACCACGATCTCCTCGCCGTTGTAGTCCAGGTACAAGGCGGCAGTCTCGCCGTCGTGGCTGTACACCGCCGCGTTGATCTGGGGGGCCACGCCCTCGAGCGCGGCGTTGCCTACCCGTTGGCCGTCTTGCACGAGCTCCACCTCGTACTCGGTGCTGAGCTTGTCGTTCGGGCAGTCGTCGACATTGACGATCAGTGGATCGTCGTCGTCGCAGACGGGCCAGCTCGCCACCACGAACAGGCCGTTGCCGTTGTCGGTGGGGATGAGCTTCTCGGGGGTGGCGCCGTCGAGGTCGACCTGCGTCCAGGTGCCGTCGGGCTTCACCCGGACGAGCTGCCCGGCGTGGGGCAGGCGGACGTACACGCCGTCGCTCGCGGCCACGACCGAGGGATCCCATGTGGACTCGATGAACTGGTAGCCGCCATCTGGGAGATCCCAGGGGTCGCAACCGAGGAGGAGAAGGGGCAGCATGGTCGTGACTCCTTAGTGCTCGATATCGCTGTTGAGTTCGAAGCCGGTGATGGTGTTGAGCTCGTCGGCGTCGGGATCGTAGAAGCTGATCCGGCCGAGCTCGTGTTGCTGCGAGGTCCAGGCGAGGGTGCGGCCGGGCAAAGTACCCACGAACACCGGGTCGCTCGCGAGTTTGAGGTGCTCGGGGAGCAGCGACTCGAAGGACAAGGCCTCCAGCGTGGGCACGCCCTCCATCACGTAGAAGCCCCAGCGGTCGTCGTCGGTCACCGAGTAGCCGGTGGGCTCCGCCTCCACGACCATTCGGTTCTCGCCGAGGCCGTCGGTCTCCATGAGCGTGACCGCCCACTCGTTGTAGAACTCCTCGCTCGGGTCGGTGTCCTCGGCGTCTTCCTTAGTGTGAAACACCATCGCCACGTCGCCCACGGGCGAGAGCGCGATGGTCTTCACTGGCTTGATCAGCGAGCGCTCGTCGAAGAGGTCGGTGGTGGTGTCCCACACCGCGAGCGAGGCGACCAGGGCCGAGGAGGTGTAGAGGATCGCGGTGTCGCCGCCGTGGGCGAAACTCACGGCACCCCAGGCCGTGTCGGAGGGGAAGTCGAGCAGGCTCGGCGTGGCGAAGGGGTCGTCCACGTCGTAGCTCCAGATCTGCCGAGCACTGCGGGCCACCACCGCGAGGCGCTGGCCGTCGGGTGTCACGTCCATGTCGGTGGGGTCTTCGCCCACGTCGACCGGGGTGACGGTGCCGGCTGCGAGATCCACGATCTGCAGGGTTTCCACCTCGCGTTGCCGCACGAAGGCGTAGAGCCCGTCGGGAGTGAGCACCACCTCCTCGGCCACCGGGGCATCGAGCTCGTCTTCCGCGAGCATGATGCGCGTAGGCGACGGAGTGGCGGCGGTGAGGTCGACGACTGAGAGCGATCCATCGCTCACGACGATGGCCAGCTTGCCGTCGTCGCTCCAGCGCACGCCCTTCGGGTTGTAGCCCACGGCCATGGGCACGTGCGTGGGCGGGTCGAGGCGGATGAAGCTCACCTCGTTGAAGCTCACGACGCCGTTGCTGTCGCCGAGCGACTCCTTGTCGGGGTCGTACCAGGTCATCGCCCAGTCGCCCGCTGGGGAGAGCGAGAGCGAGTTCATGTTGTCGCGGATCTCGACACTCACCGCTTCCATCGTCTCCGCCGCGATGACGGTGACGCTGTCGTCGCCCTCGTCGAGGGTGATGGCGAGCGAGTAGTCGGATGTGGTCTGCACCGTGGACGGGATGTGGCCCACCTCGGTGGTGAGCACGGCGAGGTCGCTCACCGCGATGCGGGTGACCGTGTCGCGACCGGGGTTCGCCACGAAAACGTACGCGTCGGTCGCGGCCGGCGCGAGCTTCATGTAGTCGTCTTCATTCTCGCTGTCGGTGTCGGTGTCGCCGTCGGCGTCGGCGTCGGCGTCGCCGTCTTCGTCGTAGTCGCCGGAACTGGCGGTGTCGGCGAAGTCACCCGCCATCTCGCTCGTCGCGTAGTCGCTGCAGCCCGCCGCCATGAGGGCGATGAGAGTGGATCGAAGCATCAGGGAACTCCTGTCGGCGGGGTGTAGAGCACGAGCCGTGCCACGAGGCAAGGAGCGGCGTTGGACCAAGGGGACGGGGGCAGCGCCTTGGGCGTGGCGCGACACCGGCGTCGTGCTCAGTGATCGATCTCGCTGTTGAGCTCGAAGCCGGTGAGCGTGTCCATCTCGCCGCTCTCCACGTCGTAGAAGCCGATGCGGCCAAGCTCGTGCTCCATCGAGGCGTAGCCCACGCTGCGCCCGGGCAAGGCCCCCACGTGGGTGGGCGCGCTGGCGAGCTCGATCTCCTCGGGCAAGTGGGTGGCGAAGTCGAGCAGCTCGAGCTTCGCGGCGCCCTCGAGACCGGCGAAGGCCCAGCGCCCGTCGTCCGTGGCGCCCCAGGCCACTACCGGTCGCGACAACAACAGCGGCGTGCTGCCCCCGGTGGCGAGATCGAGCATCGTGAGCGCGTTCTCGCCAGAGAAGGGATCGTCGCGATCGAGGCCGTCCTGGTCTTCCTCGGTGTGAAACACCAGCGCAGCGCCGTAGCCATCAAGCACGCCCACGGTCGACACCGGCTTCACTAGCGTGCGTTCTGACACGACGCCGCTCGCCGAATCCCACACCGCGAGCGAGGGCGTGAGGGTGGCGTTGGTGTACAGCACGGCGAGGCCGTCAGTGCCCACGAAGGCGAGGGAGCCGTACTCGGCCTCGGTGTTGAGCTCGATGACGGTCGGCGCCGCGAGCGGATCATCGAGGTCGTAGCGCAAGACCTCGTGGGTGGCGCGCACCAGCACGGCGAGGGCGGTGCCACTCGGGTCGATGTCCATGTCGGTGGGCACGCCGCCGGGGTCGAGGGTGGTGACCGTCTCGTCGTCGAGGTTCACCGCGAGCAAACCGCCCACGCCGAACTGCCGGACGAAAGCCCACTGCCCGTCGAGCGACAGCTCCACCTCCTCGGCCTCGGGCGCGTCGTCGCTGTCTTCAGCGATGGGGATGAGCGTGACCGCCGGGTTGTCGTCGAGGCTCACCACCGAGAGCATCGAGTCGCTCACCACCACGGCGCGGGCGCCGTCGGGGGTCCAGCGCACGTCGTGGGGCTCGTAGCCCACCACCAGCGGCACGTGCTCCGCCGGGTCGATGCGCACGAGGCTCACCTCGTTGAACGACGTGACCCCGTCGGTGCTGCCGCTCGAAGGCCAGCCGGGGTCGTGCCAGGCCATCGCCCAGGCCTCGTCGTCCGACATCGACAGGCGGTTCAGGCCGTCGCGGACGGCCATCGTCGTGACCTCGAGCGTGCTTCCCTTGACGATCGACACGCTGTCGTCGCCCTCGTTGAGCACCACCGCCGCCAGGCTGTCAGCCGTGGCGAGCACCGTGGTGGGGGTGACACCCACGGCCACGGTCTGCACCGCCAGGTCGTCCACCGTCACCCGGGTGAGCGTGTCGCGACTCGGGTTCACCACGAAAAGGTACTGGTCGGTCACCGCCGGGCTGTACAGCAAGGGGTCGTCCTCGGTCTCCGGCGGGGCGGTGTCGTCGGCGTCGGCGTCGCTGTCGCCGTCGGCATCGGTGTCGGTGTCGGCGTCGCCCTCGGCGTCGCCGGCCTCCTCGGGGGCCATGTCGGCGTCCGACATCAGCTTGTTCTCGGCGTCCGTCAGGCAGCCGGCGAGCAGGAGCAGGACGAGCGTACGCATACGCCAGCGTACCCGGTCAGCAGAGCATCAGCGCGCAGATCGTCTTCGCGTCTCGGATCTCCCCCTCGCGCACCATCCGTCGTGCTTCCTCCAGCGGGATCCGCGCTGCGGTGATCACCTCGTCGTGCTCCAGGCGAGCGGGCACCGGCGCCAGCTCGGTCGCGACGAAGAGGTGGATCACCTCGTCGGTGAAGGCCGGGGTGGTCCAGATCGCGGGGAGGGGACGGATCGCCCCGGCCCGAAGGCCCGCTTCCTCCTCCAGCTCGCGTCGCGCGCAGTCGGACGGCGCCTCGCCCGGGTCGAGTTTGCCGGCCGGGATCTCCCAGATGAGGCCGCCGGCCGCGTGCCGGTGTTGCCGGATGAGGGTGACCGTGCCGTCGTCGTGCAAGGGGACCACGGCCGCCGCCCCCACATGACGCAGGATCTCCAGGTCGACCACCACGCCATTCGGCAACGTCACGGTTTCAATGCCGAAGTCGCCCACCCGTCCCCGGTGCAGGGAGACGCGCTTCACTCGGGAATGGACGTCGAGAAATACATCTCGCCGTCCACCGCGAACGTGACCAGGTACTCGAAGGTGTAGTCGAAGCCGACGGTCTCGCCGTCGAACTCGAGCCCGTTGTCCGCACCGAGGATCTCCACCGTGCCGCTGTCTTCCGAGTAGGAGTAAAAGGTCGCGACGCCGCCGGTCTCGGTGAAGAGGATGGCGCGGTAGCTCGTGCCGATCTCGATGGGGTAGATGTCGTCGCAAATCGTGTTGTCGAGCGGCACGTTCTCGTAGAAGTTGGTGCAGGAGGGGCACTCGGCCGCGAGCGCGTCGTAGGCACCGCCCTCGGTGAGCTCGGTGCCGGTTTCCTCCACGGTCGTGTCGCAGGCGTAGCCCCACACCTCCGCGTAGAAGTGCCGGTAGCCGGTGTACGACGAGTAGTCGGTGACCGGCTCGGGGGGCGCGCTGTCGGCGGTGTCGTCGCCCTCTGCGGTATCGCCGCCGGTGCCGGTGTCGGTGTCGTCGATTGCCGTGTCGTCCTTGGCCTCCTCGGCGTTGTCGACGACCATGGTTCCGGTTTCGCAGGCGAGGAGCAGGGCGAGCATGATGATCCCGGGGTGGGGGCCGTACAGCTTTGCCGCCGATCATCCTTCGCGCCAGCCCTTTGCAGGCGTTTTGCGATAGGATTCGCGCCCCATGGTCCATGTCCAGAACCTGATCGGCGGTCGCGCCGTCCCCGCGCTCGGTGGCGAGACGCTCGTCAACACTTGCCCCGCCGACGGCTCCGTGCTCGGCTCCGCGCCCCGCTCAGGTCGCGCCGATGCCGAGGCGGCCATCGCGGCGGCACAGGCGGCCTTCCCCGCCTGGGCGAGCACCCCGGCGCCCGTGCGCGGCGACCTCGTATTCAAGCTCGCGCGCGTGCTCGAAGCCCGCGCCGAGGAGATCTCCCGGGCGCTGGCCCTGGAGGAGGGCAAGATCATCGCCGAGGCCCGGGGCGAGGTGCAGAAGGCGCTTCGCTACGTGATCTTCTCTGCGGGCGACGCGCGGCGCATGGCGGGTATGACCGTCCCGAGTGAGCTTGCGGGCACCTTTGCCTTCACCATGTGGCGCCCGCACGGCGTGGTCGGGCTCATCACCCCCTGGTACTTCCCCGTCTGCATCCCGCTCTGGAAGCTCGCGCCCGCGCTGGTGGCGGGCACCACCGTGGTGCGCAAGCCGGCGCCTGAAACGCCGTGGACCGCCGCGATCATCGGCGAGCTATGCACCGAGGCCGGCTTTCCGGCCGGCGTGGTCAACGTGGTGCACGGCGACGCGGAGCCCGCGATCACCCTGATCGAGCACCCCCAGGTGCATGCCATCAGCTTCACCGGCAGCACCGACGTGGGCCTGCGCATCGAGGCCGCCTGTGGTCGGCTGCACAAGCCGGTGCAGTGCGAGCTGGGTGGCAAGAACCCGATCCTGGTGTTTGACGACGCGGATGTCGACGCCGCTGCGCTCGCCTGCGCGCAAGGGGCATTTGGCAGCACCGGGCAGCGCTGCACCGCCACCAGTCGCGCCATCGTCGATCACGCCGTGGCCGACGCCTTCGTGGAGCGGGTGGTCGCGCTCGCCGAGGCCATCGTGCCTGGGCACCCCCTGCAAGAAGGCGTGTCGATGGGGCCGTCGGTGTCGGAGCGACAGATGGAGAAGGTGCTGTCGTACAACGAGGTGGCCCGCGACGGCGGCGCCGTCATCCGCATCGGCGGCATGCGCGGCACGCACGACAAGCTCGGCCAGGGCTACTTCCCCATGCCCACGGTGTTCGATCACGTGGCGGCCGACGCGCGCGTGGCGACTGAGGAGATCTTCGGCCCTTCCCTCTCGGTGATCCGGGTGGGCAACACCGACGAGGCCATCGCCGCCGCCAACGCGGTGGAGTTCGGGCTCACGTCGAGCGTGTACACGCGCGACCTGTCGCGCGCCTTCCGGGTGATCGAGCGGCTCGACACGGGCATGACGCAAATCAACGCCCCGACCATGGGGGGCGAGGGTCATCTCCCGTTCGGCGGCATCAAGAAAACGGGCGTTGGCCCGCGCGAGATGGGCCCCGAGGCGTGGAAGTTCTACGCCGAGAGCAAGACGGTCTACATCAACCACGCGGCCGCCGCGCGCACGTCGAAGTTCTACTAGGGAGCTACTATGCCTCGTATCGTCAAGGTGGGGCTGATCCAGGCGGGGAACCCGGTCAACGACGAGTCCGTCCCGGTGGCCGACATTCAGGAGGCGATGTTCCAGAAACACCTGCCCTTCATCGAGCGGGCGGGCGAGCAAGGCGTGCAGATCCTCGGTCTCCAGGAGATCTTCAACGGCCCCTACTTCTGCCCGAGCCAGGACAAACGCTGGTACCGAGCCGCCGAGCCGGCGGACGGCCCCACCGTGGAGCGGCTGCGCCCCTACGCGCGTAAGTACCAGATGGCGATGGTGGTTCCCATCTACGAGGCGGCCATGGCCGGCGTGTACTACAACACGGCGGTGGTGCTCGATGCCGACGGGAGCACGCTGGGCATCTACCGTAAGAACCACATCCCGCAGACGAGTGGCTTCTGGGAGAAGTACTACTTCAAGCCGGGCAACCTCGGCTATCCCACCTTCCAGACGCGCTACGCCAAGATTGGCGTGTACATCTGTTACGACCGGCACTTTCCCGAGGGGGCGCGCCTGCTCGGGCTCAACGGCGCCGAGATCCTGTTCAATCCCTCGGCCACGGTGGCCGGTCTGTCGCAGTACCTGTGGAAGCTCGAGCAGCCAGCGCACGCGGTGGCCAATGGCTACTTCGTGGCGGCGAGCAACCGCGTGGGCACCGAGGCCCCCTGGGGGATCGGGCGTTTTTACGGCACGAGCTACATCTGCAACCCGCGCGGCGAGTTCATGGCGTGTGCCAGCGAGACCGAAGACGAGCTGGTGACCGCCGACTGCAACTTGGACATGATCCGCGAGGTGCGCGACGTGTGGCAGTTCTTCCGTGACCGTCGCCCCGAGACCTATGGCGACATGGTGAAGCAGCTGCCGTAGCTCAGCTCGGGTTGGCCCCCGGTGCAGAGGGCCTCGGCGAGCTCGCGCTCAGGTGCCGAGTGCGGGGCCTTCTGGCGTGGCCGCGGGGGGCGCCGCCGACTCGGCCCGCCGCCGGTGATTCGCCACGGCGTCGTCGATGGCGGCCTTCGCCTCGGCGAGATCGGCCCCGGTCTCCGCGCGGTACTGCTTGATCGCCTCGGCCTGGCGGAAGGTGGTGGCGAGTTCTAGGACCCTGGCGGACACGGCGGGTTCGATGGGAAGGCCTGCCTGCGCGAGCAGCCGGTCGAGCTTTCGCTCCATGCGCCGCTGGTCGGCGCGGACACGGCCGATCAAGGTGGTGACGGAGGCCATGACCAAGAAAGCGGCGACGAACGAGGCGGCGAGTTCCATTGGGGGTGGGTATTCCGGGGGTTACCGAGGGACAAGCTTGGGCTTGCTGCGGGGTGGGGAGTGCTGGTGGGTCCGTGAACTATTCAGTTTTCAGAATACTTTCGAAAATCGAACTATTCAACTTTTGTGTGCATCGAGAAGCGTCGAGCGGTGCCTCATGTATCAGCCGCACACCTAGGTAATCCGTCCATGCCGTAATCGAGGGGGGCCACTTCGGTGGCTCCGATGGCGACCCCGGCAGCCCCGCGGAACCAAGTCCACCCCTCACGACCGAGCCCGCGACTTGGTTCCGGGCCAAGCGCCAATTCCGGAACCAACTCCGTGGCTCGACGCTCGAGCCCCCGACCTGGTTCCGATTCGGCCCCTTCTGTGGAACCAAGTCCACCCCTCGCCGCCGAGCCTTCAACTTGGTTCCGCAGGTCTCGCCTCGGCAACGGCGGGCGCCCGTGTCTGCCGGTCCGCTAACGGTCCGAGTTCACGTCGAGGAAATCCACCCGTGCTGTCCGCGCGAGCGCCGCCCTGAGCCCCATCTGTAGGCGCACGGCGCGGACCATCGCCGGTTCGGGTGCCTGCAGGCGCAGTTTTCGCACAGCGCGGTCGGTGACCCCCAGGGCCTTCGCCACCGCCGGCGCCGGGTGCTCCAACGCAGCGTGGACGGCCGCGAGGCGCGCGCGAACCACCTCGGCGCACCGGCCCTCCAGTGTCGCGACACACGCCGCGCCTGCCGCTGCGTCCGCCAGCGTGTCGAGGTGCACCGCCTCGTCGAGCGAGTCCACGCCGAGCTGATCCAAGAGGTCGCGACGCTGGAGCCGAGGCGCCAGCTTGCGTACCCGCTCAGCGATCCAGACGCCGTCGGGGTGCAGCCCCAGGAGCGCGTGGAGGCTCGTCCCCTCGCGCAACGGATCGAGGTCTGACTGGTGTTTCTTGTCTTGTCGGTGCACGTAGCCGATCACGTTCTCCGCGTGCCAGGTGTCGCGGATCGCCGAGACCGAGGGCGCCGCCAGGTCCGCCTCGAGCGCGCACGCGATCGCCAGCTTGGCGTCGTGGACGAAGCGCCCGGGCGAGGCGGTGGTGAGCACCGCGTGGCCATGCGTGTCGGCCACGCCGAAGCCGAAGAGACCGTGGGGACGCCCCACGCGGAGCATCACCGTCCCGAAAAGACGACGTTTCGCAGCACTGGACGCCAAGACGGCGTCGTCAATGGCGCGAAGCACGACATGGAATCCGATGGGCACGCGCGGCTAGCTGTGCACGCGAGTCCCGGCCGTCAACTACAAGTAGCGGCGGAACCACGCCTCGATCTGGCGCATGCGCTCCTTTCGCCGATCGAGCCGCCCACCGCGGCTCATCCCGTGGTTTTCCTCGGGGAACAAACAGAGGGCGGTGGGGACGCCCTTTCGCAGCAGCGTCTCGTAGAGCGCGAGGGCCTGGGTGCGGTCGCAACGCAGATCGAGATCGCCATGCATCACCAGAAAGGGAATCTCGACCTGGTGGGCCACGCGGAGGAGCGAGTATCGCAACATCCCCGAGGGGTCGCGCCAGGGCAGGTCGCAGTGGAGTAATTCCGGCGTTGCGTGACCGAAGTCGCCGCCAGCCGCGTCGAGCGACCAGTCGTAGAGCCCACGGTCGGCCACGGCTGCTTTGAACCGGCGGGTGTGGGCGGCGAGGTAGAGTGTCATGAAACCGCCGTAGGAGCCGCCGGTCACGCCGATGCGCTCGCCGTCGACCTCCGGACGCGCCGCCATGTGCTCCACCAGCGCGAGCTGGTCGCGACTGTCGATGTCGCCCCAGTGGGGATCCACGCAGGCGTTGTATTGTTCGCCAAAGCCGTGGCTGCCGCGTGGATTGGTCCAGGTCACCGCGAAGCCCTGGTCGGCCAGCCACTGCATCTCGAAGAACAGCCGCGCACCATAGTTCGCGTGGGGACCGCCGTGGATATACAAAATGCCGGGGGCAGGGGACGTGCGCCGCCGGGGCGACAGGTACCAGCCTTGAACCTTCACACCATCGACCTCTACCCACACCTCCTCGGGACGGCGGGGCAACACGTCCGTGGCCAGCGCCTCGTTATGCCGTGTGACGAGGACCTCCCCCCGGGCAAGCTCGACGAACTGCGAGGGCGAGCCGTGTAGGGCGACAAGGCCGGCGGGCGTTTGTACCGGCATGGCGGAGCATGCCCCGGCGGCGCTGAGCCACCGGTGGGTGCCGTCGAGTCCGAACCGACAGAGGCGAGCGCTGGCTCCGTCGGTGACGGTCACGACGAGGCCATCGCCGTCCCAGAGCGGGGGCCAGGGCACGAAGGCGAGGCCGGCGAGGTCATCGAGGGCGAGGTCGCCGACGGGGCGGTCGAGGTCGGCGCCGAGCAGTCGCGCACCGCTGCCGTCGATCACGCCAAGGAGCGGGTTCTTGGCCCCCCACATGTCGCCGGGCGCCCCGTGACTGTAGGCAACGCGGCCGGCCGGATCGACGGCGAGGGTCTCCACGTAGCCCTCCGGTCGCGACATGATGCTGACCTCGCCGTCGAGATCGACGCGGACGATCTCGTTCCGCGTGGGGTCGCGGTCCCACCCAGGGACGCCGGTGCGCGTGGCGACGAGGTATTTCCCGCCGGGACCCCAGGCGGGCGCGCCGTGGTTGGCCGGGCCCGAGGTGAGTCGACGTGCCGTGCCAGTGGCGATGTCGACCAGCCAGAGGTGCGCCACGAAACCAGCTTCCCAGCCCGCGCCGTCGGTGCGGGTGTGCGGGCGCGCGTACACGCGGGCCACGGGAGCGGAGGCCAGTTCCTCGAACTTGCCTTCGCCCGAGGGGCCGGCAAACTCGGCGGGACCGTCGTCGCCGCCGGGCCGGGACAGGCGTTCCGTCGCGAGGACGACAGTCGCCGACGCTGCGGTGAACACGAGGGCGAGTGTGTTGCCGTCCGGGGACAGCGCGCCGCCGCTTATGCTGCCATGCCCCAGCGAGGTCACCCGCTCGGCCTCGCCACCGTCGCGACGCAGGCGCCACACTTGCTCGCCGCGTTCGCGGTCGCTCACGAAGTAGAGCGCTTCGTCGCCGGGCATCGGCAGGTGATCCGCGTGCTCGCCGGCCGTGAGCCGTACTGCCTCGCCGCCAGCGGCGGGCACCGCCCAGAGCGAGGTCTTGTAGCGCTGGCCTTCCTTGTCGGTGCGGCGGAGCACGTACACCACCCGGTCGCCCCAGCGCGCCGGGCCGGAGGGCACCAGCACGCGACCCAGATCCTCAAGCTCGAACTGTCCGTTTGCCACTTCTTTCTCCGGCGAGCGAAAATTACTCTCAAGGGGCGGCCTACCCTGCCGAACAGAGAAACGTCACGGAGAGCGCGGCGGAGAGGCCGCGGGAGAGAGGAGACGAGGGGCAAAATGCAGCGGCGAGGAGGGGTCCTCGCCGCTGCTACTCCTTTTGCCGGGTAGCCGGCGGTCTACCGGCGCAGACCCTGCGGCCCCCCCGGGTTAGCCCTCGTGCCCCGCGAGGAGCCCATGCCCGACTTCGCCTTCCAGCCGATGTTCCCCCACGCGCACCACGTCGAGATCCCGTACCGGAAGCTCGATGTGGGCGGCGTGAGCGTCGAGTCCTTCCGCGGGGGCGACGTGCTGGTGGTCGACCCGAACGTGCTCACCGAGCTCACCCGCGTCGCGATTCGCGACATCTCGCATCTTTTCCGTCCCGGGCACCTTCGGCAGCTGGCCGCCATCCTCCAGGACCCCGAGGCCAGCCCCAACGACCGATTCGTCGCGCGCACCATGTTGCAGAACGCCAACGTGTCGGCCGGCATGGTCTTGCCGAGCTGCCAGGACACCGGCACCGCCATCGTCATCGGCAAGAAAGGCCAGCGCGTGTACACCGGCGGGGGCGACGAGGCCGCCATCTCCCGCGGCGTTTTCCGCACCTACACCGAGACCAATCTCCGGTACTCACAGCTCGCGCCGCTCAGCACCTACGAGGAGGTGAACACCGGGACCAATCTCCCCGGGCAGGTGGAACTCTACGCCACCGACGGCGACAGTTACGATTTCCTCTTCATCACCAAGGGCGGCGGCTCGGCCAACAAGA
>SXGT01136671.1_pt1 | contig 24964 bp, 15 predicted proteins | sample 3176221 | NCBI WGS metagenome assembly SXGT01 (sample SAMN11356862, study PRJNA531348) | freshwater metagenome | isolation source: freshwater sample F1-120 | place: China: Fuxian Lake, Yuxi | collected 2017-12-25
AACGCGCTCGCTGCGCGCTCGAACGCGCGCATGCGGGTGGGGTTGCAGTGCGCGCGGAGGTCGGTCTCGACCCACAGTTCCCCATGCGCGTCGGGCAGCTCGCGACCGATGCGCTCTAGTGCCGGTCGGTCCACGATGCTCTTGTGAATCCCATCCCCCGTCCGCCAGCGCTCGCTTGGACGCAGGACGAGTGCATGCTCGGGGAAGGGCTGCAGGGCGACGAACGCGGACAGCGCCGCGAGGGACTCACAGCGCTTGCCAGCGAACACGGCGTCGAGCGTGGCATGTCGATGGGCGTAGCCGCGCCCGTCACGCGCATCCACGAGCACCAGCCACTCCTCGTCCGGCGTGAGCAGCGGCGCTGCGGGATACGGCACGAACGAACCTCCGCTCGCAATGGCGAGCTCGCCTCCCCGCTCCGCGAGCGCCGCGCGCGCCTTCGCCTCCGCCGCTGCCCGCGGATCGAGCTCGCGCGCCACTTCGCCCGAGAACGCCCAGAAGCGCTCGGTGTCGAGCGCCGCGACCCGCACTCCCGCGGGCCCGAGGCAGACGCGAAACGCCGGCCCGCTCGCGCACGCCTTGCCGTGGAGAGTCGTGACCATCAGCGTGCGCGAGCGGAAACGTCCCGCCGCGCTCAAGAGCGCGCCTTCACTGGCAGCCGAGCACGGCCCGCTCGACGACTCGACCAATGACTCGACCGGGCGGCGTCGCGGTAGAGCCGGCCCAGCCCCGCGCCGATCCGCTCGCGCTGCATGACCAAAAGATCGCGTCCCAATCCGCGCGGACCCAGCCTCCGGCTGGAGGCGGCGGCAGGAGGCTGCCTACGCAGAATTCGCGTGGAGTCGATGTCGCCGCACCTAGATTTTGGAAAGATCTCGCGCGGCAGTCCGTCGGTATAGACCCCACCGCAGCCGCGCAGTCCCATGCCCATGACGTCAAGCCGAGTTTCCGCTGCCGACCTCGCCGGTACCGAGGAGTACATCCGCCGCGTGCGCGAGCGCGTCGGCACCGTAGTCGTAGGCCAAGACGTGGTCGTCGAGCGCCTCCTGATCGCGCTCTTCTCTGGCGGCCACCTGCTCCTGCAGGGCGTGCCGGGCCTCGCCAAGACGCTGCTCGTCTCGACGCTCTCCAAGTCGATCGACTTGGGCTTCGCGCGCGTGCAGTTCACGATCGACCTGCTGCCCTCCGACATCCTCGGCAGCGAGGTGCTCGACCAGCGCACGAACGAGTTTCGCGTGCGCAAGGGTCCGATCTTCACCAACCTGCTGCTCGCCGACGAGATCAACCGCGCGGCGCCGAAAGTGCAGGGTGCGCTGCTCGAGGCCATGCAGGAGCGCAAGGTCACGATCGGGCCGGAGACGTTCCGCCTGCCCGCCCCGTTCCTCGTGATCGCGACGCAGAACCCGGTCGAGCAGGCCGGCACGTTCGAGTTGCCCGAGGCGCAGCTCGACCGCTTCATGCTCGTGCACCGCCTCGACTACCCCTCGCCGGCCGAAGAGCGCGAGGTGCTGAGGCGCAACGCCGCGCTCGGCATCCAGCGCCAAGAAAAGGGCGCGATCGTGCAGACGGAGTTCGACGTACTCGACTCCCGCCCGGTCGGCTCGGTGACGGAGATCGTCGCCGCCATGGAGGCCGTGAGCTCGATCCACGTCAGCGACACGTTCGTCGATCACGTCGTCGAGGTCGTACACCGCACGCGTGCGCACCCCGACGTCGAGCTCGGCTGCAGCCCGCGCGCGGGGATCTCGCTGATCAAGGCCTCGCGCGCGCGAGCGCTGATGCACGGTCGTTCCTACGTCGTCCCCGAGGACCTCTACGCGCTCGCCGAGGACGCACTGCTGCACCGTATGCGCCTCAAGTACGGCTCGATCGCCGAGGGCAAGACCGGCCGTCAGGTGCTCGACGAGATCCTGCGCTCGATGGGCGACGAGGCGCGCGCCTGATGAGCGCGGGGCCGAAGGTCGACCCGGCGGTGCGCGCGCAGGAAGGCCACGTCGAGGAGCTCGCGACGCTCGATGCGCGACAGTTCGCCATCGCGATCCGCAAGCTCGCCGACAGCCTGTCCTACGGCATCGACAAGTCGGCCTATCTCGGCAGCGGCACCGAGTACGTGCAGTCGCGGCCCTACCACTGGGGCGACCCGATCCGCTCGATCGACTGGCGCGTCACGGCGCGCACGCGCAGGCCGTACGTGAAGGAATACGAGGCGCCGAAGAGCACGCCCTGCTACCTGTTCCTCGACACATCGGCCTCGATGACGATCGCCTCGGGACGCGCCAGCAAGTACGAGCTCGCGCTCTACATCGCGGGCGGCCTCGCGCTCGCGTGCCTCGACCGCGTGAGTCCGGTGGGTGTGATCGGCGCAGGCGAGCGCACGATGCGCGTCGAACCGAGCCTGTCGCGCGCGCGCGTCATGCAGTGGCTCCTGCAGCTGCGCACGCATCGCTTCGACGAACGCACGACGCTCGCCCAGCGCCTGCGCGAGGTGCTTCCGACGCTCGGTCAGCGCTCGCTGCTCGTCGTGCTGTCGGACCTGCACGACGAAGGTGCGCTCAAGGCGCTGCAGCACGCCGGCCACGCGCACGACTGCGTCGCGCTGCAGCTCGTCGACCCCGCCGAGTCCGGGTTGCGCGGCGCGGGTTTCCTGCGGGCGCGGGAGGCTGAGACGGGCCGCGAGTTCGTGACCAGCGGACGCGCGGCGTGGAGTGATCCGCGCGAGCTCGCGAGCGCCTTGGTGCGCTCGGGCGTCGACTGCCTGACGCTGCGCGCGGGCGAGCCGTGCGCGTCGAAGCTGCGCGAGATGTTCAAGAACCGCGGCGGCGTCGCGCGAGGCACGCGATGAGCAGCTTCTTCCCCGGCTTCGACCTCTCCCTACCGCGCGGAGCGCTTCCGGGCGAGGACCTGCTGCGCGCATCGCCATCGGTCGGCATGCCGGTGCGCTGGAACGACGTCGTGCTGCCGGGCACCGAGCTCGTCGCCGTCTCCGCGGACCGCGAGGCTCCGGTCGCGCTGCGCATCGTCGCTACGCGCCCGCACGGCGGCGCATTTCGCTACGACTTCGAGTACTGGGGCCTCGAGTCCGGCGCGCACGATCTGCGCACGCTACTGCAGCGGCGCGATGGCTCGTCCACCGCCGACCTGCCCGAGCTGCGCGTCGAGATCCGCAGCGTGCTCGCCGCGGAGGGCGCGGTCCGGCCGAACGCTCCGCGGCCGGTCGAACTGCCGCAGCTCGGCGGCTACGGCGCGCTGCTGGTCGCCGGCGGGATCGTGTGGATCGCCGGTCTCGTGGCGATCCTCGTCGTCGGGCGTCGCCGTCGCGCCGCGGAGAGCGCCGGGCAGGCGCGAGTACGCTCGCTCGCGGAGCGCCTCCAGCCGCTCGTCGAGCGCGCGATGCGCGGCGAACTCTCGCGCGAGGAGCGCGCGCAGCTCGAGCTGTCGCTCGTGGCGCTGTGGCGTCGCAGGCTCGGCCTCGAGGGGTCGCGCCCCGTGGAGGTCATAGCGCAGCTGAAGCGCCATCCCGAGGCCGGTCCGCTGCTCGTGAGACTCGAGGAGTGGCTCCACCGACCGGATGCGCGTGGCGCCGGCGAGATTCCCGCGCTGCTCGTGCCCTATCGCGAGCTCCGCGCAGACGAACTCGACGGCCCCGGAGGCGCGCGCTGATGGAAGTTCTCGCGTCGTTCCGCCACCCGTGGATGCTCGCGCTGCTCGTGATCCCGGCGTCCCTTTGCCTGTGGACGTGGCAGCGGCGCGGCCGCGCGCTCGCGCTCCCCTTCGACCACGTGCGGCGAGCACGCGACTCTCGCGTGCGCTTTCTGCTGCGCGTGGCGGAGTGCGTCCCCGCCCTGCTGCTTGGATGCGCGCTGTTCGTGCTCGCGGGCCCGCAGTCGTGGGCCGAGCCGCGCTCGAAGCGCGCGCTGACGAACATCCAGTTCTGCGTCGACGTCTCCGGCAGCATGTTGGCCCAGTTCGGGTCCGGTGATCGCTACGACGCCGCCATGGTCGCGATCAACTCGTTCGTCGACCTTCGCGAGGGCGACGCGTTCGGTCTCACGTTCTTCGGCAACAACGTGCTGCACTGGGTGCCGCTCACCAACGACATCTCGGCCTTCCGCTGCGCGCCGCCGTTCATGCACCCGCGCAACCTCCCGAGCTGGTTTGGAGGCACCGAGATCGGCAAGGCGCTGCGGGCGTGCCGCAAGGTGCTGGCAGAGCGTCCCGACGGCGACCGCATGATCGTGCTCGTGAGCGACGGCTTCAGCTCGGACCTCTCGGGCGGGCAGGACGAGGAGCTCGCGCGCGAGATGCGCGCCAACGGCATCGCCGTCTACACGGTGCACATCGCCGAGGGCGCCATTCCCGACGAGATCGTGCGCATCGCGACGCTCACCGGCGGAGATGCCTTCAAGCCGGAGGACGAGGGCGGACTCGAATCGATCTTCGCGCGCATCGACGCCATGGCGAAAGCCAAGCTCGAGAAGAGCCAAGCCGAGGCGTCCGACGACTACGTCCCGTGGTGCCTCGCGGGCCTCGGGGCCCTGCTCGCCTTGCTGCTCACCGGCTTCGGACTGAGGTACACGCCGTGGTGACGCCCGCCGACCTGCCGGAGTCGCTGCCCGAGTGGTGCGCGGCGCTCGCGCTCGCGCTCGCGGCGCCGGCGGAGTGGCTGCACTCCCGGCGAGTCGCGCGCGTTGCGCGCCTCGCGTTCGGGCCGCTGGAAAGGCCTGCAGCGTGGGCCCTCGGGGCACCGTGGCTGCGCGCCCTATCGTGCTCCATGGTGGCGTGGGGACTCGCGACACTCGCCACCATCCCGCCGCGCGCCCACTCTGGCGACGCCGCGCTCGCGCAGCGCCTCGAGAATCCACGGCACGTGCTGATGGTGCTCGACGTGAGCCCGAGCATGCGCCTCGTCGACGCCGGCAAGGACCAGAAGCAGAGCCGCATGCAGCGCGCTCGCGACGTGATGGAGTCGTTCTTCGACCGCGTCCCGTTCGCGCAGACGCGCGTGAGCGTGATCGCCGTCTACTCGGGTGCGAAGCCGGTCGTGATCGACACGAGCGACTTTGAGGTCGTGCGCAACATCCTCGGCGACCTGCCGATGCACCACGCCTTCAAGGCCGGCAAGACCGAGCTGTTCGCGGGACTCGAGGAAGCCGCGACGGTGGCGAAGGACTGGGAGCCCCGCTCGACCACGCTGGTCGTCGTGAGCGACGGCGACACGGTCCCGGCCACCGGCATGCCGCGCATGCCCGCCTCCGTCCACCGCACGATCATCGTCGGCGTCGGCGATTCCCAGACGGGTCGCTTCATCGACGGCCGCCACTCGCGGCAGGACGTGGCAACCCTGAAGCAGATCGCGGCGCGCCTCGGCGGCGTGTTCCACAACGCCAACGAGTCCCAGATCTCGACGGCGGTGATCCAAGAGTCCTTCGCCAGCGAGGACGAGAGCCCCTTCGAGCGCCTGACGCGCCGCGAGTACGCGTTGCTCGCCATCGGCGTCGGAGCGGCCCTGCTCTCGCTCCTGCCCTTGGCCCTGCACCTCGCCGGGACCCGCTGGCGGCCCGGCGCGTCCACAGGGGAGTCCAGAGCCCAAAAATCCCGGGCCGCAGGCGCCCCGGTTGGGCTAGCATGAGCGCGCGCGCACCGGGCTCGCGGGAGGTTCGAAATCCATGAGAAAGCTCCTGATCTTCACCTGGTTGCTCCTGCCCGTCGGGGCAGCGGCGTACCACTACGGCCCCGGACAGGAACGTGTCCGCGAGGACGCCGCGGCGGCGCAAGTCGCGCTGGCGCAGGGTCACGTGCGCGAGGCGCGCGAGGTCGCGGCAAAGGAGGGCGATGCGGCGGCGCGCGGACTGTGGTCCGAGGTCGAGCGCACGCTCTCGGAGGCGATCGCGGCGCTGCCCGCGGAGCGCACGAGCGACCTGCGTCGCCTGCGCCTCGAGCGCGCCAAGGCGCAGATGTTCATCTCGAAGCTGCCCGAGGCCCGCACGGAGCTCGAGGGCCTGCTCGGCGAGCTCGAGTCCGATGCCAGCGCCGATCCCGCGCTCGTGCTCGACACGCGCGACGCGCTCGCGAACGCGCAGTACTACACGACCTGGCTGCTGCGCCTCGAAGGCGCCGCACCCGAGGAGTGGGAGCGCGAGATCGACGCCTCGCGCCAAAACTACAAGCTCGTCGCCGAGTCGCTGCTCGCCGAGGGGGACGGTGACGGCGCCGCGCGCGCGCAGGAGAGCCTCGAGTCCTCGATCCGCCTCGCGCGAATGGACATCAAGGACCTGCAGGGCCTGCCACTGCCGTCGCAGTGAAAGGGCTGTGGATCGGGCCGCGGTCGCGGCTCCAAGAGCCAGAGCAAGGGACAGAAGCCTTCCGACGCGCGCGGTGCGAGCTCCGGCCCGCCGCCCGACGGCGGCGGCTCCTAGTCGTCGGATCGTGCGCGGCCCGCGCGAGTGGGTCGCATCGCTTGTCCACTCGTCGGCGCTTCGCCTTCGCGCCCCTTTGACGCGCGTGCCACGCCGCCTTCCGCGCGGCAACTCGATGGAGATCAGGATGCAGGCTCGAATGATGGCGCGCGCCCTCGCGGCGGCGCTCCTGTGGTGGTCCGCTGCCCACGCCCAGCCGGTCATCCAACTGGGCGAGCTCGGCTACGTGCAGATGGAATCGGGCGAAGTCATGGAGTTCGCCGAAGGCGACCAGCCCGCCGAGCAGGACGAGGCGAGCGAGAAGAAGCCCAGCAAGCCGGGCCCGCGCACGCAGAAGCTGCGGCAGCTCGGCTACGACCGGCGCCCCTCCGCGATCCTCGCGGCGTGGGCCAAGGTGCGCGAGACGCAGGTGGAGCCCTCGGAGGGCACGGGCGAGGTGAAGACCTCCGCCCTCGAGCCCGAGCCGAAGACCGGCGCATTCAGCGGCGCCGTCATCACCGCGGCAGGCTCCTCGACCTCTGTCGTCGTGAGCGGCACGACCGCGGCCATTCCGCTCACACTCATCCCCCCGACGGGCAGCACCGCGCAACCGGCGACGATCACCATCTCAGCCGGCAGCGCGCTCCCCACCGCGACCGCCACGGCGGCGCCCATTGCGACGGTTACGGCCGCTCCCAGCGCGACGGCCTCGTCCGCGGGAGCAGAGCCTGCGGCCGCTGCGGCCGGCACGGAGGAAGCTGTCGCCATCGATCCGCGAGCCGAGGACGAGGCGCGCAAGGCGAAGGAAGAGAGCGCCCGGCAGGCCGCCGAGCAGAAGGCCATCGACGCGGAGCTGAAGCAGTTCCAGCGCGACGTCACGCTCGGCGAGTGGACTTCGGTCAAGGCCGCCTTCGCGCGCTGGCAGGAGGACGAGCAGAAGGCCGGCTACGAACAGCTGCTCAAGTCGCTGCAGGAGGGCCCGCGCGAGCGCGCGCAGGTGCACCCGCAAGGCCAGCAGTACATCGAGAAGAACCAGTTCTCCCCCGCCGACGTGCTCGGGCTCGCCGCTGCCTGTCCGCACAAGCTCTCCGACAAGGAACTCGCGGCCCTCGGCACGCTGCTGACGCAGGCCCTCGAGCAGGGCCACCAGATCTCGAGCTTCGTCGCCCTCGTGAAGGCGCGCGTGGACGAGCCCGGGTTCGCCGTCGATCGCCGCCAGATGGCGCGCATCCTCGTCGGTGCCGGCAAGCCCGACGAGCTCGAGCCGTTCGTCCCGACGCTCGATGAGGCGCTCGAGCGCGGCGATCGCGAGGGCCTCAACCTGATCTCGCGGCTGTGCCTCGCGCGGCACGCGAAGGATGCGAGCACCGTCTGGCTCGAGCGCGCCTGGAACGCGACGCAAGCCGTGCTCGCCGTCGGCGAGGTCAGCGAGAGCGCCAAGAACGAGGCCATCACGCGCGCCGTCGAGCTCGCGCCGAAGCTGCGCGCGGAGCTCGGCGCCGCGTGGCTCGACGAGAGCTTCACAGCCCGTCCCGAGCGCGGCATGGAGATCCTCGCCGCCATCGGCTCGACGGCCTCGAAGGCGCTTTCGATGGCGCCCACCGACGCGGATCGCCGCGAGCGGCTGCTCGAGCTGCAGTCGACGGCCGCCAAGGCGCTGCTGCGCGCCGCGCCCGAGCTCGCGGCGCGCTGGCAGCCCCAGCTCTCGCTGCTCGCGTCGAACTGGCTGCGCGAGGCGCTGCACAGCTACTCGAACGACACGTCGACGTCGCTCGGCCCGCAGATGCGGCGCGACATGTACGGCAACTTCTTCTACTACGACTTCGACGACGAGCAGCGCGGCTGGAACGGTCGCGGCGGTGCCGCGGCGATCAAGACCGGCAAGATCCTCGAGGCCCGTCCGAGCGACGAGTGGGTCGAGCTCGTCGAGCCCACGCTGCGCCCGCGTCTGCGCGTGGCCTACGCGCAGCTGTTCCTGAAGGTCGGCGAGGAGATCGACGCCTTTCCGTACATCGAGGCGCTCGCGAAGACCGACCCGATCCCAGCCAAAAGCCTCGTCGACGAGTTCCTGCGCGTCTGGGCGCGCAAGCACGACCCCAACCAGAATCAGGGCCGCTCGAACCCCTACATCTACATGTACGGCTTCGACCAGCGCGCCAACGCCATTCCGCTGACGCGCTCGAAGCAGGAGCGCGCGCTCGCGGAGCTCGGCGAGTGGGTCGGACGGCTGCGGGCGCTCGAGGTCGAGATCGATCAGAAGCTCGTAGCGGCGGCGTTCCGCGCCGCGCACAGCCAGGCCGAGATCTATCGCCTCGAGACGCTCGAGAGCATCTTCGGCTCGGTCGACGCGCTCGATCCCGAGACGCTCGCGGAGCTCGTCGGCGCGATGCGCACGAACCTCGCGGGCGTGTGGCGCGATCCCGCCCTGCAGAAGGACAAGAGCACCCAGCGCAAGCAGAAGGACATCGAGCAGGAAGTGCTGCGCGGCTACGGGCTCGCGCGCGCCACGCTCGACCGCGCGCTCGGGAAGCACGGCGACGCTTGGCAGCTGTGGATGGTCCTCGGCGCACTCGAGCACGACGAGAACCAGTTCCGCTACGAGCTGAAGAAGGACGCCGAGTACTCAACGCGCCGCACGAAGGCGTTCGAGACCTTCGCGCGCGCCGCCGAGCTCTATGCGGGCTCGCGCGCGAGCGCGGAGCCTTCGAAGGACTCCGCGCGACTCTACGAGACGTGGTTCTACGCCGCGCTCGGAGCCAGCGACCTCAACCGCATCGACGCGAAGACCCAGCTCGCCACGGGCGAGATCGCGCGCATCAAGGCCGCCCTTGAGGCGCTGCGGCCCGAGCGCGTCGCGCGCCACGTCGAAATGTTCGGCAACTCGCTCACGACGGGTATCGGCAGCTGCAATCCGGCCGTGAAGTCGCGCTACGTGCGCCAAGGCCTCGCCATCACCGGCGAGACGAAGATCACGCGCGAGCTGCAGCAGCTCGAGAGCTATTACGGCGACCTCGTCACCGAAATCCGCCTGCACGCGGAGGTCGACGGCCCGAGCGAGGTTGGCCATCGCTCCCCCTTCGGCCTGCGCATCGACCTGCGCCACACGGTGGAGATCGAGCGCGAGTCGGGCGGCTTCGGCAAATACCTGCAGAACCAGAACAGCGTCAACTACGCGTGGAACTACGGGCGCCCGCTCGAGGACTACCGCGACAAGTTCGAAGAAGGTCTGCGCGAGCGTCTCAAGGAGCGCTTCGACGTTCTCTCGGTGACGTTCAACCAGCCCGAGGCGCGCTCCCTGCCCGACGCCCAGCCCGGCTGGCGCGTGACTCCGTATGCCTACGTGCTGCTGCAGCCGCGCGGCCCAGAGGTCGATCGCATCCCGCCCGTCTCGCTCGACCTCGACTTCCTCGACACGAGCGGCTATTGCGTGCTGCCGATCGAGTCGGGCGAGCTCCTGATCGACGCGCGCGGGGAGCGCGGGGCGAAACGTCCGTTTGAGCGCCTAGCGCTGGTGCAGACGCTCGACGAACGTCAGGCGAAGTCCGGCAAGCTCGTGCTCGAGATGAAGGCCAACGCCGCGGGCCTCGTACCCACGCTCGAGGATCTCGTCACGCTGGCCCCGGAGGGCTTCGAGGTCGCTTCGAAGGACGAGCGTCCAGTCTCCGTCTCCAAGTTCGATGAGGATGGTCGCAGCGTGCTGACCGAGCGGCTGTGGACGATCGTGTTCCAGGGCCGTGAGGGACTTGCGCAGCTGCCGCGGGCGTTCGCCTTCGCCGTGCCCAAGGTCGAGGTCGCGTCGAGCGAGCACTTCCGCTACGCCGACGCGGATCTCGCGTCCGTCGGTTCGACCGTCGAGCTCGATTACGACTACGGCGAGACGAGCCCGCGCTGGCCTTGGTGGCTCGGCGGTGCCGCGCTGCTGGCCGCGGTGATCGCGTTTGCGCGACGCGCGCGTCCCGCGCAGCAGGCCCCCGCTGCGGCCGTCCGCACGATTCCCGAGCCGCTGACCCCGTTCAGCGCGCTGGGATTCCTGCGCGAGGTCCACGACGAGGGCGGACTCGAGGCGCCGCGCCAGCGTGAGCTGGCCGACGAGATCGCGCGGCTGGAGCGCGCCTACTTCGGCGACGCGCCGGGCGAAGAGCGGCCCGACCTGCAGCATGTCGCGCGCAAGTGGGCCACGGCGGCGCGCTGAGACGGGCGCTGCGCGGTTGGCTCCACGGCGGGAACGCGTAGGTCGCGTTCCCGTCGCGCTTTCAGGCCGGACGAAGCATCCGGCGCAGCGCGTGCGAGAGAGTCTCGAGGCTGAAGGGCTTGTAGAGCTGCGCGGTGAAGCGCAGCTGAGCGAACACCTGCGGATCAGCCTTCTGCGCGAAGCCGCTCGCGAGCACGATCGGCAGGTCCGGGCGTTGGCGCCGAATCTCGCGTGCAAGCTCGATGCCGTCCATCACGGGCATGTGCAGGTCGGTGATCACGCCGGCGACTTGGTTGGATTCGTCGCCAAGGATCTCGAGGGCGCCGCGGCCATCCGCGGCAGTGCGGACGCGGAAGCCGATGGCGGTGAGGATCTGGCGGAACACGTCGCGCACCGCGGGCTCGTCATCGACCACGAGGATCAGCTCGCCCGCGCCGCGCAAGCCCTCGGCTGGACGCGGCGTCGGTGCCTCGGGGGCGCGCTCGGGCTGCAAGTGCACTGGGAGCATCACGGTGAAGGCCGAGCCCTTGCCGGGCTCCGATTGCACGCGCAGGAAGCCGCCGTGACTGCGCACGATGCCGACCGCGGTCGACAAGCCGAGGCCCGTGCCCTGATCGACGCTCTTGGTGCTGAAGAAAGGCTCGAAGATGCGCTCGATGAGTTCCGAAGGGATGCCGTGACCGGTGTCCTCGACCCGGAACTGCACGTATTCGCCGGGAACGCCCTCGCCCTCGTGGCGCACCTCCGCGCGCGTCAGCACGCGCCGGGAGACGGCCACCCGCAGGTCGCCCCCTCCGGACATCGCGTCACGCGCGTTGACGCACAGGTTGAGCAGCACCTGGTGCAGCTGTGTGGCATCCCCGAGCACCATCGGGACGGCGGGATCACTCTCGAATGTGAAGCGGATATTCTTCGGGAACGTACTGCGCGCGATGCGCTCGATCTCGGCCACGGCCGACTGCGGGCGCAGCGGCACGCGCTTGCCATCGACGCCCTTGGCGAAGGTGAGCAGTTGCTGCACCATCGACGCGCCACGGCGCGCGCTCGACTCCATGACGTCGACCAAGTCGCGCGACTCGGGATGGCGGTCGCGTATCAGGCCGCAGGCCAGCAGGATCGGCGCGAGCGCGTTGTTGATGTCGTGAGCCACGCCGCCGGCCAGCGTGCCGATGCTCTCGAGCCGCTGCACACGCAGGCCGCGGCGCTGGATCTCACGGTGCTCGGTGATGTCCTGCCCGAGCCCGACGACACCGGTGACCTTGCCATCGCGATCCCGTCGCGTGCTGATGTTCAGCAGAAACAGCAACCCGCGCCCGTCGCGCGACTCCAGCGGCACTTCCACGTTGGCGCTCTCGATGCCGTGGCGAGCGGCGTCGAGCACGTCGCGAACGGTCCGGCGCTGGCCGGGCGGCACGAGATCCGCTAAGGAGCGCCCGAGGACCTCGGCGCGGGGATAGCCGGTGAGGCGCTCGGCGGCGCCGTTCCACTCGTTGATCTGGCCTTGCATGTCCTCGCCGAGGATCGGCGCGTTGGCGGTCTCGATCAGGTGGCGCAGGTCGCGCGCGAGGGCTTCGGCCGCGGCCTCGGCCATCCGGCGGTCGTGGATGTCGACGCAGGCGCCGACGATCTCGACGGGGTTGCCGTCCGCGTCTCGCTTCAGCATGTACTCGTCGCGCAGCCAGCGATACGTGCCGTCGGGAAAGCAGAAGCGGTACTCGAACGAGGACGTCCCATGGGAGACCGCGCGTTCCATGAAGCCGTAGGCCCTCACCGCGTCGTCCGGGTGCAGATGCTCGCGCCAGAAGTGCGGATGGCTCAGGTATTCCGCGGCTGGGTAGCCAAGCTGCGACTCGATGTTCGGACTCACGAAGGTGCTGCGGAAGTCGCCGCCGGCCTCGCAAGAGAAGATCACCGCCGACACGGACGTCATGACGTAGCGCAGCCGCTCCTCGGCCGACGCGAGCTTGCGGGCGCGCTCCTCGACGAGGCGCTCGAGCTCGAGATTGAGGCGCTGCAGCTCGGATTCGGCGCACAGGCGCCGGTCATTCTCGATGAAGATCAGCACGATCGCTGCCACCGCGAGCCCGAACTCCTCCTCGTCGTTCGTCCATTGCCGTGGATCGCCGATGTGCTCGCAGCACAGCACCCCCCCGACCGAGGCGCCGATACGCAGCGAGAGGTCGAACATCGAGGTGATGCCGAGCGGCTTCAAGTAGCCTTCCGCGAAGCTGCGCGTGGCGGGGTGCGTGAGCGCGTCGTCGGCCCGCACGGGCACGAGCGTCTCGAGCGCCTCGAAGTAGCTTGGGTGATCGGTCCGGAAGAGCTGCACCGCGGTGCGGCCAAGCGAGCGCCCATCGGCCCACATCTGCTCGCAGGTGATGCACGTGTGTCCCTCGTCGAACAGCCAGACGCTCGCGCGCGCGACCCCCAGAGCGGCCGCGACCTGCTGGGTGACGAGCGCGAGGAACTCGTCGCGGTGGTCCGGGCTGTTGGCACGCAGGATCGAGAGCACGCTGTGGAACAGCCTGCGCTGCTCGCGCAGCCTTACGAGCGACGGCGCCGAGCGGCCTTCGGGACTCAGCTCGCGGAACACGCCGCGCGTGACGCGGGGCAGTCCCCCCTCGAACTGCATCGTGACCTTGCCCTCGAGGTACACCGCCTCGCCGGACTTGGTCTCGAAGATCGCCTCTATCAGCCCGACGTCCTCGCCGGCCATGAGCCGCTGCATGTATTGCATGCAGTGATCGCGGTTTTCGGGGTGGATGATCTCGAAGATGTTGCGCCCGGCGACCTCGTCGAAGGAGTAGCCAAGCCGCTCCAGCCAAGACCGATTCACGAATCGGATCGAACCGTCGGGAAGGACGCTCTGGACAAGGTCAACCACCCCGTCCAACAGGTCGCGCAGCGCCAGGGAGTCGATTTCGGTCTGAACCGGGCGCGCGATCGGAGCCTTCACGGCCTCAGATTGTAGCGCTTACCGGCTTGGGTGGCTCCGACAAGGCCGGGAGCGGTGCTAGCATCGGACGCTGATGGGCCCGTCTCCCTTCGCCCGCACCGTGGTCGGCTTGGCGTTCGCCGGGATGCTGGTGTCGGTGTGGCGCCTCGGCCGCTCGGAGGGGCCCGTGACAGAGGCGCAGGGCTTCCGGATGCGGGAACAGGCCGCCGAGCTCGGAATTCGCTTCCTGCATCGGGAGACGACCCTCGACCGCAAGCTCGACAACGTGGCCCCCCACGTCTCCGGCATGGGGGCCGCGGCTTCGCTCGTCGACTTCGACAACGACGGCTGGACCGACTTCTACGCCACGTCCAGTCGTTTCGGCACGCCCAACGCGCTCTACCGCAATGAGCAGGGACGCTTCCGCGACGTTGCCGCGGCGGCGGGGCTCGCGAACGTCAACCGCGAGGGCGAGGGCGTGTCGATGGGCTCCATCTGGGCCGACTACGACGGTGACGCGCTCGAGGACGTGTTCCTCTACAAATGGGGCCGCCAGCAGCTGTTCCGCAACCGCGGCGATGGCACGTTCGAGGACACGAGCACGCGTGCGGGCGTGAATCGCTGGATGAACTCGAACAGCGCCTGCTGGCTCGACTTCGACCGCGACGGCTTCGTCGATCTTTACGTCGCGGGCTACTTCCGCGAGGACATCGACCTGTGGAATCTCTCCTCGACGCGCATCATGCAGGAGAGCTTCGAGTTCGCTCAGAACGGCGGCCACAATGTGCTGTGGCGTAACCGCGGCGACGGGACGTTCGAGGACGTCACCGCGCGCACGGGTTGTGACAGCACGCGCTGGACGTTGGCGGTCGCTTCGGCGGACATGGATGGCGACGGCTTCGCCGATCTCTACCTCGCCAACGACTACGGGCCGGAGGAGCTCTTCCGCAACGTCGATGGCGAGCGCTTCGAGCGCGTGACGGATGCGGGGCTCGAGGAATCCTCGAAGAGCGGCATGAGCGTGACGCTCGGCGACTTCGAGAACGACGGCACCTTCGGCGTGTACGTGACCAACATCTCGAACCCCGGACACCTGTTCCAGGGCAACAACCTGCGCCGCAACCGGCTGGCGAAGAGCGGCAAGCTCTACAACATCGCCGATGCGTCGAGCAGCTCGTCGCGCGCCATCGTCGACTGCGGCTGGGCTTGGGGCGCACAGTTCGGCGACCTCGACAACGACGGGCGCCTCGATCTGTTCGTGACCAATGGCTTCGTGTCGGCCTCCAAAGAGCGCGACTACTGGTACGGCATGAGCAAGGTCGCCGGCGGTGCGAGCGAGATCTTCGAGGATGCGACCTTCTGGGAACCCATGGGCGACGCGAGCCTGTCGGGCTTCGAGCAGAGCCGCGTGCTCAAGAATCTCGGCAACGGCCAGTTCCGCGACGTCGCGACGGCGGTGGGCGTCACCGATCTCGAAGACGGTCGCGCGGTCGCTTTCGGCGACTTGCAGAACCGGGGTGCGCTCGACGCGGTGGTCGCGAACCAGAGGGGACCGCTGCAGGTGTACGTCAACGAGCCAGCCGCCGGCCGCGGCTGGGTCCAGCTGAAGCTGCGCGGACGGGGCGCCAACACGTCCGCAATCGGCGCCGTGGTCGAGTTGCGCTTCGCCGGCATGTTGCAGGCCCAGTGCGTGCAGGCCGGCAGCGGCTTCTGTGCCCAAAACGACCGGCGCCTGCATTTTGGCCTCGGCGGCGCCACCGCGATCGATTCCGCTCGCGTACGCTGGACTTCCGGGCAAGTGCAGGACCTCACTGCACTCGAGCCCGGCCGCCTGCATGTGATCGAGGAGCCGCAACTGTGACGACCGCCACCGCGATGATGCCGAATGCGCCCGCCACACCGCGCGGGGTCTGGTCGGGCCTCAAGCCGCAGCACATGGTCAGCGCCCTCGTGACGCTGTTCCTCGTGCTCGGCCAGTGGCGCTTCCAGATCATCAAGAGCTACCCGCTCACGGGCATCGGGTTCATCGACGACTACGCGGTGCTGATCGTCTCGCTCTCGACGGCTCTGGCCTTCGAGGCGCTGCTCTCGCGCTGGCTGCGCGGCGAGTGGCCGAGCGTGCTGTCCGCGTACATCGCGGGCAACTCCGTGGTGATCCTGCTCAAGCCGCAGGGCGGCCTGTGGCCCTACTTCCTCGCCTCGGCGATCGCGATCACGTCGAAGTACGTGCTGATGTACCGCGGCCGCCACCTGTGGAACCCGACCAACCTCGCGATCAGCTTCATGCTGCTCGCCGCGCCGAGCTCGATCACGATCCTCGGCCACGAGTGGGGCAACGAGCTGTGGACGGTGGGCGTGATCTGGTGCATCGGCCTCGTGGTCGTGAAGCGCGCCAAGCTCCTGCACATCAGCTTCACCTATCTCGTGAGCTTCTGCCTGCTGGCGCTCCTGCGCTGCGCCATCACGGGCGCTCACCCGCTGACCGAGCTCGCGCCAGTCACCGGCCCGATGTACCAGATGCTGATGTTCTTCATGCTGACCGACCCGCGCACGACGGTCAGCTCGCGCGCCGGCCGCATCCGCGTCGTGATCATGATCGCGCTGATGGAGTGCGCCCTGCGCCTCGCCAACGACTTCCACCTCGCGTGGGCCGCTCCTTTCGACACCGCGCCCGCGATCTTCGCGCTGGCGATCATCGGACCGATGGCGCTCGCGCTCGATCTGCGCCGCAAGGCGAGCGTCTGAGCGCGGCTCAGAGCTCGAGCACGGTGCGGGCGCCCTCGCCCACCGTGGTCTCGCCCAGCAGCGTGTCCGAGCTGTCGAACACGCGCACGCGCGCACCGACCTCGCCCTGAATCCACCACATCGCGTCAGGCGGCACCGAGAGTGCGTAAGCCAGGCGGCCTCCAGAGGGCGCGAGCAGCTCGACAACGATGTCTCTGGTCATGTCGCGGCGCGCGCGCAGGGAGATGCCGACGCTGCGCAGCCTCATGTCGAGGCGCACGCTCTGCTCGCCGGAGCGCACGGTGACGATGGACTCTGATTCGAGCCCGGACATGTCATCGCGCCAGTGCAGCTCGTAGGGTTGACCCGGAATCAGGCCCGACAAGCGGAACGCGCCCTCGTCATCCGAGCGAGCATGGGGCATCGGCCACTCGAACTGCCCTTGGATCCACCGCAGCGTGAACGGGCCCACTTCGTGCTGGCGCTCGCGGCCCAACATGCGGCCGACGGACCAAGCCGTGAACGACGCGATGTGCGGTGCGGAGCCCGACACGAGCCGACCGTCGATCACGCCACCCCGCTCGAGCTCGAGCACGGCGAGGCTCGCGCGCGCAGGCAGGAGCAACGTCCGAGGTCGCCAGCCATCGACACAGGCGACGAGGAAGAACGGCTCGCCGCAGGGCACGGCCATGTCGATCCGCGCGCTCCCCTCGACCGCGCCGCTCCACACGGCCAGTTCCTGACCCGGTGCGTCACCCCGCACGGTGAGTGCCACCACCGTGACGACCGCCGACTCCCCAGCCGAGAGCAGCACCGAGATCTCCGGCTTGCACAGTCCCGGCAGCTCGAAATCGACGGGGATCAGGAGCTCCCCGCCGCGCTCGAGCTCCGAGCGCGCGAACGGCACGGACACGATGCGCTCGAGCGGCAGCCACGAGCTCGACGAGATCTGCACGTGCAGCTCGGTCAGCACGGCCTCGTCGTCGGGCGTGAAGCAGTGACTCACCTCGGAGCGATAGGTGCCGTCGGGCTGGAGGTAGGTCCATGCGGCGAGTCCGGTCGCCGCGCCGTGGTGACCGAGCTCGCCGAGCCGCGGACGGACGATCACGACCGGCTTGCTCTCCTCGCCGAGCGCACCTTCGACTCGACCCGTCACGAATACGCGCGCCCAGTTGCGACGCGCCAGCGGATCCAGCCGCTCAGCCGGCTCCGGCGACGCACGCTCACCCGACTCCCCCACCGTTCTCGGGGGCGGTTCCACTTCGCCTGGAGTTCCCGTGCTGGACTCCGAGCTCGCGCTCGAGCGCGCGGCGTGCTCGCGCTCCGGCGGGCCGCGACGCAACAGCAGGATCGACGCCGCCAGCGCGAGCAGGACCGCCAGTCCGAGAAGCGTGCGTTGCGAGCGGATCGGAGTCACGGGCTACGGAATAGCACGCGCGGCGCGGATCGTCACGCCTGCGAGGCGCACCAGCGCCGGGCAATGCGCTCCGCATTCGCCATCAACGTGAAGGTGAGGTTCTTCGCCGGCAGGAAAGGGAACGTCGAGCCGTCCGCGAAGAACAGACCGCGCAGGTCGTGGCTCTCGCCGTCGGGCGAGGTCGCGAGCGGACGCGCCTGAGCGCTCATCGCAACGGTCCCCGCGTAGTGCACGCTCGCGCCCATCGGCCGCACGTGAGCCATCCCCGGCGGGACGATGCACCCGAGTTTCCAGAGAGCCTTTCGGACAGTCTTGAGCACGCTGCGCATGCGCTCCGGCTCCTCGCGGGCGGGCTCGTAGCGCACGAGCAGTCGCGAGCCCTCGCCATCGGCCTCGAGCTCGAGACGACATTCCGGCCGACGCTCGTCGTGGAAGTTGACGTTGACGATGCCCAGCGCCGCGTGCGCGTTGCGGAAGATCCACAGCGCGCTCTTCAGGTCGAACGGGACGCTCTGGACGATCGGGTGGATGAGTGCGGTCTTCAGCGTCGTGACGAGGCCGTGCACGTAGTGCCGCGGATCCTCGCGCTCGAGGCCGAGCGCGAGCTGGTGGTACTGGTACGAGTCGGGCTCGTAGCGCTGGCGCAGCATGGCGAGATGGATGTACGGCACGAGCACCTGCCGGTTGTCCATCAAGCCCTCGAGCACGGGCGCACGGCCGCCGTGGGCTCGCAGTGAGTCGAGGAACAGCTTGCTGGAGGCAAGCGTGCCCGCGGCGAGCACCACCGACGTCGCGTCGAGCGCCTCCGCGCGCCCGGACGCAAGCTCGACGAGGTGCAGCTTGCGCACGCGGTTGGCCTCGTCGGCCTCGATGCGCGTGGCGAAGCGACCATCGAGGTAGGTGAAGCGCTCGTGCTTCAGGAGCGCGCGCAGCGTGATCGAGGGCGTGTACAGCGCCTCGCGCGGGCAGCTCCACAGGCAGCGACCGAGGTTCGTGCAGCCATGGCGACCGTCGCGCTCGTCGGAGCGCACCGCGGCACGCGTGCGGCCCATCCAGACGCCGAGATCCGAGTTCAGCCGTTCACGCTCACGACCGTAGCGAGCGAGCAGCGAGCGGGAATGCGCGTCGAGCGGCAGCGACGGAGCGAGGTGCTCGTGAACCGGCGTGAAGCGAGAGAGGTCATCGTCCGTGCCACTGACCCCGATGCGCTCCGCGACGGTGCCGTAGCTCGCATGCAGCTCGCGTGCGTCGAACGGAAAGTCGCGCAGCTCGTGCTCATGGAAGGGGAACGCGCCGCCCGTCCACGCCTCGGCGAGCCCGCCGCGTGCGAAGCTCGAGAGCGGCTCGAACCCCTGCGCACGCGTACGGAAGCGCTCGAGCGGCGCGAAGATGAAGCCCTTGTGCGGCGGGAAGCCGTAGTACTCGCCCTTGGAGCCCGGGAACATCACGGCCTCGAACTTGCGGCCGAGGAAGTAGCCGGCCGGATCGTCGTGCTCGCGCTTGAAGCGCGCGAAGCCCGCATCTGGCAGCACCGGTGCGGGCGCCGTGCGGCCGACGTCGACCAGCGTGACGTGCGCGCCATGCTCGAGCGCAGTCTGCGCGAAGTGCACTCCACTCGCTCCCGAGCCCACGACGACGACGCGCTTCATCGTGATGCTCCAAGGCGCGAAGCGAGCCAGATCGGGAGACTGAGCAACATGCCGCACGCGAGCAGCACGCCGAACACGACGCCCAGCCAGGTCATGTGCAGGAGCATTCCGGGAACCGACGCACCCGTCGGAGTGTCGAGTTCCTCGTCATGCGGCGCGCGCACCTCGTGAATCGCGAGCAACAGCACCAGCTTGCGGCGCAGTAACCCTCCGTTCGAGAACACGCGCGCGTGGGCGTCGAGCGCACGCACCAGCACCGGCACGCTTCGCGCAAGGGACACGACCGCCCTCTCAAAGCCCGTCGTCGACGGCAGCTCGACAGCTCCGGCGGCATGCGCGGCCCGGTACTGCTCGCGCACGTATTCGTCCCCCGCGCTCGCGCCGAGATAGTGCGCGAACGCATCGCACTCGCGGTCGAGCTCGCTGCGCTCAGCCATACTTCAGCAGGTCGTCGAGCATCGCGTCGACGTTCCGCATCGAGCCGGCAAAGCGCCGCTGGAGCTCGTTGGGTCGCGCCGTGCTGTCGTACACGAATGAATAGAGCTGCCCCGCGCTCATCGGCAAGAGCGGCAGCGCCACCTTTTCGAGCTGCTTCAGCACCGCAATCGCACCCTTGCCGGGCAACGGCAGGAAGCGCGCGCTCCCGCGCTTGCGCCGCTGGATGCGGCCCAGAAGCTCGCGGAAGGTCAGCACCTCTTGACCGCCCAAGTCATACTCGCCGCGATCGAGCGCCGGATCCTGCAGCCATGCCTCGAGACACAGCGCGAGGTCGTCGGCGTGGATCGGCTGGATGTTGACGCGGCCGCCGCCAAACAGGGGCACCAGCGGCAGGGACGCGAGCCCCTCGAGCGAGTGCCAGATCTTCGCGCGGCGACTCATCACGATCGTCGGCCTCACGATCGTCCACTCGAGCCCGCTCGCGCGCACGAGCGCTTCGGCCTCGAGCTTCGAGCGCCCGTAGGGATAGGCGTCGTGCTCGGGATAGGTCGCGGCGATGCTCGACACGAACAGGAAGCGCCGCACCCCAGAGCGCTTGCATGCTTCGAGCACGCTGCGCGTGCCCTCGACGTTGACGCGCTGGAAGTCGGCCGCGCGCGCCTTGCCCGTGAGCGCGGCCATGTGGACGAACTCGCTGCAGCCTTCGAGCGCGCGCAGCCACTCCTCGGGCTCCGAGATCCGGCCGTGCACGGCCCGGATGGCGGCCTCGGGAAAGGCGCTGACGTTGCGCGAGAGCACCGTGACGGCGGGCATGTTGCGACCGGCGGAACGCTTGTCGCCCGCGAGGCGCTGCAGGAGCGCGCGGCCGACGATGCCCGTCGCTCCCGTCATGAAGATCCTGCGCCCGTCGCCCATGGCTGCGCTCGAGGATAGGCGAAGCGCGAGGCATGTTCGAGCCACGTGAAGTCACTCGACGCATCACTTCGGGGCCACTGGCCGGTTCCAGAGCCCGTCGTGCGCGCGTTCGATGGCCTGCGCGCTGCCCGGCCACTAGCATTTACCCCCCGAATCGCCTCCGATGCTGCTGCACTTCCTGCTTGCCACCGCCCTGCTCGCGCAGGCCCCCGCTCCCGCGCCAAAGCCGGCGCAGGTTACCCCGTTCACGGTCGCCCTCGACGGGGCCCGCTCCGCGCTCGCTGTCAAGGACGTCGAGCGAGCCCGCGTCCAGCTCTGGCGCGCGCTCGAGCGCGACTCTCGCTCCACCGCCGCGTGGGCGGTGCGTGCGGAGCTCGCGGCGGCGACCGGCGACCGCGACGAGGAGCTGTACGCGCTCCACACGCAGCTGCGGCTCTCGATCGCCCAGAAGCTTCCGAAGCCTGAGGTCGACGCCCTGCGCGCGCGCATCGTCGCGCTCGATCCGATCGCGGCCGACCTGTTTGGCATGAACGCGCGCTTCATCGGCACGCTCGAGCCGATCGCGGCCGCCTACGAGAAGGATGGTCGTCCGCACTCGGCGATCCGCGTGCACAAGCTGATCCTCGCGATCGACCCCGAGTACTCCGCCTCTCAGCAGGCCATCGAGCGCATCGCCGCGCTCCCCGATCCGAGCCTCGCCGGAGACGCGAAGCCCAAGGACCTGCTCGCCGACGTCAGTGCCGAGTGGATCGCGAAGTTCGATGCCGAGCACGCGACGTGGGACACGCGCGCGAGCCTCGAGCGCGAGAACTACACGACCTACACCAACGCCGGCTACGAGGTGCTCGTGCGCTCCGCCGAGGCGATGGAGCAGATGAACCGCTTCTACCGTGTCTTCTTCCAGTACGGCACGGAAGAGGACGGCAAGACGGTCCCGCGCATCGACCTCAACATCTTCAAGCTGCGCGACGAGTACCTGAAGCTCGGCCTCGGCCCACCCGTCGAGTGGTCGGGCGGGCACTTTACCGGTGGCGCGGTCGAGACCTACATCGAGGGGCAGGGCTTCGACGGCATGACGGGCACGTTGTTCCACGAAGCCGCGCACCAGTTCGTGTCGCTCGCCACGGGCGCGGCGGGCTGGCTCAACGAAGGCCTCGCGAGCTTCTTCGAGGGTTGCCGCATCCTCCCCAACGGCACGGTGCTCATGAACATGCCGGCCACGCACCGCCTGTTCCCGCTCGCGGAGAATATGGAGCGCGGCTGGATGAGCGGTCCCAACGACGGCATCGATCCGGCGAACCCCTCGAAGAGCGCTCCCGACAAGGCACCGACCTTCCGCATCGTGGTCGAGAACCAGTACGCGTGGGGCCCGCCGTGGTACTCGCCGACCTGGGGCGTGGTGTTCTTTCTCTACAACTATCAGGACCCCGTCGACGGTCGTTTCATCTACCGGCGCGCGTTCCGCGAGTACGTCGACGCCTCGGGCGGCCTCGATGGCAAGACCGCCGTGCAGAAGTTCGAAGAGGTTGTGCTCGGCCAGCCGCTGCCGCCGATCAAGGGCTTCGACCGCGAGGACGCGCCCGACGTCGTGCTGCCGAAGTCGATCGACGAGCTCGACCCGATCTGGAAGACGTGGACGCTCGAGCTGCGCGACGAGCAGATCGGGCGCATCGAGCGCAGGCGGCCGTACCTGCGCTGGGCTCGCGCGGCGCTGCTCGCCAAGGATGACGTCGCGGCGCAGGAGCACTTCGAGAAGGGGCTGGTGTCGACGCCGGACGACGTGGAGCTCGCGCTCGAGTTCGCGGAGTTTCTCGCGGGGCGCAAGGATACGGACCGCGCGGCGCGACTCGCGCTCGAGGCGCTGCGCGAGCTCGAGACGCGCAAGCCCGTCGACGAGAAGGCGATCGACCGCGTCGACCGCTTGCTCTCCAAGTGGGATCCCAAGCGCGCGGGAATCGAGCGCGCGCAGCGGGATCTGCTCGCCGCCGCGCAGGGGCTGATCGACCGCTACGAGCAGGCCACCCGTCCGATGATGGTGATGGACCTCGCCTGGCGCCTCGGCCGCGACCTCCAGGAGCCGCAGCTGTTCGAAGCCTACGAACGCGCCCTGCGCGCGAGCGGCCGTTCGCTCGCGCTGTGGGAGCTCGCCTACAACGAGTCCAATCTCGAGGGCTGGGACAGCGGCGGAAACACCTCGTTCCAGGCGGCAGGGTCGTTCCTCGACGCTGCCTTCCGCGACTACGCGCCAGCGGAATTCGACTACCAGATGCTCGCCCTGCAGCGCGTCACGTCGGGCGACTACTCGCTCGAGGCGGACGTACTCGCGCAGCGCGGCGACTGCAACTTCACCGGCCTCGTTTTCGGCCGCAAGGACGCAAACAACTTCCACGCGCTCGTGCTGTTCCCCGGCGCGCCGCGGCAGAAGGACAGCAAGGCCGCGGACAGCGCGTGGATCGACCTGGCTTCCTTCTACGGCGGTGGCACCACCAAGACGTGGCGCCACGTTCCCGTCGCCGCCGACACGGCCGCCGATGGGCAGAGCGCGACGGCGCGCTGGCGCAAGCTGCGCATCGACGTCGCCGGCGCGAAGATCGACTGCTGGGTCGATGGCCAGCTCGTCGCCACGCACGAGTTCGCCTCGCGCGAGGTGCTCGCCGGTGAGATGGGATTGCTGCAGGGCCGTGGTCGCGCTCGCTTCAAGGACGTGCGCTTCCTCGCGCGCGACCCGCGCGATCCCGCGAGCCGTCTCGAGCGCGAGCTGCGCATGGAGAAGCTGCGCGCCTCGGGCGACGAGGCGATCGCCGGCAGCTACGTCGGGCTGATTCCGCGCTTCCCAGAAGTCACGCGCTGGGCGCGCGTGCCGCGCTCGAGCTGGGCGGAGGCGGGACTCGTGCCCCAGCTGCTCGTCTTGTGGTCGATCGAGCAGAACGAGCTGATTCCGCTGCAGGAGTGGCTGCGCGACCTCGATGCCCGCTACGGCAAGGTCGGCCTGCGCATCGTGTCGATCGCGTCCCCCAACGACGACGGCAAGCTCGAGGCGTACCTGCGCGAGCATGCCTTCCCCGGCTCCGTCGGCGTCGATCGGCGCGAGGGCACGGGCCTGGGCCTGACGCAGAAGCGCTTCTTCATCGAGCGCTTCAACCTGCCCCGGCTGCTGCTGCTCGACATCGACGGCAAGGTCGTCTGGGAAGGTGATCCCGGCTTCAAGATCGGGGATCGCTGGGCTGCCGGCGTGGAGAGCTACCTCGACGCACCGCTGGCAGAGCTCGTCAAGACGCGCAAGCTCGACGTGCTGCGCGAGTGGCTCGAAGGCTGGACGAGCGCGGGCGCCGCGGAGCTCGCTGCAGGCGACCTCGAGAAGGCATGGCCGCGCATGCAGGTCGCCAAGGAGCTCGACGGCCAGCTCGTGCCTGCGGCCGTCGACGTGCAGCGCAAGCTCGCAGCGCTCGAGGCCGTGTTCGCTGACCTGCCGCGCGAAGGCGCGCGACTGGAGAAGGAGGGTCGCGCCGCCGCGATGCGCCAGCTCGTCGCGTGGGCGAAGCTCGCGGGCATCGAGCCGGACAAGGCGCTCGCCGCGAAGCTCAAGCCCTACCTCGAGGGATCGCAGGCGGCCCAGTGGGAGCGCGTCGCCAAGACGCTCGAGACCTACGCGCCGCGTATCGCGAAGGATCCCGGCCTCGGCGCCGAGCTCGCGGACAAGCTCGCTGCGATCAAGAGTGAGTTTGCAAAGGAACTCGCGGCCGATGTGCGCTCCGCGAGCGGCGATACCAGCCGACTCTCGGCCGTGATCGCTGCGGCAAGCCGTGCGCCTGCACGCTGGCTCGCGCGCGAACGCTTCGGCTGGTAGGCGCGCGGCCACGAAGGAAGCTCGCCGCGGCGGAGCGAACACGTCGCGGTCATCCCGCGCGCGGCCTCCTGGAGCCGGACGTACCCCACGGCGGCCAGCAGGTCACCCGACATGCAACCTCGTTGGAGACCTCCAGCGAGTGGCTCGCGCCCTCGGAAGTGCCCTGCGCGACGGTCGCGACCTGTTCCGTGTCCGCGGTGATCGCCGCCCTCCAACTCGTGGCTCGCGACAGTTTCTGGCTGCTGTCCTTCGTCATCGCCGTCGGTTCCTCGACCGCGGCGGCGATCGTCGTCTTCAGGTTGTCGATCTCGCGGAGGATCACGCCGCTGCGCGAGATGCCCTCGAAGGTGCCGCGCGAACCGGACTGTACGGCTCCGATCTTGGCGCTGAGGTCCGTCGACGCATTCGCAGTCTCCTCGGCGAGCTCCTTCATCTCCTTCGCCAGCACCGCA
>SXGT01127860.1_pt1 | contig 24962 bp, 16 predicted proteins | sample 3176221 | NCBI WGS metagenome assembly SXGT01 (sample SAMN11356862, study PRJNA531348) | freshwater metagenome | isolation source: freshwater sample F1-120 | place: China: Fuxian Lake, Yuxi | collected 2017-12-25
ACCCGCCGCAGGTCTCGGCCTCGTCGCAGGCATCGGCCGCGGCGCGACACTCGGTGCCCCTGCTGGCGACGGCATCGGCGGGGCACGCGCTGGACGAACCGTCGCAGGTCTCGGCGATGTCGCAGGCGCCCGCCGCGACGCGACAACTCGTGCCGCTGCTGGCAAGGGCATCGGTGGGGCATACGCTGGCCGAACCGGTGCAGGTCTCGGCCACGTCGCAGGCATCGGCCGAGCCGCGACACTCTGTGCCGCTGCTGGCGAGGACATCGGCGGGGCATGCGCTGGCCGACCCGTCGCAGGTCTCGGCCACATCGCAGGCGCCCGTCGAGGCGCGACACTCGGTCCCGCTGCTGGCGAGGGCATCGGCGGGGCATGCGCTGGACGAACCGCTGCAGGTCTCGACCACGTCGCAGGCATCGGCCGAGGCGCGACACTCGGTGCCACTGCTGGCGAGGGCATCGGCGGGGCATGCGCTGGCCGAACCGGTGCAGGTCTCGGCCACGTCGCAGGCGCCCGCCGCGAGGCGACAGCTCGTGCCGCTGCTGGCAAGGGCATCGGCGGGGCACGCGCTGGACGAACCGTCGCAGGTCTCGGCCACGTCGCAGGCGCCCGCCGCGACGCGACAGCTCGTGCCGCTGCTGGCGAGGGCATCGGCGGGGCATGCGCTGGCCGACCCGGTGCAGGTCTCGGCCACATCGCAGGCGCCCGTCGAGCCGCGACACTCTGTGCCGCTGCTGGCGAGGGCATCGGCGGGGCATGCGCTGGACGAACCGTCGCAGGTCTCGGCCACATCGCAGGCGCCCGCCGCGACGCGACAGCTCGTGCCAGCGCCGGCAAAGGCGTCCGCCGGGCAACTGGTGCCGACGCCGTCGCAGGTCTCGGCCACGTCGCAGGCACCGGCAGCGGCGCGACAGAGGGCCCCGAAACTCGCCGCAGTGGCATGGCTGCAGCTCCCGAGGCTGTCGCAGATATCCTGCGTACAAACGTTGCCGTCGCTCGTGCAGGCGAAGCCCGCCGAGCGCAGGTTCGACTGGCAGATTCCCGCGCCGTCGCAGGTGTCGGCCTGATTGCACTCGGTCGCGCTCGCGCTGCCACAGGTGCTGCCCTGTTCCTCAAACTGGCAGCTCGCCGAACAGCAGTCACCACTCGCGGTGTTGCCGTCGTCACACGTCTCGGCCCCGCGCGTCAGACCATCGCCGCAGACATTGCAATCCGGGTCGGCGGAGTCAATCAAGGTATCGCCGTCGTCATCCACCGCGTTGGCGCACACCTCCACGGCGAGCAACGAGTCGGCTTGAAGCGCGATCCAGGAGTTCAAGCCGCCGTCGGCGACATCGGCGATCTCGATCGAGAGCGTGTTGGCAACGTTCGGGGTCACAGCGGCCTCGGCCGTCAGGACCGTGGTCATGCCGTCGAATTCGGTATTGTAGGGACACCCCCCGGGACGGCCGCAGTTGTCGTTGCCCCGGAAGAAGGCCGGGTTCAGCGCCGGCTTGGCCGCCGCCGAAGTGCTGTCCGCGGGATTGGTGTTCCCGCCATTGATATTATTGATAGTGATCGCGGTCGTGCCGTCGGGCAGGAGAGCCCGGTTGACGCCATTGACCTTGAGACTGAAGCGGTCGTTGTACTGGGTTGAGGCATATTCGTCATATTCCTCGGAGCCGAAGACGTAGCGGAAGATCACCCTCGAAGTCGTCGGGACGAAGGTGAATCCGAGGATGGCACGGTCGTACTCACTATTACCTGAATTGACATTCAAAATTTGGCCGGTCTTATCGCCGTCGTTCATGCCGGCGGCGCTGGCCACATCGCCAGTGCTCAGGATGATGCCACTGCCGAGGCCGAGCACGACGTCGTTGCTGAAGAGTCCGGCCTGGGCGCTCAAGCCGCTGAAGGTCACGCTGCTCGTCCCGACGCCGGCGCCTGCGAGGTTGTCGACGAGGGCCTGTGCGGTGACACCGCCCGTGCCGATCGGGGTGACGCTCATCGTCGTGCAATCCGGATCCGTCGCGTCCGGCCGCCCGTCGCTGTCGTCATCACTGCCGTTGCCGCAGGACTCGAACGCGCGGAGGGATCCCGCCTCCAGATAGAGCCATGAATCCACAGTCCCGTCGGTGGTATCCGCCACCGCGATCTTGATGTGATTCGTGGCGCCGGCGGTGACCGCGGTCGCCGGTATCCCGAACGCGACCGAGACACCGTCGGCCTCGAGATCGAAGCGACATGCCGCGAGCGACGCGCCACAATTGACGGTGGTGCGGTCGTTGTCGCGCAGGTAGTGGCGCGCGGACCAGTTTTCGGAGGTGAAGTACGCGTTGATGGCAGCCGGCGTGGCGCTCGCTGCGGAAATTTGCGAGACCTGTGTGCCGTTGATCCAGATGGCGAAGGCATCGCGTGGCGTGGTTGCGGGGAACTCGTCCGATGCGAAGAGCCATCGCATCCCCACGCTGGGGGTCGATGACACAAAATCGAACTCGAGCACCGCGGCATCGACATTGCCGGCCGCCAGGCCCGCGTCGCCCGCGCCCCCGTGGTTCACGCTCGACGCGGTGCTGCTGTTGGGCCCCCGAGCGGCCGCGTTGCCGGTACCGAGAACCGCGCCGGTGCCGAAACCGAGCTGCGTGTCACCGGAGAAACGTGCCGCCTGCGCCGACTGACCGCTGAAGGTGACGTTGCTCACCGTGACTCCCGGCCCGGCAAGTGCTGCGGCGAGATCACTCGCGGTCAGGCCGCTGCTGCCAAGCGCCACCGTGTCCAAGGCCGCCGCCGGCCCTGCGCCCACGCTGAGCAGGAAGGTCAGCCCGAGGACGGTAGCGGTGGTCCCGGCAGAGAGAGACTCACGAAGACCGCAGAGGAGAAGGGTCATAAGGGAAACCCCCTAAAGTGCAGGTGGGACTGGTTCCCGTAGACGAGGGGGTGGGTATTAACCCCCATGAAGTAGTGATTATCGGTATCTGGGTGGTTGCTGCAAGATTTGGACACGACTTGAAGCCTAGCCGGAAATGTAACCGCCCGGCAACAGATAATTCCTCCTGACACAGATCATTCCTCCTGGGTCCGAGAATCCTCATGCGATCCGCCTCAAGCGGGCATGCAGCGCGGCCAGCGGGAGGGAATCGATCGGGCCGCTCGCCGGCGGGCCCACCACGCCCATCTCGTAGGCGCGGGGCCCCGACTTTGGTCAGTTCACACGCAGCAGAAAGTCATTGCCGGCGCGCGAGAACTCGACGATGTCGTCATAGATTCGCACCACCCTCAGATCGCCGAGGGTTTCCCCCTCGTGCATCTCTGTCGCCCGGCCACCGTCAAGGCTGACATGGGCAAAGCGCAGTTCGGGACGGAGGGACCATTGCAAAAACAAAATCTTGATGTCCCCGGCCCCGGCAGGCGGCCGCCGCAGGACCGAGGCCAGGCGATCTGCGGCAGGCTGGTGCAGGCCGAGAGCCGGAGGCGGCACCACGATCGGGGCCGGCGTCGAGGCGGCGGGCGCGGTCGCGTCGTGCCCGGCTGCGCCCGCCGGCGGGGGCGCCGCAGCGACCTTCGGCGACGCGGGCAGCTGGGTGCTCGAGTCCGAAATGATTCCGCCCCTGGGGGACACCGCGGCGACGTTCGTCGGCGCCTGATGCGCCGGGCCACCCGGCGCCTCCTCCGCACCGGCACCGCTAGGGACCGCGGGCGGCAACGAGAGACCCTGCGGTGCTCCCGGGAGAGGTGCAGCCATCATCTTCCGGGCGGAGCCCGCGCCGGCGACCCGAGGCCCCGGCGGAGGCGCCACTGCGGGCGCACCCGAATTCTCATTAATTGACCGCAGGCGATGCTCGGCGCGGGCCGCATCCTCTTCCAGACGCTCGGCTCCGTGACGCTGACGCGCTTGCGCCAGCGCTCGCATCCGCTCGGCCCGCTGCTCGGGCGTCATCGCGCGAACCTCAGAACGGCGCTCGGCCCGCAGCGTCGCGATCCGGGCCTGGTGCTCCTCGCGGGCTTCGCCGGGCCGTCGGCCACGCTCGGCGCCGGCGAAGTTTGGATCGCTGAAGGTCCCCCTCTGCATCCGTCGCTCGGCCGCGCGCGCGAGCGCCGCCTCGCGAATGCCGGCCGGATCTCCCGCACCAAAAATCCCCGCCTGCGCTGCGCCGGCGTTCGCTGGTCGCGTGCCCGAGGGGAGCGCAACCCGGGGGGGCACGGCCCCAGTCGGCTCACCCGCAAGCGGCGGGCGGCCTACCCTGTTCGCGCCCCCAGGCGCAGGATTCGCCACGGGAGACTCGACCTCCTGGCGTCCCCCGGCCGGCGACCCCGCGGCAACGCGCGGCGCAGCGGTGGACTCACGCCCGAGCGCTGCCGATGATGCCGGAACAGGCACTCGACGATCTGGCGCCGCCTCGGTGGGCGGCATCGCGTCGCCCACCACGCCCGGTGACGTCATGGCAATTTTTCCGGCAGCGGCAACCAGCGGCGCGCCGGCTCTCGGCTCACCCTCCAGAGGTGCTTGCGGATCGACCCCCACGAAGCGCCGGGCCACCAACGTGGCAGCAAAGCCCAGCACCGCGAGAAGCACGAGCCTGCGCCAGCCCGGTCCACCCCCGGCGGGCCCCGGCCGTGGCGGCAGCCCACCCGTCCCCATCCGCTCGACATCCGCGCGCCGGAGCGCATCCATCACCGTACTCAACCCGCACCTCGCACTCGCCCCGCCCCACGCGCTTCGACTCGCGACGCCGGTTCGACCAGCGCCGGCCCCTCCGCGCCAAGCGCGGCCCGGTAGAGCGCCACCAGAGTAACGGGTCCGACCAACCCGTCCGCCACCAGCCCCCTGGAGTGCTGGAAGGCGACCACTGCTTCGACAGTCGGCTGATCGAACGCCGCCGTCTTCCGTCCATCCCAAAATCCTGCCGTGACGAGCAGCTCGTGCAGTCGCTCGACTCGAGGCCCCTCGGCCCCGGCAGCGAGCAGCGGTCCGATACCGAGCCGGTCCTGCCAGACGATATGCGCCCGTTCCAGCCAGGCCTCCTCCAGCACGGCACGCGAGACGGTCAGGGGCGTACGCCCGATCACGACCAGAACGTCCTCGCCCTCGATTCGCCGCAGCAACGCATAGCGCCAGCCGACCGAGCCGCCGAGATCGAGCTCCAGAATCGCTGGGACGCCGAGCTCGGCAAGCTGATCGAGTGAGCCGTCGAAGGCGGAATACTGCACCCTACGCGCCGTGGCGATCGCCTCCAGATCGAGCGCGGGAGAGGCCGCCTCGGCGGCCCCGAGCGGGTCGAGCGCCCAGACCCGCAGCAGCGCCTCGACCGCCTCGTAAGCGCTGCCGGCGGCCGACCACTGGCGTCCCGCCTCGGCCAAAGCGAGACGTTCCTGCGCCACGGGATCGGCCCACGACTGGCCGGGATCGGGCGCCCCTTCCACCGGCGCGGCGGCGGCATCGGGCGATGCGGGGCGCGTCGCGAATCCCGCATCCGCTCCGGCTGTGACAGGCGCATCCTCGCCGTGCATCGTGGCCGTGAGCACCAGCGGAGCCGAAGCGGTTTTTGAGCTCGTCGCGGGGATCGAGCCGACCTCCCCTGAAACGCTCCCGCTGCGCGCGGCTTCCGGGCTCGCGCCACGCGGCCACCACGCCGTCGGCCCAAATCCATTCCGCTCGAAGGCGATGATTCCGGTCGTGGCAAGCACGAGCGCCACGCCTGCAGCAAGCGCGAGCCGCGACCGCTGCATCGCCTCCCGCTCGCCCCGCCCGGCTCCGAGCGGCCCGGCGAGTTCACCGGCGGCACGCCCCACCATCCGCCAGTCGACGCGTGGGCGACCCGCGGCATAGGCCTGCAGCAGGGCACGGTGACAGAGCACGTTGATGAGCCGGGGCAGCCCACGCGCCTCGCGGTGCACCCGCGCCAGGGCGGGCCGCGAGAAGAGCCCCTGCACGGTGCCGCCCGAGGCCACAGCAAGTCGATGCTCGACGTAGGCCGCCGTCTCGCTGCGGTCGAGCGCCCCCAGGTGGAAGCGGACAGCGACGCGCTGGCCGAGCTGCTCCAGCTCCGGGCGGGCCAGCAGGTCGCGCAGCTCGGGCTGCCCGACCAGCACGATCTGCAGCAGCTTGGCGGTCTCGGTCTCGAAGTTCGACAGGATGCGAAGCTGTTCGAGGGTCTCCACATCGAGCGCCTGCGCCTCGTCGATGACGACCACGACGCGAGCGCCGGCCCGCCGCCGCTCGAGGAGATGCTCGTGCAGAGCGCCGATCAGGACGCGGCGATCGCCCTGCGACACAAGGCCGAGATCTTGGTTGACCTCGGCCAGCAGTTCGACCCCACGCAGGTTGGGATCGAGGACGTAGGCGTATTCGAGGTCGTCCTCGCTCTCGCGCAGCACTGACCGCACCAGCGTGGTCTTGCCCGCACCGATCTCGCCCGTGATCGCGACGAAACCCGCGCCGTCGTCGAGGCCGTAACGCAGATGCGCGATCGCCTCACGGTGGCGTGCCGAGAGGAAGAGGAAGCGCGGGTCCGGCGTCAGGCGGAAGGGCGCCTCCGCGAGTCTGAAATGTTTCTCGTACACCCTGCTGCGCCCGCCCTGCTCCTGCCGGTTCTCGCGGATACGGCGCCGGTGTCAACCCGGCCCCCGCCGCCGGGTGGCGGGACCCCGGTGCGGGGGCGGCGCGAGCGGCCCGCCGGGGGGACAGACCGCTGTCCCTGGTCTGCCCCTCTCGCCAGCGGCATCTCGAGCGCAGCGCCTTCGCGCCGGGGCTGGGCCTCCGGGCGGGCGGCCGAGTCGCCTCGACCCCGAGGAGCGTTCGTGCCAACACTCGAGCGGTGCCCACGGCGTGGTGGCAGCGTCTCCGCCCGGCGCAGCGCGCCGAGTACGAACAGAGCGTTCGCCTGACCCGCGCGCCCCTGCGGCAGCTTCCCGACCCGGCGGCGGCACGCGACGCCCTCGACGCGCTGGCGCGAGCGCTCGCGCGCGACGAGCGGCCGAGGGTCGAGCAGGTCTGCGCCGACATCGCGCGCCTCCTGTGCGGGGCCGCAGCCGCCCCCCCGGTTGCCGTCCGTGTGGCGGGCACCCGCCCCTCCGAGGCCCGCGGCGAATTGCACGGCCTCTACGAACTCCCAAGCGGCACCGCGCCGCCACGGATCACGGTCTGGATGCGCACGGCACAGCGCCGTGACGTCGTCAAGCCACGAACTTTCCTGCGCGTCCTCTTGCACGAGATCGTTCACCACCTCGACGTGACCGTCCTCGAATTGCCCAGCTCGTTCCATACGCCAGGCTTCTTTCAGCGGGAATCGCACTTGATGCGCGCGCTGACGAGCCGTGACAGCCCCCCGCCCCGGCAGAGGACCTCGGCTGTGGAGTGCGACCCGCCTGGCCCCACACCGGCGGAAGGAATCGCCGCAGTTCGTTCCGTGCTCGCCCGCCTGCGCGCGCGAGAGAGCGGTGAATCGGACGACGGGACCAGACCTCGCGGACCACGAAGCCGCTGAAGATTGGAACCGACGCCAGCAGCCTCCCGTTCCGCGCCCACCGCCGCTCCGGGATGGGGTGAGCGGCCCGGCGGATGCTGGCCGGCCCCTTGCCGACCGGGCGACAACACGTCAGCCGCGCGCAACTCCGATGTCGGCGGGCGGGCTAATTTACGGCTTGCCTGTCACCGCGCGTATCATTCGCCCTCGCCGACCAGCGTGATGTGCTCGAGGATATCGGCGGGCATGTCCTCGATGAAGGGTGTCGGCCGAGCGAGCACCCAGCCGCCGAGCGAGCGGTCGTGAACCTCGACAGGGTAAGAGAGAATCAGTTGATCGGCGGCGCGGGTGCAGGCGACATAGAGCAGGCGGCGCTCCTCCTCGAACTCGTCCTCCTCGGTCGCGCGGGCCGAAGGCAGGCGGCCGTCCATCGCCGAGAGCACGAATACCGCGCGCCACTCGAGGCCCTTGGCCGAGTGAATGGTCGAGAGCACCAGCGGACCCTCGTCCGGACTGGCTGCCGCAGCATCCCCACCACCACCACCCGAACCTGGTTCGGTCTCGGCGGGCGGGTCGAGCGCAAGATCAGTCAGGAACTCGGCCAGCGTGTCGTAGCGTAGGGCCAGCACCGCGAATTGCTCGAGGTCGCGCTGGCGCCGGGGCGCGTCGTCGCGATGGCGCGCCTCGAGGCGCGGGCCGTAAGCCTCGATCGCCCGCGCGGTGACTTCCCCGGGCGTCAGCCCCGGCGCGGCGAGCCCGGCCAGCGTCCGGCCGAGCGCATGCAGCCTCTCGACGACGCCAGCGCGCAGGCCGGGACCGACCGGAAGCGAAGCCAGCGCGCCCGGCGCGCGTGCCTCTCCGAGCAGCCAGGCCGCCGCGGCATGGGCAGCGCGCGGTCCGACATCCTCCTCGAGCAGGAGGAGGCGGTGCCACGACACCGCATCGCGCGGGTTCTCCAGCACGCGCAGGTATGAGAGCACATCCTTGATGTGCGCGGTCTCCATCAAGCGAATCCCGCCGCGCTTGACGAAAGGAAGTCCGGCGCGGGTCAGTTCAATTTCGAGATCGAACGAGTGGTACGACGAGCGGAAGAGCACCGCGATCTCGGAGAGAGGCACCCCCTCCTCCACCAGATCCGCGATTCGCTGGCGGACAAAGAGGCTCTGGACATGCTCGTCGGGCGCCGGCACGAGACAAGGCCGCACGCCACCCGAGCGGTGCGCGACGAGTGTCTTGGCGTAACCCTCACGGGCCCGCCCGATCACCTCGTTGCAGAGATCGAGCACCGGCTGGGTCGAGCGGTAGTTCTCGGCCAGCGTGATGATGCGAGAACCGGGATACTGCTCGGGGAAGCGCAGAATGTTGCGCACGTCGGCGCCGCGGAACGCGTAGATCGACTGGGCATCGTCGCCCACCGCCATCACATTGCCGGCCGCTCCCGCGAGCCGGAACACAATATCGGCCTGAAGATGGTTGGTGTCCTGGTACTCATCCACCATGACGTAGCGATGCACGCGCCGGAGCCGCTCGACCAGTTCGGGCGTATCGGCGAGACGATCGCGCAGTCGCAGCAGGAGGTCGTCGTAGTCGAGAAGGTCGTGCTCCCGCTTCCAGTCGGTGAATGCCGCGCGACAAGCCTCGATGTCGGCCAGGTCGTCGAGGAGATGCGGCCGCGTGGCCTCGAGCAACTCGGGCAGAGACAGGTTGCGGTTGGTCGCGGTGCTGAAGAGCGCCGCCAGCGTCTGCTTGCGCGGGAAGCGCCGCTCGCGCGAGTCGAGCCCAAGCCGGGTGCGAACGAGCCCGACCACATCCTCGGCGTCGCCGCGATCGAGGATCGTGAACCGCTCGGGCCAGCCGAAGAGTGGCGCGTATCTGCGCAACACCAGATTGGCGAACGAATGGAACGTGCCGCCCACCACGCCCCCCAGCCCGAGTCCACCGAGCAGTTCCTCGGCCCGGCGCACCATCTCGGCCGCGGCCCGGCGGGTGAAGGTCAGCAGCAGGATCGCGTCCGGCGACACGCCGCTCTCGACCAGGCGCGCCACGCGCCACGTCAAGGTCCGGGTTTTGCCCGTCCCCGCGCCCGCGACCACCAGCACCGGCCCCTCGAGCACACACGCCGCTTCGAGCTGCGCGGCATTGAGCGCCGACGCGTATTCGATACGCCAGCGCGGGGCGGCCACGCTGGCGTCACGGAGGACGTAGGTCGACACGCTTGCGGCCTAGCCCTTCTGCTCCGCGCTTTCATCCGCCCACACCTCCTGCCGCCGCCCCAGCGCCACACGGGACCGGCCTGGGACACCACCCGCTCGACCATCTGCCAATGCGAGCGGATGACGGCATCTGCCGGCCTGGTCCAGGCAGAGGGCGTGGGGAGTTCCTCCAGGCCCGCGCGCGCGTCGTGTTGATTCAAGATCGACGTCGGTGCACTGGCCCGTCCTCTCCGTTGCATCGCCCGCCCTCAGCGTGCGCGCAAAATAGCGCCGGCCGTCGTGACACCCTCCGGCACATGTGCCATCGTCCGCGCATGAAAACGCACGGCACAAGAGTGGGCAGCACGCGAACGGGCATCCTCACCGGCCTCGTAATTCTCTCCGCTACGGTGAGCCTCGCCGAAGAGCGCGCGGCTGGCGCGGCGCCCGCCGCCACCGAGGAATCCGCCGCAGCGGAGACGGAAGCCGCCATGAACCGGGCCGGCGCGGCTACCGAGCACGGCATCCGCAAGGCTGGCGATGCGACGGGCAAAGCGCTTGGCCGGGCCGTCGATGCGGTCGGCCGGGGCGCGGGCTGGCTGGTCGATGAAACGGGCAAGGGTCTCGACCACACGGGCGAGGCCCTCCAGCACGCCGGCGACAAGATCGCGGGCGCACCTGCGCCACGCGCGCCCGCAGCCGCGGCAGTGGGGAACAGCGGCGAGTGACCGCAGCAAACGCGACGGTAGCGAACGTGCGCGAAGCGCTCGATCTGCGGGGCGTGCGCTGCCCGCTGAACTGGGCCCGCGCGCGTGTCCGGCTCGACGCGCTGCCGGTCGGCGCGCGACTCGCCCTGCACGTCGACGATCCGCAAGCGGTGCGCGACATCCCGCGCGCCGCCGAGGCCTGCGGGCACGTCGTAATCGACATTTGCGCGCACGACGATTCCTGGTGGATCGAGATCGAGCGATGAAGACCGGAGGCAGAGTGCCGGGCGTGCGGTCGGAACTCCCGGGCGAATCCTTCACGACACGCGAACTCGCGCGCCTGACCGCGCTCTCGCCGGCGCGCGTGCGCCGTTGCGTCCACGCCGGGATGTTGCAGCCGCGGCGCGGCGCGCGACATCGCTACGAATACCCGCTGCAGGATCTCCTGCTGCTGCGCGCGGCGCGCACGCTGCTCGACGCTCCCCTCATCGGACCGAACCGCCTGGCGCGCATCGTCGCCCGCCTGCGCGCAGAACTGCCCGAGGGTCGGCCCGTGACGAGCCTCCGTCTCCATCTCGAAGGCGACCGCGTCTTCGCCACCGACGGCCATCGCCGCTGGGACGTCGAGAACGGCCAGATGTCGATCGGCTTCGCCAGCGCGACACCGCGCCGGCCGAGCGTGCACGCCCTCGGCCGCACCCCACCCGGCGGCGCGGGGCCCGAGGATCTCGCCTTTCGCTCTTTCGCGCGCGCTCTCCTGCTCGAGAAGGTCTCGAACGAAGCCGCCCGCGAGGCCTACCGCGAAGCACTGGACCATGATCCACGAGCGGTTCCAGCACTGGTCAACCTCGGCCGGCTCGAGCACGAGGCCGGTCACCTCGACACCGCCGAGCAACTCTACGCCGATTCGCTGCGGATCGAACCGCAGGAGACGACCGCTCTCTACAACCTCGCCCTCCTCGCCGAAGACCGCGGCGACAACGCGCGCGCGGTGCGGCGCTACCGGGAACTGCTCGTCAGTGATCCCCGCCACGCCGATGGCCACCGCAACATGGCCCGCCTGCTGGCGCGGCTCGGCCGCCACGTCGAAGCCCAGCGCCACACCCGCCACTACCGCGCCGCGCTGCGCGGGCACTGAGAGCGCGCCACTTTTCCACCTGACTCCGGGCTCGAGAGTGCACGGATGAGGGGCATCTCGACGCCGCCCCTCATCCACCCAGGCAACTCGCGAGGCCCTACCCTTGCTCTGGCCACCGCACCAAGCAGCGGCGCGTCAGGAAGCGGGGCCCAGGGTTTGGCGCGAGCGGGCGTTGCGCGACACCTCGTCGGCCGTGAAGCGCATCTCGAGTACGTCCCCGCGGATCCAGCCCGGGATGTGCGTGCCGTAGTCGACGTCGGGCCGGATCCGACCGAAGTTCTCGGCCACCTCGCCACCGGGGTTGCCGTTGTTGCCACCCGGCAGGATGTTGATCGAGCGGACGCCTGCGGGGTCGAGCACCACCACGTGTCGCATCGAGGGCCCGCCTGCAAAATTATATCGCGACGAGTTGAGGCTGTAGGAACCCGGATTGACGGTATCGCGGCCGCCGCTCGCCGGGAACGGGTAGATGTCGAAGCTCGGAATGCCGCCCTGTCCGAAGAAGTGCTGGAAGCGCGCCGCGTGAATCGTGCCCCAACGCCACTCGGCCGGATCGGCCGAACCCGTCTCCGTAGCGAGCATATCGAGGCCGGCGCGCAGCGCGCGCAGCAACGTGATCGCGCGCGTCTCGCTCTCGGCGGTCGCGCGATCGTCCCAGAGCGTGCTCTCACCGCCGGGCCCGGCGGTGTGGATCCGCCGCACCGCATCGCCACGGCCGACGTCCTCGAGCAGATGCAGCAGCGCCTTGGTCGCGTCCTCTCCACCGGGCGAACCGATGCCCGTACCATCGAAATCGTCCGCCAGCGTCAGGCGCGCGAGCCGGCTCGACCACCCCACGTAGATCGAAGTCGCGATCGAGTCGCGAAGCTCTTCCGCCGACACGGACTGTGCGGTCACATCGTCACGCACCTCGGCAAGATCGACGCCGGCGACCATATCCCACGCCACCGCACCGGGTGCGCTGCCCGGCCGTGCCGTGCCCCACTCGCGCAGGCGAGCCAGCGCATCGGCCATCGCCCCGTCGATCAGCTCGGGCCGCGCCTCGGCCGCGGCGAAGAGATGGGGCAAGAGACGCGCCGCCTCGTGGCTCTGGTGGTCGTACTGGAAGCGGGCCATATCCCCGAGGGTCAGACCGGCCGCCGGGTCGTGCAGGCCGGCACGGCCCGAGAGCAGATCGTGAATACGCTCGGCGCGGAAGCCCATCGCGAAATCCGGGCCGAGGTAGAGGCCGTCGTTGAGCGGATCGTTGTCGAGCGTGGTCCCGGTCGGATCGTTGTTCGCGCTGGCGATCCAACCACGTTCGGGATTGAGCGCCTGCGGCAGCCGCTCGTAGGGCACCCAGCGCGTCTCGCCCCTCTCATCCGCGAGCCACTCCGCCTCGCCCGATCCCGGCACCGGCAGCCATGGAATCACGCCGGCCGGACGCTCCGGCACCAGCACGAAGGGTGACCACGAGATATCGCCGTGGATGTCGGCCCAGACCCAGTTCTGTCCGCCGGTGCCGAAGTCGCGCAGCGCTGCGCGGAACTCGTCGGCGTTGCGCGCCAGCCCCATGCCGAGCAGGAAGCGCGAGTCGAGCGTGATCTCGTGACCGGTCCAGCGGAAGCTCATGCCGGTCGATTCAAGGCCCTCGATATCATCGTCAAGGTCTGGGTCGGGAACCATCGGTCCGTGATGCGGCACGATCTCGATCGGTACGGAAACGGTCTCGCCGCGGTTGATCCGGAACGGCTCGACGATCCGCTGGACCGCCACCTGCTGGCCGCGGAAGAGGACGGTGCGTGGAGCTGCCGGATAGTCGGCCGGGGTGGTGATCTGCTCGACGTAGACATCGGTCACGTCCCAGCCCGAGGTGGTGGCACCCCACGCGCCGGTACGGTTGTGGCCGAGGATCACGCCCGGCAGACCGGGAAAGATGACACCATTCACGTCAATCTCGTCTTCACCAAAGGCGACGAGATGGACCATGTGCCAGATAGGTGGATTGAAGAGCTGGAGGTGGGGGTCGTTGGCCATGATGGCGTGGCCGCTCTCGGTGAGCCGGCCGCTGACGACCCAGTTGTTGCTGCCGAGCCCCTGCGCCTCGGTGCCGAGCGGGTACATGGCGCGCAGGCTCTCGAGCATCGCGGCGACCGCGTCCAGTGTCGCCGGATCGACCACCCCGGGCGCCACGCCGGCGGGTGCAGCACCGGACGCGGCGAGTGCCGCGCCCTCCCCCGCATCGCTCTCGGGTGAGATCACGGCCGTGGCAGCCGGACGCGCGCGGAAGACATCGGCGCGCAGTGCTGCCGGCAGTCGCGCCGCCCGGCGCGCATTCTCGATCTCGCCGAATACCGATTCCGAGAGATTCCACGCCTGCAGCCGACCCAGCGTCATGACATCGGCCGGCGTGAACCCCGCGAGATCGGCCGCGCTATGGCCGATGATGGCAAAGCCGTATTCCGGCGGCAGCGTGGCACCGTTGCGACCGGCCCTGAGGTCGTCGAGCCAGGCATTGACACCGGCCACGAAGGCCTCGGTGATCCGGGCCGCACGCGGGTCGTCGCGCTGCGTCCGTTCCCAGAGCGCATCGCCGAGACGCCGGCCATCGCGGGTCGTGAAGACGGTGCGCATCTCGACGTCGGTCGCCAGCGTGAACGAGCCGAAGAGTTCGCTGAGGCGGCCCGAGGCGAAGCGGCGCAGCACATCCATCATGAAGAAGCGCTGCGAGGCCGTGACCCAGCCCTGGGCATGGAAGAGTGCTTCGAGCGATTCAGCGTAGAGATGCTTGACACCGTGATCGTCGGTGATCAGGTCGACCGGTTCGTCGAGACCACCGAGCACGATCGTGCCGTCGACGGGAAGGTCGCCGATTTGGCCCGGCAGCCCGCCCGCGGGCACGCCGACGTTCGAACACGCCGCTGCCCCAACGCCGGCCGCCAGCAGCAACGCCCACACTCCGATCGTCTCTCGTCCATGGATCATGCTTGCCGTCCCCTCTCGGATCGCTGTCGCGCCGGTACGCAGGCAGGCGCGCTGAATCTCCGCGCGAGCAGAGCACGGACTCCCGGCTCCGGCAAAGCCCCCCCGCGCCCGATACGCCGCAGCAGACGCGGCGTATCGGGCGCGGGGGTGCGGCCGTCCGCACGCCCGGCCGTTGCTCAAGACCGAAGCGCTCCGCTGCGCGCGCCAGCACGGCCGCGTGCCCAGGCGAGTGGCGGGATGCCCGACTCGACGATCTACGCCGTCAACCGCGAGACCTCCCCCCGGCCGCGTGCTCAGGCGAAAAACGCGCGGCCCTACTGCGTGCGAAAGGCTCGCTCGACCTCGGCGACCAGATCGACGATCGGCGTGCCCCCGAGATCGACCACCGCCGCGTGCAGGAGTCCGGTGAATCGGAAGGGTGCGGCGTAGTTCGAACTCACGGCGGTGCCATCGTCGTAGCCGCAGGTGAGCCCCGCCCCGACCAGCGCGAAGCGGAAAGGCATGGTGCGGCGGACCGTGCCCGTGGCGACCTCGACGCCGTCGATGCTGAGCGTCGCGTGCGCGGCACTACCCTCGCCCGGCGTCACGGCCACGCCGAGCGTGCGTGGCCCGGATGCTATCGGATCCGGAGCCTGGATGGTCGTCTCCTCGAGGCCTGCAAAATTATAGGTGTAGTGGAGGCGGCCTTGCTGCACGTAGAGGCTGTAACCGCCGAAGCGGCCGCCGTGCGCGAGCAGTACCCCTTCGGCCCCGCTCGCGGGCAGATCGACGGTCGCCACGATGGCATGCGGCCTGAGCTTGGTCGCGGGCGCAACCTCCTCCGGCACGGGCGCAGCATGGGGACGCACGACGTAGCGCTGGCGCGCGCGCAACGCGGACGGCCGGTCGAGCGCGAAGAGTCGGATCGCCGAGAGGGGCAGCACGCCATGGCGCCCCGCCTCGGCCCACCACAGATCCTGCAACGCACGCAGCCGCTCGGGCTCCACGGCGGCGAGGTCACGGCTCTCGGAGAAATCCTCCTCGACCCGGTAGAGCTCCCAGGGATCCTCCGCGAAGGGCCGGCGCGGATCATCGCCGGGCTGATACTTGATGCCCATGCAATGCCAGGCGACGGCTTTCCAGCCGCCGTGCACGATCGCCCGCGAACCAAATTGCTCGAAGTACTGCGTCTCGCGAACGGCGGGGGTGGCGGCGTCGGCGAACGTCGGCACGAAGCTCCGCCCGGCGACGGGCTCCTGCACGACGCCGTCGAGAACCTCGGGCATGGCCACGCCGCTGAGATCAAGCACCGTCGCCGCGACGTCGATCGCGTGCAGGAAGTGCGGCCGCACCGCCCCCGGATCGCCGATGCCGGGCACCGCCACGATCAGCGGATCGGCGATGCCGCCCTCGTGCGTTTCCCGCTTCCAGCGCCGGAAGGGAGTATTGCCGGCCATCGCCCATCCCCACGGGTAGTGCGGATAGGTCTCGGGCCCACCGAGCCGGTCGATGTATTCCAGGTTGTCGGCGAGATCGTCGGGAATGCCGTTGAAGAGTAGTCCCTCATTGACCGAGCCGTGGGGTCCGCCCTCGGCGCTGGCGCCGTTGTCGGATAGCGCCAGGATCGCACTGCGTTCGGTCTCGCCGGTAGCGTCCAGAAACGAAAGCAGGCGACCGAGGTGATGATCGGTGTGGGAGAGGAAGCCGGCGTAGACCTCCATCATGCGGGCGTAGAGCCGGCGCTCGTCGGCGGGCAGGCCCGCCCACGGCTGCACCCACGCCGGGCGCTCGGTCAGCGCCGTGCCCTGAGGCAGAATCCCGAGGGCCAACTGGCGCGCATGGGTGCGCTCGCGCCAGACGTCCCAGCCCTCATCGAAGCGTCCGCGATAGCGCTCGATCCACTCCCGCGGCGCATGGTGCGGCGCGTGGCAGGCGCCGAAGGCGAGGTAGAGAAAGAAGGGCTTGTCGGGATCGGCGGCGCGCAGATCGGAGATCATCTCGATCGCGTGATCGACCAGATCCTCGGTGAGGTGGTAGCCGGCGGGAGGCGTGAAGGCCTGTGGCCGGTTGTCGATCGTGAGCTGTGGCGCCCACTGGTTGGTCTCCGCGCCGATGAAGCCGTAGTAGCGCTCGAAGCCCTGCCCGAGCGGCCAGCGGTCGCGTGGGGCCGCGGCATGCAGTTCGTCCGACGGCGCCAGATGCCATTTGCCGGTGGCAAAGGTGGCCCAGCCCGCGCGTCGCAGGACGTCGGGCACGAACCCGCAAGACTTTGGGATCCGACCGTGATAGCCGGGAAAACCCATCGCCATGTCGGTGATGCCGCCCATGCCTGCGGTGTGATGGTTGCGGCCGGTCATCAGACAAGCGCGGGTCGGCGAACACATGCCCGTGGTGTGGAAGTTCCGGTAGCGCAGCCCCCGTTCCGCGAGCGCGTCGAAGGCAGGAGTCTCGATGTCCGAACCAAAGCAGCCGAGTTGCGCATAGCCGACGTCGTCGAGCACGGCGACGACCACGTTGCGGGCCCCATCCGGTGCCCGCGGCGCCATCGGCCACGCCGCCGTCGACTTGTCCGCCGTGGCGGCCACGCGGCCCGGAAAGGCCGCGCCATCGGGATAGGTCAGCGTCTTTGACACCTGGATCTCTCCTTGACTGCCCGGGGCACGGCCAGCCGCGTGGTCAGGCGAGGCCGCATTGATCCGCCTTCCTCACCGGTGGCCGTCTGCTTCGCCTGCGGCCCGCGCTCTGTCCAGTCGCGAAACCTCGTCGCTCCCGAGATCGCGCATCGCCAACAGCAGAAACACCCCCGCGACGAGGTTGGCGCTGAGGCCGATCAGGAGTGCCGAGCGCAAATCCCCGAGGGCCACGCTGAGACGGCCGACCGTGTAGGGACCGAGCGCGAGCCCGATGAAGGTCACGACCAGCAGATAGGCTCCCGAGGCCGCGCCACGCATCCGGGGCAGGACGAGATCCTGCACCGTCGATGCCGCCGGGCCGAGCCAGAGCGAGGTCGATACGGCAAGCGGGAAAGCCAGCGTGTAGGCCAGCGTGCGGGATTCGGTGGTGTACAGGCAAAGCGCCAACGGCAGGGGGGCCACCGCGTTCACCAGGCCCACGCGCAGTCGTCCGTTCGGCGACAGGGTCCGCCAGTGGTCGGCCAGGAGCCCACCGAGCGTCACGCCGAGCCAGCCGCCCGCGGCCGCCATGCCGCCGTAGACCAGCCCGACCTCGCTCGGGCTGGCACCGTGCACCCGCATGAAGACGGACGGCAGCCAGAAGCCGCCGGCATAACCCGTAAAGGAGAGGAACGAAAAACCGACCACGGCGAGCGCAAGTGAACGGGTGCGGAAGATCAGCGCAAACGCAGGCGGGTCGCGGCGACGCAGCGTCTGCCCCCAGGATACGGCCGCGTAGACGCCAATCGCGAGCGCGATCCATTGCTCGGGCGTGCCGAGCCAGGCGGTCAGCGCTGCCGCCAGTGCGACGAGCCCCACGGCCACCGCCAGATTGGCCGCGATCACGCGCGGCCCACAGCCGCTCGCCGCGAGCTGGAAGAAGGTGAAGGGCGGCACCACCGAGGCGACCTCGAGCCAGAAGGCTCGCCACGGATGCTTGACTGGGGCCACCACGATCCCGTCCATCGAACCGCGCACCGGCTCGCGCAGCGTCCCCACCCAGAGCGCCAGTGCCAGGCCCGGCAACCCGACGGCGAGAAAGGCGACCTGCCAGCCCACCAGTCCGAAGGGTGCAACCGTCCCCGCCCAGGCCACATCCCACCGATCCACGATCAAGCCACCGATTCCGAGGCCGAGGCCGGCACCGATGTAGATCCCGCTCGAGTAGAGGGCCAGCGCGGTGGCGCGCCGAGCCGGAGGAAAGAGGTCGGTCAGCATCGAGAATGCTGCCGGCGTGGCACTCGCCTCGCCCACGCCGACGCCGATCCGCGCCGCTGCCAGTTGCGGAAAGGTGCGCGCGAAACCCGATGCCGCGGTCATGACGCTCCAGAAGCTGACGCCAAGCGCGATCAGACGCCGGCGGTCCCACATATCGGCGAGCCGCCCGAGCGGGATACCGAAGAGCGCGTAAAAAACGGCAAAGGCCGTCCCGTAGAGAAAACCCATCTGCGCATCGCTCGCCCCGATGTGAAGCCGGATGCGCTCGGCAAGAATCGAGACGATCTGACGGTCGAGAAAATTGAAGATGTAGACCAGGATCAGAACGCCGAGCGTGTAGCGCGCGTAGCCCGAACTCGGCGCGCCGGGAGGATCGTCGCGCACGGGATCAAATCCCGGCGCGGTCTTCCCCGGGGAGGGCTGGCCCACCGTCGCGGCCCGCGACACCGCGGAGTGCTCTAGCGCCAGCCTCGCGCTCTCCACCGGAGTGTCGCCCTTCCTCGTGGCTGGCGCCGCCTCGGGAGTCCTCCCGCGGGGGGCTGCGGCTCCGCCTGGTGGCGTGGCTCCCGCCCGACCGTCGTTCACGATCCCGTCACCGGGGTCCTGGCAGCCGCCACCAGCGTCTCCCACCCGGCGCTCGCTCGCCCCGCTCGCTCCATCGGCCGCGTCCTCCCCGCCCCTCTCACCACGACCTGCGGGCCCGCTTCAAGGTGTGCCCCCTGCCCATCATCAGGCCCCCTGGTCGACCACGGGCGCGGGCAGGCTCCCGCTCCTGACGCTAGCCTCGCCGGCCGAAGGGAACCGCATGTCAGGAGACGCCACCACCCGGGCCGGACGCGAAGCCCTCGTGCGCGAGCACATGGCCGCGGAAAATAGCCTTGACTTCGCGGCAGCACTCGCCACCTTCAGCCACCCGCGCTACGAACTCATCGGCCTGGACCGCGTCTTCGACGGCCCGGCGAGCGTCGCCGGGTATATTGGGACGAGCCGGCTGCCCTTCCCGGATCAGCACAACGAGCTGATCGCGCTGCGCCACGCCGACGACGCGGTCATCGCCGAGTTCTGGCTCGCCGGCACCCACCTGGGACCACTGGGAGCGCTCGCGCCGACGGGCAGATCGTTCCGCGTGCGGATGGTCGCGATCTTCGAGTTTGACGCGACCGGCATTACCTGCGAGCGGGTCTACTTCGACCCCGGAGCGATCTCGGCCCAGCTCACCGCCGAATCCTCGTGAGCGGCGCGCCCCGGGGTAAAGCCATCAATCTGCCGGCCCGCGATGAGTCCGACCGCCAAGGCTACGCATTCAAACCTTGCTCCGGACCAAAGCAAACAAACTGCGGACACCCGATCAGGTGGGCTCGTCCTTGCGCTCGATCGCCCAGCCGTCGAGCACCCGCTCACCGTGCTGGTTCGTGCAGGTGGTCCGGCAGCGTAGCCAGCGCTGCTCGGGCAGGATCTCGACCACCTCGGTCACGGCGGTGATGGTGTCGCCGACAAAGACCGGACGCAGGAAGCGCACGCTCTGCTCGACCGAGATCGCGCCGGGCGTGCCGAGGAGGCGAGCGTGCGCGGCCGAGAGCAGACTCGCGGTCAGCAGCCCGTGCACGACGGGGCGGCCGTAGCGGCTCGCCCGGGCCTGCGCTCCCTCGAAGTGGGCGGGGTGGTGATCGCCTGTCAAGTCTGCAAATACAGCGACCTCCTCGGCCCGGAGGGTGCGCGTGACGCTGGCCCGGTCACCGATGCGGAAGGCCGCAAATGGCTTGTCGCCGTAGTCGTCCATTCGAACGCTCCGCCCGGTCTGCCCGCCCTCACTCAGGGCGCCACCGCGCTCCGGCACGCCTCGACGATCGCGACGAGATCGTCGAGGGTGCGCGCTCCGACCATGGCTTCGGTCGCTACCCGGATCGCGAACGCATCATCGAGAGCAGCGGCGATCTCGACCAGCGTGAGCGAGTCGGGTGTCGTCAGTGCGTCGATCCGGGATGTACCGTCGAGGCCCGCACCATCGACCCCGAGGACTGTCGCGACGACCTCCTGAACTCGCTCCCGCACCATCGCATCCCTCGCTGGCCCGCACCGCACGCTCGCAGCGTGCATCGACCGCCGCCCCCAGGTCCGGGATTCGCCCGGCCCAGCGCTCGCGCGACCGACGAACCGACGCGGCAAACTCGCTAGCCGCACCCGGAGGCCGGCCGGCGCGCACGCGGTCACGTCGCCCGCAGCGTCAGGGCAGCCCGCATCGTGCCACAACACGAGGTCATGCCCAACCTCGTACCGGGGCGCAGGACCCTCCCCGCAATCGTGCGCCCTGGCGCTGAAGGCGGGAGAGGGCCGGTGACACGGCGCGTAGCCTCTGCCTCGAGTTGCGTACGGGCCGTGGGGCTCTCTCGTGTCGGCCGATCGATGCATCCAAGCGCATGACTCCGGGGTGCCGACAGCGACGCGAGAGATCTAGTCGTGTCCCTTCGTGGACCGCGCCGCTCACCCCAGTCCGGCCGTGCCCGGCCCCGGCGAACCGGCCGAGATCCGCTCTGGGCCTGGAGGAACCGCCTCCACGGCAACGGCGAATGGCGCGACCGGGAGCACGCTCACCGAGAAGGCGCCTGCGACTTCGCATCCGCCCCAGCCCGCGACGAAGAGCGAGTCCACCGGAAGCACTCTCGCGAGCGCGCGCAGTTTCGTGATGCACGGACTGGATGCGCATCCGGTCGAGATCGAGGTCGTGTTCGCCGGGGGTCTGCCGCAGTTCCAACTGGTCGGCCTGCCCTCGGCCGCGGTGCGCGAGAGCCGCGACCGCGTGCGGGCCGCCCTCGCGAGCACGGGAATCGAGCTGCCGCCGGGCCGGATCACCGTCAATCTCGCGCCCGCCCACCTGCGCAAGGACGCCACCTGGCTCGATCTGCCGATCGCGCTGGCCCTGCTCGCAGCACTCGGACGCCTGCCGCCGGGAGCCCTTCCCGGCCTGCCGGCGGTCGGCGAACTAGGCCTTGACGGCACGCTGCGGCCACTGCGCGGTGCACTGGCGGTGGCGCTCGCCTGCCGACGGCTCGGAGGTTCGCCCCTCCTGCTGCCGGCTGCGTCGGCGGCGGAGGCCGCGTGTGTCCCCGGCATCGAGGCCTGGGGAGCACGCGATCTGCGCGAGGTCTTGCACCACCTCGAGGGCAGCGAGCCACTGGCACCGACGCCGGCGCCCGATCCCGGCGATGGCGGCGGAGCGGCGCAGACCCACGATGGTGGCGATCTCGCCGAGGTCCGCGGTCAACACGCCGCCCGGCGCGGCCTCGAGATCGCGGCGGCGGGCTTCCACAATCTGCTGATGATCGGCCCGCCCGGCTGCGGCAAGACGATGCTGGCGCGCCGCCTGCCGGCCATCCTGCCACCGCTCGATCCGGAAGAACGCCTCGAGGCGAGCGCGATCCACGCGCTGGCCGGACTGCTCGACGGCGGTCTCCTCCATCAGCGCCCCCTGCGCGCGCCCCATCACACCGCCTCGGCAGCAGCACTGATCGGCGGCGGCAACCCGGTGCAGCCCGGCGAGGTCACGCTTGCGCGCCATGGCGTGCTCTTCCTCGATGAACTGCCAGAATTTCCACGTGATGCTCTCGAAGCGCTGCGCCAGCCGCTCGAGGAAGGCTACGTGGTCATCGCGCGTTGTGGCGACCGACTGCGCCTGCCCGCGGCCGGGCTGGTCGTCGCGGCGATGAACCCCTGCCCGTGCGGGCTGCACGGCGACCCGCAGCGCTGCTGCACCTGCCCGCCGGGCGGGCCGGGACGCTACCGCAAGCGGATTTCGGGCCCCTGGCTCGACCGCATGGATTTACAGGTCGCGGTGCACCGCCCAGGCGCACGCGCGCTGACTGACCCCGCAACGGCCGAATCCTCGGCCGAGGTCGCGGTCCGGGTCGCCCGGGCCTTCGCACGCCAGCGAGCGCGCAACCCCGGTGCAGTCGCCAACTCCCGCCTGACGGCCGCCCAGCTCCGGGTTGTCGCCACGCTCGCACCCGCCCTCGAACAGCGCTTGGTCGATGCCGGCGAGCGCCTCCTGCTCTCGGCGCGGGCCCTCGTGCGCGTGCAGCGGGTCGCGCGCACGATCGCCGACCTCGCCGGTAATCCCGCGATCGAGACCGAGCATCTCGACGAAGCCCTCTCCCTGCGACTCGACGGCACGTCCGGCTGAAACCTGGGCCGCCACCTCGGACAAGAATCTATTTAAATCAAACGTGCCCGAGATCTCCATCTCTCGCAGGCACCGGACCATCGCAACTCGTGCTGCCGGATCGCCCCGCCCGAGGAGCCGGCACAACTCGTCGCACGAGTTCAACCAGCACCATGCTCCCGCCCCGCCCGAGGAGCCGGCACAACTCGTCGCGCGAGTTCAACCAGCACCATGCTCGGCACCCTGGGACCGGCAACACACGATGCCGCGCGGTTTCCGGCCGCCGCGCGCCGTGATCGGACGTCAGGTGCTTGGCGAGGAGGGTCCTCAAGCCCGCCCGCACCTTGCGCGTGCTGGCGACTCGGCGGAACGCAGCGTACGCCGAGAGGATCATGCGAGGCAGCGTTCGACCCGCGCAGCACGAGGGAGCGCCACTCTGCCTCTGCCCTCGCGCGGCGGGGGCGACAAGACGGACACGACGCAGCGTTGCCGCCGGCCTCGTCGCGGCACTCGTGCTCGTCTCCGCCTTCGGCTGCGCGGAGCGCGGCTGGCTCGCGCCACCTTTGCCCGAGCCGCTCGCGCTGCGTGCCGACGGGCCGTGGCTCCGTGATGCGCGTGGCCGCGTCATGTTGCTGCGCGGCGTCGACCTCCCCGTCGTGCCCGAGGAACCCGTCATTGACGACGCGACGAGCCGGGCTGCCTTCCGACGGCTCGAGGACGCCGGTGTCAATCTGCTGCGGATCCGTCTGCCGTGGCGCACCATCGAACCGAAGCGGGACACCTTCTCGCTCGACATTCTCCCGGGTAGCGTCGATCCATTGCTTCGCCTCGCCCGAGCCCATGGCATGACCGTCATCCTGGCACTCGAAGTGTCCCAGAGTTCCCCCTCCGAGACGAAGCCCGGCGCCGCACCGGCGTGGGCGTGCCCGCAGCGACCCGGCAAGCCCGAAGCAGAGAGCGCGACCACGTGTCGGTTCTGGAGCGACACCGCTGGCGACCGGCTGCGCGATCATCTCGCCGAGACCTGGCGCCATCTCGCCGGGCGCTACGGCCAGGACACTCGCGTCGCCGGCTTCGAGCCCCTGGTCGATCCCGTGATCCCGCCCTCCATCGACGGCGACACGTTCAGGCGCGTGACCTTGCCCGAGACGCGCGACGAGATCGGCCGCACCATCGCGGCGAGCCGGGCGCGCCAGATCGTCGTCGGACGCTCGCCCGGGCAGGGCTCGTCGAGCATTGTGTTCATGGCAGCCGAGGGGGCGATCGGGGAACATTTCGCTCGGCCCGGCGCAGCGCGCGTTGCCGGCGTGCCCGACGACGCGCGCTGGCTGCCGGAGCACCGTCGCTACGAACTCACCTACCACGACGACCCGACCCGTCGGGCACACGATCCGACCGTCATCCACGTCCCCGACGGCATCTACCCCGAGGGCTTCAGCGTCGAGGTCTCACCCTCGGGTCGCTGGCGCTTCGACCCGGCCACGCGCTCGGTGCTGGTTTACCGCAGCCGCTGGCCCGAGCATCGCGTCGTGATCGCGCCACGCAAGGAAGCCGGCGCATCCCGCTCGGCGTCAGCATCGCCCGGCGAGCCGCGCGCCCCTGTGACACCGCACGCTGCGGCTGGCCCGGCGTTGCCCCGTCGTACCGACGGCGCTAGCGCGGCGCCATGAAGGACACCGGCGTGGCCCTCGTGTTGACGACCTTCGACGACCCCGAAGACGCGGCGCGGATCGGCCGGCAGCTTGTCGAGCGCAAACTCGCGGCCTGTGCCACGCGGCTCCCCGGTGCGCTCTCGACCTACTGGTGGGAGGGGCGCCTCGAAGAGAGCGCCGAGACCCTCGTCCTGTTCAAGACCACGCCGGCTCGCCGCGGCGAGCTGATCGCGGCGCTCGGCGAACTCCACCCCTACGAAATCCCCGAGATTCTATCCTTCACGCCCGAGCTGGCAGGTGAGGCCTACGGGCGCTGGCTCGCGGCCGTGCTCGGCTGAGGGCCTACGGACCGTGGCAATGTCGGCGCCCGCATCGCGTTGGCGTGCGACCGTGCTCGACTGCGGGCCCACGACCAGGTGCCGCCTCCGGATCGAGGCGTCGAGCCCATGCCAAAGCGGCGCGTGGGGCCGTGGTTTCGCTGGGCCAACCCGCTCCGCGACCTTCTCGTGAACGGGGTGCGGACTTCCCGATCCTGGGGTGGACCGCTTCGCCCGATCGGGTCCCTCCCCAGAGCGACCGGCATGGGAAAGCTGATGCGTCCCAGATCCTCTCGAGGCTCGGCTACGCCGAAAGTTGGCGCGATCCTGATCTGCCAACCGTGGCCCAGGGCCCCTCGCGGTCACGGGAGATCGTGGCCCGGGCTCCCCACCCGCGCATCGCGGCCTGAAGCCGGAGCGGACAAAGCCTCTCCTCGGAGTCGAACCGCAGGTGCTTTCCACACCTGCGCCCTCACCACCGCTGGCGCTGTCCTGTGCTGGGGCTGGGACTACTCCGGCCAGCTC
>SXGT01308653.1_pt1 | contig 24957 bp, 23 predicted proteins | sample 3176221 | NCBI WGS metagenome assembly SXGT01 (sample SAMN11356862, study PRJNA531348) | freshwater metagenome | isolation source: freshwater sample F1-120 | place: China: Fuxian Lake, Yuxi | collected 2017-12-25
CCGGGGGGCGACTGCCCCCGGACCGTCGGGGGGCTGCCGCCCCCCGGCTCGCCTGTTGTTGGGAGTCAGGCTTCGTCGCGGCAATCTCCAGGAAAAAAGTCGCGCCCTGGCCTGGCGCGGATTCCGCCCGGATCGTGCCGCCGAGCTTTTCCACCAACTTCTTCACGATCGCCAGACCCGCGCCCGTGCCTTCGAATTCGTTCGCCCGCACCAGCCGGTTGAACAAGCCGAAAATCCGGTCGTAGTATTTCATGTCGAAGCCGATCCCGTTGTCGGCCACTGTCACGCGGCAGATGCCCGCGAGTTCGGCGGCGCTCACCGACAAACGCGGCGGGCTGGACTTGCGGCTGTACTTGAGTGCGTTGTCGATCAGGTTGGACAACACCTGAAGCAGCCCGCGCTCCCAGGTGCGCAGCGTCAGCGGCGGAACGTCCATCGTCACCACGACGCCCCCTTCGTTGATCGCGTGCGTGCGGTCGCGAACGATGCTCCGCACCAGGTCGTCCAGCCGGACTTCCGACAGGCTGGGCATCTCCGAATCCAGCCGCGAATACTTGAGCAGGTCTTCGATGAGGCAATCCAGGTTCTTCGAGGCGACGATGATCTGCGAAATGCAGAACTGAGCTCGCTCGGACAAGCCTTTCTTGTGGCGGCGTTCCAGTTCCTGCGCGTAGCCCGTGATCCCGCGGAGCGGCGCTTTCAGATCGTGCGACACCGTGTAGGCGAATCCCTTCAGCTCTTCGTTCTTCGCCCGAATTTGAGCCTCGGCTCGCCGCCGCTCCGTGATGTCGATGAACGTGACGACCGCGCCGATCGATTGGCCGGCGCGCCGGATCGGGTGCGACCGGTATTCCACCGGGAAGCTCGTGCCGTCCGTCCGCCAGAAAACTTCGTCGTCGCGATGCGAAGCGGACTCGTTGCGAAACGCCTGATAGATGTGGCACTCGGAGCGCGGGTAGGCGGTGCCGTTTGGATACGAATGGTGAATCAGCGAGTGCATCTCTTAGCCGAGCAGTTGCGACGCGTCGCGATAGCCGAGCAATCGCAGGCAGGCGTCGTTGGTGAACGTGCAGCGTCCCTCCACGTCGACTCCGTAGATCGCCTCACCGGCCGATCCCAGCAGCAACGCGAGCCGCTCTTCGCGTTCGACGATCGCTGCCTCGGCCCGCTTCCGCTCGGTGATGTCGATCACGGCGGCGAGCACGAATGTCCCTTCGTGGGTGACGATCGGATTCAAGCCGATCTCGATCGGCACTTCGCGGCCATCCTTACGGAGCCCGAACAGATCGCGTCCCGCTCCCATCGCCCGCATGGGGATTGCCGAAGAAGCCGTCGCGATGCGCCGGATGCCCGGCCCGATACCGATCCGGCACGAGCAACTCGACCGGCTGGCCGAGCAGCTCCGCCCGCTCATAGCCGAACAGCCGCTCGGCCTCGGCATTGACCAGCGTGATCCGCCCCGCGCGATCGACCAGGACCAGCGCATTGGGAGCGAATTCCACAACCTGCCGCAGTCGCTCGGCCGCGAGCAGCGCGTCGTCCGCCGTAACGGGATCATTCATGACTTCACCTCGCTGGCGTATCGGGCCGGTTCGCCGCGCTGGACCAAGAGCTCGTTGACTTCCCGCTTGAGCTGTTGCACGCGATCCTCGCGACTGAGCATCACGCTCTGCCAGCGGAGCAGTTCGTCGAGCTGTTCGCGAATGCGATTCTCAGCCGCTTTCCGCTCGGTGATGTCGCGGGTGACGCCGAGCAGCGAGACCGTCCCATCCTCGTTCTTCAGCGGTGCCTCTTGAGTTTCTAGCCAGCGACGCGTGCCGTTCAGCCCGATGACCTCAAACTCCAGCCGGCGCATTTGACCGCCGAGGACATCTCGATGCATGGCGAGAAATGCCTCACGATATTCCGGCACGACCAGGTCGATCACTTGTCGGCCGCAGACCTGGTCCAACGAAGTGGCATCTATCATGGCCAGCCCGGCCGGATTCATCGTGACCAATCGGCCTTCGGCGGAGATGATCTTCACGCATTCCGGTTCGGTCTCATAGATCAACCGCCATCGCTCTTCGCTGCCCCGCAAAGACTCCTCGACCTGGTGGCGCTGGCGGCGTTCCACGTCCGATAGTTCTCGCGCCGCCTCCAATTCGGCAACTTTCTTTTCCAGCTTGCGCACCAGCACTTCGTTGGATTCGCGCAGTGTGACGGTCTCATCGGAAGGTGGCGTCGCCACGACGGCAACGGCCGAGCCCTTCGACCCGCCTGCCAGAACTTCCTGGAGGATCGCGTGCATCACCTGCGGTTCCTGCGGTTTGATCACGAAGCGATCGGCCCCCAAGTCCTTTGCCAATTGTTCGTCCCGCGCGTCGGTGTAGGTCGCCGTGTAGAAGATGAAGGGGATATCGCGTAGAGCCGATTCCGCTCGCCAGTGTTTGCAGAGCGTGAAGCCGTCCATGACCGGCATCAGGATGTCCGAGATGACGAGGTCGGGGCGTTGACTGTGTGCGCAGATCAGCGCTTCCGCGCCGTCGTTGGCCGACGTGACTTCAAGCCGTAGGCCTGCAATATGGCTTCGAGCAGATACCGGTTCTCGGCAATATCGTCCACGACCAGAATGCGTTTCATGGTATTTGTGGCTCCCAGTCCGCCGAAAGGAATGGACGGATCTCATCCAGAAATGTCTTCGGGTTGATCGGTTTCTCGATGTAGCCGACGCACCCGGCGGCGAACCCTTTGTCGCGGTCCCCTTCCATGGCGTAAGACGTGACCGCCACGATCGGCACGTCCACGAGCGACGGAATCGACTTCAGTTGCCGAGCCACTTCGTAGCCGTCCATGCCCGGCAGTTGAATGTCCAACAAGATCAAGTCGGGCCGAACGTGAACCGCCATCGCTAGACCTTGCGGTCCAGTACGCGCCGGAATGATCTCCAGCCCATACCGTTCCAGCAAGAAAGTCACGAGAGACAGGTTTTGTTCGTTGTCTTCGATGATCAGGACTTTCGGCTTCATGTTTGACGTGGCTCCCATCGCACTCACGTTGAGGGGGACGAGGATCAGCCGGAACGCGCTAGCGTCCGGTTCGAACCGTGGGCTAGCGCCCAGCGGCTGATAGGCTCAACCCGAATTCTTAGCCGTGACGCAGCGTTTGCTGCGTTCCGGCTGATCAAAATGAGTGCTCCCGTTGCTAAGTCTCAGCCGGTGGCTCAAGAGGCAACGTCACGGTGAACGTGCTCCCCGCTCCCCACCGGCTTTGAACTTCGATCTCGCCCCCCATCGCTACGAGCAGTTTTTTGCAGATGACCAACCCCAGTCCCGTCCCTTCATGCTGGCGATTCAGGCCCGAATCCAATTGCCGGAAGGCATTCAACAATCGGCCCATGTCCTCGGGTCGGATGCCAATGCCGCTATCGACGATTTGAATACGAGCCACCCAACCGTGCCCATTCAGGCGCGCATCACCAACCGGCAAGCGACCGTTGCGCTGCAGGTCGGCCAGCACCGTCACTTGGCCTTTGTCGGTGAACTTGATGCCGTTACCGATGAGGTTGATCAGCACCTGCTCGACCCGGCGACGGTCGCTGACGAGCTGACCAATTTCCGGAGCAACACGCACTTCCAACCGCAGCCCCTTACGTTCGGCCAGCGGCATCAGAACTTGACGCGCATGCTCAATCGCCTCGCTGAGATTGAACGGCTGAAACGAAACCTGCAAATCCCCCGCCTCAATCTTGGTCAAATCCAGCACATCGTTGACTAGACTCAACAGATGCCGCGAGCTGCCCAGCACCATTCCCATTTGCTTTTTCTGCTCGGCGTTCAGCGGACCGGCCAACCCTTGGTGCAGCAAGCCGGTGAAACCGATGATCGAATTCAGCGGCGTCCGCAGCTCATGCGACATCGTGGCGAGAAATGCCGATTTCAGTCGATCGGCCGTTTTGGCTCGCTCGGTCTCTTCGGCCAACTCGTGGGCTTGCCGAACCAGGTTGATGTTGAGCTGCTGTGTGATTCTCTCAGCATGTCGCCGCTCGGTCACGGACGCGAATAGGATCAAGGTCGCCAGCGTGACCACGCCCACATACGTCTGCAACAACAAAAGTGACTCGTTAACCGTGGCCATCGCGAACGGCCCGTCGCCATGCACCGTCCACCAAATTGCCACGCCCGCCAGACTGGCGATGCACAGCGTGATGACTCGCTGATTGAATCGCAGGGCCGCCCAGATCAAGCTGGGAAAAACCAGAAAACCCAGCGGGTAGCGGCCATTCTGAAACCATTGAACAAAGATGAACAGACTCGTCAACGACACCGTTAAGAATGCCAGCAGCGCCTCGCCAATCCGTCCGGCGTGTCCTCTCTCGGCGGGAAGCCCCCAAGACAACAACAACGGTGTGAACACCAACACGCCCGCCAGGTCGCCCAGCCACCACGTCAACCACATTCCGCCAAACACGGACTAGTTCGCCGCTTTCGCCGCGCACAGGCTGGCCACGCCAAACGTCGAACTGATCACGCACATCGCCATGGCCACGAGCAGAAAACGAAAAACATGGACCGTGCGTCCGAGCGGATCGTTGCCGCCGATCCACACTCGCAATGCCGATGCGCCAGCCGCTGCCTGCAACACCGACCCGACACCGATCGACGTCCCGACCGCGAAGTCCACGCCTCCTGCTGCCATCCCTTTGAACACCCAGGTGTTCGCCACGAACGAGCCGAGCCAAATGCCCGGCCACAGGCGGTTCCCGCCGATCAACAGCGCCGCCAAAGCGATCCCTGACGGAGGCCAGACCGCGGTGACGTTGCCCGGATGGATCGCCAACAGGAAGCCCAGCTTCGCCGTCGCGATATAAAGAAATGCCACTCCCAACACACCGGCGAAACTATTGCCGAAACGGTCACTGACTCGATGTGGCGCGACTCCGATGGGTTTGCCACCCGTTGCGGTGAATGCGTCTGCTGAGGGAGCGGCACTCAGTCGGCCACTCATCACCTCGTTGTTCAGGTTCACAGACTGCATAAACAAGAATTCCGTTTCGTGGGCGGACAGCGCGAGAAACTTCGCTCGACTTCGTCGCCCGCACAGCCTGATCGTGGAAACAAACTTACTTATTCTTCACACGGCCACCGATGAATCCTGCCGACCCGACATGCGTGCGAGGGCGGATGCTTCATCAAACTCTCAATTGATCGTAGCAACGTGCCGTCGCCTGTCAGCGTCTCACTCATTCCGGCTCCGAATCGCGGATCGTCCTTAGATGCCGCTCGCGCGCTGCCATCTGCGTGGAAGCCTTGAGTTGCTTGACGTCCGCAAGCCGGAACATTTCACAGCATCCATTCGCCCCGTCATGAGAGGTTACACGGTTCCTATCCGTCCGCGAACTTTAACGTCCGGCGAGCAACCGGTGCATGTCACTCGCGACCTCCACTTGAACTCGTGCGAAACCAATTCCACCGAAATGTACTCTCGATTTTGACATTCCTGGGACACGACCAACTTCAGGCTTATCCCGAAGCTCGCGCCAACCAGCGACCTCAAAGCCAGCAGTGACCTAGATTGCCACTGATTTGGCCGAGTTCGGTATGCCGCCAAAAAACGACAGCGACAGAAAGGGCACTCATGAAACTGTCTCGACAAACTTCAGAAACAGGCGGCCATTTTCGTGGCGAACCAGCAACTCTCACACCGATTGTCGTTCGAGAAACGTAGTACATGAAGGAGTCCACCCCATGTGTCTTCAAACGCTTCACGCCCTGATTGCCTATGACGATTCGATTGTGCGTCGAACGGTGGCGTTTGCTTTGAGTCAGGAAGATTTCCAATGCGAGCTGGCGTCGGACGGCGAAGAGGCTCTGGCGAAAAATTGTCGCAGTCGGACTTCGACTTGTTGGTGACGGACCTCTGTATGCCTCGGAAGCACGGCCACGCTTTGGCCCTGGAGATCCTGAATCGCCCGTCGGCACCGATCATTGTTGTCCATTCTTCCGTGGAAAATCCCAAGTTGATCAAAGATCTCATGATTCGCGGCGTTGACGACGTCATCAGCAAGCCAACCGACTACCGCTTGTTTGCCGTCAAAGTCAAAGGGCTGACGATTCGGCGCCGATTTCAGCGAACACAAGAACATGAGGAGCAGCGGGAACTACTCCGAGTTTCGCGAGCGGCGATCGACGTGCTGCTGATGGCCACGCTCGACCAAACAACGATTGACTCCGTCTCCACGAACATTCAAAACGATCCGGTCCTCGCCAGCGAACTGCTTCGGTTGGCCAACAGTTGCTTGCAAAATCCGGGACAAAGGGAGATCACGTCGCTCAAAGAAGCCGTGTGTCGCATCGGAAGAGATCGCGTTTGTGAATTCATCACAGATGAGCTGCAACATTGTTCGGAGGACAAATAGCCTGATAGCAATCCAGCACCTTCCGCGGTTGAAAACCGGGTCGTAGTTTTTCCATTCGACGACCTCGCCTGACATGCCGCGCCGGCCGAGATGCTCTTTGAGTTGTTCTTTGGGGACGCCCTGTAACGACAGACTCGCATCATCTGTCATCGTTCGTCTGGCGAGAGCTGCCGCATCGTACGACGTAGTGGCGGCACAACTGACGCCCGAACGCGGGATGTCGCTCGTGACCTCCGCCGGAACTCATGCGAAATAAGATCCAACGAAATGTCATCTCGATTTCGACATTCCGAGGATACGACCAACTTCGGGCTTATCCTGAATGAAAACGCCGGTCTCAGCCGCCCCCAGACCCGCGACCTAAAGTCGAAAATGCCGCGTGGTACTCCACACGAACTCTCCTTGGTCACGGTTCTCTCATTGCACATCCTCATTGCCGACGACGAGCCCATCGCCCGTCAATTCCGGCGGTTCCAACTCGAACAATTTGGTGACACCGTGATCGCGGCCGAGAACGGCCGGCAGGCGTGGGAACTGTTGCAGTCGCACGGCTGCCAGCTCGTGGTCACCGACTACGACGAACACCGGCTGCGGCTACAACTCTCTGAGCGACTCGTCTTCTTCAGCGACGGCCTCACCGAGTGCATGAATCCCGCGCAGGAACTGTTCGGCGGAAGCCGATTGGCTGACGTCGTGACTCGCACAAGGCATCAGCCTCTCGCTTCCCTCGTGCCACAAATCCTGGACGAACTGCATTCTTGGCGCAAATGCGAACCAATCCACGACGACATCTCGCTCGTCGTTTTAGAACATGCAACTCAACGACGACCCCTTCAACACGGACCGTCGATAAGGACATCGCGCGATTCGGAGTCAGTGTCCAAGCCCGCTCACGAAACGGTTTCAAACTTGGTCTGACGCCACTCATCGGCCAACATCTCCGTCAAGTCGAAGAAGGTGCTGGAGAGCTACGGCCCGGGTGTCACTCAGCAGGGATCGTTCGCGTACAACTGCCTGATGGCTCGGCGGTGAACGTCGGGTGATTCGAGGATGAATCGTTCGATGAGTTGCCCCAACGGGGTGAGTTTGCGATCGTCTTGCGGCAGGAGCACGGTGGAAATGTGGTCGGTGAAAGGAAAGCGGTTCCTGTTTCAGCGGCCAGTGCAATCGGTTTCCTGGAAACGATCGGAGTCAGCATGCGCATTGCCGAGTTGATCGAGACGCGGTTTCGAGTCCTCTTCATTTGGTCGATCGTCGGGGCCGTCGTTCTGACCGGAATCGTGTTCGCGGCCTTCGGCAGTGCGTACGCGTTTGGACCTTGGATTTTGCTGGGGCCGATCGTGGTGATCGGTCTGATGGACATGGCTCAGAAGAAGCAGGCGATTCGTCGGAACTTTCCGGTGTTGGGTCGGATGCGGTATCTGCTGGAGTTGGTGCGGCCGGAGATTTATCAGTACTTCGTCGAGAGTGACAAAGAGGGCGTACCGTTCGATCGGGAGCATCGTTCGCTGGTCTATCAGCGAGCCAAGAATGCTCGCGATACGACGCCGTTCGGGACCAAGATCGACGTGTACGCTCCGGGTTACGAGTGGGTGAATCACTCGCTGCTGGCCAAGGAGATTGACGCCAGCAACATGCGAGTCACGGTCGGCGGTTCCGACTGCAAGCAGCCCTATTCGTGCAGCTTGCTGAATATCTCGGCGATGAGTTTTGGTTCGCTCAGCATGAATGCGATCTTGGCCTTCAGTCGCGGAGCCAAACTCGGCGGGTTCGCTCACAACACGGGTGAGGGTGGGCTTAGCCCCTATCACCTGGAAGGTGGCGGCGATTTGATTTGGCAGATCGGCACGGGCTACTTCAGTTGCCGCGACGAGAACGGGAAGTTTTCTGCCGCGAAGTTCGCCGAGAGGTCCGTGCTTCCGAACGTGAAGATGATCGAGATCAAGCTCTCGCAGGGAGCGAAGCCGGGACACGGCGGCATCTTGCCCGCCGCGAAGGTGACTGCGGAGATCGCCGAGATTCGCGGCGTGCCAATGGGACAGGACGTGCTTTCGCCGCCGACGCACTCCGCGTTTTCGACGCCGATTGGCTTGCTGGAGTTCGTCAAACAGTTGCGAAACCTCAGTGGCGGCAAGCCGATCGGATTCAAGCTGTGTGTTGGTCGGCGGCGCGAGTTCCTGGCGATCTGCAAAGCTATGGTGAAGACTGGGATCACTCCCGATTTCATCACCGTCGATGGCGGCGAAGGGGGAACCGGTGCGGCTCCGCTGGAGTTTTCGAACCACATCGGTGCCCCGTTGAGCGAGGGACTCATCTTCGTCCACAACGCGCTCGTGGGATATTCGCTTCGGAACAAAATCAGAATTCTGGCCAGCGGCAAAGTCGCATCGGGCTTCGGCATGTTGAAGCGGCTGGCGATCGGTGCCGATGTCATCATGAGTGCTCGGGCCATGATGATGTCCATCGGCTGCATCCAAGCGTTGAAGTGCAACAGCAACCATTGCCCGGTCGGCGTCGCAACTCAGGACAAGCACCTGATGGCCGGCCTCGATCCCACCGACAAGTCCGTCCGTGTGGCGAGCTATCAAAAGCAGACCATCCACAGTCTGGCGGAGATGCTGGGAGCGCTGGGGCTCGATTCCGCTCAAGAGCTGCGTCCGTGGCATCTGATGCACCGCCTCTCGGCGAACGAAACTCGTCACTACGGTGAGCTGTACCACTTCCTCCGCGACGGTGAGTTGCTGCGAGAACCGTTGCCTGCTGATTACGCCCGCGCCTGCAATTCGGCGTCGGCAGAAACCTTCGGCCATTGTGAGTGAGCCTATCAAAAATCGTTCGAAGGATCGCCACGCGAATCGTCAACAAGGCCAATACTCAAACTGGCCACGGCATCGCGGCGACCGTTGCCGCTGCGGCAGGCGGTGCTGATGAGTCTGCAAAGGTCGGAGCTCGTGTGGACCTAATCCTACAGCGCACTTTCACGCCTCCGGCCTACCCCGGTGGTTCACGGGATTCTGCACTACTCGCACTTCCGTTGATTTCGAGTAGTGCAGAATCCCGCAAGCCACTCCGACAAGGGGAGATTTTCAACAGGGACGTGAGACTCAGGACTTCGATCTATCCGATCAAATCGCGGATCGGCGAAGCGTCATCGAGGAGATACTGCGGGCGGCCGTTGAAGTCCGGGAGCTTCACGTCGAGGTCGATACCAAGCGTGTGGTAGATCGTGGCCATGATGTTTTGAAAACTGATCGTGCCGTTGATTGAGCGTTCGGCGCGGGAGTCGGTTTCGCCGATGACTTGGCCCATCGTCAGGCCGCCGCCGAAGAACAACGCGCAGCCAGCGTCGGCCCAGTGCTCGCGACCTGGACCGACCGGGGAGATCTTTGGAGTGCGGCCGAACTCGCCGAGCACCACGACCAGCACGTCGTCGGAGAGGCCGCGCTCTTGCAGGTCGTTAACCAGTGCGGTGACGCTCATGTCGAGTGTTGGCATCAGCGACTTCAGCGCGAAGAAGATGTCCGCTTCCGGGCCGCTGTGATGATCCCAGGCCGCAGCGTGTAATGTGACAACACGGACACCCGCTTCAACCAGCCGCCGAGCCATCAAGAACGGCCGCGCATCCCAGTCGTACAGGATCGTCTTGACCGTTTGATGGGGATACTTCCCCGCCTTGTGACCGTACAAAGCCAGCGTCTCCGGCTTCTCGGAATTGAGATCGAACGCCTCGCGGACTTTCGGCGACGCGATCATCTCCAACGCCTGAGCCTGAAAGCGATCGAGTCCGCCGAACGCCTGCAGTCGATCGAGTTCGCGATGCTGGTTGTCGAACGCGGCGAGCAACGCCTTGCGGTTCTCCAGCACGTCGAGGTTTTTGACCGGCGCGAGATCCTTTAGAGACTCCTCAAACGGACGAAACGGAGCGTGAGCCGCTCCGACGTAGTGCGGCTTCTCGTAATCGAACAGGTCGCCGGAATGCTGCTTGAGGCTGACGTAGGTTGGCAACGCATGCTTCGTCGGAGCCAACTTGCTGACAACCGATCCAAACGCCGGCCGCTTGCCCGATGAGCGCGGCAGACCGGTGTAGACCTCGCTGAGATAGTGATCGTTCTCGACCGAGCGAATGCCACGAACCAACGCGGCTCGATCGAGCATCGCGGCTTGCAACGGCATGTGCTCGCAGATTTGCACGCCGGGCAACTTCGTCGCGATCGGTGTGAACGGTCCGCGATATTCGACCGGAGCCTGCGGCTTCAAATCCCACATGTCGAGATGCGACGGCCCACCATCCAACACAACGTAGATCACCGACTTAGGCCGCCGAGTCTCCTTGTCCGCGCGAGCCTCGTGCCGCAACAGGTCCGCCAGCGTCACGCCACCGAGGCCAAGCGCTCCGACACGCAGAACCTCGCGCCGGCTCAGCACGCCGCGAGTCGCCATTGGCTGGTGAGAAATGGTGAGCACGAACAATCTCCTCAACCGCCAAGCAACACCCAATTCAACGGCAGACATGATATCGTGATCGGCATTCCTGAGTGAACCACAATACGTCCGCAAGTCGGTCCAGAGTCACCTTGATGAGCCAGTCCTCGGAACAGCCCCGTTTTGCGACGACGCAGTGGAGCCTGGTTTTGCAAGCGGCCCAGCCAGACAACTCGGCGGCAAGAGTCGCGCTGGAAACTCTCTGTCGGCGTTATTGGTTTCCGTTGTACGCCTTCGCGCGACGACGTGTTTCGGAAGTTCACGAAGCTCAAGACCTGACTCAGGAATTCTTCCTGCACCTGCTGGAAAAGAACTCGCTGGCCGCTGCGTCTCCGGAACGAGGCCGGTTTCGGTGTTTCTTGCTGTCGTCGCTGAAGAATTTTCTGTTGAACGAATGGGACCGCGCGACCGCTCAGAAACGTGGCGGCGGTCGCGAGCGATTGTCGCTCGATTGGGAGACCGGCGAGTCGCGATTGTCCTTGGAGCCGGCTCACTCGGACACGCCAGAACGTGAGTTCGAGCGTCAATGGGCGCTGACGCTCTTGGACAACGTCGTGCGACGCTTGCAGGATGAATTCGCAACGATGGGTAAGTTGCGGCAGTTCGAGTTGCTCAAAGAGACGCTGACCGGCAGCCGGGCCGTCCTCGATTACGGAGTCATCGCTTCGGAGTTGCAAGTGTCCGAAGAGGCGGCGCGGCAAGCGGCGCATCGGTTGCGAAAACGGTATCGCGAATTCCTGCGCGAGGAAGTGGCGGCCACGGTCGAACAGGAGGACGAAGTCGAGGACGAGATAGGCCGGCTGTTCGAGGCACTGGGGGCGTGAGATTGGGAGGGCGAGGCTCCCGCCGAGCCGGTGCGTGAATCACGCGTGCTCTCCATCACGGCTCGGCGGGAGCCTCGCCCTCCCGCCTGTTGAGATTCCTTAAAATTCCGTGTCACAACGGTTCGCGAATGCTTTAGAGGCTGGCAGAATCACTTTTCACCAGGAAAGTTGCCATGACCGAAACACGTCGATGTCCACAATGCGATGCCGAGATTCCGGCCAATTCGCCGGCAGGCCTGTGTCCGAGATGTTTGCTCGCGGCGGCAAACGACAGCCAGTCTGCAGCAGTCGAGTGTGAACCGGGACCGACGAAACTGACTCCACCCGCTTCGGGCTTCGTACCGCCGACCATCGAGGAACTGGCTCCACGATTTCCACAGTTGGAGATACTGGAACTGCTTGGCAAAGGAGGGATGGGGGCGGTTTACAAAGCCCGGCAGCCAGGATTGGATCGGCTGGTTGCCGTGAAAATTCTGCCGCCAGAGATCAGCCACGATCCGGCATTCGCCGAACGGTTTCAGCGTGAAGCGCGCGCGCTGGCGCGGCTGAGTCATCCGCACATCGTCGCCGTGTACGACTTCGGCCAGACCGACAGCGCTCGGCGCGGGTCTCCCGACCCCGCCGTGACCCCGACCGAAGGTCTCCCGGTTTGGGGCAAGCCGCAGGAGACCTTCGGTCGAGGCAGTGGCTCGGTCGGAGACCGGCCACAGCGCGCGCCTGAACTCCAATCCGGCGCGCTGTGCTATATCGTGATGGAGTTCGTGGATGGTGCGAACCTGCGGCAGACGATTCAGACAGGGAAGCTCGCGGCGGCCGAGGCGTTGGCGATTGTGCCGCAGATTTGTGAGGCGTTGCAGTTCGCTCACGACGAAGGGATCGTGCATCGGGACATCAAGCCGGAAAACATCCTCATCGACAAACGGGGCCGAGTGAAGATCGCCGACTTCGGCCTCGCGAAGCTGCTGGGCCAAGACGCCAGCGATCATTCGCTGACCGCGACGCATCAGGTGATGGGGACGCTACGGTACATGGCTCCCGAACAGATGCAGGGTTCGCGCGAAGTCGATCACCGCGCCGACATTTATTCGCTGGGCGTCGTCTTCTACGAACTGCTCACGGGCGAACTGCCGATGGGCAAGTTCGCTCCGCCGTCGAAGAGAGTCCAAGTCGATGTGCGGCTGGACGAGGTCGTGCTGCGAGCGCTCGAACAAGACCCGGAGCAGCGCTATCAACACGCCAGCGAAGTGAAGACGGATGTTGAAACGATCTCACGAGAAAGCCAATCGCCAAACCTCGCCGCGCAGAAACCCGCACATCGAGGCGGAAGAACAGCGCTTGCCGAGCCGGTGAGCATCCCGTTAGAGATTGCGGAAAGTGTCCACTGGGGCTTGTTTGGAGAAGTGCATGGCAAGCTGCGTCTTGGAAAAGACGAACTCATCGTGGAGTTCGAGGTGCGCAGCCTGTTCTCGGCCTTTCGATCGGGATTGAAGGAAGTGAGCATCCCGTTCGACGACATCGAATCCGTCAACTGGGACGGCTGGGACTTGACCCTCCACACCAAGACCATGAAGGCACTTGCAGAGATTCCCAAAAGCAGTAAGGGCCAAGTCGCGTTTGACTTGTCCATGATCGACGTCGATGTGCCGGGAGGGATTTCGGGACCTGTGGAACACTTCCTGGCATGCCTTCCGTCGCGGTTGGTTGGCAAATCCGCGAGTGAGGTACGCCCTGAGTCCGCGAAGCGCGTGAGCACTCAGCCCGCTGAGCCAACGTGGGAGACATGGTGGTTCGAGCACTCGGCCGCGAGTCGCAAGATGATGAAAGGCATGTTGCTGTTGGTGGCGTTTGTCTGCCTCGGCATCCTGGTGAGCATCGACGGGAGGTTCAACCAGGATTCCGACGGCACGACGAGCGTCCGCATGGGATTCGGCGATTCGTGGTTCTGGTACACCACCGCCGAGGGGAGCCGGATCGACTTTCTGTCGTGGTCGTTTGGACTCGGAGCCTTGGGGGTGTTCTTGCTGATTGCCTGGTTCCGCGTGCGGAGTTCCGAGCGGCGGCACGCAGAGAATTCGGAACGTCCTGAGTCGGCGTTCGCCGTCGTTTCGCAGCCTCGCTCCGAGCCGCGACTCAGCCGGTGCGCGCTGACCGGTGCGATCTGGGCGGGGCTGGGCCTGATGGCGCTGATTCTGGCGGCGTTTCTCGTGACGCCCGTCGCGGATGTGGCCAGCGTCGGATCGACCGTGACCACGAGTCTCGACCCACCCGCCGAGATCAGCGACGCCTCCGGTCGTGGTCCGAGCGGCGGACCGACCGCGCCGTCGGAGTTGTTGATGCTGGGCTTCGTGATGCTGATCCTCGCCGTCGCGCTGGCCGCGAGTTCGGTCTTCGGCACGACGACCTGCGGCGCGGTCGCCATCGGCCACATCCAGCGCTCGGGCGGCAGGCTCTATGGACTGCCGCTCGCAGTGGCGGATGCGCTCTTCTTCCCGCTGCTGATTCTCAATGGAGCGATCTTTGGACTGCTGCTGTACTTCAACCATTGGGGTGTGGAAATGAAATTCCCCCTGTCGCTGTCCCTGGCCTTGTTCGAGACCGTGTTCATCGGCGGCGGAGTGTCGTCGGCCATCGTCAAGCGAGTCTGGGGCGTCGTTTCGTCGGCGGGCGTGAAATCCGGCGAGCCGGAGGGCGTCAGCCCCCGGACTGGTGAACAAGTCCGGGGACTGACGCCGATGACTCATCAGCCGCTGGGCGCTAGCCCACGGTTGCAAGAACCGGACGCTAGCGCGTACCGGCTGATGGGCCCGCGGCCGAAGCTGGTTCCCTTGCTGGCCACGGTCAATCTTTTCGGCGCGATTCTGCTGATGCTGTTGTGCGCGATGGAGCAGCCGATGGCGTTCGTTCAGCCAGTGCTGCCAGTTTGGCAAGTGTGGGAGAAGGTCGATGCCGTGCTGGGGTTCACGATGTCGGCGGGAATGTTCGCCGCAAGCATCGGGCTGTTCCTGTGGAAGCCGTGGGCCAGGAAATTGACGCTGGGAGTTTGTGTCTTCGGCTTGGCGTCGTTCGTCTTCGACGTTCCGTATCTCGCCCGCTTCGGGCTGCCGGATGCCTACGCCGAGATGCAGCGGGAGATGGCGGCCGAAGGTCTGGAACCCGACGACGCGGACGTCATGGCGATCTTGATCATCGTGGTGCTCGTCGGCGGCGTGGTGGTTGTGGGTGTGGCGTGGCTGATCGGGCAACTGGTGTACTTCACCCGGCCGCGAGTCGTCGCCGCGTTTGAATCGCAGGGCGAGAAGCACGGCAAGTTCATCGAGTGGTTGTTCACGGGAGCCGGAGCCGTGGTCGGCGTGCTGAGCGTGTTCGCGCCGCTGGCGCTGCTGCTCGGACTCGCCGCGTTGTTCAAGGCGGGCAACGAAGTGAAGACGGTTGACCCAACGGCAGGTCGCGCGGACTCGAAGACCGGCGAAGTCTGGTTCGGCAACAAAGGGGACGAGCACGTCATGTTCTTCGGGCCGAACAGTCCGACGGTGAGCGATCGACTCGCCAGCCATCTCGGCCTCGATTCCGCGCAACGCGAGGCGATGAACCAGGCGCTTCAGAAATTCTTCCGCGAATTCCAAGCAATCGAGGAGCAGAACACTCAACGCGAGACCGACGCGCAGGGGCGCCAGATCACGACGATCGCTGCGTTTCAACAGCAAGTCCCACCATTGGCGGAACGATTCTGGTCCGAGTTGGATTCCGTCCTGGACGGCCGGCAAATGACGCTCGGCCGCAACACTGTGGGGCTGGGAATGGGAATGTTCGAGAGCGTCTTCAATTACCGGATCGAGATCTGGCGTGTGGGTCAAGTCGATCCGTGGTATCACTGGAAGGAGAGTTATCCCGGTCGCGCCAATTTCACCCCATCATCTGAAATTGACCCATCGTCCGGCCCGGTCCTTCCTGAGAAGCTTCGCCGCTTCTGGAAGGAATCGGAGCCCAACGACGCGACCGACGCCTCGATCCACCGCGCGGCCGAATTGGGGAACGCTGCTCGCGTGAAGCAACTGCTCGACGGTGGAGCGAGCGTGAATGCGAAAGACTCCGATGGGCAGACGCCGCTGATGAAAGCGGTCGCGAATGGGCATCGCTCGCTGGCGATCACGCTGGTCATTCTCGGAGCGGACCTCACCGAACAGGATTCGCACGGCCTCAGCGTGTTGATGATCGCGGCCGAACGCCGCGATGTGGCGTTCCTCAGCCGATTGAATCAGCTCTATTCGCTCTCCTACGAACGGGACGCCGCCGAGCGAAAGAAGAGCCTGCTGGCGTTTCCCGGCATCGAAAGCGTGCTAATCGAATGCCGTGACATCGACCGACAGGGACTTGGCTTGTACGAAGCGGAACTCTTGAAGGACGAGAAAGGTGAGAACGCTCTGATGAAAGCCGCTCGCGCCGGCGATTGGGAGTGTCTCAAACTCCTGTCGCATCAGGTCGATAGCCTGCTGGCCCGCGACAAGCTCGGCCGCACCGTCCTGATGCACGCGGTGCTCAGCGGCAAGGCCCACGAATCCGAATGGCTGTCGAACGACGGCTGGCTGACCAAGTCGCCATATCTCGGAGTTTCCGGCCAGGACAACATCTACGTCGGTCTGCTTCTGATCTTTGAACTCGAACGGAGCCTCAGCGTTCTGGACAACGAAAACAAATCCGTCGTGCAGCACGCTGAGTCGCACGGTCACGCGGCCGTCGCTCGCACACTGCGCCGGCAATTGGAAGCGATCATCACCAACCAAACCGCCGAGATCGCCAAAGGAGGTGATGACGTGGCGAAACACCACCGCCTCCGCGGCCTCGCCTGGCAAGCACTCGGAGATCAGCAGCAAGCGGAAGCCGAATTCAAAAAGGCGATCAAGGAGTAACCGCTCGGTCGACAACACGCTGCAAACGACCAAAGGCTGCTCCCGGAAGTGGTCCGAGGGCTTTAGAGTGACTGTCACAACGATGCGGAATCCATACGGCCCGTGAATCGAGTTTCAAACAGTCCACGTCCTTCCTGAAGTCCATTCAATCAATCCAAGGAGAGAGCCATGACTGACACGACACTTGCCCCGCCTGATCTCGTTCGACGGTTGGAGAATCTGGAACAGCAGAACCGCAGAATGAAGTGTGGCCTCCTTGGCCTCGCACTGATGGCCGGAGCTTTCGTTTCCATCGCCGCGGACAACGCGCCGCAGAATCCAAAGACGATCGAGGCCGAGCAAATCGTCATCCGCGACAAGGCGGGGAAGAAACGGGCCGTGTTTGGGATCGACGACTCAAACAAAGCCATCGGGGCACGGGCAGCCCTCTACTTGCTGGACGCGAAAGAGCAGGGGTCCGTGACCGTCTTCGCTGAGGAGAACGGAAAAGGGGGAGAGAACATCCAAGAGAATGGGAAAGGCCGCATCATGCTCCAAACGGGTGCGGACAAATTCGCGGGCCTGATGCTCTTTGCCGAAGCCGGAAAGGACAAGGCGGGTCAACTCTGTATGTTCTACACGAACGATGGCAAGCCGATGCTGTTCTTCAATGACCCGAATCACACGACTCGTGCCGCGATCATGTTGGACCCAGCTCGAGCCTGGAAACCAATCCTGGCTTTGCAGGACGAGCAGGGCAAATCGTTCTTCGCTCAGGCTCAGACATGAGGAGCGATCCGGATGCAAGCCTCTCCTGAAACACTCACGGCCTGGCCGGTGCGACACGTGCCCATGCCGCGACGGATATCCGTCCTCAAGGTCGGCGGCGTACTCGTCGCGTACTTTGCGTTGAGTTGTTTCTGGGAGCTCCTGTTCGTTCGCGACTCGGCGAGGTGGTTCCCGCCTGTGACTTGGCTATGGCGCACAACGGACGGCCTGGTCAATGTCACGCTCTCCGCCAACTTGATCAACCAACTGATCCTGATTGGCGTGTTGCTGCTCGGCCTGTGTCGCGTCCGGCCCAAAGAGTTGGGCCTGGAGCCTGCCAAGTTGCCGGCGGCCCTGGGCCTCACAGCTCTGATTTGGGCGGTGAGCCAAATCGTATTCGTGATCATCTTGGCTTTCAGCAATCAGTCCATCGAACTCAATCCAGAATGGACGGCGACCAGTTGGACTCGTGCGGCCGGGCATTGGCTCGGCCAGTTGTTCGGAAACACGCCGCTGGAGGAAGTTGTGTTTCGCGGATTCCTACTGCCTCAGTGTTTGCTGCTCATGCTGAGTTGGAAGCCAACAGCGCGGCCGTGGATGCAAATCGCTGTGGCTCTCGTGCTGTCACAGTTGGTGTTCGCGTTGTTCCATATTTTCTTCAACTGGCGTCAGCCGCAGGGCCAATGGTTACTCCTGGCTCAGTTCGTGATGGGCCTCGCGTTCGCGGGCATCTACCTGCGAACCGGGAACCTGTTTCTCGCCATGGGCGTGCATACGCTCTCGAACAATCCGAGTCCTTTGATCAAAGAACCGTTTGATGGTCCCGGCTTGGGCGGCGGTCTCATCATGTTGGCGACGCTGCTGGCTGTAATCTTCGGACCGTGGGCAGTCCAGTTCGCGCGTCGTTTGGTGATTTCAACAAAATTGCGGGCAACGTCATTGGCACACCGTCTACCATCAACCATCCGCCGAGGTTGACTCATCGGAACGCCCGTTGAACTGAGGAGAACCGAGAATGTCAGAGAGCAATCAAGACTGCATCGAGTGTGGCGGCGCGACTCATCCGATTCGGGTGGTCGAGCAGGACCATCAACGGCACGACACCCTGAAATACACTGCGATCGACGCAAAGCCGAGTTGGTTCCTCGGCCGCTTTCCGGTCCAGGGTCACCTGACCGCCGAATTATGCGAGTCGTGCGGCCATGTGACGTTCCGAGCCGTCCCAAAGGAACAGGGCGGGGGTTAGCCATGAGTGATTCATGGGCGGCAATTAGCACAATGCGCAAGCGAGCGGTACGCACCGAGATCACACGCTTGCGCGTCGTGCTGATTTCAAGACACGCTACAACGACGATCCCCGGACCCATGAATAATTCCGGTAAGTGCAGTTGCAACTCAGGTGAACTCGATCACCGTCAACGCTCTACGAGCCAAACTCTCTAGCGATGCCTTTTGACATCTCGGCTCATCACGCGAAGGAATTCGCAATGTCCAAAACTCCGTTCAACAAAGGGATGCTCATCATGCTCACAGAACTGCTGAAGTCGCTCGAAGGAAATTGGGAGGGAACTTGCCGGACTTGGTTTGAACCGGGCAAGCTGGCGGACGAGTCTCCGGTCAAAGGCCAGATTCGCCCGCTGCTCGGCGGACGGTTCGTCCGCCACGAGTCCGTGGGGACGATTCAGGGGAAGCCGCGGCATGGGGACGAGACCATCGCGTTCAATTTCGTGACGAAGCGGTTTCAAACTTCGTGGGTTGACGACTTTCACATGAGCGACGCGATCATGTTCTCCGAAGGCGAAACGACGGAACGAGGATTCGTCGTGTGGGGAAAATACGACGTTGCCCCGAACATACCGCCGTGGGGTTGGAAGACGGTCTTTGAAGTCATCGACGAGAATCAGCTCACGATCACCGCCTACAACGTCACTCCCGATGGCCAGGAGGCGAAAGCCGTCGAGACAAAGTACCGCCGCGTGAAAGCATGAACGGAAACTGAACGCTGGAGAGCCAGCTCGGTGATAGCGTCCACTCTGATCGGACGGCTCACTCAGGAGGAGATCATGGAAATGACAACGATCATTGGTTGGGTGGTGTTGGGCATTCTCGGCGTCATGCTCGTCATTGTGTTGTTGTCCAAAGCGGTCCTGGCTTTCCTGAAGGGGCCGCTCGAAGCACGCATCGCCGCCCACTACGGCCCGTCCGAAATCCTCATGCAGGACCTGCGGGCCAACAGCTTCGGGCGGGAGTCCGCCGGAGTCAGACAGTGCCGCGGCAACGGAGGTCTGGTGCTCACGGCGAAGCACTTGCACTTCTTCCAGTTCCTGCCGAAGAGGGACCTACGAGTGCCACTCGATGCAATCACTAAACTCACACTGACCAAAAGCCATCTCGGTAAGGCCACGATCTACAATCTGCTGAAGGTGCATTTTTCCGCGGACGGTCAGAGTGACTCCGTCGCCTGGTACTTGACCGATCCACAGGCTTGGAAGAACCAGATTGAAACGCTGCAGGCGGGAGGCTTGAAGGATTAAACCATGAGCGATCGCCTGACACTCGGCATCAATTGCGACGATGTCCTGAAGGACAACGGCGACATGTACGCCAGCAAGGCGCGCCGGAAGAAGATCGCCCTCATTCGCGTCGAAGTCACGAATCCGCTGTCAGCAGAAGTGCAAGTGCGGCTCGGCTCAACGAAATTGACCGCCGCCGGAAAGACGTTTGCCGCCGAAAGCCCAGCGGTCGTCTTGCGAAAGCTCTCCGAGTTCACATGGGACTTCTTTTTCTATTCGTTGCTCGATTTTCATCCGATCACGGCTGCCATCGACGTGTGTGTGGGGCTGACGGGTCCGCTCTACAACCGCCACCTCCGACGACAACTGGCGCTCTTGACGGATGCGGACCTGTCACTGCGACCGGGTGAGTCGAAAACGGCGGTTGTGGCCTTCCGAGGCGTTCCCAATGAACTGGAGCGACTGACGATCGTGTTTCGCCGTGGTGAAACAGAAGAGGAATTGCAGTGGACCTTCGGCTCCGCGTAAGTAGACCCGCACAGGAAACTGTGTCGGCGCGCGGCAGGGCGTTAGCCCTCCGAGAGTGGAATTTCCGCTCAAACGACGGACTCAGAGGGCTGACGCCCAGCCGCTCGCCTGTCTACTTTTCACTGCGGGTCCACTTATCCGTAGGTCGGAGGTACCAACAATGATTGCAATCATCGATCAATTTCGCCCGACGATACAGTGAGCGCTGGAATTGGCGATTGTCGCATATCAGTTCGGCCTGTTCTTCGTCGGACTGTTTCTGGCGGCGATGTACCCCACGGCGCGGACATGAGAGGGGTTATTCGGGCACGGCGAACAGCTTGTCGTCCAATTTTGGATTCACCGACACGTTGGCGAAGCGAACGGCCTGAGTGGTCGGAGAGTCGTTCAGCGAAACCGCGATGCCGAACGGCACGATGAGCCCATCGACTTCGCGAAAATCGGAAAAAGTGCGTTGCACGTCGCCGATCGCGGACGGGGCTCGGCCGCGATAGCGAACGCTGTGTACTCGGCCGGTCGTCGCGTCGATGCCCAACGTGTTCGTCGAGCCGCCGAGTCCGATGGCGAGCCACTCGACCTCTTGATCGCCAACCTGGCCACGACCGGCGGCGACGGCTCGGAAGCCTGACTCTTTCCGTGCTTTCAGAAGGACCAGCGGATTGCGGCGGAATGTTTTGAGAAACTCGCGGCGCACGATCTCGTCCATCGGCCACGCCTGGTCTCCTTCGGCTCGATAGCCCCTGTCGCCGCGCACGAAGTCCGCCGATGAGCCGGTGTGCCAAATGTCCTCCAGGCGAAACTGGTCGGGAAATATGACGCGAGAATACGTCGCCTGTTCTTTGTCGGCTCCGTCGGCCTGATAGGTTCGCACGCGCTTGAGTTCCAGGCTGGTGATCGCGTCCACCTTGGTGGCACCACCGAATCCAACGAGCGCCCGCTGGACGAGTTCTTGACCGCGTGCGAGGTTCGCCTCCGAGCCGGTCGGCGGCGGGTCGTCCGCTTCAATGTGCTTTTCGGGGGCCGCCTTGAATCCGTTCCGGCATTGGTCCGACGCAAAGATGTAAATCCGGCCGTCGTGGACCAGGAAGCGATCCGGACTGCCGACTCCCGACAGCGGACCCATGCGGCCACAACCTCCGCCGAGTTGGATCGAATACCGGTTTGGGTGCTTCTCGAACGTGGCCTTGTTCTCCTCGCTGGCGAACAGATACCGATAACGGCCGCGCACGGTCGAGATGCCGCTGTCGCCTGGCAACTCTTGACCTTGCGTTAGCGCGACTGGGTCAAGCCCCTTCAGGCATGGGACTGGCTCACCCAACCGTTCCGCCGCCGAGCTGCTGCCGACTACGAACGCAATCGCGACATAGACGATCGTCTTCATGGTGGATTCCCAATGGAGTGAAACTGTGGCCTTGTCCGCTCAGACTCACGTTCATTGAACGGCCGTGAAAACGGGGCGATCAAGACACCTCATACGCCTTCTTCAACCACCCCACGAGTTCCTTGTCGATCTCACGCGCATCGCCGACGCGGACACGATGGCTGACCATCGCGTTGAAACTGCCGGCCGCTTCCAGGCGAGCCGTCGGCGGTGTGCTTTTGAGGTTGATGCCAACATCCAAGCGTGTGGCTGTCGAAGGCTGGATCAGAGCGAACTGTTTGTTGCGTCGCAGGCTGACGTAAGTTTTCTTGGGTGAGACCTCGACGTCGCCGCCGAACTTCTCAACGGCGGCAATTAGTGCGTCGTAGATCGGCCGCAGCGCGGCCTTCGCGCCGGCATACTGAGCGGTGACCAGACCATCGCCTTCCGCTGCCGGTTGACCCCCTTGAAGAACGTGTTGCGCGACGAGATTCGCGTAGCCATGCCCCAGGCTGTGCTCGGACTTCAGATGCGTCACGATCTGACCGTGCTTGGCGAGTTTCGTCGCGCGGGCCAGTTTGATCCACTCGTCGAGCGATTTGCCGGTTTTCTCCGGGAAGTTGGCGATCATTGAAGCCAGCATCTCGTCCGGCGATTTGGCCATTGCGCGTCTCCTAAATACTCTGAGACAAAGTCCCTCACACCGGCGAGCGGCAGGGCGTCAGCCCTCCGAGTCCTGGAATGGCCGCTGCCTCATTGTCACTCGGAGGGCTGACGCCCTGACGCTCGCCGAGTCGCTCGGCTACTTTCGGCGCTTGTAGGTGATCGAGAACATCGCGGCCTCTTTGCCATCCTCGCCGGGGCCGAACATGGTGAAGAGCATCGTGTTCTTTTCCTTGTGCTCGGTCACCATTTTCATTTTGATCGGCTTGCCGTCGGGGCCGGGGCCTTCACCGGTCATGGTCAGCACTTTGCCGTCTTTGTCGTAGGTGCCCTCGGTGATCAACGGGCTGGTAATCATGGAATCGACCCAGACACTGACGTATTTCTTCTTGGCGGGGTCGTAGCTGTCCAACCCCTTGCCAGAAAATTTCTCGCCAGCGAAATCCCCTTGAAAGTCGCTGGTCAGCCACAGACCGCCGACTTCCATCTTGTAAACGACCGTCCCTTTCGACTCGGTGTCCCCGAACTTCATGATCGCATCCCATGTCCCTTCGAGTTCCTTGAGCTTCCGATGCTCCGGTCCCGGCTTGGGCGACTCCTGAGCGGACACGTTGGACACGAACATCAACGTCACGGACCACACCGCGCACCAACGAATCACTGACGACATGATGGTTCCTTTCGCAGAGATGTGTGAACTTGGCGACCGAGGCCAGACTTGCGTTCTCGGTCAGGCGGCTCAAACTACGGTCGCAACTTAACGCTGTCAAGATTCCAAGGAGGGCGCGGCAAATGCCGAAACGACGACCAAAACCGCGAGCGTACCATCACGGCGACCTGGAGCATGCCCTGATCGACGCGGGGCTGGCGATCGTCGAACGCAATGGCATAGAAGCGTTGTCGTTGCGTGCCGTCGCTCGGCGGGCCAAGGTGTCGCACACGGCACCGTATCATCACTTCGCGAACAAATCGGAACTGCTCGCCGCCGTCGCCGCAGCCGGCTTCGATCAAATGGTCGAGGCAATCCGGAAACAGTCCGAGCGGGTGCGGGCGGATGATCCGTTCGATCGACTGCGGGCCGTCGGTCGGGGCTATGTGCAGTTCGCGATGACTCGCCCATTGGTCTTTCGGCTGATGTTTCGCCCGGAACTGACGCGCCCGGCCGAGCACCCGCGCTTGATGGAAGCCGAGGGCCGCGCGTTCTCGACCCTGATGGAAACGATGGTCGCAATTCAGCAGTCGAGTTGCATCCGAGCCACCGACCCGCGACCGCCCGCGGCCTTTGCCTGGAGCACGGTCCACGGTCTGGCCATGCTGCACATCGACGAAGTGTTCGCGGAAACCCCACTCGGCCAAGTTCGCTTCGATCACCTGGCAGCCGAGATTCACGAGACGATTATCTCCGCGCTGCGGGCACATGCGTGGAAGTAACGCTGCCGTTTGTCGGTCAATCAACCAACGCGGAACGATGACCCCGGCTCCTAACACGACATCCGCACTTTATTGTTGGAGTTCCGCCTTTAGGCGGTAGTGCAACCGGCTACAGCCGGGACTCCAGCTCGAAGGTGCGCAGTCGGACGAATTCACGGGGAACGGAGACGGAAGTTGCTCATCGTTCCGCATACACCGCTGCCGGGGCCAGCAGGCCGCCGGTGCCGAGTTCGTTGACGATCTCTCGCGTGCAGAACAAAGCAATCGAATTGTCAGCGTCAGGTTTCACGGCCGAGGAAATGTCGAACGAGAACGGCTGGCAGTAGCCGCTGACAGAGTCCGCCTTCTCGCCTTTGTCGTTGATGTGCGGGACGTGTTGCCCGTTGACGAGGACTTTCACGCGGCCGTCGGTCGCGCCGATCCAGAGAAACGTTTTCTTGCCGGCGGCGAGCGGCGGCACCTTGAGCTTCATCCGATACCACGCGCTCCCCATGTAGTTGTGCAGGCCGAGTGACGACCAAGTCTCGACCACGCAATCGGTCGTCTTCCAGGCGGAGTCATCGAACTCCGGCTTCGACCAGCCGGCGGCTTCGCCCTGTTTGTCTTTGTCCGTTTGGAATCGCCACTGCTTCAGCGGCGCGGCGACGACATTGAACTGCGTCGCCACGCGAGCGGCATCGTTGTGCGTCAGGCCATAGAACGCATCGAAGTACCGGACGTTGAGCGTCGCCTCTCCGGTCCAGCCCATCTTCGTGAACGCGAATTGCGGCTCGTACTGCTTGCCGAGTTCAATCAGTCGTGTGCGATACGCGGTGACTTGTCCCGCCAGCGTGGACCAGCGGCCGTCGGCGAGATCGCGCCGTTGCTGCATCAGCATCTCGAACGTGGCGAGTGAATCGTCGGCAAGTTTGACACGCGCGGTTTCGGCCTCATTCACGCACGCGGCGCGACCGGCATTCATCAAGCGGCGAGCTTCCGTCATCTTCTCAAGGTTCCAACGGCGCAGATGTCCGAAGCCGCAACCGGCGTACTCCGGGACTTTGAACCAAGTCTCGTCGATGTGCCGCCAATAGGCGGACATCGCTGCGCCCGCGTGGCCATACAG
>SXGT01187009.1_pt1 | contig 24950 bp, 17 predicted proteins | sample 3176221 | NCBI WGS metagenome assembly SXGT01 (sample SAMN11356862, study PRJNA531348) | freshwater metagenome | isolation source: freshwater sample F1-120 | place: China: Fuxian Lake, Yuxi | collected 2017-12-25
ACCCTCTCCCAAAGGGAGAGGGGACAGAACTCATCGAAACGAACAGGCAGCATCGGCGAGCATTCGTCGTCCACAAGGGCAAACTGGTTCCCGTCCCCGAGGGCTTCACCCTGATGAGCCCGGCCAAAGTCTGGCCGATTCTCAAGTCACCGCTACTGAGTCCCTTCGGGAAGCTCCGGCTGGCCTGGGAATATTTCACTCCCAAGAAGAAGGACGATGCCGACGAAAGCCTCGAATCGTTCGTCACTCGCCGCTTCGGGCGCGACGCCTTCGACCGCCTCATCCAACCTCTCATTGGCGGAATCTATACCGCCGACCCGTCGCTGCTCAGCATGCAAGCCACGCTGCCGCAGTTTGTGGAGATGGAGCGGCGCAGCGGTAGCTTGATACGAGGAGTCAGGGGACAGGGGTCAGGGGTCAGCAGCCAGAAGGCAGTAGGCAGTAAGCAGGAGAGCGGGGCTAGGTATGGGATGTTTTTGGCCCCTCGTGATGGTATGCAGCGCTTGGTGGACGCGGTAGCAGGGAAATTGCCGCCAGGAGTTGTGCGGCTGAATGCGAGAGTTGAGCGACTGATGCGAGCGGTTGATGGATCGAAATGGCAAGTGGTTATCGCGAGTGAAGAGCCGCGGGAGTTTGACGGAGTGATTCTGGCATCGCCTGCGCCAGTGACGGGCAAGTTGCTGGAAGACATCGACGAAGAACTATCCCGCCTCGTTGGCAGCATCCCTCAAGCCGGCTGCAATGTCGCAATCCTCGGCTATCGTCGCGAGCAGATTGCTCATCCGCTCGATGGCTTCGGGTTCGTGGTGCCGACGATCGAGAAACGCCGCATCATTGCCGGCAGTTTTGCCAGCATCAAGTTCCCCGGCCGCGCGCCGGAGGGTAAAGTTCTGCTCCGTGTCTTCATCGGCGGCGCTCTTCAGCCCGAGCTATTGTCGCTTTCCGACGCCGAGACTTCTAATATCGTCCTCGAAGAGTTGTGTGACCTGCTCGGCATCAGCGGCGAGCCGGAGTTCTGCGACATCGCCCACTGGCACGGCGCGATGCCGCAGTATCACGTCGGCCATCTCGACAAGGTGCAGCAGATCGAAGAGCGAACCGCGAAGTTTCCAGGGCTGGCAATTGCCGGAAATAGTTATCGGGGAGTTGGCGTGCCGTTTTGCATCCACGTCGGCGAAGCAGCCGCTGAACGGATCATGGGTGGCTTGTCCACGGCTTTGCGTGGGCGTGCGGAGGGAGTGAAACCCTAGTTGCCAACCAGAGTGTACGTGTTTAGCCGCCGGGGGACCTTACTTTGGTAGCAGGGCCAGCACCGCGGCGCTCGGCCGAGGGATGACGTGGCTCGCGATGAGCTTGCCAAGACCTTGGACCTTGGCGGTGCCGGCTTCGATGGCGGCTTTCACCGCGGCGACGTCACCCTTGACTATCACGGTGATGTAGCCGCCGCCGAGTTTTTCCTTGCCCAGGACTTCCACGTTGGCGGCTTTGCAGGCACTGTCGATGGCCTCGAAGACGGCGGTGAAGCCCTGTGTTTCGATGAAGCCCAGGGCGAATGAATTGGAGTCGGCCACGGCAGGTTCCTTACGAAGCGATGAGCCGGTGGCACTTTCGTACACCGGCGTTTTGACCACGGGTTGCTGGATCAGTGGGCTGGATTCGGGGGGACTTTTGAGGGCGGCCCAGGCCCGGTCGTCCGGACGATTGATGATGGTGGCAACCGGCTTGCCTCCCATCTGCTCGGCAACCGCCTGGCCGGCCGCAATAGCGGCCGAGACGTTCGCCACGCTTCCCTGGACCTTCAGCACTACCCCATAGAAGTCGTTCGACTCCGTCTGAAGCAGCGTGATATCCCCGGCCTTGTCCATGCAATCCAGGGCGACCATGGCCGGCGTAAAACCGGTAACTTCCAGGATGCCAAGGGCTTGGTGCACGGTGGATTGGGGAAATAGGGGGGGGAGCCGGCTAAAGCCGGGACTCCAACGAGGAGAAGCGACCTGCCAGTATAGCTTACGCAGCTTGCCAGGGCAGAGGGTAAAATGGGCGAGATCTGGTCGTATTGACACGTTTATTCCGTATTAAACGACTGGACCTTCCGCCACTGGAAAAGTAGGGAGCCTTTCCCAGGAAGTTCGATTTCACTGCTACGCCGCGCTAGGAGAGTGCGGCAACCCACTTCTTCCACGCGTCGTGACGAAACGGAGTTCTCGTGAAGACTATCGCTCTGGCCCTCGGGGCCGCGCTTACGCTTTCAATTCTCTTCACCGGCGGCTTACGGGCCGAAGATGAAATCAGGGTAACCAATCTGCTGACGGAGTCCGAGACCATCGCCACCGATTCGGCGGCGGCGGATGTGGGGCTGGATGATGTTTGCTGTAACTGCTCCGCTCCGTTCTGGTTTTCGGGAGTGGAAATGACCTTCATGCAGTACGACGCCCGCACGGGAGGTCGCATCAACCTGAGCTACGACGATTCGGGCACAGCGGGCGTCGACTATTCCATTCGAGACGGCAACAACTCGGAGGGCCTGGCTTACACGCCGCGGATCTGGTTCGGCCGGCAGTTCGGCGAGAAATGGGGGATCGTGGTCCGTTATTGGAACCTCTCGGACTTCGACACGCATCGCCCCGAGCTGGTGCCGGGACAGGTGAACCTCCCCAACTTCGCCACCAAAACGGAGTTTGATCGAGCCCGCCTTTACACGTTTGACGTGGAGGCGGTTCGCAGCTTCACCCCCGGCGACTGGAAGGTCGACGGGACGATTGGCGTCAGGCAGGCCTCGATTCTTGCCGACGCCAAGATCGATACCTTTGGCGTGTTCACCACCGGAAACTTTGTGAACCTGTCTCTCTCGAACGGGTTCCGATTCGACGGAGCGGGCGTGACCAGCGCCCTGACCGGCCGGCGTCAAATCGGCGGCACTAACGCCAGCTTGATTCTCGGCGCGCGGGCATCCCACATGTGGGGCCACACGGATTCTTTTGGACGAGTAGCAGGTTCCGTTGCCTCTTCTCCAAGTGCTCCGCTCGTGGGCGCGGCGACTGTCACCCGCAACAACGCCGTTGCGGAGATGACGATCGCAGAGTTCCAGGTTGGCATCCAATGGGACTTTGCCGTGGAAAGCTTGCCGATGACGACCTTCTTCCGCACGACGTTCGAATACCAGAACTGGAGCGTCAACGGCCCACCCACCGGCGGAGCTGGCTTTGGAGGAACCATCGGCACGCTGACCACCAATTCGTTCTCCCGCGCGGGATTGGGCGAGGCCCAGCTTTACGGCTTGGGTTTGGCCGCTGGCTTTACCTGGTAGACCGCGAGTCCGACTAAAAAACTTCGACGGGGATTAAGGACGCTGGCAGATTTGCCAGCGTCCTCCTTTTGGTTGGCCAAGGTCGCGAAATATTTGTGCCGTGGACCCCGTTTTTCCATAAGGTGGCTCGTGTTGAAACTGGAGGGGGCCGAATTCAACAGTCAGAAATGAAGCGGATTTCGGTTGAACGGGTTTTGGCACTCGACGAACAGGGCGATTGCAGGTACAAAGCGGCGAATTGAACCGAAAACAACGGACGTCGTGATTCGCGGCGATGAATAGGTTGCCGAATGATTGAATCGCGGAAGTCACGACGCAAGAACGAGAAGCGGGTAGACGACCAGGCGGCGGTCGTTCGTTCTCTGCCGATGCCTGAGAGCCGTCGGACCTTTTGTGTTTCGCTGGGTTGCTCCGTGCTTGGCGGCCTCCTACTGTGGGTAGCCTTTCCACCGCTCAACTGGTGGCCGATTGCCTGGCTCGCACCTCTGCCGTGGCTCTACCTGGTCCTCCGCCCCACTCCTATGACGCGGTGGGCGTATGTCGGCATCTGGCTGGGGAGCTTCGTCCATTGGCTGTTGATGCTGCAGGGGATTTCGCTCGCCCACCTACTGCTCATTGGAGGCTGGGTTGCGCTGGCCGCGTATCTGGCGGTCTACGTTCCGCTGTTTGTGGGCCTGTGTCGGGTGGGACAGAGATTGCGAATTCCCATCGTGATTGGTGCGCCGGTCATTTGGGTCGGGCTGGAACTGGCTCGTGGATATATCATCACCGGATTCTCAGCAGGCCTCCTCAGCCATTCGCAAACCGACTGGCTTGCGCTCGTGCAAACCGCCGACGTCTTCGGCGCTTACGGCGTGAGCTTTGTGATGATGCTCGCGGCGGCAGCGGTGGCCAGGGCTCTTGTTCCCGCCGGCCGCACCTTCTGGCCTCTCATTCCTGCCGCGATAGTGATGGTCCTGACGCTCGCCTATGGCTCGTTTCGACTGGCGGAAACGCCGCCAAGCCCTGGTACGCCACCGTTGCACGTCGCTCTCATTCAGGGATCTCGCGACGTTCACATCGACATGGATTTTGAACAGTCCCTAGAACGGATGCAGCATTATTCGGAGCTGACCAAACAGGCCCGAGAGCAAAATGCCCGCCTGGACCTGGTGATCTGGCCGGAGTCGATGTTTGCGCTTCCGCACATTCTGCTTTCACCCGGGACGGTGGTTCCCTCCGATCAAGAAGAGGCAATTGGGCAATTTCGCCAGGAGTTTCCCAAGGCACTCCGCCAGGCCTCGGAGCTACTCAATCCCCCCGCCAATTCGAGCGATGGGAATCCAACGCTGTTCTACTTTTGCACGACGACCTTCGATTACGGTTCGAGTCGCCGCCTGGCCTACAACTCCGCGATCTTGGCGGATGAGCACGGGGAAATTATCAGCCGCTATGACAAGACTCATGCCGTGATGTTCGGCGAGTACGTTCCCTTCGCCGGCTGGTTTCCGGTAATCTACGACTTCATCCCCGTTGAAGGCATGACGGAAGGGGACCAGCCGATTGCCGCACAGGTGAAAGGACTTTCGTTCAGTCCCAGCATCTGCTTTGAGAGCACCGTGCCACACCTCATTCGCTCGCAGGTGCTGACTTTGGAGAAACAAGGGACGCCGCCAGACGTGCTGGTCAACTTGACCAACGACGGCTGGTTCTATGGTTCGTCGATTCTCGATCTGCATCTTAAGTGCAGCACCTTTCGCGCGATCGAGAACCGCCGGCCTGTGCTCATTGCCGCCAACACCGGCATCTCCGCCCACATCGACGGCAGCGGTCGAGTCCTCGTTCACGGTCCCAAGCGGCAGCCGCAGGTGCTGATTGCCGCCGTAACTCCCGATGGCCGCCGGCCGCTCTATCACACGCTGGGGGACTGGCCGGCTATTAGCTGCGCTGCCGCGTGCATGAGTTTGCTCGTTACAGGACTCATGTTGCGACGCAAGAAGTCAGTCTCGATCACGAGAGTATCTCCGTGACGACCTTGCCGGAAACATCGGTCAAACGAAAATCCCGCCCCTGAGCCCGAATGGTCAGCCGCTCGTGGTCGATGCCGAGCTGGTGCAGCAGCGTGGCGTGCAGGTCGTGGACGGGTACAATCTTTTCGGCGGAGTGGTAGCCGAGCTCGTCGGTGGCACCGTGAGTGATGCCCGGCTTGATACCGCCGCCGGCGAGCCACATGGAAAACCCCTTCATGTGATGGTCGCGGCCGAGTTGGTCCCCCTTGCCGTCCTGGGCCATCGGCGTGCGTCCGAATTCGCCCCCCCAAAGGATGAGAGTGTCCTTGAGCAGCCCTCGCTGTTTGAGGTCTTGAACCAAAGCGGCACTGGCCCGGTCCGTGGCTCCCGCGCAGATGCCTACGAATTTTTTCAGGTCGTTGTGATGGTCCCAGTCGCGGTGATAAAGCTGAATGAAGCGGACGCCTCGCTCCGCCATCCGCCGGGCCAGCAGACAGTTCGCCGCGAAGCTACCGTCCGCCGACCCTTTGCAGCCGTACAGATCCAGAATGTTCTGCGGCTCATCCTTGAGGTCCATGAGATGCGGCACACTGGCCTGCATCTTGAACGCCATTTCGTACTGGCTGATGCGAGTTTCGATTTCCGGGTCGGCGGAGAAAGCATTCTGCTCCTCATCGAGCGCGCGGACCGCCGCCACCACATCCCGCTGCCGCTGGCCGTCAACGCCGCCGGGCGCATCCAGAAAATGCACTGGCGCACCCTTGGAATTGAACAGGATTCCCTGATACCGCCCCGGCAAAAAACCAGCGGACCACATGCGGGTGGAAATCGGCTGCGGACTCCGTCCGGCAAAGCTCGTCATTACCACAAAGCCAGGCAAATCATCGGCTTCGCTTCCCAGACCATAGTTGATCCAGGAGCCCATGCTGGGACGGCCAGAAATAGTCGAACCGGTGTTCATGAACGTATGGGCCGGGTCGTGATTGATGGCCTCGGTCACCAGCGAGCGAATGATGCAGATGTCGTCGGCGATGCCGGCGATGTGCGGCAACGCGGAACTGATCTCTTGCCCGGATTGGCCATGTTTTTTGAACTCAAACAGCGGCGGCAGAATCTTGAGCTGGCTCTTGCCTTGCAACTGGGCGATTGGCTGGCCGCTCGTCACCGATTCGGGCATCGGCTCGCCACCCCGTTTGGCCAACACCGGCTTGTAATCGAAGGTTTCCAGGTGCGAGGGGCCACCGGACATATACAGGTAGATGACCCGTTTCGCGCGGGGGGCAAAGTGCAGCGGGCTCACGACGCCGCGGGACAGTGAACCCGCCGCTCCTCCCGCTCCCAAGCCGGCTCGTTGCAGAAGCGATGCCAAAGCGAGCGACCCCAGCCCCATTCCCGACCTGGCGAGGAACGCGCGGCGGGCCTGAACCGGAAATACTGCGGGGCTGGTCATGCCTCCAGTTTGCGGAGTTCCGACTCCACTGTCAATCAATTGCCTCGCTCGCCCGCCAAGTCCCAGGATCTCGCTAAAAGGAAACAGGACAGGTCCATGACCTGTCCTGTCGGAGTCATCCAGTTTCAATCGGCGTCCTACTGCACAATCTGCAAAGGGCGATCCGAAGCTACCTGCACGAAGACCGCTTCCAGTTGGGCCTGGACACTCGCAATCGGCTGACCGCCAGGGACCACAAAGGCCACGCCGCCGGAAATGTCGGCAAGCTCTTGCATCAAGGCAGTGTCGGCCAGGGCACCGACGCAAATGGTCACCACGGGGATCTTGGCGTTCGCGCACAACTGGGCTTCATTACGACACAGTTGCTTATCGGTGGTGGTGTTTCCCGTCGGCCGATTGACCACGCCGTCCGTCATCACGACCAACATTCTCGCGGCACCGATGCGGGCGTTGTTTTGCAAATCAACTCGGCCTTTGGTCATGCCGGCCGAGATGTTCGTGTAAGGAATGTAATGCCCTGCCTGGCGGCTTCGGCACTTGGAGGCGATTACCGAGTAGTCGTGAGTCAGCGCCTGTTCCAGAATGGCCGTTCCATCCGAGTAGGTGTAGATGGAAAGGCTGACGCGGTCATCCGTGCTGTTGTAGTTCAGGAACTCCAGGAAAACATCCACCGCATCCTTGAGTGCGGTGACCGGCTGTTCGCTGCAATTCTTCAAGGCGGGAGTGTTGGAATTGCCGTAGCGGCTGGTCGTCAAGTAATTCACCCAGGTCAGGTAACCATACTTGTAGCGGTATCCGGCGGAGTTGACATAGTTGTCGGACTGCACAAAGTCGATGTACTCATCCCAGGAGCCTCCCGGGTAGGGGTAGGGGACGCTGGTCAGGCCGAAATTGGCCTTGATGGTGCTATTCGACGTGCTGCCGTTCCCATAGGCGACGGGAGTGTAGGTCAGCGTGCCATAGGTCGGCGATCCAAGCTGCGTATAAATCTGCTGCAAGTTGGTTTCGACGGCGGCCTGGCCAATCAGGCTGATGTTGCGAAAGGTGCTGTCGTAGGCCATCGAACCCGAGTAATCGAGCACCAGGCCAATTTCGCGGGGCTGATACGTTGCCACGACGTCGGCACCTGTATTAAACGTATTGCGGCCCAGAACTCGTCCGAAGAATAGCGGTTGCTGCATGATGCTTGTCGTCAGATGAATGGCATTGGGAGTTTCGTTGGTGACCGTGAAAACACGCGTGGAACTGTTCCAATTACCAAATTCAAATGCGGCGTTTGTCTCGTTCAACGTGTGGCCCCCCGCTTTATTCGCGGCCAGATAGGTCATCGCCGCTGCCTGAGCGGCAGCCGTGCCATTGACGAGCTCGCCGGCACCGGCCAGGGCCGCGGCATCCGTGGAGGTTTGCAACTCTCCTTTGGTCAGCGCCATGTATCCAACGTCCACTCCAAAGGCCACCATTCCGAGCATAAAAATCAGGAGGAAGGCGGCCATAACGACGATTTTTCCGCCTCGTTCTTGTTGGGCGTGCCGCAATTCCCGCTTCTCAATGGTGTGGTCACGGTTCATGGCTGATCCTCTCTTCCGCTCAATTGTCACATTTCGGTTCCACAGTAACCATATTTTATTTTCGCGGCGTGGGATGAGCGAAACAGCGCCATTTCATGAGCTAAATTTTTGCTGGGATGGTAAATGTGACGTTTGGTCCGCCTGCACTGCCTCTTCCGGCTCCGAAACAGGAACAACTCCATGTCAAAGTCAGCGATTTTCCGGCTGGCCGCAGCCGTAATTCTGCTTGCCTCTCTGGCAGGCACGGAGCGCCGCCTCGCGGCCAACCCACCCAACATGACGGAGGTGAGGGCGGTAGTGGAGAAGCACTTGCGCGCGAATGCCGAATATGCTCCCGGAGACCTGATTTCCCGCCAGGACGTCGAGCCAATTTTTGACGAGCTCATTGCAATGGGAGTCCCCCTGTCGGCCGGCCAGGAGGAACTCTACGACGACTTTGTCCCGGACAATTCGCACCTGGTGCGATTGCTGCGCACGCCCCTCGGCAGAGTGTTCATGCAGAAGGTGAAGCCTATTCCGAGGGTCTATGACCGTCTGGAACGCCTCTCCTGGAACCCGAAGGGAAGAGAGCTGATTGAGCAGCTCATCGAAGATCCACAGGGGCCGGCGATTCTCCAAGTAATGCTCGAGCCGGCGGGAAAGGCGGCCACGGCCAAGTATTTGAATGACGACCCCAGCGGGAAGAACTTTTCCATTCCCACCGGCCATGTGCATTCGGCGAATGAGCTGCTCAAGCGGCTGGAATCGGTGGTCCCATCCCAGAAGAAGAAGAAAAAATAGACGTAGCGAAGGGCGAATGACCGGCTCGATCCTCAGCTTCCGGCGGTTGAGGCCGCTGCTCCTCCGCGAGCCTTTTCCACTTCCTTGGCCAGCACATTCTTCGTTTCGGGATCCAGGAACTTATTGAGCAACAGATTGCGAGCTTCTCCCATCAAGGTATTGATGCGGAGCATGGTCAGCTTCTCCAACTTGGCTTCCATGTCCCCAATTTCGCCTTGCCGTGCGTCCAATTCCTTGAGCAGCCCTTCGCGAGTCTCCAGTTTGCCATAGGCAATCAGGAGTTCCTCGGCTTCGTCGAGTTTCCCTTCCGTGATTCGCTTACGAATGCGGGCGGCCAGGATTTCCCGCCGGGTCACCAGGTCCGTCACTCGCCCCTGCAAAGCCATCACGAAGCCCTCGATCTGCAGGCGATAATCGTCTTCCGTCGTCGTGGCCACAACCTCCCGTTCATAGCCGGGCACAAGCGGCAAACGGGCCAAGAGCTGATTGCCATTCTTCACGTAAAGCGTCCGCACCAGCATGTCTCCCCGGGGAACCTCAATCGCGCCGCGCCAGTCCGTCACACCCAGAAGCTGCGTCGGCTGGTCGTCGATTCCCTTGACAAAGACTTGATAGCCGGTCAGCGGATGGGGATCTTTTCCCTTCGAGTGCAGCACCACTCTCGTCGCCGGCAGCAGCGGCCGGGAAACCACCGCCAGGCGCTCCATCCGCAAATTCGCGCGCGTCGGAATCGGCGTGCGATAGCCGGAGGCGACGGTACACTCCAGCAGCGAATCACGGCGGGATTGAACGCTCAAGACGGTCCAGGCAATCGCTTGGATGCCGTTCTTCGCCGGCTCGCCGGTTTTTTCATTGCGACGGATGATGGGGTGGAGCGCATCTCCGGGCTGGATAAGCGCGGGAGAACCAGGATCGGTGATCAGTCCCCCCGCGCGGACGCGGGCAGTGATATTCCGCTCGACAATAGTTTCAATCTTGGCCAAAGGGATAAATGTGGCCGCGACTGCGTCCCAACAGGCGAGTGGAATCCCCGGCAATGCACCGCACCGCCGCTCCACGGTCGGCCCCATCATCCGAGTCCGCAGGTCAAGCTCTCGGCCACGAATCAGGTAATCTCCCCGGTCGCGCGTGACGGCCAGGAGGTACAACTTGTCCCCTTTCACTAATTCTGCGTCGCCTGCCTTGATCCCGTCGAACGTCAGCTTGTCCCATTGCGTCAGCATCTGCCCGGCCACCTGGGAATTCGCACTCACCGCCGCCAGCTTCCAGGTGGCAAAGAAAACGATGTCTGCCCGAGTGGCCAATTCCTCGCGAACGCGGGCAGTGAATGGGGGCGTAAATTCCGGCGCGTCGGCCAGTGCGAGACAGACCTTCATGTCGTAAGGAGAAAACTCCCAGGCCGCCTGGGCAAACACGCACCGTGGGAACGCGGCCATTGCCACTGCGCAACAAATTATCGCCATTCTTCGCCACGCGCAGCGGCCCACCAGGGCCGATTTCGGCCGCACGACGAATTGCGAATAATTAACGAATTGCATGCTTTTTTGAAGGTCTACTTCAGCGAAAAGCGGCCGGCGGCCCGCCATTTCTCGATATTCTGGTACAGCGTCGCTTGCCCGTCCGCCAGTCCCTGCACGGACTTGCGGTAGGCGTAGTAATCGTAAGTTTGATAAAGGGGAATGAGCGTAACGTCGTCGCTAACCAGACGGTGCAGCTTGAGCAAGGCGCTTCGTGCCTCGCGCCAATCTTTGGCATTCTCAATATTTCGCAGTTCCAGGCTGACGTAAGTATTATTGGCGGGATTGAGTCCCCACGTGGCAAATAGCCGGGCCGCGTCAACAGCCGGTTCCCAAGTAGCCGCCTGCACATAGACCAGATCGCATTCCCCCTTTTCGTCGGTGAATACGCCGGGAGGGAATTCAACCAGTTTGGTTTTAACTTGAATCGCCTCCCACTGCCGGCCGAGGGCTCGGCAGGCCAGCCGACTGATTTCGTCGTTGGGATGGCCAAGAACCAGCGGAGTAAGTTCGGGTGGTTTCAGCTTGAGCATTTCGGCCTGGGCCTTGATTTGGCGGGTCGCCATGGTCTTTAGAATGACCGCGACCCTGGGCTCGTAGGGGAGAGCCTCAATCGTATCGTTATAGCCATAACACAAGGCGTCTCCGGCACCGACCGGTGCTGGGAACGGTCCGCTAATGGTGCGGAAACCGGGAATCTTGGCATTCTTGAGCAACCCCAGGTTGAGGATCGCTTCCCGATTGCAGCCATAAACCAAAGCGCGGCGGAACTGGTCGTTCTGCAAATAGGGGTGCTTGCGCTGGACCGTCAAAAAGTGGGTCGTGGGAACGCTGTAGCGGCCGATGGCAATTTCGTCGCTCGCCAGCGTGGGAATGTCGGCCGGAAACACCTGGTCGAGCACATCCACTTCCCCTCGCTGCAATGCCAGCAAGGCCCGTTGCGGGTCGGTATAGAATCGCTCCATCACTTCCGCGGGTTGGCCGGGTTCGGCCAACGCGTAGCCGTCATTCTTGCTGTACCGCGTGATTTCATTCGTCCGCGAGAGCATGAAATAGGGGCCGCTCCCCTTCACGCCGGGCTGGCCCAGATTCGCGTCCCGCAAATAGCTGGTCTGTAGAAAGGCTTCGGGCAAAATGTGCGGCAGTCGCAGGCTGGCATCCACGCGACTGACGCCTCGAACCTGGACGGTATTCACCAGGCGAGCCCAGGGGGGCTGATAGAAGGGGCTGGCCGGGTCCGCCAGATCCAGCAGATGCCGCGATACGTCAAACCCGGTCAGCGGCGCGCTGCTGGCAGTGAGGGCAGCGCCCCCGATGGTAAACGTCAAGCGCAAACCGTCGTCGGATCGCTTCACGGTTCCCAGCGAGCAAGTGTACTTGCCCCCTTCCGGTCCGCGGCCGACGAATTCCATCAGCCGCCGCTCCAACAGGCGGCCGGCACGGCGGGCAGCGGGATTGTCCAGGCTGCGTGGGTCGTAAGCGAGAGCCGGCTGAGAGATCCCCACCATGACCAAGGGATAGGTGCGCGAGATTTCCGCGGCCAGTTCCGCGCCTCCCTCCACATAAGGCCAAACGTCATACATGCGGGCGCAAGCATCGTAAGCTTCCACGAATCGCCCTGCCGCAAAGTGCACCTTGCATTCGTCGCGATGCCCCGCCGCGACATTGGACAGCTTGCCCTTCGCGGACTTGACGAAGGGCTCGTCGCTGGCGTTGTACTTGGTCTCCAGCCGCCGCAGCATCATTTTCGCGGAGCGAAAATCCTCCTTGGCCATGTAATCGCCAATCAGCGACTCCGCGAGAACGCCGATCCGGTCCAGAAGGGGTGGCGAATTCTCATTCAGTTTGAACTTGGGGTTCTGGGCATACAGCTCCTCGATGATGCCCAGGGCTTCGTCGTATTGTCTGGCTTTGGCCGCCGCCGCGAAGCACTGATAAAGATAGGTTTGATGTCCCTGGGCGAGTCCATCCACATCCCGATAATAGAGGCTCAGAAAGGCGAAATAATCAAACGCCTCGTCGAGTTTGCCAGCTTCGACGAGCGCATTCGCCTCCGAAAGTACCAATTGCTCGAATAGCTCCAGCTTTTTGATGGCCACCCAGGCGATGTCCTGGGGCGTTTCGGAACCGAGCGGCTGAACCCGGAGCTTATCTCCCGGTTTCTGCTTTGTTGGAACGCGTCGCGGATTCCAGGGAATCGGTAAGACGTCGATGACATCCCCATCAAATGCTTCCGTGCAAGTGATGCGGTCGAAGGGATCGCGTTCGAAGATCCGCCTTTTGTCGGCGATCTCTTGCGCCATGGCCGCCGCGGGAACGAATAGCAGCACGAGGCAGGCCACGAACCAAGGCAGCCTCGCCGGAATCGCGGACAAACTGCTGATGTAGCGAATCTTCATGGCGACTTAGGACCCTTTGGGAAGCGGGACCAGATGAATCGTGCCGTCGGGTCCGGCCACCAACAGCTTTTCGCCCGTCAGACTGGCCGGTGCGACGAGAGGCTCTCCGACCTCTAGCAGACCCGTTTCCTGCCCCTTGTCCTGAGAAACTCGAAACACACTGCCGGCCCCAGTGACGATCAGGAAATCCTGCTCGTGAGAAATGGGAGGCGCGGAAGGGATGCCGTGCGCCAGCGCGATCGACCAGCGCACCTTGCCCGCCGCTTCCAAGCAGTGAAGTTTCTTGTCATCCGCCACAAACACCACATCGCCCACTTGAACCGGGCCAAATCGGACCCGCCCCTCTAGAGGCTTTTTGGGGCCAGCTTGCAAATCGGGGGCTTGAAAGGAATAAAGTATGTCCACGGATGCACTGTGGCCGACGGCGTAGAGCGTTCCACTGGCGACTGCCAGGGGCGAGACGACATCCTGGTCAATCACCGTTTCACCGAGCGATTCCAGGTGCGGTTGTGGCGAGTTCTTCACCGTCAATCGAAAAATCGTGTTCGCTCCGTCGGAAATCGCCAGGACGCTGCCATCCGCGGAGACCACCGCCGCTTGCCTCCAATTCAGCCGCTGGCCGGCTTGCAGCGATGGCTGAAACGGCAGTGCCAGGTCGGCCGCGGAATCGGCGCTCACCAGCTTCACTGGGCCTGAGCTAAAGGGGACCGCCGCCCCGCCGCGAAACGCCACAGCCGGAGCCGAAGCATCCTTGCCGGGCACCTTGGACTCGAAGTGCTTCGTGCGCCCCGCGGCTGCCGCATTGTCGTAAGTGAGATAATGGCCGCTGAACTGCATTCCGAGGCAAGCCCATTTGTCATTCCCCACGCGAACACCGTCGGTCAGCGTCATCGCTTCCGTCCCGGCCAAAGGGACAAAAGCTGGCGTATCCGAGTAACCAGCGGCAATTGCCTCCGCGGAAAGCTCAAAGACTCGTCCAGGACTGGTGACCGCCACAATCTGATTGCGGGCTTCACTGGGAAAGAGGGCTGCCAGGGGCGCGGCCAGGTTGAGCGTCCAAAGTGGTTTGCCGGTCGCAACATCGGCGGCTTCGACGGTGGTGGCAAGCGATCCCAGCCGCCGGCGAACATGAATTACCGCATTGTCGACAACCTGTGGGGGGGCGAGAAAGGCGTCATCGGAAGCGCCGACCGTCCATTTGCGGCCAAGTTTTTCTTGCGAAGCCTGAATTTCATATCCCGCTAACTGTCTTCTGCCAACGAAAATCATCCCTTTGTCGACCGTGTAGTAACTGAGGAGGGGACTCTTCTCAATCGCTTCGCTCCCTCCCACCTGGCGAATGGGATGGGTTTTGTTGGAAGGATCCACCTGCAGCACTGCCACCTGGCCCAGGTCTGTCACGATCACCACTCGTTTTCCTTCCACCACCATCGGCACCACCACTCGCCCCTTCAGTCGCACCACGTCCGGCAGCGGGGCCAGTGTCCTGCTAGTTCCCTGCGGAGCAAACAAATGGACGAGGGCATAGTCGTCCGTCGGGTTTTCAACGACGAGCAAATGATCCAAGACGGCTGCCGGCGGAACGGCGATTCCACCCGGCTTGTGCCCCAAGTGAATCGTTTGCGTGCATTTCAGGTCTTCTGTCTGCAGCACAAACAGCGTCGAGTGCAATCCCGGCTGATAGAGCTTGCCACGAGAAGCATCCACCGCGGCACCAACTCCAGGTTTTTGCGGCAATTGCGCTTGCTGCTCGCTGTTGCCGGTCTTGGCATCAATTTCCAAAACTCGGCCGTCACTGGTCGTAACGTACAACTTTTCTTCGCCCATCACGGGCGCGGAAAACGGCTTGCCGACGACCAGCTTCCAGACCATTTTTCCGGTAGCGCTTTGGAGCCGAAAGATCTCGTGCTTGCGGCTATCGACGGCGATCACATCGGCGTTTTTTTCCGGCGAAATTGGGATGGGGTGCACAAACGTCTCGAAGCCCACCGGCCTCCGCCAATTGATTTTGGCGTCCTTCGCGCTCAGGCCCCACAGCGCCCCTTGCACCAGGAAGACGGCCGAACCTTCCAGGGACGAATCTCCCTCGTGAGTCGCCAGGATGATGCGTGTATCGACCGGCGGGGGATCATCCGTGGAAGCCGCCAGCGACGACGTTTGGACCTTGACTTGTTTTTGCTCCATTTGGCCAATGCTTTGGGTCGCAGTCGCCAGCCCCGCATCCGACTCGACAGCCGGATACGTCCGGATCAGATCCAATCGAATTTTGTAGGCCGCCGTTGCGTCCCCCGCATCAACTGCTTTCTTGATGGCCGCCAGCGCCTTTTCCAGATCCTTATCCTGATCGATGCTACGTCGAGCCGCTTTCATGCGATCCTCGATTTCGCTGAGCTGTGGCCGGATCTCCGTCTTTTCCTTAGCGGGAATGTACGTCGGATTGTCGAGCAGTTTCATTGTGTCTTCCGCCCGGGCGACCAGTTCCTCTCGTTTCGCTGTGTCCTTCATAGCGATTGCTTGAGTGGCAAAGCTCTGCACGATGTTCACGAGCAGCGACCGCAAATCGACGCGAATGCTATCAAACTGGTCCTCGGTTTCCATTTCCGGCAGCAACTTCTGTGCGGCCGTCAGGCCGGGGCGAGGATTCCTCCCCTCACCGGCGGTGACGCGCAGTTCCGCCATTTTGCGGCGGACGCGGGCGCGGCTCGCGTCGGCCCCCGAGGGATTGCTCTCCAGGAACTGGTCGTACAACGTTATCGCGCTCTCCATCGCGCCGGCGTCGTACTCGGACTCCGCCCGCTGATAGGCTTCGGCCGTCTTGCCGTACATGAACCAGAACGAAAGCGGTACCAACGGAATCAGCAAAAAACCGACGGCTGTCGCCAGGATGAACAGTAGACTATGACTTTTTTCCTTCTTGATCTTCTTGGCCGGTCGCTGGGCGGCCGGCCGCTCGGCGAGCGGATTGAGCCCATCGCCGGTTCCCAGTGGAGTCAAAGGGGACATCAAGTCGCCAGTGCCGGGGGGCGATCCCTTCCATGTTTGAGCCGACGCGAGGATTTCGGTTTCGCCTAGCGGAGTCAACTGAGAGTCTAAGGAAGTCAGACCTTCCATTTCCACAGTCGGACCGGGACTGGGACGAGTGCTTCGGGGTGGCCGTTTGGGACTGGGAGGCGCTGCCACCGGGGGCGAGGGTGGCGGCTCGGACACGGGGGGACGAGCGGCCGGGGGCTTGGCTGCTGGCGGCTTGGGGGCAGGGGGCTTTGGGGGTGCGCTTTTTGGAGGTGCCGGCGGGGGTGGCGAGGGCGCGGCAACGGGAGGGGGCGCTGCGGTCGCGGGAGGCGGCGCGTCGGCCAAGAATAAATCGTCATCAACGACCGGCTTCTTGGCGGCGGGCATTTCGGCGGCGGGAGGTGGAGCCGCTAGGGGTGCAGCTGCCGGAACTGGGGTGGTGGCCGCACTCTCGAATTCTTCCAGGGCCGAGGCCACCAGGCGGCGGGCCTGAAAGGCGGTGAGCAGCCCCTTGTCAACAAGGATTTTTGCCACCGCTTCGGGCGCGACAACGAATTTCGATTCGGCGACCTGCTTGCGCAACTCACCAATCGCCTTGGCGTCCATCAGCCCTTGCCGTTCCGCCAGTTCCAATACCTTCAATGCCGGCATGCCTTTAGTCCCTCGGATTCATTCGTCTCGAAACTTGGAAGGGCGATTCAATCTCATGGTGCCGCATCTTTGTCGATGACGGAAAACATCACGTTGGCCAAATTGGCGTCGGCGCAGGCGTCGAACACTTTAACCGCCGCTCCGTGGCTGGCATCGGCATCCCCCGTCACAAAGACCCCTTCCCCATGGGTGCCGTCGTCGCGAGCTTGCTTGAGCCGCACGCGCAAGTCACTCTCGTTGAAGGCTTGTTCTTCATCGACCCAGATCGAATCGTCGTCCTCAATTCGCACTTGAATGAAGTCTGAGTGATCGGTCTGTTCGGACGCCTGGCTCGCCGCCGCGCTCCCCTCCTGTTTGGGTGGAGGCATGTCCATGGTCGATTCCACCGGCTGGGTCGACGTAATCATGAAGAAAATCAGCATGAAAAAGACGATGTCCACCATGGCCGTCATATCGACGAGATCCTCCGGCAGCTTGGCGGGAGGACGCAACGCGAACCCAGATTTCGAGCCGCCGGACATAGGTTAGTTCACCCTTTCCTCGACGGAGAAGTGCAGCGCGATACCCTCCATCGTGGCCGCCCGCGCCAACCGCCGCATATCGCGGAGGCGGATGGACTTGTCGGCTTTGAACAGCACATCCGACTTTCCTCCTCCGAGGTCCGACCGGACCGTTTCCGTGATCCGTTCCTCCTGGTCCTCGGGAGTGGTCAACGGCGTTCCATTTTTCCCATCGCCGACGTACAGCTCGATGGTTTCCCCTCGGCCGCGAATCACCGTGAAGATAATGGCTTTGTCGGGATCAAGCGCTTTGCAATGGCTCGCGGGGGGTGGGTCGAAAAGCCCCATCGCCGCACCGACAAACGTGATCAAAAAATAGATATTCATGAGCGAAACCACGTCGACCATGGCCGTGACATCGAACGTGTTGTCGTCGTGTTCCGCCCGCGCTGAAAGGAAATCGCCGCTTGATCCCCCCAGCAGGTTCGAACTATGCATGGCTCCGCTCCCGTCCGACCACCGGTCGATCTTGGAAGTGGTCGAGAACCCGCACCAGGCCGGCGGACAGCGAATCGCGGACACGTCCAACCCGGGCGTTGATGTTGGCCAGCAGGTAATTGAAGGGAATGGCCGTGGCCAGACCCATTGCCGTGCAGACCAAGGCAATACTGATTTCGGCCGCAATCGTCGATGTCTCGACCTTTTTACCCGTGCCAATTTGCCCGAACGCCGCCATCATTCCCAGCACTGTTCCAAACAGTCCGAGCAGCGGACCGCTCTTGATGGTCGTCGCCACCCAGCCGGTGATGCGTTCGAGGTCGGCCAGAATATCGCGCTGCAGAACCTCCAGCACCAACTGCCGCAGAGGTTCCGCGCCGATCTCTCGATTGACGATCACGAGATGGGCAAGCTGCGGCAGGGCGCGCTGATCGCCATCGCACATCTCCTCGGCTTCCGCGTACTGGCCTTTGTTCAGCAGGGCCATGAGTTGCTCGATAAATTCGTTCTGTTGTTTGGGCGAGCGAAAGCCCAGCTTGCGGACCCGCATGAACGAAATTATGACGAAATACAGGCCCCACAAAAAATTGAGCGCCAAGAGTCCGTAACAGCCATCCGCCAGCATCTTGGCCAGGCGCAAGCTGAAGTCGCTGTTCCCTTCTTCAGCCGCCAGTAAGTAACAGCCGCCCGCCAGAAATTGTGCCAGGTCAACGGTATCTATCACGGAGCAACTCCTCGCGGAAATCAAAGAAAGTATGCCGCCGAGCGCGGCGATGCCGACACAGAAGCACCTGATTATGTCACAACTTCCCTTGGGAGGGGAGTAGCGTTCGATATTGCTGGTCGACGACGTAAAACTCCCACTTGCCGGGGGTTCCGCGAAGGCCGAAGGTCGTTCTTTTCACCTCGCTGATTCGCCGCTTCCCCATCCGCTCATTTTCCAGCGTCAGCAGCCGCTGGTACATCTCCGGCGTGTAGAACTGAAAGACCACGCGGTCGGAAACTTCAATGCCGGCCTTCCGGGCCAGGGTGCGGTCAGCTTCGCGCAGGGTCCCCGATTTGTAAAGAAAAAACAGCCGTTTCTCGAGGGCTGGCTTGGCCCAACGCCAATTCGGTTTGGCGGCTGCAAGATGGGAGCAATAGTCGACCCATTCAATACCACCTCCTGCCACGCCAAGCTCCACCTGAAAAAAATCAAGCTGCTGGGCGTACAGATTGATGTCGCAGGCAGAGAATTCGATCTCCCACCGTTCCCAGGCCGGAATACCGTCGATTTCCCCGATTCCCCTTCGCCGCTCTTTGCGGGCGTCCGACTCGCTCAAGCCGCAGTCGGACATTTGCAAGACGCGGTCGGAGGCCAGGATGGCAATGGATTCCAAAGCTGGAGCGACTTTTTCCTCAACCACCCCGTCGCGCACCTCCGCCGGATTAGGGACATCCAAATCCTTGTCCCCACCGGTCAGCCTATCGCCGTCGAAACCGCCGCCCACGTCGACAGGAATCATTTTTGCGGCCGGCGTGTCCCGCACCATCGTTGCCGACAGCCAGGCCAAGAACAAACCGATGGTCATCACACCCAGCAAGAGCAAGACGGACGACAGCGCCGCCGAAGCTTGCTCCTGTCGCGTCAACCCGACTGCTGCAAAAACGGACGGTTTGCGTGGAGGTTTGGAGGCCATGGGATACTGGAAAAATCAAATGCCGGGCGCGATGACTCGCTGTGAGCTCGGTCAAAAGGTCGCGGAGCTGAATGAATTCATGACTTCTTATAAGGCAATGGTGGCCGATATTCCTGGCCGACGACAAAAAACTCCCAGTTGCCCGGCGTACCCCGCAATCCAAAAGTCGTTTTCTTCACCTCGATGATGCGGCGAGTTCCCTTCCTGACGGCCTCGAGCATCAGCAACTTGTCATACATTTCCTTGGTATAGAATTGAAACACGACGCGATCCGTCACCTCGATGCCGGCTTTCGAGGCCAGGGCGCGATCGGCTTGTTGCAGCGTCCCCGACTTATACAGAAAGAACAACCGCTTCTCGAGCGTTGGCTTGGCGTCGCGCCTGGTCGGTTTGGCGGCGGAGAGATTCGAGCAATAGTTGACGACATCAATGCCCCCTCCAGCCACACCGAGCTCGACTTTGAAGAAATCAAGTTGCCGGGAATACAAGTTGAGGTCGTTGGACGAGAACTTGATCTCCCACCGTTCCCAGGCGGGAATTCCGTCAGAAGTTCCCGGGCCACCTGGACCCGGCCCGCGGCCGTCCCCCTGCCCCGTCCCTTCCCCTCGACCAAGGGCAGTTGAGCCCCCCACCGAATCCACCGCATCCAGGTCGACAGCCGCAGTGGTAACCAGGCTAGTGATGGCTTCCAATCCCTGATCGGAATTTTTGTCTTCGACCATCACCTCCCTGACTTCTTCGGGACTGGGTTCTTCCAGATCCCGTTCCCCGCCCGGCATGGTGTTTCCCCAACTGCCGCCACCCACGTCCTCCAGTGTCACGGGGACGACGGGGCGTTCCCACACAATAGTCGCCGACAGCCAGGCCACGAACATCGCAACCGTGATCACTCCCAGCATCAGCAGCACCGACGAGAGCATCGCGGAGGCTTGCTCCGACTTGGACATGTTGAGTTGTCCGACGTCCGTCTCGAGGCGCTTGGACGGGCGGAGTGGTGCGGAGGCCATGATTTACTCTTGAGAATTTATTCAACGTGATCGGAACGGCATCATGCAAACAAACGCTAATCGAGTAGTTCCGCATTGGGCCGGATTGAAATGTACCAGGCCTTCCAGGCTGCCTGGGCCGCTTTGATCTGGATCTCTGTCGGGTCCGCTTCCGGCAAACCCACACCGCTCACCTTGCGGCTGATGAAGCGGAGGCCACGGTCGGCCTGCAAGACGATCTGAGGCTCCTTGTCGGTCAAGGCATAGAGCAGCCGGGGGACATTGTCGAGGTCGCGATTTTTGCCCAGCGTCATTACGGCGACCAACCGGGCATTGTAATCGCCGGCCCCGACAAACTTGCGCAGTTTTTCGATCTGGCGGTCCCGGTCCGACTTGTTGCTACTGAGTTCGAGTGCTTCCCTTTTCTCAGCCAGCCGCGTCACATCTTCACTCTCGCCCTTGTTGACCAAATCAAGGATCTGATCGGTGGAGACTACGATCTTTCGGTCAACAACCTTGCCGTTTTCACTTTGAATCGTCTTGACATCTTTAGGCAATCGGATCCCCCCCGCCGCCAGTAATCCATCGCCCATCAGCAACTTCTCGCGCTTTACGATCGCCTTCTCGGAACTTCGCAGCAGGAACAAGGTGGCAAAGCAAGTGGCGATACCCGCAGAGTCCGATGTCGACGCCCAAGAGCCATCCCCTTGTTGTGTCTTCTCCAGGTAGGCGACTCCCTGGTCGTACCACAGATTGTCCTTGGCTCCGCCTGCCTTCTCGCGAAAGCTGTGGTAGCGTTCCAATGCATACATGTAGTAGTGGTTCCATTGGGGTTGCTCTTTAAAGCCATTCCCCAGGGCGCGATCCGCGGCTGCCAGTGTACTCTTGATGTCGTCTGGGTTCAGCGTTTCGGTGAGCGAACCGCCAGAAGGTCCCTTTTTGCCCGATTCCGCCACATCCTGCAGCGCCTTTGACTTTTGCGCCAGCGCAACGTCGACTCGCTTCGTGACTCTCAGCATGTCGGCCACCATGTACATGGATCCGGCCGCTGATGCGGCCAGCGTCGGAGTGAGGGGAGTTTGACTGACTTTGACGAGTGAACCGGGATCTACTCCCTGATACCCCCAGCCACCGGATGGATCCTGTGTCCGCATCAGCCAGCCCCCCACCCCTTCAATGCGGTCGATCGGAACCTCAATCTTGGTGGCGTCCTTAACCATCCACATCCCGAGCACCGCATACTGCGTCTGTGACGTGTCGCCTGTCGGAGAATTTGCGTAACCCCACGCCCCCATCGTCTTCTGGCGCTTGAACAATTCGGTCGAGAATTTCTCGATCAGGTCCTGATTCTGGAGATCGATTTCGCAAAGAAACATCAAACCAATGCCCAGGCTGTAGTTATCACAGTCGTTGATACCTGTTGCGCTACTGTTGAAATTCACGTCCCTACAGGCTTTGAGAGCTCGTTGGATTTTGGGATGATCAACCGGCTCGCCGGCCTTGTAAAAACAGAGGCCAATCAGACACTCTCCGCCGAGCCGTGCATCTTGGAATTTGGACAAAGCGCTGAGCGCCTTCTTCACGCAATCTTTCACGCGCTTGTCATCTGGCGTGATCGCCGCGGCTGGCTTGGGGAGCAGCAAGACCGCTCCGAGGAGGATTAGCGCAACCGTCAAAATCCGTTTTCCAGACAAGGGTGGAAGCCGCATGAAATTGTTCCTGGGCATAAGAGAATGGACTCGCCCTAACGTCCGCAGTGGAAACGCAAAAACTGCCTATTTTCCGCAGTAATTCCTTGATGCTACTGCTTGGCGAGTGGTGAGTCAAGCAAATGCAGCTCGTTGTCACCCTTGGACCTTGTCCGGAATGGTCGAGCGCTCTTTATGCCCTTCGCGGTACAATACCCTGATCAATTACTTTCGGCAGAACCTGGCGGGAGCGGACTGTTTTGTTGACATCCCAGGAAAAGAAGATCGTCTATGTAGTCGCCATCGGCATCACGCTCAGCGTGCTCGTTTCCATGTTGCTGTGCGCGTGCGGCGCTGGACTGGGGTTTCTGATGGGCGTTGCCAAGGGACTGGCCAAGGAGGCGGGTGGGTGAGCTAACGAGGAACTCAGCGGATTTGACATTTTCTTTGGAAACAGCCACACTGGTCCTTGATTAGTGTCTTCCTTGAAGTAATTGCGCAGGTGAGCCGTTGGGAGCCACAGCATGAACTGGCGGATAGTCTCTTTTCTGGCGGTTCTTCTTGGTGCGGCGACAGCCATTGCCGCTGGCAAGGTTCGAACCTGGACCAACACGGACGGCCGCACGATGCAGGCGGAATTTGTCCGTGAGGTCGATGGGGACGTGACCTTCCTCAAAAATGGCAAGTTAATTGTCGTTCCGCTGGAAAAACTGAGTGTCGAGGACCAGAAAGTCGTTCAGGATTTGGCCGCGGGAAAGGAACCCGAAGACGACCCATTCACGCCGACGGCGGAAAGAAAAACGCCCGTCGAGGAAAAGCCGGCTGAGTTGCCTGCCGAGAAGCCTGCTGCCGAAAAGCCGGAGGCGAATTCTGATAAGCCCAAAAAGCCTGTCACGATTCAGACCCGAACCTGGACGGATCGATTTGGCAACAAAAGTAGCGGCAAATTCGTGCGCGTCGATGGAAACGACGTGGTTCTCAGTCGCGGAGCGCGGGTGGTCACCGTGGCCTTTGGAAATCTGAGCGAGGCGGATCAGGAATACGTCCGCAGCGTCCTGACTTCGCAAGGAAAGGAAGATGCGATTCCTTCCGCAACGGCAGGTGGCACAGGAGGAGCCGGAAACTTTCCAGGTGGGGGTGGCGGTGTTGGCGGGCCGGGAATGGCGCCGCTGGGTCCCGCCGGAAGACCTGGGTTGCCGGGAGGCCCAATGATGGGACCGCCTGGCGGCATGGCCGGCGGAATGCCTGGTGCACCCCTAGGTCCGGGCGGAATGGCTGGGGGACCTGGTCGTGGCCCAGGAATTGGAGCTGGACCGCCGCCGGGAATGATGCCCCCGTTAACCACTGGCCCCATGGGCGGCGCGGTTGGCCCTGGTGGAATTGGAGGGCCGATCGGAACTGGCGGACCCATGGTGGGTGGATTCCCCGGTATGGCGGATCCAATGGCTGCGGGGGGATTGAGGGGAACCGGGGAAGCTGCCGGACCCGGCGGCGCGATGGCCTCGGGAATGATGCCGCCGCCAGGATCGATGGGAGGAACTGGCGCGATCGGCGGACCAGGAGGGATGGGGGGCGCTGGTTCATTTCCTGGTGCGAGAATGCCGGGGATGGAGACGACTTCCATTCCGTCCCTTCCCAGTCATTCGGGGATTCAAGTCGAGGAGTATTTCGAATGCTCTAAGTGCAAAGCCAAACTGACGAAGCTGGAAGCTTCCGGAACGACATGCCCGCGGTGCAGTACGACCTGGGGTTTCAAGCAGGACGAATTCGGCAACAAGCAGATGACCAATGTCCTTGGCGACCAGTACGGCAAGGTGGGGAAGATGGGGGCGGTCATCGTTATTTTCGTGCTGCTGGGCACGGTGGTTTTTATCGCGCTGTTCGTGGGAATCATCATCGCCATCGTCAAAGCGACCTCTGGCTCCGCTCGCCCCCCTCAGCAGATGCCCCAGCAGCGGTATTATTAGAGCCGGGCTGGCCAGGATCATTCGGCGGTCCAATCGCGGCCAAAGTATCTCCTTGAATACTGAATAAAAGTGCACTTTTGCGCATCGTGACTGTTGCTGCGCGCGGATGGCGAGCCGGTGAGTCATGAATCAAGAAACGGCTGAATTTGTCACAAATGAATCAAGTGTTAGCGATACGAATGAATGCAACTTATGACGATATTTCGACTTGCGAAGAGGCCAAAGAATCGCCAAACCCTGGCAAGCGGAGCACTGAATCATGAATCAAAACCCGCCAGCCGGGGGGCGTTTGACGAGCCGCTCCCTATCGCATACAACTGGTCTTCCGAGTCGCCGCTGCCCGAGAGCGGCCCTCGCGAGGGGGAGCCGTGAACCTGGTCAGGCCTTAACCGGAGCAGCCATAAGCGGGGTACTCTTGTGCGAGGGCCACTCACGGGCAGCGGCTTTTTCGTCGCTCATCTCGGCAAATCCAACGTAAGGGGTGGGCTCGATGGCCACGCAAGCTCCTGAAACCGACGCCTCCGGCAACGACTATGTCGTTGTCGCCCGCCGCTATCGGCCGCAGAACTTCACCGAACTGGTGGGGCAGAACCAGGTTTCGCAGGCCCTGGGAAACGCGATTGCCACGGGGCGCGTGGGGCATGCCTATCTCTTTACCGGGGCCCGCGGGGTGGGGAAGACCAGCACCGCTCGCATTTTTGCCAAGTGCCTGAACTGCGTGAACGGGCCGACGGACAAGCCTTGCGGCGAGTGCGACATTTGCCAGGGAGTTGCCGCCGGAGAAGACATGGACGTGCTGGAAATCGACGGCGCAAGCAATCGCGGCATCGACGAGATTCGGCAATTGCGGCAGAACGTGAACGTGCGGCCGAGCCGTGCCCGGTTCAAGATTTACATTATCGACGAAGTCCACATGCTGACGACTCCGGCTTTCAACGCGCTGCTCAAAACGCTGGAAGAGCC
>SXGT01181796.1_pt1 | contig 24947 bp, 28 predicted proteins | sample 3176221 | NCBI WGS metagenome assembly SXGT01 (sample SAMN11356862, study PRJNA531348) | freshwater metagenome | isolation source: freshwater sample F1-120 | place: China: Fuxian Lake, Yuxi | collected 2017-12-25
GGTTCCATTATGGCGAAATGGTGCTTGGCACATCACAAAGAAAATTTCTTATACACACACTTCGAAGAGATTTGTGAAATCATGAAAGCATACGATGTAGCATTTTCATTGGGAGATGGATTGCGTCCGGGTTCTATAGCAGATGCAAACGATGCGGCACAATTTGCAGAATTGGAAACATTGGGAGAGCTGACAAAAATTGCTTGGAAGCACGATGTACAAACAATGATTGAAGGTCCGGGCCACGTTCCAATGCACTTGATAAAAGTGAACATGGAAAAACAATTGCAAGAATGTCAAGAAGCACCATTTTATACACTCGGCCCATTGACTACTGATATTGCTCCAGGTTACGATCATATCACATCCGGAATTGGTGCTGCAATGATTGGATGGTTTGGTTGCGCTATGTTGTGTTACGTAACTCCGAAAGAACATTTAGGATTACCAAATAAAAAAGATGTGAAAGACGGAGTGATTACATACAAGATTGCTGCTCATGCTGCTGATTTAGCGAAAGGACATCCGGGCGCACAAATCCGCGATAATGCATTGAGCAAAGCACGTTTTGAATTCCGTTGGGAAGATCAATTTAATTTATCTCTTGATCCGGATACGGCAAGAGAATTCCACGATGAAACATTGCCTGCAGAAGGCGCAAAAACAGCGCATTTTTGTTCTATGTGCGGACCACATTTCTGCTCAATGAAAATTACAGAAGATGTTAGAAAATATGCGGAGGAGATTGGAATGACTGGTGACGAATCGTTGGAAAAAGGGATGCTAGAAAAAGCAAATGAGTTTGTGAATTCAGGAAGTGAAATTTATTCTTAAAAGAAATTTTCAGTTTTGGTAAAGAAAAAAATCATACCGTTTAAATTTCCTGAAGGAGTGCAAAGTATAAAAGAACATCATTTTGAATTTGCTTCAATTTGTCTACGAAGCGATGGCATAAGTCAAATAAATTCAGAAGATGACAGATTGTTCACTCTTTCTGAATCAAAGCCTATCCATAGTATGGTTAGTGAATTTAATGCGGGAAAACCAATTTACATAATGCATGTCCCGGGCAAACATACCAATGCAGATGACGACACAAGAAGATTTTTGTCAAGTGAAGAAGGTTTAAAACATAGAGTTGCCATTGCATTTGTATTAAAATCACTAGCGCAACAAATAGTCGCAAATTTTTATTTAAAGATCAATAAACCAGCGATACCAACAAAATTTTTCAGTGAACAAACAGCTGCGGAAGAGTGGTTGTTATCAATTAAAAATAATAATACGTTTAAGAAATGAATTTATGTATTATTTCCAATCCTAGTAATGTGTCAAACGAAAGCTTGATCATAAACAACCTTTTTTCAAATGGCTTGGAAATATTTCATTTGCGCAAACCAAATGGTTCAATTAATGAAGTTGCTGAACTCTTAAGAGGAATAGATGATAAATTTCATCACAAGATCTCCTTGCACCAGCACCACAAGCTTTCAGAACAGTTTGAAATTACGCGATTTCATTTTACTGAAGATAAAAGAAAAAAAACAGGGCCTGCGGAATTGGAGAAGTATTATTCTGATGGGAAAATATTATCCACTTCCATTCATAGTATAGATGACTATAAAATTTTATCTTCTTGTTTTGATTATTGCTTTTTGGGTCCGGTTTTTAACAGCATTTCAAAAAAAGAGAGCAAGTCAATAATAAAAAATGATTTTATAATTGAAGAACAAACAAAAACAAAAATAATAGCGCTAGGAGGAATAAATAAGGAATCAATCCCTGCCGTAAAAAAAATGGGATTCAATGGCATTGCTTTATTGGGTTCTATTTGGCAGAGCGAAAAACCGGTTGAATCATTTAATCAAATAAAAGAAACATGGCTTCAGAAACAACTTGTGTATTGAGCCTTGCGGGATTTGATCCATCGGGAGGAGCCGGATTGCTGGCTGATATTAAAACATTTGAGCAGCACAAAGTATATGGATTGAGCGTTAGTACGGCAACTACATTACAGACAGAAAATAAATTTTATTCGGTTGAATGGGAAAAGATAGAAACTGTTTTGAAAAGTGTAGATGTAATGTTGGATTCATATACTATCCAAGTTATAAAAATCGGAATTGTGCCATCATTTGATTATTTGTTTCAATTAGTAAGACACATTAAAAGTAAAAATGCTGAAATAAAAATTGTTCTCGATCCAATTATTAAATCAAGTACAGGGTTTGATTTTCAGAAAACAATTGATCAAAAGGAGTTGGTTTCCGTTTTAAAGAATATTTATTTGATTACGCCTAATGTACAAGAAGCGATACAATTAACTAATACAAACGATTCAAAAGAAGCTGCAAAGCTACTTTCGGAATATTGCAATGTATTACTGAAAGGCGGACACAATAAATCTGAAATTGGAGTTGATTATTTATATGCGAATGGAAATTGTATTGAGTTAAAACCAACAATGACAGATTTGCATGCTAAACATGGTTCCGGTTGTGTGTTGTCTGCAGCCATTGTTTCTAATCTTGCTTTGAGAAAAGATTTAAAAAACGCATGCATAGACGCGAAAAAATATGTTGAACAGTTTTTAAATAGTAATAAATCATTATTAGGATTTCACCATGTATAGTAAACTTCAATACATATCACAAGGAGAAACAGCCGATGAACAGATCAGCAATATTCATCAGGCATTGGATCACGGCTGTTTATGGATTCAGTTGCGTTTTAAAAATGCTTCTGAAAAAGAATTGATTGCAGTTGCACAAAAATCAAAAGCACTGTGTGAAAACTATGGTTCAAAATTTATTATCAACGATAATATTGAACTCACAAAAAAAATAAATGCTGACGGTGTTCATTTGGGACTAACAGACGAATCACCGATTGTTGCAAGAACCATTTTAGGCAAAGAGAAAATTATTGGTGGAACGGCAAATACAATTCAGGATGTGTTGAAAAGAGTGGAAGAAAAATGTGATTACGTTGGGTTAGGCCCTTTTCGTTTTACAGATACAAAAAAACAACTGAGTCCTATACTAGGAATAGAAGGATATAGAAATATTATTACTGAATTAAAAAGCAAAAATATTCACATTCCCGTTTATGCCATTGGAGGAATTGTGTTGGATGACATTGATGAACTAATGAGTGAGGGTGTTTTTGGGATTGCTGTTTCGGGAATCATTACACATCATCCGGATAAAAAAATATTAATCGAACAATTAAAAAACCGTTTACATGCAACTACTTAATATCGCAGGAAAAGAGTTTAAGTCGCGCTTATTCTTAGGAACCGGGAAATTCGGCTCCGCAAAGCAAATGGAACAAGCTGTTTTAGCATCTGGCTCCGAATTGGTTACAGTAGCACTTAAACGTGTAGACTTAGAAACCGATACCGATCAATTGTTGTCGCACTTACAACATCCACACATTAACTTGTTACCCAACACATCAGGAGCAAGAAATGCGAAGGAAGCAATTTTTGCTGCACAACTTGCAAGAGAAGCTTTGGAAACAAACTGGCTGAAATTAGAAATTCATCCGGACCCAAAATATTTAATGCCCGATCCAATCGAGACATTAAAAGCCACCGAAGAATTAGCAAAACTTGGATTTATTATTTTACCGTACATTCATGCTGATCCTGTTTTGTGCAAACGATTGGAAGATGCAGGAACATCAGCAGTAATGCCATTAGGTTCACCAATTGGAACAAACAAAGGATTAAAAACAATCGATTTTCTGGAAATTATCATCGAACAAAGTAATGTTCCTGTTATTGTGGATGCCGGAATTGGAAGTCCCTCAGATGCAGCTAAAGCGATGGAATTGGGCGCTGATGCTGTTTTGGTAAATACTGCAATTGCTGTTGCAGGAAACCCATCTTCAATGGCAACAGCTTTTAAAATGGCTGTGGAAGCAGGAAGAATGGCATACGAATCAACATTGGCAAAACAATTAAAGCATGCAATGGCAAGTAGTCCGTTAACTTCTTTTTTGAATGAATAGTTTTAAAAACATATTTGATACTTATAACTGGGAAGAAATAAAATCCTCCATCTATTCGAAAACGTCTAAAGATGTTGAGCACGCTCTTTCTTCCGAGAAAAGAACATTAGAAGATTTTAAAGCACTGATTTCTCCTGCTGCTGTTCCCTATATTGAACAGATGGCTCAAATGAGTAGTGCACTCACTCAAAAGCGTTTCGGGAAAACCATTCAGATGTACGCTCCAATGTATTTGAGTAATGAGTGTAATAATATATGTACCTATTGCGGCTTTAGTTTCGACAATAAAATAAAACGTAAAACACTTACTGATGCAGAAATTTTAAAAGAAGTAGAAGTAATCAAAAACAATGGTTTTAATCACATTCTTTTAGTAACAGGAGAGGCGAATCAAACCGTTCATGTTGATTATTTTAAAAAAGCAATTGAATTGATCAAATCACAATTTGCAAATATTTCCATAGAAGTTCAACCGCTGGAAACAGAAGAATATAAAACATTGCATGATGCAGGTGTTTATTCTGTTTTAGTTTATCAAGAAACCTATCATCAGGAAGTTTATAAAACCTATCATCCAAAAGGGAAAAAATCTAATTTCTATTATAGAATGGAAACTCCCGACAGAATAGGAATTACAGGAGTTCATAAAATAGGATTAGGAATTTTATTAGGATTAGAGGATTGGAGAACTGATTCTTTTTTTAATACGTTGCATTTAGATTATCTTCAAAAGAAATATTGGCAGACAAAATTTTCTGTCTCTTTCCCTCGTATGCGTCCCGCAGAAGGAATTATAGACCCGAATGTAATTGTAAGTGATAAAGATTTAGTTCAATTGATTTGTGCCTATCGTTTATTTAATGAAGATGTTGAGTTATCCATTTCTACACGTGAATCAGAAAAATTCAGAAACAATATTATTCCTTTAGGAGTAACGAGCATGAGCGCGGGCTCAAAAACAAATCCGGGGGGTTATTCTGTTGAACCTGATTCATTAGAACAATTTGAAATCAGTGATGATAGGAGTGCTCAAGAAATTTCAAAATTAATAAGTGAAAGTGGATACGAGCCTGTTTGGAAAGACTGGGACAAAACCTTAGCATAATCGTGAGCAAATTTACCAAAGAGGAATTAGTCCGCTACAACAGGCAAATGATTGTGCCTGAAATCGGATTTAAAGGGCAGGAAAAAATTTCATCTGCAAAAGTATTAGTAATTGGTGCCGGAGGATTGGGCTGCCCTGCTCTACTCTACTTGTGTGCTGCTGGAGTTGGGACAATTGGCATTATTGATTTTGATAAAGTTGAATTACATAATCTGCACCGGCAGATTTTATATTCTACAGAAGATGTAGGAAAATCCAAAGCAAGTACTGCCGCTGAAAAATTAAAAAAACAAAATCCGCATAATAATATTCTTGTGTTTGAAAAGATGCTTTCTGAGACAAATGCCGAAAAAATAATTTCTCAATTTGATATTGTTGTGGATGGATCTGATAATTTTTTGACAAGATATATAGTGAACGATACTTGTGTGAAATTAAATATTCCACTAGTTTATGGAAGTATTTTAAAATTTGAAGGACAAGTTGCAGTGTTTAATTACAAAGGAGGAAAAAATTTAAGAGACATATTCCCTGAACCACCCAATGCAGATGATGTTCCGAATTGCGATGAAAATGGTGTGTTGGGAACCTTACCGGGAATAATTGCAACGATGATGGCACAAGAAACTCTAAAAATGATTATTGGAAGTGACGTTCTAAAAAATCAGCTCTTAATATTTAATACTAAGAGCTGGAACTTCACAAAATTGGAATATTAATGAGAGCTTTCTTGTTTTACTGAAACTGGTGGCTCCATTACAGCACCACATTTTTTACACGTACGCAAATCGGCACTTCCATAAAAATGTTTGAAAGTTTCCTGAAATTGGGTCATAATATTTGTAAGCTTGAACTTCTTAACAAATAATGGCTCGTTGCATTTTTCGCAGAACCACATCAAACCATCTTGCTCTCCTTCTCTACGCTTTCTTTCAATAACCAATCCAACTGTATTAGCTGGTCGTCCTGGATTGTGAGGAACACATGGAGGTAATAAAAATATTTCTCCTTCCTTAATTGGCACATCAACTGCCTTTCCGTTTTCCTGAATTTTTACAGTTATGTCTCCTTCCAGCTGATAAAAGAATTCTTCACTTTCGTTGAAGTGATAATCTTTTCGTGCATTCGGGCCACCAACTACCATAATTATAAATTCTGTATCCTCATAAACAACTTTGTTATTTACAGGCGGTTTTAAAAGATGACGATTATCGTCAATCCATTTTTTGAAACTAAAAGGACGTGTGATCATGGTATAAGTTTTTTAAAATTTAACAGTTAACTGAACAGCATAAACTCTTGGCGGTTGAAGATCCATTGGCCTTCCCATCACCTCCCGGTTAAACATATTATTTACAATAAAAGATATTTTTGCAGTTTTTAGCATTTGATACGATACGCGATAATCAAAAATCTGATCTCCGGTGTTATGCTTTTCGCGATACGATGCCATGCTTGGAAAGAAAACAACAAAATAAGAATCTATATTTTCCATAAAGCTGTTTGCTCTCATGCTCATTCCCATACTAACTTTCTTATAACTTAATTCTAAATCCGCTTTTCCTGATCGTCTGTATCTGTATTTTAAAACATTTGTATGTGCTGTACTGAAAGCACTATCACGTTTAAAATCGAAATCTGTTTGAACAGGATCAATATAACAATAACCTGCAAGCACAGTTGCACCAAGCGGACCAATCTTTCCTTCACCAACCAAAGTTAATTCAAAACCTCTGATTCTTGTATTACCAATATTTTGTGATTGAAATCCAAAACCATAACTCGGTGGAACAAACGGACCATAAAGTCCAACTTTAAATTCCATCATGTCTTTGTACTCCGACCAAAATCCTGATAAATCAATAAATCCTTTCCATTCTCCTAAACGTAATGCTTGCTTAATTCCAATTTCTGCACTCCATCCGCTTTCCGGTTTTAATGTATCATTTGGATAAATATCTAATCCACTTGCGCTGGTTTTGATAAATTTTTCTGCAACAGATGGAAAACGGTATCCTTGCCCAATTGATGCTCTAACATAAGTAGCTTTAAATAAATGGTAATTCAATCCAGCACGGAAAATTGGTTTTACTTTACTATGATCTTCAATTAAATTAGTACTATCTCTTCCTGTATAAACTCTTCTTTCTACATCAATAGAATCCAACTTAAAATATTCTCCACGTGCTCCAAATGAAACAGTAAGCTTTTTCCATTTTTTGTCTATTTGAATAAACCCTGCTGCATTGTTACTGTGATGCGTTCCGTAAAGAGAGCCTGAACGAATTTCATTATAATTGTATACTCCTCCTAATGTAAAAGTCAAATCATTTTCAAATCGTTTTTGAAATTGGTATTCTGAATAATAGACATCTGCAGTAGATTCCTGGTCTGTATTATTTTTATTAATCGTTCTGAAAAAACGACCTCTTAAAGTGTGTTTTGCATTATGCTTAGTAAAATAAGTAATAAACGGATCAACGTTAGTTCGATAAGTAGTGTAGTGACTCAAATCCCCGCCACTAGGGCGTAACGCACCTGTTGTGTCATTGTCCCATGCCAAAAATAAACCTCCTTTTGTCCGAATTGTATTCACATTTAATCCAACTTGTAATCCTTGCAATTTACCTTTGAAACGATAACGTAAATTTGTGTTGACACGATAACGCTGTTCTGTTTCCAAATAACGATACCCTTCATCGCTGTATAAATTTCCTCCTACAACTAAATCAAACTGTTTTATTTTTTGTGCATGATAAAAATTCACTCCACTGTATGTTGGATTTGTATCTCCCCACCACCAATCCAGTGAATCGCGTTTTGGTCTATCATACACTCCTGAATAAAAGTGAATTTTCGTTTCAGGTTCATTTTTTGCATAACCCGTTCTGAAATTGATAACACCATTCATTGCCGATGAACCAAATAATGCAGAGGACGCTCCTTTGATAACTTCTATCTGCTCACAATTTTCTACAGGTAAAAAAGTCCATTTCACATCACCTGCATCTGCAGTAAGCATAGGCATTTCATCCACCATCACTAAAACTCTACTTCCCGCTCCGTAACTAAAACCTGCGCCACCTCTTATATTTGCCTGCCCATCAATCACATTCACGCCTGGCACTTGATCAACAGCTGTTTCTATAGATTGAATACTTTTATTTTCAATTAAAGATGGTTTTAATACTTCCATTGAAACGGTTACTTCACTTAAATTTTGTTCGAATTTTCCAGCAGAAACAACCACAATCCCAAGTTGTTTTGAATCGCCAACTAAAACAACATCGTTAGAAAGTGTATCATTTGCTTTTATGTCGACCATCATCAAAAGACTTTTAAATTCAAGTGATTTGAATTCAACTTTATGTTTTCCTTCTGAAACTTTGAAAAAATAATTTCCATTGATATCAGTTACTGTTCCTGTTGTATCATCTACAACAACATTAGCCCCAACCAATGTTTCCTTGGTTTTAGAATCTGAAATTTTTCCCTTTATGTAAGCATCTTGTCCAAATAATGACGCAGCAATATGAATAAAAAAAAGTGGAGTAAGTATTTTTTTCATTTTATATTCTTCTTTTCTAAATGCTAAGTTTTGTAGCAAATGCTATCAAATTACATCTCAAAACCCATTCAGCATTTTTATTTTAATAGATTTGCAAAATAGTATTGTGCAAGATACAAATTATAAATTATGGATGAAAGTTTGAAATATAAAATTGCTATTAGTCTGATTCCCAATATCGGAGATATACTGGCAAAACGTCTTGTTTCATATTGTGGGAGCGCAGAAGCGGTGTTTTCAGAAAAGAAAACAGCTCTCGAAAAAATACCCGGAATTGGGGAATTGAATGCTAAATCTTTATTAAATCAAACCGTTTTTAATCGTGTAGACGAAGAAATAAAATTCATAGAAAAAAATAAAATCACCCCACTTTTTTATCTCGACAAAGAATATCCCAAACGTTTAACTCATTGTGAAGACAGTCCGGTTTTATTATACTTTAAAGGCAAAGCAAATTTGAATGCCGAAAAAGTAATCAGCATTGTTGGAACAAGAGAAGCGACAGATTATGGAAAACAATTGTGCGAAAAATTAATTGCAGATTTAGCGCATTACAATCCAATTATTGTAAGTGGCTTGGCTTATGGAATAGACATCTGTGCACACAAAGCAGCAATGGATAATAATCTTACAACTGTATGTGGCTTAGGACATGGCTTAGATAAAATTTATCCTGCTATTCACAAATCTTTTGCAGAAAAAATGTTAGAAAACGGAGGCTGGCTTAGCGACTTTACAAGTGGCGTAAAACCTGACAGAGAAAATTTTCCCAGAAGAAACAGAATTGTAGCCGGCATGTCAGATGCAACAATTGTTGTTGAATCAAAAGCGGGCGGAGGTTCTTTAATTACTGCAGATATTGCTAATAGTTACAATAGAGATGTGTTTGCGTTTCCAGGTCGTGTGAACGATGAATGTTCTTTAGGTTGCAACAATTTAATCAAACAAAACAAAGCTGCTTTAATTCAATCCGCTGCTGATATAATTTACATTATGGGCTGGGAACAAAAAGTAAAAAATGCGCCCATCCAAAAACAATTATTTATTGAATTAAAACCCGAAGAAGAAATTTTAGTGAATCTTTTAAAAGAAAAAGAAAGTGTGAATGTTGATGACATTTGTCTTTTTGCAAAAATGCCCATGAGTAAAGTTTCTTCATTATTACTCACACTTGAATTTTCCGGAATTGTAAAGTCCTTGCCGGGGAAGAGGTATAGGCTTAACTAACCTTTAATTCTTGTCCTTCTCGACTCCGCTCGAAGTGACAATTCTAGTCAGTTCGAGCGGAGTCGAGAACCAAACGAATAAATCCCCCTAGCCCCCTTTAAAAAGGGGGAATAAAAAACTCCTGCTTCTGTTGAAACAAGAGTTTAATTTTTCAATTTGAAATTTGGAATCTGAAATTTTCTAGTCTACCGACTTCAATTGCTTATCAATTTCTGCAACCACTTTTTTCTGTGCTTCTATCTCTGCTTTTTTCTTGTCTTGGTCGGCTTTGTTTTTCACAATGTCGTCTTCCGCTTTTTTGATTTTCTTTTTATAGTCTTCAATATCTTCGTTTAAATTTTTATTGTCTTTCTCCAAAGATTTTTGTTCATCTTCAAAATTTGATTGAATTTTCTGAGCGTCTTTTAATTTTTCCTCAATCGCATCTTTAGTAGCTTTAACGGCAAATTCTTTTACAATCTTTTCTGCTTCGTTGTATTGGCTTTTATGGTCGCCAGAATTTAAAAATGCACCACCTAAATCAAATGCTACAACAAAAGTAATTTCCGGATCGCCTTTTTTCCCTTGTGCTTTTCCATAAATATCAATGGTGTTATTTCCCATTTCTTTTATAGTTGCATGGTCGACAAAAATAGCTCCATCTTTAGAAGAACGTTTGCCGTCATACTTTTTCATAAAGGAACGGAAAGCATCTTCTGCATCAGAAGGGTTGATTCCATATAAAGTAACAGTCAATGCGTTGTGACTTCCGCCACCAATGTTTTCGCTGGATTGTTTAACTTTTATTTTTTGAGCTGAGGCTGATAATGCAAGTGTAAATGCAAAAGCCAATGTAAATACCTTCTTCATATCTTATAGTTTTTCGATTTGAATCTACAAGATACAATAATCCTTCCAAAATAAAAATTTATAGAAGAAAATTATTTTTCATCGTCATCAATGTCAGTAACACCGCCAGAAACAATGAATTTCATCACTTCCGGAGAAGAGGCGTCCACGTATGTAATATGGTCAACCGGAACGATCAAAAGGTTTCCCGAAAAAGAATAAGAAAGCGGAACATAAACCGCCATTGTGCCTTTTGCAATTTTTAATTCACTTAAATCTTCCTGAGTTATAAAACCTAATTGTTGGATATTATTCTCTTTATTAATAGTAACCAATACCGGTTTGTTGAATCGTTTTTTACTGCCGACAAATGCTGATAAAAAATCTTTGATAGAAGAATAAACTGTTTTTACAACAGGCGTATGCTCCAAAGCATGATCAAACATAGCAAACAATGGACGTAAAATAATTGATGAACCCAACAAGCCCATTAAAAAAATAAGTCCCAATGTAATAGCAATAACAATAAATGGGTCAACAATCGGGCTAACAATTGTTCCGAACATGTGAACGAAAGATCCTATTAAGGAAATGATCTTATAAAAAACATATCCCGTAATGGCAACAGGAACAGTAATGATAAGTCCTTGAACGAAATAAATTAAAATCTTTTTCATTAGATTGATTAAAATAGCAACACAAAAGTAGTCAATTATTAAGGCATCCGCTTATTTCATGGAAGCTAATTTTTTCTGTTGAACTTTTGGCAGTCCCGAAATTACAAGGTCATATGAATCTGTAATCCATTCTTTTAATTGTTTGTTGCTTACGGAGCCATCAGCAACTATGGTATTCCAGTGTTTTTTGTTCATGTGATATCCAGGAAGCACACATGAATAGCGGTCTCTCAATTCTATTACTTTTTCAGGATCGCACTTAACATTGAACTGAACAGGATTTTCATCTAAACCAGTCAATAAAAAAGCTATTCCCATTACTTTAAATACTAAAGTATCAGGACCAAAAGGCAATGTTTCCTCTACAGCTTTTTTGGACATACAATAATCTCTTAGCTCTTCGATGTTCATTTTCTACTCCTTTCCTTCGACTTTAGTTTATGGTGAGCGGAGTCGAATCCACTCAGGATGACGGAGAAGTTTATACTTAGTAATTTAATGGTAACACTTTCGAGTCTTTCACTTTCGAAAGGATCATCATAGTTTGCATTTGCCCGATTTCCTCCATTTTACTCAACTTTTGCGAAATAAGAGCTTCGAAATCACGAATATCTTTCAGCATCACCACTAAAATATAATCGGCACTGCCAGTTACCTGATAACACTCCATTATCTCCGGAATTTTATTAATCTCTTTTTTGAAATTGGCAATGGCGTTTTCAATTTGGCGGGTTAATGTAATTTGAATGATTGCTTTGATTCCAACACCTAATGCTTCTTCGTTTACTTCAGTATAATAACCTTTTATGAGTTTTGCATTCTCTAATTTTTTCACTCTCTCCAGTGTTGGCGCAGGTGAAAGTCCTATTTCTGCTGACAGCTGCAAGTTGGTGATCTTTGCATTTTCTTGCAGAATCTTTAGGATTTTTAAATCTATTTTATCGAGATTGTAGCTCATGGAATGTGTTATTTCCTCAAAGTTAAAAAAATAAAAAAGAACCTATAATTTTTGCTACTTTTGGTACTCTTATAACCCTACGATAAATTTTATCATGAAAAATAAAATTCAAGATTTAGAAAAGAAGATAGCCGAAGCACAATTGGGTGGTGGCGTAAAACGTATTGAGTCGCAACACAAAAAGGGCAAGTTAACGGCTCGTGAGCGACTTCATTTTTTGATGGATGAAGGCACATTCGAAGAGATTGGAATGATGGTAACACATCGTTCAACAGAGTTTGGTTTGGAGCGTGAAAAATATTTAGGCGATGGAGTAATTACCGGTTACGGGAAAATCAATGGCAGATTAACATATGTTTTTTCTCAGGATTTTACAGTGTTCGGAGGTTCTTTATCTGAAACACATGCAGAAAAAATCTGCAAAATAATGGACTTGGCAATGCAAAACGGAGCACCGGTTATCGGCTTGAACGATAGTGGTGGCGCACGTATTCAGGAAGGCGTTGTTTCCTTAGGTGGTTATGCTGATATCTTTTACAGAAATACTTTAGCTTCAGGAGTTGTGCCTCAACTTTCTGCGATTATGGGTCCGTGTGCCGGTGGAGCAGTTTATTCTCCAGCGATTACGGATTTTATTATGATGGTTGAAAATACTTCCTACATGTTCGTTACTGGTCCGAACGTTGTAAAGACAGTTACACACGAAGAAGTAACATCCGAAGAATTAGGTGGTGCATCTACACATTCATCCAAATCAGGAGTAACACATTTTTCATGCGCCAATGAAATTGAGTGCATCAACAACATCAAAGCATTGTTGAGCTATATGCCTCAAAATTGTGAAGACGATGCACCTAGTGTAGCATACGAAAGTAACGGAAACGAGAAACGTCCGGATTTAAACAACATCATTCCGGAAAATCCAAATCAGCCCTACGATATGCGCGATGTTATTAATGGCGTAATTGATACAGATACATTCTTAGAAGTTCACAAAAATTTTGCTGAAAACATTGTTGTAGGTTTCGCACGATTAGGAGGAAAAAGCATTGGAATTGTTGCTAATCAACCTGCTTTTTTAGCTGGTGTGTTGGACATAAATTCATCCACCAAAGCTGCACGTTTTGTGCGTTTCTGCGATAGTTTCAATATTCCATTATTGGTTTTTGAAGATGTACCAGGATTCTTACCAGGTACAGATCAGGAATGGCATGGCATTATTACTAACGGAGCTAAATTGTTGTATGCATTCTGCGAAGCAACAGTTCCGCGTGTAACTGTAATCACCAGAAAAGCATACGGTGGAGCATATGACGTAATGAATAGCAAACACATTGGTGCCGACATGAATTATGCTTGGCCATCAGCCGAAATTGCTGTAATGGGTGCGAAAGGTGCAGTTGAAATTATTTTCAAAGGGGCTGCCGATTTAAAAAAGAAAGAGGAAGAATACATCGAACACTTTGCAAATCCATACCGTGCAGCTGAAAGAGGATATGTAGACGAAGTAATCAAACCGGAAGATACAAGAGAAAAATTAATAAGAGCCTTTGATATGCTGAAAAACAAAGTGGCTAAGCTGCCTAAGAAGAAACACGGGAATATTCCTTTGTAGACCTCACCCTAAATCCCTCTCCTTGTTCAAGGAGAGGGACTTTTTGTTATCACAACGACATTATTTACTTTCCAAATAAACCTCTCTCTTGCTTCATAGAAAAGAAAAATTACGCAAATGGACGTTCACAATAAAAAATCTTTACTTGACATTAGACGCGCTCTTCGAGCCAACGCAACTCCAGCTGAAGAAGTTTTGTGGGAAGTAATTCGCAACAGAAAATTAAATGGATTAAAATTCAAAAGACAACACAGTATCGGCTACTACATTGTTGATTTTTATTGTGCATCAAAAAGATTGATTGTCGAACTTGATGGTGAGGTTCATAACACTGATGACCAAAAAGAAAAAGATAAGCACAGAGATCAAAACTTAACTGAAATGAATTTTAGAATCCTAAGAATTCCCAATTCAAAAGTCTTAAATGAAATAGAAGAAGTAAAAAAATTACTTCTTACATAATTACGGAACCACTCCCCTCTCCTTGACCAAGGAGAGGGGCTGGGGGTGAGGTCTGAAGACATGGGAAAGAGGCAATTTTGCATTATTATTTAACTTTTTTCATTTCCCAGGGTGACCTTTTGACTTTTCTACCATTAATAGTAAAAACCAATACAATGGAAGACCAAAAAATTATTGACTTAATTAAAAGTCAGAAGCACGACAAGGTTTTTACTACGCTTTACAAATATTTCCCTGTAGTAAAAAAAATGATTCTTGCCAACGGAGGACGCTCCGAAGATGCAGAAGACATTTATCAAGATGCGCTTATCGTTTTTTACAAAAAAGCAAGTGCAGCTGATTTTCAACTCACATCCAGCATCAACACTTATCTGTACAGTATTTGTAGATTCATGTGGAGTGATCAATTGAAAAAACAACAAAAGCAAATTTCTACAGACATCGAAAAAGTAGAAGTAAATGAATCAGAATTTATTTCAGCAATTGAAACGGAAAATCAATTGAAACTTGCCGAAAAAGTTGTTTCCGAACTAGGCGAGCGCTGTAAAGAGTTGTTGATTCTGTTTTATTTTCAGTCGAAAAAACTGAAAGACATTGCGACAAAAATGGGGTATAACTCAGAGAATACTGCCAAAAATCAAAAGTACAAATGCTTGGAGACAGCCAAATTAAAGCTGAAAGCATTACAATCCTAACGAAAATTATTCATAATTATAAAAACATTCACGCCATGCGTAAAGAACTGGAATTAATAGAAACCATCGAAAATTATCTAAAGGGTAATTTATCGGAAACCGACAAAGTTGCTTTTGAAAAAAAAATAAACGAAAACCCGGAATTAAAAAAAGAAGTTGAACTACAAAAACAAATATTAAAAGGAATTGAAAGAACAGGATTAAAACAAAGCGCAAAACAAGGATTTAAAAAACATAAATTCAATAAAGGATTAAAGAACTGGGGGCTTGGCGGATTAGCAGTAGCTGTAATTGCACTAAGCTCTGTTTTTGTCTACAATAATGTAGCAAAAAGCGAGCACAAAGAAAATGCTGCATACGACCTTCCTGAATTGAACGAGCAAGGAGAAAAATTGTGGAGCGATGCAGACAAATATTTAGAACCACAAAATTTTGAATTGAATGCCGACCAAGATACGGTTGTAGAAACAGCTGATGGAATTGTGATTGCTATTCCAGCTAATAGTTTCTTAGATGCAAACGGACAACCTGCAAAGGGAAAAATTCAACTGGAAGTAAAAGAAGCCTTGAATGCTAGCGACATCATGAAAGCAGGATTGAATACAAAATCAGGTGACAAACTTTTGGAAACAGGAGGAATGTTTTACATCAATGCACGACAAGATGGTGCATCATTAAAAATAGATTCCAAAAATCCATTGTATGCAGAAGTTCCAACAGATGAGGTAAAACCAGGCATGCAATTGTTTGAAGGAAAACGTTTAGCCGATGGAAGTATTGATTGGGTGAACCCGAAACCAATTGTGAAAGATTTAATTCCTGTAGATATTTTATCCTTAAATTTTTATCCTCCGAATTATTTAGATTCTTTGAAAAGTTGGGGATACAATAAAAAAGACAAAAAATTTACGGATAGTTTGTATTATTCGTTTGCTTCCTATTTTACTGAAGAATACAATAAATTACTTGAGGCAGAAGCAGTAAATCATATGAATTGGCTTTTTAATAAAGCGGCAAACAATATCTATTCTCAACAAGACAGACTAGACACGACTGGCTACAAACCTATCAATAATAATCTTTTTACCGGGCCATTTGGAATCAATCCATCTAAAATAAAAGCTATATGGAATGAAAAATTTCAAAACACATTGTTAGCAACACGAGAATTTGAAGAACGGTTACCATTTATTTTTAGAACATGTGATAATGAAGTTCTCGATATGTATATCAATAATCTTGATAAAAATCTTTCCAGCATTGATTCAATGGTAGCTCAACCATTTAATAATCTTCCACAAGCAACCGAAGAATGGGACGGATATAAAAAAGGCTATCCCGAGTTTCTAAAATTCGCTGCACGTGGCGATGGAAAAGTAAAAAATGGAAATACAAATGTCCGTTTACTGAAAGCATATTACGAGCAAAAATCAAAAATGTATGCAGATGCAATTGCTAAAACACAAAATGAATTTTGGCAAAAGCAAGTAGATGCAAATCTTAAAGCAGAAGAAAAAAGAGCAAACTATTCTGAAAAAGACATAGTACGTTTGGAAGATAATTTCAAAAAAGAACTCAATGTAAATCTTGACGAGGCATATCGCCAACTAGGAAAGAAAAGACCAAGACCAACTCCAGAAGCACCTTATGGCGTTCACATAACAACAACAGGCTGGTTAAATGTAGATACATACGTTATTGAATCTACGCTTACAAGAACCACATTAGATTATACAGATCCGCAAACCGGTAAAAAAGCAGTTATCAAATATGAGCCGTTAACTGTTTCCATAAGTGATTACAAAAACTATGACCGTGTTTTGGTTTATTTATTACCTGAAGAATTAAACAGCTTTATGCGTGTGGCAAATAAAAATGAAGTGTTTGAAGAAAAGCTAAATGAGCTAATGACTTATAAAATGATTTGTATTGCTTACAAAGGAGAAGAATCGTTTTACTTTTCACAGGACAATGTAAAGCCAGGTTCATTAAGTGTTTCATTGGTAAAAACTACTAACGCTGACATTAAAACCAACGTAAACAAAATCAGCAAACGCAGTCAATCGAAAGCCATGAATGATGAATTGAATTACTTTGCGTTTGAAAAAGAAGAAGCAAAACGACAAGTGGAATTGGAAAAAATAAATGAGTTAACGAATAAAATAAGACCTGTGATATTTCCTTGTATGCCTGCACCTGTTTATGATACAACAGCAACAGAAAAATATTCATACAAATAATACGTCTTTCACTTAAAAAAATCCCTCCTCATTTCTGAGGAGGGATTTTTCTTTATTTGGTGTAAGTAAACTCTCCCATTGCAACCGGGTCAACAGAAATAAAATCTCCTTGTACAGCCCAAACAACCATTTTAATTGTATGAGGTCCCGGAGATAAACCATTCAGTACTTTTATAAATTCTTCGTTGTTATAATCAGCATCATCTCCTCCCCCAACTATAATTAGTGACATTGTTGATTTAGATTCTTGTGCACCTATTGGACTCTGTGATATCAGCGTTCCCATATTCTTCCCATCAATAATATAGTTAACATCATATGTCCCATTCATGCATTTAGTTCCTTCATTTGAAACATCTGTCATGTAAACTTTGTAGTTGAATAAAGAAGTGCGCATCATCACCTCAGCATAAATTTTATCCGTTCCTTTGAAACTAGTACTTAATTGAGTTGCTGCACCATCTTTATTTATTTTCGCTTTTCCAAAAACAATTTTATCAAGATTAGAAGTCTGCAGGGCTCCTGATGGGGCATCGCAAGTTGTAAACAGGATTGGTCCATCTGCAGAAGTATACATTCTTGATAATTTATTTGTAATGCTTGGATTAGATGGTCTTGTTCCTGACCAAGAGCCCGGAGCGGTTTGTGAAAAACCATTGAATGCAATCAGCAATCCAACAGTAAAGAGTAGTGCAATTTTTTTCATGAGGCTTTCTATTTAGTTTATACAATAAATGTAATTATTAATTTTTAGTTTTAAAATAAGAAAGATTAAAAATTTTGCTGTTGTTATTTCAGCCCAATCACCGCCATCATTCTACCTGTAACACCTTTTTCTTTCCGATGAGAGAAAAAGGTGTTATTGTTTTCTACTGTACAATAATCAGAAATTTCAATATTACTTTCTAATACTCCAAAATCAAGCAATTGTTTTTGATTTGCTTTTTTCAGATTCACAAACCATTTTTGTTTTTGTTCATCAAAACGTTTTAATGATTCATCAAAATTGACGGCCACCTCATCGCCTACTTCAAAATTGTCGTATGAGATACAAGCTCCAATAAATGCTTTGCAATCTTTTCCTTCTGTTCCATAATTTTCTTTCATTAATTGTAATGCATTGGAAACAATTTTTCCAGCTGTTCCCCGCCATCCGGCATGTATCGCTGCTACTGCATTATTTTTTTCATCGTGAATTAAAATGGGTGTGCAATCGGCAACGGAAACTATTAAGAACAAATTTGCTTTGTTGGTTATTTGTGCATCAAATCCTTCTTTTCTTCCCGGTTCATTTACAAGTAATACTTTATTTCCATGCACCTGATGGCTAATTGCTAACTGCTCCAATTTAATTCCCAATCCTCCGAAAAACAATTCACGGTTTTTTAAAACATTTTGTTCTTCATCTTTCACCGACAAACCTAAATTCATAGAATCAAAAGGTTCTGCACTTACTCCGCCCAAGCGAGTGCTTTGTGCTGCAATTACTTTAGAAGAATCAAATATTTTGGGTTGAAGAATCATAGTACAAAGATACTTCAAAAGACCTTCGGTCTCTTCCCTTCGACTCCGCTCAGGGTGACGGGAAAGTGATATTCGCATAAAACAAAATCTTAGTGAAACTTAGTGGTCTAACTGCCTTAGTGGTAAAAATTTTTCGTTTCTTTGCAGAAATAATTACCAAATGAACATTTTAATTTTAGGATCAGGTGGGCGCGAACATGCATTTGCATGGAAATTGGCACAAAGTAAAAAACTAAGCAAACTTTATATTGCTCCGGGCAATGCAGGAACTTCATCTGTAGGAACTAATGTTGCTATAGCCGTAACGGATTTTGAAGGAATCAAAAAATTTGTTTTGGAGAACGCCATTAACATGGTTGTTGTTGGTCCGGAAGATCCATTGGTAAGAGGTATTTACGATTTTTTTCAGGCTGATGCCCAACTCAAAAATATTTCAGTAATCGGCCCGCAAAAAGCCGGAGCTGAATTGGAAGGAAGTAAAGATTTTTCAAAAAAATTCATGATTCGCCATGGCATTCCAACTGCGAGATATGAAACATTTACAAAGGATACTTTATCAGAAGGGTTAAAGTTTTTAGAAACACTAGAACCACCGTATGTTTTAAAAGCTGATGGATTGGCTGCCGGCAAAGGAGTTGTAATTCCAACAACATTGGAAGATGCCAAAAAAGAATTAACCGAAATGCTTGCCAATGCTAAATTTGGTGCAGCATCTGCAAAAGTGGTGATTGAAGAATTTTTAAAAGGAATTGAACTTTCTGTTTTTGTTTTAACAGATGGAAACTCTTACAAAATATTGCCCGCAGCAAAAGATTACAAAAGAATTGGTGAAGGAGACAAAGGGCTAAACACTGGTGGCATGGGCGCTATTTCTCCTGTTCCGTTTGCGGATGAAGCTTTTATAAAAAAAGTAGAAGACAGAGTAATTATTCCAACCATTAACGGATTAAAAAAAGAAGGAATAGTTTATAAAGGATTTATTTTTATTGGATTGATGAATGACAGTGGTGATCCGAAAGTAATTGAATACAATGTGCGCATGGGTGATCCCGAAACAGAATCGGTAATTCCGAGAATTAAATCTGATTTGCTGGATTTATTTGAAGGAGTTGCCAATGGGAATTTAAATGAAAAAACATTTGAGGTAGATGAACGTTTTGCAACAACTGTAATGATGGTTGCCGGAGGTTATCCTGAAGAATATGCAAAAGGAGATGTGATGACAGGATTTGAAATGATAGAAGGAAGTATGGCGTTTCATGCAGGGACAAAACAAAATGGGAATGATATTGTTACAAACGGAGGACGTGTAATTGCAATTACTTCATTCGGCAACACAATGAACGAAGCATTAAAAAAATCTTTTGCAAATGCCGAGCGAATTCAATACAAAGGAAAATACTACAGAAAAGATATTGGGAAAGATCTGGAAGTTTATTACAAATAAAAAATCCAGACGTTTATCGTAAGATAAGCTTTAAAAGAAAAAGCCCAGACATATATCGTCCGGGCTTTTTTTATTTTTAGGTTTTTCCTATTTCGTTGCGTGGCAATTATTACATTTCTTCTTATCACCTACCGCATTTAAAAAATCATCTAAATCTTGCTGGCTATAATGCGTGAATTTATAATAATCCGCTTCATCCGTTTGAATAATTGGAGGTGCTGTATTTGCCATATCTGCTTTTTTACACCCAACATAGGTGATTAAAAAACAAACAAAAACGCTTATAATAATCCTGTTTTTCATTTTCTCTTTCTTACAATAAAGGGGATGCTTTTATTATTTTAAACGGTAACATCTTTGACAATGTTGCACAAACGCTTAATTCTACTACTAATTTATATCATTATTCTCTGTTTTCCTAATATTTACTGTATTTTAACAAAAAAACATCCCCAATCCGATATTTCGGTTTGGGGATGTTTTGAGTAAAAATATTGTCTGTTACTTAAGTGTGCCTTTTTCTTTTGCTGCCTTGTTAAAGTTTGCTTGCATACGCAACCAAAGCACTACAAGCCCTGCAATAATAATCCAAAACATTAGGTTTGGTCCATTTCCTAAGCCTTCCATGAACGAAAATGTCCACTGAAAAAATTTGCCTGTTCCGTTAAAAATGTCTGTCCAAGTCATAAGCGTTTTTATTGTTTTATTGTCCTCAAATGTACAAATTTTATTCAAAATCTATAATTTTTTAAACTAATTTTAGCAAAGAATTATGTTTATACGGTTTTTCAAATCCAACAATGCTTCTGCGTTGCTTCTTTTACCCCTTGTTGCTATTGTAATATGGGTGTTTGGGTTTATACATCCTATTATTCTTCCTGTAAAACATGCCATGCCTTTATATGAATTAATGGCCGGACCTTTAGTAAATATCCCGTGGCTTTCAACATTAATAGGTCTTCTACTTGTTATTGGTGAAGCCTTTTTACTCAATTTTATAATAAATGAAAACGAGGTTTTAGAGAAACAAAACTACCTCCCTGCTTTGTTTTATATCGTTTTTATGAGCAATAACAATGCTATGCTAACCTTGCATCCATTGCTTTTTGGAAACTTATTTTTATTGTTTGCATTGCATAAACTTTTGAGTTCTTACAGAAAGGACAATGCTTTTTCTCAGTCATTTGATGCGGGATTTCTGATTTCTATTGCAACGCTTTTCTATTTCCCATTTGTTGTTTTTCTTCCTTTACTTGGGGTTGGATTAATCTTAATGCGCCCATTTAATTGGCGTGAATGGATTATTTCATTCTTTGGTGCAGCTATTCCTTACATTTTTGTCATCACATTTTATTTTTGGAATGAGCGCTTAGACTATTTGTTTTACGATAAAATGTTTTATCAATTTATAAGAGAAAAACCGGTTATTGATTTTCCAAATACCTTTTATTTTATGTTGGGAATTGGCTGGTTGGTGATTTTGTTTTCCATTTTTAAAATTATTTTGGGGGTGGGAATAGGTTCACAGCGGACAAAAAAATCGATTATTATGTTGTTTTGGTTTTTATTCTTTTCTGCCCTCTCTATCTTGCTTGCCCCGGAAATTTCTACCAAGTACTTTTCAGCATTGGCAATACCTTCAGCTATTTTTTGCGCCAACTATTTTACGAATATTAAAAAGAGCTGGTGGGCTGAATTTTTGTTCCTTTTGCTTCTTGCTTCACTTTTGGTAAATTTATTTCTCTAGATTTTTTTAACAATCTTTCAAGAAGGAATATTTCCCCTTGTTTTATTCCTAACTTTACACCTCTCCCGATAGCTATCGGGATTAAACATTTTAAAAAAATACATTATGAGCAAATTTGGAGTAGTTATTTTCCCCGGATCGAACTGTGATCAAGACATGATTTATGTTTTAAGAGAAATTATGGGACAGGAGGTTGTTGAATTATGGCACAAAGATACCGATTTGAAAGGCTGTGATTTTATTGTACTGCCGGGCGGTTTTTCTTATGGCGATTATCTTCGCTCGGGAGCAATTGCTCGTTTTTCTCCTATTATGGAAAAGGTGATAGAGTTTGCTAACAAAGGTGGTTATGTGCTTGGAGTTTGTAACGGATTTCAAATTTTATGCGAGGCAGGATTAGTACCGGGAGCCTTGTTGCACAACAACGAACGAAAATTCATCTGCAAAAATGTATTTATAAAAGCTGAAAACAATTCTACACTTATTACTTCTGAAGTCCCAACAGGAAAAGCCCTTAAAATTCCCATTGCTCATGGTGAAGGGAAATATTATGCGGATGCAGAAACCATTAAACAACTCAACGCAAACGGACAAATTATTTTCCGTTATTGCGATGAAAATGGAAATGTTACTGATGATTCTAACCCAAATGGAGCCACAGAAAACATTGCCGGTGTTTGTAACGCAGGAAAGAACGTGTTTGGAATGATGCCTCATCCTGAAAGAGCAACAGATGGTGAATTAAGTAATATTGATGGTCGTTGGATCTTCGATTCTTTACTTAGTTTGGTTAAAAACTAAGTTTTCAGCTCCTTCACTTTATCTTAATTTTTGATCATTTTTCATCATTTTTGGTGTCTTTTTGGCTATTTTTGATGTTTTTTTGCTGTTTTTGGGCCATTTTGTCGATTTTTGTGTTGTGAACATATTAATGAACAATCTGCCCTTCACCTGTTCATATTTTAGCCTTCTTTTTACCTTTTTAAAGACTTAACTTTATACTGGTTATTAAAACAATTATTAATTAAACGATTTAAAAATTTTTTGCCATGAGTTTTATGAACGAAGCTACTCCAACCGTTACAGTGAAGAAAAAAAACATTTCTTCATTGATTGAATATTGCATTGAAAACAAGATTGACTTTACCATTAAATCAAAATCAGGTGATGATTTTGATATTGAGTTCATTTTAACAAATACTACAAAAGCAATTGCTTTAGGAATGTGCTTAAAAGAACTTAAGCTTGAGTTGAACGGTCTTAGCGTTACATCTATTGCAAGCATTAAAGCAAGCAAAAAAGTGCTATCTGCTAAAGAAACCGGATTAACAATCGGGAATGGTATTGTTGCTGAAGGCGAAACAGAAATGGCCTTTGAAAATGCATTAAAATTCGATTTGGGTTCTTCGAACTAGGAGCTGTAATTAAAATTTTTAAATGGAAATGCCCCTTCAGAAATGTGGGGGCATTTTTTTAATTAGATTTGTTTTTAATATAAAAACTTAGTCTAATTTATCCCGACAAAAGTCGGGATCTCTTCAATTGAAAAGACTACTTCTCGTAAAAGTGCATTTCTCTCATGTATTCCCAAACAGCAGGGGCAACAAAATAGCGAACATCCTTTTTTTCTTTCACCGCATTTCTAATAGCTGTCGATGAAATTTCCATCAAAGGGGCATCAATCATCTTTACACTTTTGTGTTTAAACAACTCGGTTTCTTTTTTATGAGGGCGAGGATAAACATACAACTCATAATTTTTTAAAATTTCTTCGTAGTTTTTCCATTTATGAAATCCTTCCAGATTATCGCTTCCCATAATAAGTGCAAAATCATAGTTCGGATGTTTCTCTTTTAAATAAGCCAGTGTATTAATAGTATAAGAAGGTTGAGGCAATTTAAATTCAATATTGCTGGCTTTCATTTTATTATTATCCCCAATAGCAAGAGTCACCATTTGCAATCGTTGTCGCTCGTGAAGCAGAGAATTTTTTTCTTTCAAAGGATTATGAGGGGAAACAACAAACCAGATACGATCTAGGTCCGAATAAGCAAGCATGTAATTAGCAATAACCATGTGTCCGACATGGATAGGATTAAATGAACCGAAAAATAAACCGACTTTCATATATACGAATTACGAATTTTAGCGAATTACGAACCTGCCTACCGCAGGCAGGTCTGCGTGTCAAAAATAGTTTATAATTAAACGAAAGCCATTCCCCTCTAGAGAGGGGTCAGGGGTGTGTCTTATCTTAGAACAAAAACCCATCTTATTTCAACCACATAAAAATATTGGGGTTGTTTTCAAATTGCTCAATGTCTTTGGTGAACGTTATAACAAAAAAATCAATCAACGGAAGCACTCCAAAACAGCCTCCAAATGTTGCGACATAAACAACAGGAACCCATGGCTTTGTTCCCAGCATCACTCTGTGTGCTCCCATAAATCCTAATGGAAAAGGGAAAGCAAAAAGTGCTGAGATGAATTTTTTTTTGATTTGTTCTTTATCTGTCCCGCTACTTTTAACAATAGAATCCGTTACAGCAACATCCATTTTTAAAAATAAAGTATCGGATGATTGAACAAATGACATTTTGGAAAAATCAATCTCCATTTTATCCTCCGATGCACTTATTGAAAGACACAGACAGAAAAGGAATGAAAAAAAGAAAACTATTTTTTTTATATTCAAACTATTGTAACGTCCTAAAATAAGTTGACGGATTTTTAATTAATCCCGATTGCCTCAGGTAGTCGGGCTTTTTTGTTCATAGACTTGATCAGGCGTTTTCATTTTTAATGCAAGATGAGGTCTATATCTATTATACAAAGGTATA
>SXGT01865151.1_pt1 | contig 24938 bp, 25 predicted proteins | sample 3176221 | NCBI WGS metagenome assembly SXGT01 (sample SAMN11356862, study PRJNA531348) | freshwater metagenome | isolation source: freshwater sample F1-120 | place: China: Fuxian Lake, Yuxi | collected 2017-12-25
ATGTTCTGAAGGTTCGGGTTCTCGCTGCTGATGCGGCCTGTACTCGCAACGAGCTGATTGAAGTTCGCGTGGATACGACCGTCGTCCCGGACGAGTGGCGGCAGCGCGTCGGCGTAGGTGCTGCGCAGCTTCTCGACCTCGCGATACGCCAGGATCTCTTTGACGATCTCGTGGTCGCCAGCCATCTTCTGCAAGGAATCGGCGTCGGTCGACGGACCGGTTTTCGTGCGCTTCACCGGGGTGAGCCCGAGTTTGTCGAACAGCACCGTGCGTAGCTGCGGCACCGAGTTGATCACGAACGTCTCGCCCGCAATCTCGTGCACGCGGGCCTCGTGACCGCGGGCTTGTTCGGCGAGGCTTCGTCCGAGCGTTTGCAGGAACTCGACGTCGATCTTGACGCCAACTGCCTCCATCGTCGCCAGGACCGGAACCAGTGGACGTTCGAATCGTTCGTAGAGGTCAGTGAGTTCGCGCGCTTCGAGCGCTTCGGCCAGCTTGTCGGCAAGCAGCAAGATCGCGGCCGCATTGCGTCCGGTTTGCTCGACCGCGGTGTCGCCGCCGAAGTCGAGCGTTCCTTCGGCGACGTCGGGTGAGCGGAGCTCGATCCCGAGGTAGCGCTCGGCGAGATCGTCGAGGAGGTACTTCCCTTCGCCCGGATCCACGAGGTAGGCCATGACCGCGGTGTCCGCCGCGAGGCTGCGAAGCTCGGGATCGCCGAGGCCGTGCACGAGATCCTTGGCGCGATGAGCGACCACCGGTGCGCCACCGACGAGCAGACGTTCGAGCTCGGCGCGCACCGTCGCAACGCGCAACGTCGTCGCGGGCAGGTACGTCGCGTGTTCCGAATCGAGCGCGATTGCGACGCCGTCGATCTCAGGCGGCGAGGTCGTTGCCCATCGAGCCTCGAGCGCGACCCGGCCGTCGATCGCGGCCAACAGCTTCGCGGCTCGTTCGGGGTCGGAGACAAGATCGACGGTCACCTCGAACAGCACGGCGTCGGCAGCCGCGTCGGACGGGCTTGCGTGGTCGCCTACGGCTTCGAGCAGGCGCGGGAGCAGCGTCCGGAACTCGAGCTGATTGCACAGCACGCGCAGCGCGTCGCGATCGAACAGCCCCTGTCGGAGTTCGGAGACCGACACGTCGAGTTGGACATCGCGTCGCAGTATCGACATCTGGCGGTTGAGGAACACCCGTTCGCGATACTCGCCGAGGTTTTGTCGCTGCTTGGGCGGAAGCTCGTCGAGATGCTCGAAGATGCCTTCGAGGTTTCCGTACGCCGAAATGAGCTTCGCCGCGGTCTTCTCGCCGATCCCGGGTACGCCCGGCAGGTTGTCGGAGTTGTCGCCGCGCAGCGCCGCGTAGTTCGGGTACTGCTCGGGCGTCACACCGGTGCGCTCGAAGATGCCGGCTTCGTCGTAGAACGCGTAATCGCTCACACCTCGCTTGTTGTACAGGACGCGGATGTGCGGGTCGGCGACCAACTGGTAGCTGTCACGGTCGCCCGTGACCACGATGACGTCGATACCGAGCGCGGCGGCTTGGGTGGCGAGGGTCGCGATCACATCGTCGGCTTCGACCGCAGGAATTTCGAGCTGTGGGATCTCCAGCGTGTCGAGGACTTCGCGAATCAGCGGCCACTGGGCCCGGAAGATGTCAGGGGTCTCGACGCGCCCGGCTTTGTAGTCCGGGTCGAGCGCGAAGCGCTCCGTCGATCCACCGGGCGCGTCGAACGCGACGGCGACAAGATCGGGTTGATGGTCGGCCAGCACCTTCGCCAGCATCGAGGTGAAGCCGTAGACCGCGTTGGTGATCGTGCCGGTGCTGGTGACGAGATCGGTCGGCAAGGCGTAGAACGCGCGGTACGCCAGCGAGTTGCCGTCGAGCAGCAACAACGTCTGTCGGTACGTCCCCTCCGCCATCACCCGCACACTAGAGGCGTCCATTGCTCACCGACCGCCGATCGGCCCGCACCACCGGGCGGATCAGCGGGGGGGGGGACGAGCGGGGGGAACGACGGGCGATCAGGGGGTGAGGGTGCCGGTGATGACGTCGTTGGCGACCTCGGCAATCGGTCGGCGCGAGTCCATGGCCGACTTCTGGAGAAACCGCCACGCTGCCGCCTCGGTCAAACCGTGGTCGTCCATCAGTCGACCCTTCGCCCGGTCGGTGAACTTGCGGGCTTCGAGCCGCGCAGCCAGGTCGGCGTTCTCGCGTTCGAGCGCCAGCATCTGTTCGTGCCGTCCGAGGGCCATCTCGATCGCCGGGATCAGATCGCTCTTCTGGAACGGCTTCACGAGATAGGCGAGTGCGCCCGCTTCGCGTGCTTGCTCGACGAGATCGTGCTGGCTGAACGCAGTGAGGATCAGCACCGCGGCAAGCTTCTCGCCCGTGATGTGGCGGGCCGCTGTGAGTCCGTCCATTCCCGGCATCTTGATGTCGAGAATCGCGAGATCGGGCTGGTGTTCGCGGACCAGTTCGATCGCTTGATCACCGCGACCGGTCTCGGCGACGACGTCGTAGCCCTCCTCTTCGAGGATCTCCTTGAGGTCGAGACGGATGATCGCCTCGTCCTCGGCGACCACGATGCGCACAGGAGCGGACAACGGATCCCTTTCGTCGGTCGGTTGCGGTCGATCGGATACGTCGAATCAGGTGGTGGGGCCAGCCAACTCGGCGGCCATCCGGTCGAGGAGTGCATCTTGCTCGCGTTCGAGTTCGCCAATCGAACGCAGCAACTCGTCTCGATGCTTCGCGTGGGCGTCGGCGTGACGTTGTGCCTCGCGCGCGTCGGCGTCGGCAAGGGGCGTTTCGGACACCAGTGCCCGAAGTCGCGCCTCGTCGGCCTCCTCGACCAGGTGTTGGACCTGCTCCGCGGCGACGCCCACCTCGGCGCGCAACCGCTTCAACCGGTCGGAGACGTCGACGAGGCGACGTTCGAGCAACGAACGGGACATAGTGGTCGGAGTCTACGGGCGATCCGCCCCGACCGGGCCTTGATTCCCGATCGCCGTGCCCCTTCCCGACGGTCGGGTCCTCGGGCGCGGCCGCCTGGATTGTCAGCGATACTGATCCCGGAACCGCCATGGACATCACGATCACCGACGCCTCCGACCCTCGCCTGGCCGATTACGCGCGCCTCACGGACCCGCAGTTTCGGATCCGCGACGAGGTGCAACGCGGCTATTTCATCGTGGAGAGCGCAGAACCGCTGCGCACCGCGCTCGACGTGATCGAGCCCGAACGAGTCCGGTCGGTACTCATCACGCCCGAGCGCCACGACGCCCTCCGGGAAGCGTTGGCGCCGGTGGCCGACCGTGTGCTGCTGGCATCGAGAGATGTTGTGCGCGAGATCGTTGGGTTCAACTTGCACCGCGGCGTGCTCGCATCGATCGATCGGGTCGCGGTCCCGACGCTCGACACGGTCCTTTCGACGGCGCGCCTCATTGCTGTTGCGGAGGGCGTGAACGATCACGAGAACCTCGGCGCGCTGTTCCGCAACGCCGCCGCGCTCGGAGTCGATGGGGTTGTCCTCGACCCGACCTGCGCCGACCCGTTGTATCGCCGCAGCGTGCGCGTGTCGATCGGGCACGTACTCACGGTGCCGTGGACCCGAGCCGAGCGTTGGCCCGACGCACTCGGGACGATCCGCCGCGCGGGGTTCACGATGGCTGCGCTCACCCCCGCGGCCGACGCAGTGCCCATCGACCAACTCGCGTCCAGGTACCGCGCGCCGATCGCGCTGCTGATCGGTGCCGAAGGACCGGGACTGAGCGAGGCCGCCTTGGCTGCCGCCGACGTACGGGCGCGCATTCCGATGCGACCTGGCGTCGATTCGCTGAACGTGGCGACCGCGGCGGCGATCGCCTTCTGGGAGTGCCTGCGTCCCTGACCTGGGAAGGTCGAACTGCGGCGGGAAAGTGCCCGAGGTGGGAGTCGAACCCACACGCCCTTTCGAGCAGCGGATTTTGAATCCGCCGTGTCTGCCATTCCACCACTCGGGCCGCGAGGCAGGCAGGATACTCGTCGACGAGTTGGTCGGTCGTTCGAAACGTCATCGGCGTGGTCAGGTCGTACGATCGACGAGGTGACGGCGTTCTTCGTGGGACTCGTGGTTGGCGGCGCGCTCGTCGCGATCGTGTTGTTGGTGATCGGGCCGACCCGTCGCTTTCGGGCGGAGGAGCCCATCGACGCCGAGGTCGAGACCCGAATCCTCCTCGGCATCGACCCCGAGCCCGACGTTGCCGCCGTCGTCGAGTTCGCGCACCCGCGCGATTACACCGCCGATGACATCAAGGGCCTCGAGGAACTGTCGAAACCGCCGAAGCGACGCAAGCGGTCCTGACCGAGCTCACGCGAGCACGAACATCAGCCTCGCACGCACCGACTCTTCGCCGTCGACCGTCGCCCGCCCCACTCCCCAACCGCCGCGCGCCGAGAGCCGCTCCATCGTCACGTCGAGCACGAGCTCGTCGCCTGGTTTCACCATCCGACGCCAGCGCACATCGTCGACCCCGCCGAAGAGCGGCAGCTTCCCGGCGTAGCGAGCATCACTGAGAATCGCGAGTGCACCGGCTTGCGCGAGGGCCTCGAGCTGCAGCACACCGGGAACGATGGGGTTGCCGGGAAAGTGCCCGCCCAGAAACGCTTCGTCACCCGTGATCCGCCACCGAGCGACGACGTGCGACCCCGCTTCGAGTTCGTCGACCTGGTCGACGAAGCGAAATGGCGGACGATGGGGCAACAACGAGATCGGATCGTCCATGCGCGGACCTTACGGCCGGGCGCACGTTGCTCGGAGTACCCGAAGCGCAAGAATCCGACCAGAGTCCGCGTTCACCCGTCGTTCGCCGTCGACTCCGTGACACACACGCGACAATGGGCCGATGCGCGTTGCGATCACGTTTCCCGGCCAAGGCACCCAATCGCCCGGTATGGGTCGACCGTGGCGAGACCATGTGGCGTGGCGTGTCGTCACCGACGCCGAAGCCGCCCTCGGCGAACCACTCGCCCCGTTGTTGCTCGACGCTGACGCCGACGCACTCGGGCGCACCCGCAACGCGCAGCTCTCGGTCTTGTTGACCTCCCTCGTCGCATGGGAGGCCCACGGCGAGGCGATCGCGAAGCATCACGATGTCGTTGCGTTCGCCGGCCACTCGCTCGGACAAGTGACGGCCCTGATTGCCTCCGGCGTCCTGAGCGTCGGCGACGGCGTTCGTTTCGCCGCCCGCCGCGCCGAGCTCACGCAGCGAGCGGCCGACTCGCACCCGGGCAAGATGGCTGCGCTGCTGGGCGCGAGCCCCGAAACCGCGGTTGCCGCCTGCGCCGGCGTCGGCGACGCGTGGGTTGCGAACGACAACGCTCCCGGTCAGGTTGTCATCGCCGGGACGCCCCAGGGGGTCGACGCAGCCATCGAAGCTGCAAAGGCCCATGGCGTGAAGCGGGCGCTTCCGCTGCCCGTCGGCGGTGCGTTCCATACCCCGCTCATGCGCGACGCCCGAGCTGGCCTCGTCGCGGCACTCTCCGATATCGAGTTCGCCGCGCCGAGCGCGCCCATCGTCTCGAATGCCGATGCGTGCGCGCACGACGACTCGACCGCGTGGCGTGAACGGCTTGCCGATCATCCGCTCCTTCCGGTGCGTTGGCGCGAATCCATGCTCGTCCTCTCCTCCGCCCCACTCGGCGCCGCCGCGTTCTTCGAAATCGGCCACGGGGCGATGGTCGCGGGCGTCGCCAGACGCACCGTTCCCGATGTCCGCGTGATCGCGATCGACGAACCCGAGAGCGACACGCGCATCACATCGATGTAACCCTCACGGCGGTGCCGAGTCGGAGCCGACATGCGACCGAGCCCCCACGCCCGTTACTCCGGTGAACTGCTCAGTGTCCCCGAGCGGATGATCATCGCTCCCGGAGCGGGAATCTTTCGCCTGACGGCGCTCGCCTACTCCGGCGCTTTCGTCGACGCGGGTGACGAGATCGGCGTCGTCGAGAGTCCCGGAAGCAGCACCACCGTGCGTTCCCCCTTCACCGGGACGCTGATGGGCGTGATGGCCCACGAAGGCGAGCGGCTCCGAGTCGGTGAACCCGTTGCCTGGTTACGCGTCGCGTAGTTTCACCCGCGCGTGAGTTCGTACATTGCCGGTTGGGGCGTCGCGACACCGTCCGCGGTCGTGACCAACGCTGACCTCGCCCGCCGACTCGACACCTCCGACGAGTGGATCGTCGAACGCACCGGAATCCGCGAACGCCGCATCGCGATCGACGGTGAATCGACCGCGACGCTCGGCGCCGACGCCGCTCGCGCCGCCATCGATCGCGCGGGCCTCTCCCCCGCCGATGTCGACCTGTTGATCGTCGCCACGTCGACGCCCGAGACCCTCATGCCCCACACCGGCGCCTACATCGGCGAAGAACTCGGTCTGGAGTGCGGCAGCTTCGACCTGAACTCGGCCTGCACAGGATTCGTCACTGCGCTCATCGTCGGGCACGCGATGGTGAACGCAGGCCACCACAACGTGGTCGTCGTCGGCGCCGAAACCATGAGTCGGGTCGCCGATCCCGACGATCGCAGCACCTACATCCTCTTCGGTGACGGGGCCGGCGCGCTCGTCCTGCGGCGCTCGCCCGATGCGGGCTGCCTCCTCGGCTGGGACCTCGGAGGTGACGGCAGCGCCACCGACATTCTGATCATTCCTGCCGGTGGATCACGGCAACCGACCACCGCGCGCACGGTCGCCGACCGAGGCCACTTCATGAAGATGCAAGGTGGCGAGGTCTTCAAACGCGCGGTGCGTGCGGTGGTCGACAGTGCACACCTCGCGTTGCGCAACGCGGAGCGGACGATCTCCGACGTGCGATGGTTCGTCCCGCATCAGGCGAACCTGCGGATCATCGAAGCGGCCGCGCAGCGCCTCGAGATTCCGATGGACCGCGTGGTCACCAACATCGCGTCGTTCGGGAACACGAGCACAGCGTCGATTCCTCTCGCGCTCGCGGCGGCAGCCGATCGCGGCGACCTTCATGCGGGCGACATCATGTTGTTGTCCGGCTTCGGCGCTGGTATGAGTTGGGCGAGCGCCGTCGCTCGCTGGGGAGGACCTCGATGACCGCACAACGCGTCGCACTCGTCACCGGCGGATCGAAAGGCATCGGAGCGGCGACGTGTCGAGCGCTCGCGGCCGACGACCTCGCCGTTGCGGTGGGGTACGCCGCCGACTCGGTCGGCGCGGCCAGTGTCGCTGACGACATCAACGCCGCTGGGGGCACCGCCATCGCAGTGCACTGCGACATCGCACAGTCGACCTCGATCGACGCCGCGTTCTCCACGATCGAAGGCGCGCTGGGTCCGGTCACCATCTTGGTGAACAACGGTGGCATCACTGCCGACGGCCTCGTGATGCGCATGAAGGACGAACAGTTCGAGTCGGTGATCTCGACCAACTTGTCCGGCGCGTTCCGAACGATTCGACGCGCCGCACCCTCGATGATGAAGGCCCGGTTCGGACGGATCGTCAACGTGTCGAGCTCGAGCGGGCAGATGGGGATGCCCGGCCAGGCCAACTACTCGGCCGCAAAAGCCGGACTCGTCGGGCTCACCCGCAGTGTCGCTCGCGAGCTCGCCTCACGCGGGATCACGGCGAACATCGTCGCCCCCGGGCCGATCGACACGGCCATGACCGCAGGGCTGACCGACGAATGGCGGGCCCAAGCCGAGGCCCAAGTCCCACTCGGTCGATTCGGCACGGCGGACGAGGTCGCGGCCACGATCGCATTCTTGTGTTCACCCAGTGCGGGCTACATCACCGGCGCGATCGTGCCGGTCGACGGTGGCCTCGCCATGGGGCATTAGGTTCGAAACCACCAACCGGCGATCAGCGCCACACCCAAGGAGCAACGACCATGGATCGCACCATTGCACTCGAGGCCATTCGCGAAGTCGCCGCCGAGGTGCTCTCGGTCGAGGGCGCCGTCGTCACCGAGGAGTCCCGTTTCAAAGAGGACCTCGACGCCGACAGCCTCGATCTCGTCGAACTCGTCATGGGACTCGAAGAGCGATTTTCCATCGAAGTGCCCGAGGAAGACCTCGAAGGCGTCACCACCGTCGGACACGCCGTCGACCTCGTGCTCGCCAAGGTCGGCTGACCGATACCGATGACGTTGCTCGACCACCGCGGGCGTTGCCGCGTCGCGGTCACAGGACTTGGGGTCAAGACCCCGGCAGGTACTGACACGGCGAGTTTCTGGGAACGGCTCTGCTCGGGTCGATCAGCAGGCGCTCGCCTCACGCGCATCGATCCGAGCGAACTGATGGTGCAGATCGGCTGTGAGGTTCCCGAGTTTCCGATCGACGACTACGTCACCGCCAAAGAGGCACGCCGTCTCGATCGAGTTGCGGTGCTCGGCCTTGCGGCTTCGGTCGACGCGTTGACCTCGGCGGGTGACGTCCGCGCCGATCCCGCGCGCTGCGCGGTGGTCAGCGGTGTCGGCATCGGCGGGTTGATCACGCTCGAAGAGCAGGTCGAGACCCGGATCGCCAAGGGCCCGCGGGCCGTGAGCCCGATGCTCGTCCCCATGATGATGCCCAATGCCACCGGCGCCGGGGTCTCACTGCGATTCGGTTGGACCGGCCCGAACTTCACCGTCGCCACCGCGTGCGCCGCCAGCACCAACGCCATCGGCGACGCCGCCGAACTGATCCGTCACGGCGGCGCCGACGTCGTGATCGCCCTCGGCGCCGAGTCGTGCCAAACCGCCACATCGATCTCGGCGTTCGCACGCATGACCGCGCTCTCGGGCCGCAACGACGACCCCGAGCGGGCATCGCGCCCGTTCGACGCCGCCCGCGACGGTTTCGTCATGGGTGAAGGCGCCGCTGCACTCGTCCTCGAGCGGCTCGATCACGCGCTCGCCCGCGGCGCAACGGTGTTGGCCGAGTTCGTCGGCTACGGACGTAACTCCGACTCGTACCACATCACGGCCCCGTCGCCCGGCGGCGAGGGCGCTGCGGCGTGTATGCAACTCGCCCTCGCCGATGCCGCGCTCGACCCGGCCGCCATCGGGCACATCAACGCGCACGGTACGAGCACCCCATTGAACGACTCAGCCGAAGCCGAAGCGATTCGCAAGGTGTTCGGCCTCGCCGCCCCGCCGGTCACCTCGACCAAGGGCGTCACCGGCCACATGATCGGTGCCGCGGGCGCAGCTGAGGCGGCTGCTGCAATCCTCGCGATCCGACACGAAGCGGTGCCGCCCACTGCGAATCTCGAACGGCTCGGCGACGACATCGCGCTCGATGTCGTGACGGGCTCGGCTCGCCCGGTGGCCGCGTCACCCGCGCTGTCCAACAGCTTCGGGTTCGGGGGCCACAACGCGTCGATCGTGTTCGCGCCGTTCGGAGACGAATGACCGCAACGGTCGCCGTCGGCGCGTTGAGCGACGCCGTCGCCCGAGCCGCCTTCCGCACGATCGATCGACGCACCGCGATGTGGATCGAGGTCTCGGGCGGTCGTCACCACGGCGCGATGACCGCAGCCGGTGGCACGAACGTCGCTCGGGCCATCGGACAAGCGACCGACTGCGGCATCCCGATCGTGATCGCGCTCGACTCCGCCGGCGCCGAGATCGTCGAAGGCGTCGCAGCGTTGCACGCGTGGGGACGGGTCGCGCACGCGCTGACGATGGCGTCAGGAGTCGTACCCACCATCGTCATCGTGAACGGTGCCTGCGTGTCGGGTCCCGCACTGCTCCTCGGCATCGCCGACTTCGTCGTCATGACCGAAGCGGCATTCGCCTATGTCACGGGGCCCGAAGCCGTCACCGAGTTCACCGGTTTCGCCATCGACCGTCACGAACTCGGCGGCGCCGCGGTGCACGATCAGCGCTCCGGCGTTGCAACCCTCGTCGTTCCCGGCGACGACGATGCCGCCGCCGCGGTTGGACTTCTGCTCGATCTCATGCCCTCGCACAATCTCGGCGATCCGCCGGTGTCCGTCAGCGACGACCCGGCCGACCGAGACTGCGCCGTGGCGGCCGCGGTCGTTCCGGATGCACCAACCGCAGGATTCGACGTACTCACCGTGCTCGACGACGTGTGCGACCTCGGATCCGTCGTCGAACTGCGCGCCCGGTATGCACCGAATGTCGTGACGGCGTTCGGGCGCGTCGATGGGCGGGTCGTCGGGCTCATCGCGAACCAACCGGGTCAGCGCGCCGGCACACTCGACATCGAGGCATCGCGAAAGGCCGCCCGGTTCGTGTCGTGGTGCGATGCGTTCAACGTACCGATCATCACGTTCGTCGACACCCCCGGATTCGAGCCCGGTCGCGATCTCGAATGGCGGGGCATGATCCGCCACGGTGCCGAACTCGTTCACGCGTACTGCCAGGCGACCGTGCCGCGGATCTGCATCATCATGCGCAAGAGCTACGGCGGCGCCTACATCGTGATGGACTCGCGCGGTATCGAGAACGACGTATGCCTCGCCTGGCCGACGGCCGAGATCGCCGTCATGGGCGCGAGCGGAGCCGTCCAGATTCTCGGCAACAAGGGCGTCACCGAGACCGAGTACACCGAGACGTTCCTCAACCCGTACCGGGCCGCCGAGCGCGGCTTCGTCGATCTCGTCATCGAACCACGCGACACCCGCCGCGTGGTTGTCGCCACCCTCGGCCAACTCCAGACCAAACGCGTGGTCGTGCAGTCCCGCAAGCACTCCAACGCACCGCAGTGACCGCGACGAAAGGACATCCGATGCTGCTCGACGGCAAACGCTTCCTGATTACCGGGGTACTCAACGACTCGTCCATTGCGTTCTCGGTCGCCAAAGCGGCCCAGGAGCAGGGCGCGACCGTCGTGTTGTCGAGTTTCGGACGGGTCATGTCGCTCACCCAGCGCACGGCCCGGCGGCTCCCCGAGCCCGACGTCGAAATCGTCGAGTTCGATGCGACGGCGCCGGCCGACGTCGACGTCTTGGCCGAACGGGTCGGCGGACGTCTCGACGGCGCGCTGCACGCGATCGCGTTCGCGCCCGAGAGCTGCCTGGGCGGCGGGTTTCTCGACGCACCGTGGGACGACGTCGCGACCGCGATGCACGTCTCGACGTACTCGCTGAAGTCGCTCGCCGTCGCAGTACGGCCGCTGATGCCCGAGGGCGGTGCGATCGTCGGACTCGACTTCGACAACGCAACGCAGGCGTGGCCTGTCTACGACTGGATGGGCGTCGCGAAAGCCGCACTCCAGTCGACTGCTCGCTACCTCGCCCGCGATCTCGGATCGGCGAAGATCCGCGTCAACCTGGTCGCCGCCGGTCCTCTCCGCACGATGGCCGCGAAGTCGATTCCTGGTTTCGAACAGTTCGAGAACGCTTGGAACGACCGTGCCCCGCTCGGCTGGGATGTCCGCGACCCTGAACCTGCGGCCCGCGCCTGCATCGCGCTGTTGTCCGACCTGTTCCCCGCGACCACCGGCGAGGTCGTCCATGTCGACGGCGGCTACCACGCCATCGGTGCCTGAGTCCCTCCCCGAAACTTTTCGTCGAGCAGGTTCCGCGCGTGATGCCAGCAACCGCTCAAGGGAGCTCGGTGAGTGTCTTGGTGACCTTCGGAACCGTGTCCTTCGGACTCACCTTGTAGAAGATCCCGGCGAGCTTGCCCTTCTCGTCGATCACGAACGCACTGCGGATGATCCCCATGTACTTGCGCCCGTAGTTCATCTTCTCGCCCCACACGCCGTAGGCCTCGGCGACGGCGTGTTCGGTGTCGGCAAGCAAGGTGAATCCGAGCGAGTATTTCTCGTCGAATTTCAGCTGGCGTTCGACGGTGTCGGGTGACACGCCGATGACCACCGCGTCGAGCTTTTTCATCTGGGGCAGCGCTTCGCTCAACGCACACGACTGGGTCGTGCAGCCAGGCGTATCTGCCTTCGGGTAGAAGTAGAGCACGACTCGCTGACCCTTGAACTGCGACAGTTTGATCGACGCACCGTGCTGGTCCTTCAGATTGATTGCCGGGGCCTTGTCGCCCACCGAGAGCATCGCCACGAGCAGGTCCTTTCATCGAGCCGATCGCAGGGACCGGACGGATCGTGCGAGATGCCTAGCATGCCGCAAATGCGCGCCGACCGGACGATCGATATCGACGCTCCGCGCGAGCAGGTTGTCGCGATGCTGCGTGAGCACTACGAGTCCAACGCAGGGTCGTTGGTCGAAAGCGGTCGGCCGGTTGAAGTCGCTTCGGCACCGGGGATCGACCGCGACACCGAACTCACTGTTGAGGTCACCGACTTGGGCGGCGGCCGTTCCCAAGCCACCATCACAGTCGCGTCGAGTTTGCGCGTCCCCTACTTCTCCTGGGCCATCGGTGGCTTGATCCTCGGCCAGATCGAACGGCGAGCCGAACACATCGCCAGCGACCTCGCGGCGCGCTCGACCGGACAGCCGGCGGTGGCGCCCATGAAGGCGCCCCTCCTGCTCGCCAACGTGCCCTTCACCCGGGCGCAGGCGAGCCTGCTCGCGTGCGCTGCGTTCGCCACGACGTTGGCGACGTTCGGGGGTTCGCTCTACGGCCAGAACGCACAGAACATCCAAGACACGTTCGACATCTCCGACCAAACGCTCACCCTGTCGTTGGCGATCTCGCGGGCGGGGGCGCTCGTCGCGTTGTTCGTCATGGCGCTCGCCGACCGACTCGGACGCCGCCGGATGATCCTCACCGGTCTCGCCGGCATCGCAATCGCGAACACGCTGACCGCGCTGATGCCCGACATCTACAGCCTCACGGCGCTCCAAGCAGTTGCGCGCGGCTTCGTTGGTGCCGCCGCGATCGTCGCAGGAATCGCGGCGGTCGAGGAAGCGCCCGAAGGCGCTCGTGCCTTCGCCGCAGCGATGCTCACCATGGCCGGCGGGCTCGGGTTCACCGCCGTGGTGGTCTTGTTGCCCCTTGCTGACTTTGGCGACCAGAGCTGGCGATTCGCCTATCTCGCGTCGGGACTGACGCTGTTGCTGATTCCGGGGCTCGCCCGCAATCTGAAGGAGAGCATCCGTTACGAACGCCTCGCCGAAACCGACGTCGAACGTGGCCGTGCGAGTGAAGTCATCGACCGCAAATACGGCAAGCGATTCGCGATCCTCGCCGCGGTCGGATTCATGACCAACATGTTGTCCGCGCCGTCGGCACAGCTGATGAACAAGTACCTCGAAGACGACCGCGGCTATTCGAACAGCGGAATCCTCGGTTTCCGCGCCGCGACGACCGGACTCCCCGGCTTCATCGGCATCGTGCTCGCGGGCCGCTTGAGCGAACTGCGCGGGCGCCGCCCTGTCGCCGCGACCTTTCTCGCCCTTGCCGGGCTGTGCCAGATCGGCTTCTTCCTCTCGAGCGGCCCATGGCTCTACGTCTTTTCGATCCTGAGCGTGCTCGCCGCGAGTTGCGGCGGTCTTGCGATCTCGACGATGGGTGCCGAACTCTTCCCCACCGAGGTTCGTGGCACGAGCAATGGCATGCTGCTTGTCGTCAGCGTCACCGGCTCGGCAACTGGGCTCATCATCGCCGGACAACTCTCCGACTCGTTCGGCGGCATCGGACGCGCGATCGCGCTGTGCGCCATCCCCACGATCATCGCTGCGATCTTGTTCGTACCGCGCCTGCCCGAGCCGGCCGGAAAGTCGCTGGAGGAGATCTCCCCCACCGAGGAGGAGCCCATTGGCTGAGATGTTCGTGGCGGACGGCTTCGAAACCGTGCTCGACGGGCTCGCCTTCGGCGAGGGACCGCGCTGGCACGACGGGCGGCTGTGGTTCTCGGACATGCACAGCCAGCGCGTCATCGCACTGCACCCCGACGGCACCGCCGAGACCATCGTGGAAGTTCCGAACGATCCGAGTGGGCTCGGATGGTTACCCGACGGACGCTTGCTCGTCGTATCGATGCGCGACCGGCGCGTGCTTCGCCAGGAAGCCGATGGCTCGCTGGTCGAACACGCGAACCTCAGCGACGTTGCTCCATTCCACTGCAACGACATGGTGGTCGATCGCCTCGGCCGTGCGTACGTCGGCAACTTTGGTTGGGACCTGCACGGCGGTGGTGGCCCGCGTACGACAGTGCTCGTACGCGTCGACCCCGACGGTTCGATCACCGTCGTGGCCGAAGAACTCTCGTTTCCGAACGGCATGGTGATCTCACCCGACGGCGCGACGCTCGTTGTCGCCGAAAGCATGGGCGCGTGCCTGACGGCGTTCGACATTGCTGCCGACGGTTCGCTGTCGAATCGGCGGCGCTGGGCTGCGCTGCCCCAAGGCAATCTCCCAGACGGCATCTGCCTCGATGCCGACGGCGCGATCTGGAGTGCGTGCCCGATTACCGGCCATGTCCTGCGCGTACGCGAAGGTGGCGAGATCCTGGACCGGCTCGACACCGGCCGCGGCGGGGCATTTGCTTGCATGCTGGGAGACGACGACCGGCGCACGCTCTACGTCTGCACCGCGGGCACGAGCGAACCCGAAGCGTGCGCGTCGGCCCGCGACGCGCGTATCGAACGCATCCGGGTCGATGTCGCCGGCACCGGCCGCCCCTGAACGACCCGTCCCGCCCTCGCTCGCCGGCGTTGGCGCGTGCAACTCGGCCACCGCGCGGCTCGTCGCCGCAACCGCGGTTGTCCGAAAGATCCGGATTTTTCCGGTACCGACTTCAGGACGAAATGCGTTTCCGCCGATAGATCCCTGAGCGGGACACCGATAGGGGGAAAGTCGTGCCGTCCTTAGTTTCCATCAATCATCTCTACGAGCGCTGCGGGTTCGGACCCGCGCCCTTGGCGACGTTGCAGGCCAAGGCCGCACAGCCGCTCGAGACAACCGTGGACGAGTTGCTCGACGACGTCGTCGATGTGACCCGGCCCAGCTTCCTCGACGACGACATTGGGGACTGGGAGAAGGAGTACCAGCTCAAGGGCTGGTGGCTCGACCGCATGGCCACCGATGTCAAGCCGCTCCAAGAGAAGCTGACGCTGTTTTGGCACAGTCATTTCGCCACTGAGAACGACAAGATCGGCGACATGCGGCTCATGTGGGACCAGAACAACCTCTTCCGCACCAAGGGCATGGGCAACTTCCGCGAGCTCGTTCACGATGTGTCGCTCCAGCCCGCGATGCTCATCTACCTCGACGGGGCCTACAACCACAAGGACTCACCAAACGAGAACTTCGCCCGCGAGCTCATGGAGCTGTTCACACTGGGCGTGAACCAGTACACGCAGTCCGACATCATCTCGGCCGCACGAGCGTGGACCGGCCACAACATCAACGACGACGTGCATCCGCACGTCTACGAGTTCAAGGCCTGGGCACATGACACCGGGAACAAGAAGTTCATGGGCGTCACCCGCAACTGGGACGGCCCCGGGATCATCGACTACATCCTCGACGAAGACACGACGAAGCGCCGGACGGCAGCGCGATTCCTGACCAAGAAGCTTTGGAAGTGGTTCGCCGGTTCGACGCCCACCGACGAGATGATCAGTGAGCTCGCACAGGAGTTCATCCGCAACGACCTCGAGATCAAGCCGCTCCTCCGTGCGATGTTCCTCCGGCCCGAGTTCTACAACTCGTGGGCCCGAGTCGGCCTCGTCCGCAACCCGATCGAATGGGTCGTGTCGATCATGAAGGCGACGGGGTTGCCGATGACCGACCCCGGCGGCGACGCCCCGCACTTCAACTATTGGGGCATCGAAGAGATGGGCATGGATCTCTTCCAGCCGCCCAACGTCGCAGGCTGGAAGAACAACGGTTACTGGCTTGGCACCACCCAGTATTGGGCCCGGGCGAACTGGATCTGGGACTACCGCTGGACGTTGCACGAAGCGCAGTTCCTCGAAGCCGAGGTGCTCGACGTGCTGCTCGGCCCGAGCAACTCGAAGTATGCCCAGGCGGTCGACAACGCGCTCGAAACGTTCCGAGTGCACTTCCCGACAGACAACACCCGCGCGCAGCTCATCGCGTGGACGAAGAAGCAACAGCAGACGCAGGGCGAATGGAACCACCTCGCCTACTACTACATGACGCAGATGATCACGTTGTCTCCCGACTTCATGATGGCGTGAGAGGGGAAGCTGCGATGACCAACGCACAAACCACACAACGCATGACGAGCGTCACGCCGGAGCGTCGCCGTCTCTCGATCCCGGGTAACGACCTCGGTCTCTCTCGCCGTCGATTCCTGCAGGCGAGCGGCGTCGCGGGCGGCGGCTTGGCGATGAGCCCCATGTTGTCGCACCTCGAGGCGTTCGCTGCCCCGAGCCTCGGCGCGCACGACCCGATCGTGATCCTCGTCGAACTCGACGGCGGAAACGACGTCTTGAACACCGTGTGTCCGACCGGCCAGGGCGCGTACTACGACAAGCGCCCGACGATCGCGATTCCGGAGAACGCAGCACTCGAACTCAAGCCTGGCGTCGGCCTGCACCCGAAGCTCACGAAGTTGAAAGCGCGGTACGACGCGGGCAAGGTCGCGGTTGTTCGTGGTGTCGGCTACAACCCGCCCGACTTCAGCCACTTCTCGTCGATGGCGTACTGGATGCAGGGCTGGGGTGGCTCGACCCTGTCGTATCCGACCGGCTGGATGGGCCGATGGGCCGATGGTCTATCGAACTCCGCGCGCGAGTCGCTGTATCAGGTCGTGCTCGATCAGTCGGTGCCACTCCACCACGTCGGCAAGAAGAACCAGGCTGCTGGGCTTCCGTTGTGGATCGGCGGCGCGTTCGGCGTCGAACGCGACGACGCCCACGAGGTCCGGCTGCTGAACGGCCTTTCGTCGTATGCCAACGCCAGCACCGAGTTGGGTGCCTGGGGCGACGAGGTTGCCGCGACCGGCAAGATGCTCGTCGGCATCACCGGCCGCATTCAGCCTGCGTACGCGAACGAGATTCCCGGGAACTACGACTACTTCTCTCGCCAGATGACGCTCGCGGCGCGGCTGATCAACGTGAACCTCGGTATCCGAGTCATCACATGCCGCATCGGCGGGTTCGACACGCACTCTGGTCAAGGCGGCGAGAACGGCGACCACGCCGACCTCATGCAGAGCCTCGACCTCGGCCTCCACCGCTTCTTCAGCAACCTCCAGTCGAAGTGGCGCCGCCAAACCCTGGTCATGACGTTCACGGAGTTCGGACGTCGACCCGAGCAGAACAACGACGACGGCACCGACCACGGCACGTCGACCAACGTGTTCCTGATCGGCGACCTGGTCCGTGGCGGCTTGTACGGAACGCAACCCAACGTGCGCGACAGCGCGCTGGAGCACTGGGGCAACCTCAAGACCTACGTCGACTTCCGATCGGTCTACGCCACCGTGCTGCGCAAGTGGTTGCGGGCCGACGACAAGCAGCTACTGGGTCGACAGTACGAGTTGCTGGACTGCATCAAGTCGGCGCCCTGACGCACCGTTGGTCGCCGACACCAGCGAACAAGCACGGCTACCCGGTCGATTTCCGGCGCAATCCGTGTCCGAAGAAGCCGCCGCGCGGCCGAGCGTGCGCGTGGTAGTGGTCCGGGATGTTGCGCATGTGATCGTCGACGTAGTGCTCGAACTCGAAGTGTGATTCGACCACCATCGTGAGCTTGCCCAGCATGTGATCCATGTGCTCGTCAGGCGGGGTCACGCCGTGGTGTCGCCACACCACCATCGGGGTCGAGCAGATCTCGCACTCGGCGATCCAGCAGATCTCGTCCTCGTGGAACCACTCCGTGATGCGCGCGGCCTCGCAGAGGTCGCAGTTGTCGCTCTTGGGCCAATCTGTCACGGGCTCCACGGTACGTGAGCGGTTGGCGGTCGGGCCACACCACGCGAACGACGCGATCGGTCCCGGTGACCAGGCCAACACCCCTTCCAGGTACGAATCGAGCGAGATCCGTCGATGAGACCCGATGGATCCGACGCGCTTCGACCTCGACCCGGGACGCCGCATTTCTCGGTCGCTCCCGTCACCTGTCAGACTGCGGACATCATGAAGGGGCTCATCCTGGCTGGCGGCGCGGGCACGCGACTCCGTCCGATCACCCATACCGGCGCCAAACAACTCGTGCCGATCGCCAACAAGCCCATCGTGTTCTATGGCATCGAGGCCATGGCCGACGCCGGAATCACCGAAGTCGGTCTCGTCGTCGGCGAGAACCGCGATGAGTTCGTGAACGCCATCGGTGACGGCTGGCAATTCGGCGTCAACGTCACCTACATCCCCCAGGACGCGCCACTCGGTCTCGCGCACTGCGTGCTCATCGCCCACGAGTTCCTCGGTGACGACGATTTCGTGATGTATCTCGGCGACAACATGCTGCAGCAAGACCTCGCCGGGTTCGTCCGCAAGTTCGACCTCGAACGCAGCGCACCGCTCGCATTTGGAGAAGATCGCCCGCCTGCGGCCGCACAGATCTTGCTGGCCCAGGTCGACGACCCCCGCCAGTTCGGTGTCGCCGAGGTCGACGAGTACGGCGAAGTCTTGCGACTCATCGAGAAGCCCGCGGATCCACCGAGCGATCTCGCGCTCGTCGGCATCTACATCTTCGACAAGTCGATCCACGATGCGGTTCGCGCGATCACTCCCAGCGCCCGCGGCGAACTCGAGATCACCGACGCCATCCAATGGCTGCTCGACCATGACTACCGCGTCATGCACGAGGTGCTCCAAGGCTGGTGGATCGACACCGGCAAGAAGGACCCGTTGCTGGAGTGCAACCGGGTCGTACTCGAGACGCTGCAACCCCGCAACGACGGCAAGGTCGACGGCACCAGTCGGGTCGACGGTCGCGTGGTCATCGAAGAGGGCGCCGAACTCGTGAACAGCACGGTTCGAGGTCCGGCGATCATCGGACGCAACACCCGCATCGTCGACACCTACGTCGGACCGTTCACCTCGATTGCGGCCGACTGCACCATCATCGACGCCGAGATCGAACACTCTGTTGTGCTCGAACGCTGTCGGATCGAGGGCGTCCACCGACTCCAGGATTCGCTGTTGGGTCGCGACACCGAGGTGATTCGTTCCGACCGTCGTCCGAAGGCCAGCCGACTCATGCTCGGCGACCACTCCCGCGTCGAAGTCGAGTAACGGATTCCATGGCGACGATCACCCCGAGCCAGTCCATCTCCGGCGTCCTGCACGTTGCGCCGGCAGTTCACGGCGACGAACGCGGCTTCTTCGTCGAGACCTACCGGCGCGAATGGGTCCCGGGCGGGCGCGAGATGATCCAGGCCAACCGCGGCGATCGAGTTGCGGGTTGTCTCGTCGGCTTGCACTATCACCTCCACCAGGCCGACTACTGGTACGTACCCTTCGGAACGGCTCGGGTGGTGCTGCACGATCTACGGGTCGGATCACCAACCGATGGCGCCACCGAGTGTTTCGACCTCGGACGACGCGCCGACGGAACGCACGACCACGGCGGCGTGTACATCCCGCCGGGTGTGGCCCACGGGTTCGCGAGCCTCACCGACATGACGATCACGTATCTGGTCGACGGCTATTACAACCCGTCCGACGAACTGGGCGTGGCCTGGGATGACCCCGAGATCGGGGCCGACTGGGGCGTCCGCGATCCCATCTTGTCGAATCGCGATCGATCGAACCCACGGCGATCCGAGATCACCGATCAATGGCGCGCGCACGCGTCGCTCCGGACCTGATCCGCGGTGCGAGTTCTCGTGACCGGCGGCGCCGGCTTCATCGGATCGCACTACGACCGTTGGCTCCTGGCCAACAGCGACGACACCATCGTCGTCTACGACGCGCTCACCTATGCCGGCAACCTGTCGACGTTGCGCGATGTCGACGACAGCCCGCGCTACTCCTTCGTACACGCCAACATCTGCGATCCTGGCGCGCTCGAAGCCGCAATGCGTGGCTGCGATCTCGTCGTGCATTTCGCCGCCGAGAGCCACGTCGACCGTTCGATCGCGGGTGCAGACGACTTCATCCACACCAACTGCTTCGGCACGTCCATTGTGATGGACACGGCGCGCCGATGTGACGTGCGCCGGGTCCTCCATGTCGGCACCGACGAGGTCTACGGGTCGGTAGCAGTCGGATCGTCGAAGGAAGCCGATCCCCTCGAGCCTCGTTCTCCGTACAGCGCAAGCAAAGCGGGCAGTGACCTGATCGCGCTCTCGTACCACCACACACACGGGCTCGATGTCGTCGTCACGCGTTGCACCAACAACTTCGGCGCGTTCCAGTACCCCGAAAAGGCGATCCCGCTCTTCACGACGAACCTCCTCGACGGGCGTCCGGTACCGCTCTACGGCGACGGGCTGAACGAACGCGACTGGATCCACGTCGACGACCATTGCGCAGGGGTCGATCTCGTGTTGCGGCGCGGCGTCGCTGGCGAGATCTACAACATCGGGGCAGGCAATGAGACTCCGAACCGCACCCTGGTCGACAAGCTGCTCGAGTTGGTCGGACGCGATGAATCGTTTGTCGAGTACGTCCCCGACCGGCTCGGCCACGATCGTCGCTATTCGGTCGATATCACGAAGGTCACCGCGCTCGGCTGGACCCGGCAACGCACCCTCGACGAGGCGCTCGAACAGACGGTGGCCTGGTATCGCGACAACCGTTGGTGGTGGGAACCGCTCAAGCGCTGAGAGGCCTCCCGACGCGAGAACCGCTCGCCGATGTGGTCCGTGGCAGAATCCATCGGTGCGAATCCTGGTCACCGGTGCCTCCGGCATGCTCGGGCGCGAGGTGGTCGAGTCGGCGCGCCGCGCCGCGCACGAGGTCGACGCCCTCGATCATCACTCGCTCGACATCACCGACGACGTCGCGGTGCGGGATGTGCTCGACACCCACAGGCCGGATTTGATCGTGAACTGCGCTGCATTCACGGCCGTCGATCGCTGCGAAGCCGATCCCGATCTTGCGTTCGCGGTGAACGCGACCGGACCGCGTCACCTTGCCGCCGGCGCCCGATCGGTAGGGGCCCGGCTCGTCCACGTCTCGACCGACTACGTGTTCGACGGCACCAAGGTCGGGCCCTATACCGAACACGACCTGCCCAACCCGCAATCGGTGTACGGCGCGTCGAAACGAGCCGGAGAACTCGAAGTGCTCAAGCTCGGCCCGGACGGCCTGGTGGTCCGGACCGCATGGACATTCGGACGCCATGGAGCCAACATGGTCAAGACCGTGCTGGCGGCTCGCAGCAGCACCTCCCCGCTGCGTTTCGTCCACGACCAGGTCGGCTCACCGACCAGTGCGGCCGATCTGTCCGGTCTGCTCATCGATTTGGCGACCGCCGCCGCATCGGGCGTGATCCACGCGGCGAACCAAGGGTCGGTGTCCTGGTACGAGTTCGTCGGCGAGATCCTGCGCCAGTGCGGCGACGATCCCGGGCGGGTCGAACCGATCCGAACCGTCGACCTCGATCCTCCGCGTGCGGCCCGGCGTCCGGCCAACAGCGTGCTCACGAGCGTGCGCCTCGCCGACTACGCCCTCCGCGGGTTGCGACCGTACGAGAGTGCACTCGGCGAGGTCTTGGCCGAGCTCTCGAACGGCTAACGGTTACGCACGGTTACGCGTCGGCGGCGAGGTCGCCGACGATGTCCTCGATGCTCACGATCTTGCCGTCGCCAGACCCGCCACTCGACGTTCCAGGGTCACCGGCCGGCGGATCGTCATCGAGACCGTTGGCGTCGAGCAACGCGCCGATGACCCGACTCTGGATCACGATCTCGACGCGCCGGTTCTTGGCTCGGCCGTCAGGCGTCGCATTCGATTCGATCGGACGGGTGTCGGCGTAACCGGTCGCTTGCAGGTCGGCTTCGGCGAGTCCGTTTTCGGAGAGGAACCGCAACACCGAACTCGCGCGACCTCCGGACAGCTCCCAGTTCGACGGAAACTGCTCGGTGCTGATCGGAACGTTGTCGGTGTGTCCACCGATCAAGATCGGATTGTCGACATCGAGGAGCGATTGCGCGACGACCTCGAGCAGTCCCTCGCCGCCGGGTTGGATCTCGGCGCTCCCGCTCGCGAACAAGACCTGATCGGTCACGATCGTGACGTGCAAGCCATCGTCGCGGAGTTCGAACTCGAGTTTGTCGTCGATGCCTTGCGCCTCGGCGGCGCCTTCGAGACGATCTTTGACTCCTTCGAGGTTTTCTCGCTCGGCCGCTTTGAACGTCTGGATGTTCGTCTGCGCCCGCAGCAAGCTCGCGATCGTGTTCGCGTCCGGCTCGCCGCCGGGGCCGACCTGGCCACCCTCGGCATCGAGATTGCCATTGGCCGAACTGCCCGTTCCAGGGACGAGGGCCGCTCCCTCTTGCGGTGCGAACACCCCCGAGCTGAGTTTCGGGCCACCGAGTGCTTCGTTGAAACCCAACGACAACTCTTTGAACTTGTCTTTGTCGACCGAGCCCATGGCGTACAACGCGATGAACATCGCCATCAGCAGCGTCAGCAAGTCGGCGTAGGGAATAACCCAAGCCTCGTGGTTGACGTGCTCTTCGTGTTCTTCATGGGGTTCGTCGTCGTGACCGCCGCCGGACATCGGGGCTTCCTTCCGTCAGCGTGCGCTACGCGGCTTCGGCCTGATCGCGTTCGGCAGGCGGGACCCGAGACATCAAGATCTCCTCGACCACCCGAGGGCTGGTCCCGGCTTGCATCGCCATGACGCCCTCGATCACGAGTTCCATGTGTTCCACTTCCTCGCCCGTCATGCGCTTCAGCTTGTTCGCCATGGGGAGGTAGAGCGCGTTCGCCAAGAACACGCCCCAGAAGGTTGCAACGAAGGCGGCGGAGATACCGTGACCGATCGCGGCGGGATCGTCGAGGTGGGCCATGGTGGCCATGAGGCCGAACACGGCTCCGATGATGCCGAACGTGGGCGCGAACACCCCTGCGTTGGTGAGGAAGGCCTGACCGGCTTTGTGGCGCTCCTTCAAGGCAGCGACTTCGGCGCGCAGGGTCTTGCGCAACGCGTCGGGGTCGGTGCCGTCGACTGCGAGTTGGATCCCCTTCTTCAAGAACGGGTCCTCGATGCTCTTGGCTTCTTCTTCGAGCGCAAGAAGACCCTCGGTCCGAGCGCGGTTCGTCAGGTGCACGATCGTGACGACCGTTTCCTTCGGCGGGTTCTCCGGGTTGCCCTTGACGGCTTTGCCGATGTACTTACCGATTGCGGCACCTTCTGCGAACGGCGCCCCGATGAAGGTCGCTCCCATCGATCCGATCATGACGATCAGGATCGCGGGGATGTTCGTGAAGAGCATCACGATGTCGGCACCCTTCATGATGGCACCGACGAAAACGCCGACGAATGCCATCCCAAGGCCGATCATGGTGCCTTTTTCCATCAGGGCCTCCTGCCCGCCGCGCGGACCGATGGCCCGCATCCCGGGTGGTTGCCCACCCGTCTCCCGGCCGTGGTATCGGCGCACTCGGAGGCCGACTCAAGCAGAATCGAAGCTCGTCCGAGCGCTGCGGGCTGCGCAGTACCGCGGCGCGAACACCGACCACAGCCGAGAAACGGTCGGAACAGACAAATCGTCGCGGCGATGGGCGCCAGATGGTGTTCGGCGGATCAGACGGACTGATCGAGCGCGGTTCGTAGTTCCGTGACGAACTTGTGCGCCTCTTCGGGGCCGCCGCTTTGCAGCAGGCGCCGGACGAGCGCAGAACCGACCACGACCCCGTCGGCGTGACCCGCAGCCTCGACGGCCTGTTCGGCGGTGGAGATCCCGACCCCGAGCAACACGGGTTTGTCGGTGACGGCCTTGAGGCGTCGGCCCATGACCGCCGCCGTGTCGGCGAGGCCGACTCGTTCGCCCGTGACGCCCAGCAGCGAGACGGCGTAGACGAAGCCGTGCGCGGCCGCACAGATGTCGGCGAGTCGATCGTCGGTGGTCGTCGGCGATGCAAGCAAGATGGTCTCGACCCCATGGTCGGCGGCGGCGGCGTCCCACCCGCCACCTTGGAGTTCGTCGAGCGGCAGGTCGGGAAGGATCGCACCGGCAATGCCCGATCCTGCGAGCGCGCTCGCGAAACGTTCGTGGCCCATGTGCGCGACGAGGTTGTAGTAGGTCATCACCGCCACCGGCGTGTCGATGTCGAGACGCGCGGCGTCGCTGATCACCGATGCAGGTGTCGCACCCAGGTCGAGCGCGCGTTGGCTCGCCTCTTGGATGGTGACGCCGTCCATGACCGGATCCGAGAACGGAATGCCGATCTCGATCGCGTCGGCACCTGCATCAGCACACGCCCGCACGACATCGAGCCAATCCTTGCCGAGTCCGCCCGTGACATACGGGACCAACAACTTGCGTCCCGCGTCGCGAGCGGCGCGCAGGTGCGCTTCGAGCGTCATCAGAGCTCTCCGAGTCGCTCGGCGACCTGCGCGGCGTCCTTGTCGCCCCGACCGGACAGCGTGACGAGCACCGTCGATCCGGTCGGAATCGATCGACCGGCCTCGCGTTCGAGCCACCCGATGGCGTGCGCCGGTTCGAGGGCCGGGACGATGCCTTCGGTCGCAGCCAGGAGTTGAAAGCCCGACAACGCTTCCTCGTCGGTCGCCCACTCGTAGCGCGCACGTCCCGTGGCCGCCAGCGCCGCGTGCTCAGGCCCAATGCCGGGGTAATCGAGCCCAGCGCTGATCGAATGCGCTTCGATGACCTGACCGACTTCGTCTTGGAGGAACAGCGAACGCATGCCGTGGACAACGCCCGGAACACCGCGGTTGACCGCGGCGCCGTGCTTGCCGCTCTCGAGCCCGAGACCTGCGGCCTCGACACCGATGAGCGCGGCGTCGGTGTGATCGACGAAACCGGCGAACGTCCCCATCGCGTTCGATCCGCCGCCGATGCACGCAACGACATACTCGGGGTCGCCACCGAGGATCTGGCGGCACTGCTTGCGAGCTTCGTCACCGACAATGCGTTGGAACTCGCGCACGAGCCACGGAAA
>SXGT01024930.1_pt1 | contig 24936 bp, 27 predicted proteins | sample 3176221 | NCBI WGS metagenome assembly SXGT01 (sample SAMN11356862, study PRJNA531348) | freshwater metagenome | isolation source: freshwater sample F1-120 | place: China: Fuxian Lake, Yuxi | collected 2017-12-25
GCCCGTTCGTGGTGTGGGTGACAGCCTGTTCGGGCTGCGCGAACGAGACCAAGGAGAGACGCATGAGCATGACGCTGGTGACGACGACGAACCTCACCGTGGACGGGGTGATGCAGGGCCTCGGCGGTGATCTTCCTGGCCGCCGCGCCCCGGCTGCGCTCGGTTGCCCATATCGGGGTGCGCACAAGAGATTTCGCTTTCACCGTGCACGGGCTCACCCCGCCGGCGGAGTTGTTTCACGTGGAACTGAGCGGTCCGGACGGCGAGCTGTGGTCGTGGGGACCCGAGGATGCCGCCCAGACCGTGACGGGGTCGGCCGAGCACTTCTGCATGCTGGTGACCCAGCGGAGGCCACCACGCGAACTCGACGTGGTGGCCGTCGGCCCCGATGCGCAGACGTGGCTGACCATTGCGCAGGCGTTCGCCGGGCCGCCGGGGGCGGGCCGGGAGTAGCATCCCAGTCGGGCGCGCAGGACCGCCCGACGTCCGCTCGAAGAGGCTCAGCCTCCCTGCTGCAGTTGCCATTCGATGACCTCTTCTCGGCCCGGCATCGCGGACGACGGGCTCACGAGAGGAGGCCGTCATGGCCAGTTCCCTGCCCGACAATCCCTCGCTGACCCGGCTGCGTGACGAAGCCCGCCGCCTGCAGCGTGGCATCTCCGACCCAGCCGCACTGGCGCTGGTCCGCGAGCACCACCCGCAACCCGAGACCGCACTGCGCCGCGATCGCTTCGCATTGCACGATGCGCACCTCACCGTGGCCCGCAAGTACGGCTTCAGCGGGTGGCCCGCACTCGTGCACTACCTCGAGGCCGTCGCGGAACTGAGCGTCGACCCCGCCCGGTTCGACGAGACCGCCGCCGACCCGGCCGACCGGTTCTGCGCGCTGGCGGTGTTGCGCTACGACGAGGCCGACGCCCCTCCCCGCCGGCAGGCCGCCGCCGCACTCCTGCGCGCCGACCCCGGCCCGACCGAACACCATGTGTGGGCCGCCGCCGCGGCGGCCGATCCGCGCGCGCTGTCGGCCCTGTTGCGCGAAGACCCCGCACTGGCCGGGGCCACCGGCGGTCCGCACGGCTGGGTCCCGTTGATGTATCTGGCATACGGACGCTGCTCGAGGCTGGGTTCGCACGCATCCTGCTGACCGGTGTGGCCGAGCTGCGCCAGACGATCACCGTGCTCACGGAGCAGAAGTCGGCCGCCGCCTCGGCCGAGGCGCACGCTCTGCGCCGGCTCGAACGCGATATCCACGACGGCCCCCAGCAGCGCCTCATCCGGTTGGCGATGGACCTGGGCCGGGCCCGGCAGGGCAGCGACCCGGGCCCGGTGCGCGACACCCTCGATGAGGCGATCGCCCAGACCCAGGAGACCCTCGACGAGTTGCGCGCGCTCTCCCGCGGTATCGCACCGCCGGTGCTCACCGACCGTGGTCTGCCGAGTGCACTTGCCGCACTTGCTATCCGGTGTACAGTACCGGTCCAGTTGGCCGTCGACCCCGAGCTCGGCACGCCGGTGGGCCGGCTCGATCCCGCGGTGGAGACCGCCGTCTATTTCGCGGTCGCCGAGGCGCTGACGAATGTCGCCAAGCACAGCGGCGCCATGAACTGCTGGGTGACGGTCGCGACGGGACCCGTTCTGGTCGGTGTGCAGATCGTCGACGACGGCAACGGTGGCGCACATGTGGCCAAGGGGCACGGGCTGTCCGGGCTGGCCGACCGCATCCGGGCCGGCGGCGGCACGCTGACCGTGACCAGCCCGCATGGTGGGCCGACGACGATCAGGGTGGAGCTGCCGGTATGAAAGTCATCGTGGCCGACGATTCGGTCCTGTTGCGGGAAGGCCTCATTCGGTTGCTCACCGAAAACGGCCACGAGGTGCTCGCTGCGGTCGGTGACGGACCCTCGCTGGTGCAGGCCATCGCCGCGCACCGGCCGGACGTCTCGGTGGTCGATGTCCGGATGCCGCCGTCGCACACCGACGAGGGGCTGCGTGCGGCGGTCGAGGCCCGCCATCTGGTGCCGCGGTCGCCGATCCTGGTGCTGTCCCAGTACGTCGAGGCGTCCTACGCCGACGACCTGCTGGCCGACGGCGCCGGAGCGATCGGCTATCTGCTCAAGGACCGCGTCGCCGCGGTCGCCGACTTCCTCGACGCGGTGCAGCGCGTCGCCGCGGGCGGTACGGTGCTCGACCCGGACGTGGTGGCCCAACTGCTGGTGCGCCGACGCCGCGATGATCCGTTGCGGCAGCTGACCTTGCGGGAGCAGGAGGTGCTGACGTTGATGGCCGAGGGCCGCTCCAACACGAACATCGCGCGCGCACTCGTGGTGTCCGATGGCGCGGTGGAAAAACACATCAGCAACATCTTCACCAAGCTCGGGTTGCCACCCGACGGCGCTCAGCATCGCCGGGTGCTCGCGGTGCTGACCTATCTGCGCATGTAGCGAGAATCAGTGGACAGCAAGGCTATTCGCGGACAACAGCTGAGCGAAGACATGGTCGAGAGACGCTGAGATGGTCGCTTCCTCGCCGGCCGCCCAGCGCCGCCAGGCCAGGTCCAGGCCTGCGAACGCCGTGACGGCGATGGTGCGCGCGGCCTCGGGCGCGTCGATCCGCGCGGCGAGAACCGGGGTGAGGGCGTCCTCGTGCGCGAAACGTCGCTGCGCCATCCTGGTGCGCAGCGAGACGGTGGAATTGATCATCCGTACCCGGGAGCGTTCCAGCTCGGAGTGTTCGTCGCGCTGGGAGAGGGCGTGCTTGAAGGCGCGGTGCAGCAGCTGCCACGGATTCTCACCGTCGACGGCGGGCAGGGTTTCCACGTGCGCGGCGTAATCGATGGACGATGCTTCGATGGCGGCCAGCACGGCGTCCTCTTTGGAGCCGAAATAGCGAAAGAACGTCGCTCGGGAGATGCCGACCTCGCCGGCCGCTTCTTCGACGGTCACCTCGTCGAAGCCTCGTTCGGCGAACACGATGCTGATCGCCTGGGCGATCTCGGTGCGTAGTGCGAGTCGTGCACGCTCGCGCACTCCTGCGGTCATCGGCCCAGGGTAACCGAAACTGACGCTGAATGTCAGAAACGATACTTCGACTGCAACTTGATACCCAGTCTCAACGACCGGTACCGTGGTTCGGGTAGTCAGACGAAAGGTGGGTTGATGACAGTCGACACCCCGACCGCGATCGGCCCGCAATCCGGCGCTCCCACGCGGCCCGTGCGCACCGGCGCGGTGGTGTCGGTTCTGGCCTTCGCCGGTATGTGTGCGGCGTTCACCCAGACCATCCTCATCCCGATCCAGGGCGAGCTGCCGCTGCTGCTGAACGCATCCAGCAGCGACACCGCATGGGTCATCACGATCACCTTGCTGGTGGCGGCGATCTGCACGCCCATCTCCGGGAAGTTGGGCGACATGTACGGCAAACGCCGTGTCGCGCTCGTGCTGCTCGGCGTCCTGATGCTCGGCTCGGTGGTCGCTGCGCTGTCGCCGACGGTGGCCCCGCTGATCGTGGGACGCGGCCTGCAGGGGATGGGCATGGGTGTCATCCCCCTGGGCATCGCGATCCTGCGCGACACGCTTCCCGCTGACCGACTCGGCTCGGCCATCGCCCTGGTCAGCGCCACTCTGGGTGTCGGTGGTGCGCTCGGGCTACCGATCAGTGCCTTCGTCACCGAACATTTCGACTGGCACGCCCTCTTCTGGGTCGCCGCGAGTCTGGGCTTGATCGCGTTCGTCCTGATGGCGTTCCTGGTGCCGGAGAGCAGATTGCGCGTCGGTGGCCGGGTGGACGTGATCGGCATCATCGGCCTCGCCGTCGGGCTGTCGGGTGTGCTGCTGGCCATCTCCCGGGGTAATGACTGGGGCTGGACCTCTACGCGGACGGTGGGTTTCCTCCTCGGCGGCGTGGTCGTGCTGCTGATCTGGGGCTGGCTCGAACTGCGCATCCACGAGCCACTCGTCGATCTACGGGTGAGCGCCCGCGGCCCGGTGCTGCTGACCAACCTCGCGTCGATCGCCATGGGTTTCGCGCTGTTCTCCTCGCAGATCGCCTTCCCGCAACTGCTCGAGCTTCCGAAAGAGGCTGGCGGCCTGGGCATGCCACTGCTGCAGGCCAGTCTGTTCCTGATGCCGGCCGGGCTGGCGATGCTCGTCATGTCACCACTGGCCGGCCGCCTCGGACGGGTGTGGGGACCCAAGCCGCTGTTGGTCGCCGGCGCGGCCATCATGGGGACGGGATACCTGGTCGCGCTGTTCTCCGACCTGCACGCCGGTCACATCCTCATCATCAACGTGCTGATCGGTATCGGTATCGGGCTCGGCTACGCGGCGATGCCGACGCTGATCATGCGGGCCGTTCCGGCCTCGGAGACCGGTGCTGCCAATGGCCTCAACACCCTGATGCGCTCACTGGGAACCGCCACCGCGGCCGCCGTCATCGCCGCGGTGCTGGCCCGCTACACCGTGGACGTCGGCGGCGTGCCTGTGCCCAGTACGGATGGCTTCCAGTCGGCCTTCCTGTTCGGGCTGGGTGCGGCCATGCTGTGCACCGTCATCGCGATCTTCATCCCATCACCGGATGCGACGATGGAGCAATGCGACTGAGACGTCCTCGTGCACGCGGACTCGGCAAGCGCGCGTGGCTGCTCACGTGGACCATTCGGCTGATGCTGTGGACGCTGGGTTTCACCCGCATCATCAGGACCGAGATCGTGAACGCCGAAATCGTGCCCGACAAGGGTGCGGTGATCCTGGCCGCCAACCACACCTCGATGGTCGACGTCTTCTTCATCCTCGGGGCGCTGCGCCGAGAGGCCATCGCCATGGCGATGGCCGAACTGTGGAAGTCGCCGTTCACCCGTTGGCTGGTGGAGGTGCTGGGGCAGATCCCGGTGGTCCGAGGCGACTCCGACTCCGGCAAGCAGGCCATGGAAAGTGCCACGGACGCTCTGGAAGACGGCGCGCTGGTCGGGATTTTCCCCGAGCAGAAGTGCGTGCGGCCCGGCGAGACCGCGCCCTACCGGCCGGGTGTGGCGGTGCTGTCCAAGCGCACGGGTGTGCCGATCATCCCGGTCCGTCTGGTCAACGCGAACAAGGTGCTGCCGCTGGATCGCCGGTTCCCGGTGCTCGGGCACACCGTGCACGTGCTGTTCGGTGATCCCATCCATCCGGACGAATTCACGACCATCCCCGAACTTCTCGCCGAGGTCCAGCGGCGCATCACGACGCTCGCCGTGCCCGTCCCGGCTGCTTGAGCTTCACGCGTCTCTACGCTGGTGGCATGTTCTTCCTGTTCGGCTTCGGCACCAAGCAGAAGCCCCTCGGTCCCGGCGACGTGCGGACCTGTCCGCGCTGTCACAACACCACCCAGTGGATGCGGCTGCGGCAGTTCAACCAGTTCTCGTTGTTCTTCGTCCCGATCGCGCGCTGGAAGCGCCGGCAGTTCGAGGCGTGCGGGATCTGCGGCGCCTCGGTCGCGGCTAGCTGACCCTCGCGGTCACCTTCACCGGGATGTTCCCCTGGCGGGGAAGCCCCGTGATCGGGTCATACTCGGTATCGGTCGGCACCAGACGGCCGACATTGCTGCCGCGCGAACGGACTTCACCATCTTCGCTCGGTAGCCCGCCGAACGCGTGATGCATGGCGATGACATCGGGGCGCAGGCTGTCATCGGCCTCGACCACGCTCGGGATGCTGTCGTGCGGGGAGGTGACGGTGACGAGATCACCGGAGCGCAGCCCCAGCGCGGCGATGGCCGCGGGATGCATATAGGCCGGGTTGTAGGGCTTGCCGCGGTTCAGTGCGGCAAGGTTGGTGCCCGAGGAGTTCATGAAACTCCCGTGCCGGCGCGGGATCAACCGCAAGGGATACTCGGCGGTGTCCTGTGCGGCGGCGAAATCCTCGGCCAGCACGTCGGCCAGCTCGCCGAGCAGGACGGTATTGCCGACGTCGAGGCGTGCGTCGCAGTCGGTGTCCCGCTCGGCGACCACCTCGTCGACGTCGAAGATCTTGCCGTGCGGATGGCCGGCCACCACGTCGAAGGGGATGCGCGAGGTCGAGCACATCTGCGCGAACAGCTCCTCGGTGGTGAGCGCGGTATCGGCGTTCATGTTGATGACCACGGGCGGGGATTCCATGAAACGCCCGCCACCGCCGCCGAAGAAGTTCACGAACCACAGGTCGAGGTACATGCGCTTGGTGAGGCCGAGGAAGAACTGCCACTCCTCGGTCAGATCCGAGCCTTCCGGTGGCTCGACGAGCCGCGGCACGTACTGCCCGTACGCCGCGGGGATACCGGTACCGCTCGTGTAGTACTTGATGAGCTCGCTGCCCATCGTCATCGCGGGCGTTTCCATCTGCATCATGGGCGCGATGACATAGTCGGCCAGCCGCGAGGTCAGTGACATCTCGGTGTCGAGCGTGACCAGCAGATCCAGATTCTCGAGTGCGCGCAACGTTTTTCGCTGATCCGGCCAGGCCGCCATCGGGTTGCCCCCGATGCAGATCAGCGCCTTCACCTGACCCTCGCCCTCCAGCAGGATCTCGTCGGCCAGTGCCGCGGTCGGCATCCCGGCCACCGTATCGGTCAGTCCCCGCACCCGCAGCCGCTCGCCGTATCCCCAGCCCTCGTACGGCGGATGGGGCTGGGCTTTCGCGGTGAACGCGGGCATCAACGTGTTCGGGCGAACCACCGGCTGCCCGGCTCGCTGCCACCGCCCGCAGATCGTGGTGAGGCACAGGCAGAGATACTCGAGCAGGCTGCCATGCGCGGCGAAGTTGGCGCCGGTGCCCGCGTTCACCATGCCGCGCCGCGTCCCGTGGGTCGCGAAGATGGTTGCCGCGGCGATGAATTGCTCGATCGGCACGTCGGCGCGCTCGGCCACGTACTGCGCGGTGAAACCCGATACCGCCGCGGCCAGTTCGTCGAACCCGGTCACGTTGTCGGTCAGGAACGCGGTGTCGCAGAGTCCTTCGGAGATGACGAAGTTGATGAGGCCGGCGACGATGGTCACGTCTTCGCCGGGGCGTGGCTGCAGGTGAACGGCCGCGCGCGCCGCGGTCTGGGAGCGGCGCGGATCGATGACGATCAGCTTCATGCCGCGGGCCAGGGCGCTGCGCAACCCCTGTCCGGGATTCTGGCCGGGAATCCCGATGGCCTTGGACACCAGCGGATTGGTACCGATGAGCATCCAGCTGTCGGCCTCGTGGAAGTCGACATCACCGCCGAGCCAGTGTCCGTGCGCGGCGAGGGCGATCTGTTTGCCTGGCTGGTCGATCGTGTTGGCGGTGAAGAACATCGGGGACTCGATACCCCGGATGAAGGCGTTGGCCATCAATGCCGACGCCGGATAGGGCAGGCCGTTGGTGCCGAGATAGATGGCCACCGAACGTGGTCCGTGCGCGTCGATCAGCTGCTGCAACCGCGCGGCGATCTCATCCATCGCGAGTTCGGCCTCGATCGGCTGGTACGTGCCGTCGGACTGTCGTTTCTGGCTGTGCAGGAGCCGGCTCGGGTTGTTGTGGATCTCGGGCAGGGCGCGACCCTTGGCGCACGTGTAGCCCTTGAACATCGGGTTGTCCGGATCGCCGGCCACCTTTGTCAGCCTGCCGTCGGTGACCGTGGCCAGCACGCCACAATGCGCCGAACAGATCCGGCAGATGCCGGGTCGCGTCGTGGTCTGGATGGACACGCTGATATTCATACTCCCGAACGGGAAAAAATACTAGACTCGGGCCGTGACGAATCGGCAGCGTGGTAGACCCCGGCAGATCAGCCGTGAGCGGATCGTCTCGGCGGCACGCGATCTACCGCCCGAGGGGTTGACCATGCAGGCGGTCGCCGGGGTCCTCGGGGTGGACCCGAAGGCGCTCAACTATCACGTGGGTGACCGGGACGGTCTGCGTGGTCTCGTCGCGCTGGACGTCTTCGAATCAGAACTGCGCCGAGTGGAGTTGCCCGCCGACGGCGACTGGCGGGTGGTGGCCCGCTCCTTCGCGGGCGCGATCCGCGACGCCTATCTCAAGGTCGGCGTGCTGGCCGCGTCATTTCATCTGCCCGCCGCGACCGGGCTGGCGGCCCTGGCGCCCGTCGAAACCCTGCTGCAGGCCCTCGTCGACGCCGGATTCGACGCCGTCCAGGCCGGCCGCGCACTCACCCAGATCAGTGATACGGCGTACGCCGCCGGACGGGCCGCGGTGCTGGCGGCCCAGAGCGGGGTCCACCCGAACGTGCCGGAGATCGCCGATGCACTCGAACATGCTGCAGACAGGGACTTTTCGATTCTGCGCCAGGTCATCGAATCCACCGGTACCGATCAGGACGGCACCGCACAGTTCGAGTTCAGTCTTGCCGTTGTCATCGCCGGCCTGGAGGGGATGCTCACGTGAACGTCCAGCCCGCCGCTTTTCTGCGTACGACGTTGCCGCTCGGGCTGGACATGCTTGCGCAGTACGACTCGGGTCGTTACCACTCGATCTGGCTGCCCGATCACATGGTCAGCTTCTGGCCCGAGTCGATCTGGACGCCGGAGTTCACCGATCTCGCGACCGTGTCACCGTCACCGCACCGGCACCTCGACGGGATGGCGGTGGCGGCCGCCGCGGCGGTACTGACCCGCACCACCCCGATCGTCACCACCGTGGTGGACACCGTGCGCCGGCACCCGGCCATGCTGGCCCAGTCGGCGCTCACCCTCGACCACCTCTCCCGGGGACGGTTCGTGCTGGGGCTGGGCTCGGGCGAACTGGAGAACACGGTGCCGTACGGGTTCGACTTCGAGAAACCGGTCGCCCGATTCGAAGAAGCCATCGAAGTCATCAAGATGCTCTGGGACAGTGACGGACCCGTCGACTTCGAGGGTCGATTTTATCGCCTCGAGCATGCCCGGCTGGATACCGAGCCCTACGACGGGAAGCATCCGCCGATCTGGATCGGGGCGGCCGGGCCACGGATGTTGCGCATCACCGGCCGGTACGCCGACGGATGGTGGCCCAACGGTGCATACACGCCCGAGGACTACCACCAGAAGCTGACCATCGTGCGTGAGGCGGCCGAGCGCGCCGGCCGCGACCCGGCGGCCATCACCCCCGCGGTGACCCAGATCTGCCTCATCGGTGACGACGACGAGGTCGCCGACATGCTGAAAGCGCCACTGGTGAAGGCGATCATCCTGTTGATCACCGCCGAGGACCTGCGCCGATTCGGCTACGAACATCCGATGGGGCCGCAGTGGCGCGGGGTGCAGGACTTCGATCCCGTCCAACTCTCCCGGGACAAGATCATCAGGTTCTGCGATCAGGTCGACACCCAGGCGATCCGCGACATCTTCCCGTGTGGTAGTCCCAAACACGTTGCACAGCAAGTCAAAGGGTTCTGCGATGCCGGCATGCGGGTGTTCAAACTGATGGAATACGGCAGCATGGCCGGACTGCGGTTCAGTGCCCGGTCCGCCGACAAGGTGCGCGAGACCGAAGACGAGATACTGCGATTGGTGGGTGCACAGCATGGCTGACCTGAACGCCGACGCCCTGCTGGCCGATGCGCAAGCCAGCACCGGGCTCACCGATTGGGGCGATGACACGTTGCCCGAACGATTCGCCACCGCGGTCGAGCATCTCCGCGCGGCCGGTATGGATGCCGACGGACAGCTCGCCGCGGCGGCGGTCTGCAGCGGCCTGCTCACCTCGCGGCTGGAATTCTTCGAGGACCGCCGGCGCCACCCGGTCGCCGAGGAGGCGATCGTGGCGCCGCTGTTCGTGACCGGCGAGCCGCGCACCGGCACCACCCTGATGCACGCACTGATGGCCGTCGACCCGGAGGCGCGCGCCCTGCGGTTCTGGGAGGTCATGTACCCGTCGGGCCCGCCCGGACTCGCCGCAGTGGATGATCCGCGCCGCGCGCGGGCCGATGCGGACTGGCGTGAGATCAACGCCAAGCTGCCGAAATGGCTGCATTCGCACCCCTACAACGACATGCTCGGTGACGGACTGCCCGAGGACGAACGCACCTGGGCTTTCGATTTCCGGGTGATGACACCGACGGCGTGGTGGCGGGTGCCGGTGCCGACCGTGGTGCAGGGCCTGCCCGTCGATGCGGCGGCCCAATACCGGATTCACCGGATGATGTTGCAGCAGTGCCAGTTCGGCAGGCCAGCGAAACACTGGGTGCTCAAGGGATTCCACGGCTTCCGGCTGCGTGAGTTCTTCGACGCCTATCCCGACGCCACCCTGGTCTGGCTGCACCGGGACCCGGTCCAGGTCGCGGCGTCGCGCACCATGATGATGGCCGACATCATGGACGGCATCACCGGCCCGGTGGATCTCAAGGCCACCGCCAGGTTGCACCTGGATCTGACGCGGGCGAGCATCGCCAACACGATGTCGCATCCGCTGGCCGACGACCCGCGCATCCTGCACGTCCGGTACCTGGATTTCGTCGCCGACCCCATCGAGACGATCCGGCGCTGCTACCGCTTCGCCGGCCGGACACTGACTTCGCCTGCGGAGCAGGCGATGCGGAACTACCTGGCGCACAACAAAGGCGACCGGCACGGAAAGTTCCGCTACTCGACGGTGCTGTTGACCGACATCGGGGAGGACCTCGACGCCCTGCACGAGGAGTTCAGGCCGTTCCGTGAACGCTTCGGCGTCGCGGTGGAGAATCGGGGCTGAGCGTGCATCCCCGCGTCAGCCTGCACCAGGTGGCCTTCCTGCAGGAGAGCACCACGGCATTTCTCGAGCACTGTCTCGACATCGGTGTGCAGCACGCGACGCTGGTCAGTCCGATCCTGATGCAGAAGGGTGCCGTATCGGAGGCCGCTGGGGCCGGCTTGAGTATCGCCAGCATCAATCATCCCTTCGCGGTGCAACCGGATCTGGAACATGACGACGAGCGGGCCACTGCGGCGCTCAACGATGTCATCGATGTCGCGGTGGCCCTCGGAAAGCCCGATATCTACCTGCTGACCGGTGCGAGGGGAGCGCTGAGCTGGGAGCTGGCTGCCCGGCGATTCGGCGAACTCATCGCCCCCTGCAGGGCGCGGGCCGACGCCGAGGGGGTGCGGCTGCTGGTCGAGAATGCATCGACGTTCAACGCCGACCTTCACATCGCGCACACCCTCGCCGACACGATCACCCTGGCGTCGGGGGCCGGCATCGGCGTGTGCGTCGACGTGCACGCCTGCTGGGCCGAGGCCGGGCTGCGTGAACTGATCCACCGTGCGATGCCGCTGACGGGCCTCATCCAGGTCAGCGACTACGTGCTCGGTGACCGCTGCGCACCGTGCCGGGCCGTACCCGGTGACGGCGCGATACCACTGGAACGCATCATCGGCGACGCTCTGGATGCCGGCTACACGGGGGTTTTCGACATCGAACTCGTCGGGCCCCGGATCGACCAGGAGGGCCCGCGGGCGGCCACCGCACGGGCCGCTCACCGGGTGTCGGCCATCCTCACCGAACTGGGGGTGTGACATGGCCTTTGGTGATGGACCGGCCGACGATTCGCTGCGTGACGCGTGGGGGCACTTCTGTGACCGGCTCAAGTACGCCGGGGAACTGGTATTCAAGGACGCCAATCCCGGCACACCGCTGCACCGGGCCGACGCTGTGCGCTTCCTCACCCAGAACCTCGGGCAGGCGTTCGACCTCGCGCTGGAAACCCGGGACACCGCCTACCCGCAGATCCACCAGTTATGCACGCCGACCAGAAAATTGGGCGGTGACGTCGCCGATTTCACGTACCGTCAGGCCTGGATCGATGGTGGTCACGAATACAAGATCACCGGCAGGCGCGGCACGGCGCGGTGGCTCAACATCACGGTGCAAGGGCCCCGCCCGGACACCATTCCGGGCACCGACTGGCCCTCACTGCACGAACCCTTCGGTGACATACCGGAGGCGAACATCTTCGGGCATCAGTTGCGCACCGATGATGCGGGAAACTTCGAACTGTTCATCGGCGGTCCCGAACGCGCCGAGAACTGGCTACCCACCACAGCGGGTAGCCGAAAGCTGTTCATCCGGGAGGCCTTCGACGCCTGGTCCGAGACACCGACGACGCTCACCATCGAACGGATCGGCATGCGGGCGCCCCGACCGCTGCCGGACCCGGAATCGATGATCGAGGCATTGGGCTGGGCCGGGGACTTCCTGAACGGCGCGATGCGCGACTGGCCGGAGCACTCGTGGAACTACTCCCACGGAGTGTGCGACCCGGCTTACCTGAATCGGTTCCCCCCGAACAGGGTCGCCGACACCGACAGCGATATGAAGCGGGGCCGGATGGCCGCGCACATGGTGTGGCAGTTGCGACCCGACGAGGCGCTCGTCGTCGAGATGGACAACCATGACGGTTTCTGGGTCTTCGGCATGGGTGGGGTGTTCGCGGGCAGCATGGACTTCCTGTACCGGCCGGTGAGCTACACGCCGGCCCGCACGGTCGTCGACGGCGATGACGTCGTGCGACTCGTCATCGCCCACGCTGATCCCGGTGTGCACAACTGGCTGGACACCCAGGGGTTCTCGGATGGCAACCTCACCTACCGGAACCTGTTGAGCCGGAATGCCGTGACCTTCCGTACCCGGCTGGTGAAGCATGCGGACATCCTCGACGCCCTGCCCCGCCATACCGTGAAGGTGGACGCCGCCGAACGCGCGCAGCAGCTGCTCGACCGCTTTCACAGCATCAAACTGCGCTACGGAATCTGACTCTGCTGCGCGGCGATCCACGTCCGGATGGCCTCGACACCGGGCTTGGCCACCCAGTTGCGGTCGAACACGCCCCACGGTGTCTCGTTGGGCCGATCGACCAGTGAGTAGATGAACATCGGTCCCACACCGTCCAGCTCGGCCCATGTGGTGGCGAAGTCGGTGATCCAGGCCGCCTGGGTGGCGCCGCTGACGGCTGAGGTCGGCACGCCGTATTCCGTTGTCCAGATCTTCTTTTCGCCGTCGCCCGCCGACTCCATCAATGCCCGCAACGACAGCAACTGCCGGTAGGGCGTATTGGCGTACGGCGCTCCGGCCGAGAAGCTGCTGGAGAAATTGTAGGGGTGGAAGGACAGCGCATCGAAGTACCCTTGGGCGCCTGCGGCATACATCTGGGTCAGATAGTTGACCGGGTTGATGGTCCAGGTGCCGAACGACAGTCCGGCGCCCAGCACACCGCCGACCACCGTCGCGGTGGGTTCGACGCCCTTGATGGCCGTGTAGGCCAGTTTGAGCAGTTCGGTGTATCCGGCGACGTTGGGTTGCGGTGACCAGCCGATGTTGGCGTTGGGTTCGTTCCAGATCTCGTAGGCCGCGATCCGTGGCTGGGCGCTGCCCGATCCGTAGCGCTGGGCCAGCTGCACCATGAATTGGGCGTAGGTGTTCGGATCGTCCGGTGCCGCGTTGGGCAGCCAGAAGCCGTTGCGAGAGGCCCAGATCGGTGTGCTCGTCACCGCGGCGACCACGGCGATGCCCTTGGCGGCGGCGGCATCCAGGATGCTGTCGGCGACCACCCAGTTGTAGGTACCCCTGGAGGGCTCCATCGCCCGCCAGGGCAGGAAGATCCGGATCTGTTGCACGCCCATCTCTTCGAATGCCTGCATCGCGGTGGCCAGCTCACCGGCGGTCATGAAGTACAGGTTCGATTCGGCGATGCCGAGCGCGGTCGGTGCAGTGTTGACCGGTGCCAGCACGGCGCCTGCCGCGGGGGCGGTCACCGGGGAGGCGAGTTGGCCGGCCACCATGCACAGAACCAGGGCGAGCGCGCGTAACAGGTGGGCGGGCATGGCGGCCTTTCTGGCGCTCCGGTGCAACACGGTGTGTGACGACGCTCAATGTAGGCATGTCAACCACGTTGCCGCATGCCATGATTCGGCACGCGGGACCGACGGTCGGGAGTTGCTGCAGAGCTATCGGCCGGCCTCGGCAGGCCGGTATTCGTGCGCAGGCATCGCCGCGCAGCAAAGACCGGCGATGTCGCCACGGATGCCGCCGGCCCAGAGGTGGCCGGCGGTACCGGCCGTGTGCCACGGCAAACGTTTCGTGGTGAAATAATTTGCTGGAGGGTCAAAATGCGCGCAGGTCGACATCGGTAAAGATGCGGCTCAGACTGTCACGAATGGTTCGCACGTACCAGAAAACTGAAGAACCGGGCATGCACCGAACGCAGAACCGTCATCCAAACGTGACGTCTCCGAACGTATTCCGATACCCCGTCGGGTCATGCCTCAGCTGTCGAGCCAGGCCTTCGCCGGCGCGCAGGTCAGCCCGACATCCTTGAGGGTCAGGATGCCGGGCGGTGCCGCGACGATGTCGAGGACGGCGTTGACCGCCGGCATCGCGGTCATGGTGTCCCACTCGTGGTTACCCCACGACTCGGGCGGCACGAACCGGATCCGGGTGCGCACCTCGGGTTCGCCCTGAATCACGATGTTGTAGTGGTCCTCGTCGAGGTCCCAGTCCGCGTTCAGCTTCTTGGTGAGGTGCCAGACGACGGCGGTGCGCAGGATGGTCTTGCCGCCGACTGTCGCACTCCACCCGCCGCGCAGCGCGGCGATGGTGTCCTTCTCGATGCGCATCCAGCCGAGGTCGACGGTCTCGGATGCGGTGGCGAACTCGATGTCGAAATCGATGCTGTCGAACTCGTCGAAACCCAGTGCCACGCCCATCCGTTCGACCGAATCGCGGAAGCTGATCATCCCCAGCTTGGCGATCTCGATGACATCGGGAGAAGCCTCGCGCTGGGACATGCCGAGCATCTCCCATGTTTCGACGGACTCGTACACCGAGACATCCGCTGCCTCGACGATGGTGATCGACTGCACATCGCGGCAGACCGCGGTCAGGGCGGTGGTGATGGAGTTGGCCCAGCCGGGATGGATGCCGGTGATGTACAGCGAGCTGTTGCCGCGCTCGCACGCGGCAGCGAGGGCCGCGCGGATCTCGCCCTGGACGCCGCCGACATTGAGGAAGAGGTTCGTGCTCAGGACGTTGAGGCCGCTCTCCAACAGCCTCGCGACGTGGTCGACGTCGGCCATGAACGGCGTGTAGAGCACGGCGTCGGCCTGCAAGGCGATCAGCGCATCGATATCGGTGGTGGCCGTCACCCCGGTGTCCGGACGGCCGCACAACTGCCCGGCATCGGTACCGGCCTTCTCCTCGGAGAAGGCGTACACACCGACGAGTTCGAGGCGGGGGTCATCGAGAACGCCACGCAGGCTGAGCTTTCCCACCTTGCCGGTGGTCCATTGGATGACGCGCATACCCGGGGCTCCTTGTGTCGAGATAGTTTTCCACGGTCGTGGAAAAATAACACGACCCCAGCCGCTAGGTTCGTGAAATGACGACAGGCGCCCGCCGCGGCCGGCCACCGCGCATCGACCTGGCCCGCATCGTCGCGGCGGCGCGGGCCATCGCCCCCGAGGACCTGACCATGCAGGCCGTGGCCGACGCCCTCGGTGTGGACCGCAGCTCACTGAACTACTACGTCGGTGACCGGGGCGGGCTGCTCGAACTGATCGTCGCCGACCTCTTCGACACTGAACTGCGGGACTTCGAGCTGCCCCGCGATGCCGACTGGGCCGATGTTCTGCGCGCCTACGGCAAGGCCCTGCACCGGGGGGTCGTTCATCTGCGGGTCACCGCCACCTCCGTCCAGTTGCGCGGCACCCACAGCCTGATGCTGGCCGAACGCGTGCTCGAGGCGCTGACGGCGGCGGGCTTCACCGCGGCCGAGGGCGGCCACATCCTGTCTCTGGTGTCCGGAGTCGCCTACACCGCGGCGGGGGATCTCCTCGGCGGGGAGCAATCCAGGAGCCACCACACCTCCGAGGTGGCTCGGATACTCGGGGAGGCGCCGGCCGGCCAGTTCGCCTTGCTCGGGAAGGTCATCGCCGACCGGGCGGTCGCGGGCACCGCCGACGATTTCGAGTTCAGCCTCGACGTCGTCATCGATGGACTCCAATTGCGCCTGAACCGCAAAGGCTGAGGTGTTGCTGGTTGCCCATGACCCGGTGACCGGCCGCTCGTAAGGCGTTTGCCCAGCACATTTCGGGGCAGTGACCTGCCGTTTCGCGATTGGCATTGCCCATTGAGTCGCACTAACTTTCCTAGGGTGAAGTCTTCCGTTGCTGGCACCGCCGCGCGGTGGCTGGCCCCCTTCTTCGCCATCGCGGCCGTCGTCGCAGGCGTTGCGTCCCCGGTTCAGGCCCCGCAGATCCAGTTGGCCAGTGAGGCCAACCCGCTGGTCGGCAAGCCCTTCTACGTCGACCCGATCTCCAAGGCGATGCGCGCCGCGCAGAGCAACCCGAGCCCGCAACTGGACTACGTGGCCAACACACCGCAGGCCTACTGGCTGGATCAGGCCTTCCCGGCGTCCACCGTCGGCGGCACGGTGAGCAAGCTCGTCGGCGCCGCGCAGGCTGCGGGCGCCACACCGGTGCTGTCGATCTACGCGCTTCCGCATCGCGACTGCTACAGCTACGCCGCCGGCGGCTTCGGCTCGGCCGACGGTTACCGGGCGTGGATCGACGCCATCTCGGCCGGCCTGGGATCCGCGCCGGCCGCGATCATCCTGGAACCCGATGCGCTCGCGATGGCCGACTGCCTGACGGCGGATCAACGTGCGGAACGTTTCGACCTGATCCGCTATGCCGTCGACACCCTGACCCGTGACCCGGCCGCCGCGGTGTACATCGATGCCGGGCACTCGCGCTGGGTGAGTGCGGACAAGATGGCCGCGATGCTCAACGATGTCGGCGTGGCCCGCGCGCAGGGCTTCAGCCTGAACACCACGAATTACTACACCACCGAAGAGCAGATGGGCTACGGCGACGCCATCTCGGGCATGACGGGCGGCTCGCACTACGTCATCGACACCTCGCGCAACGGTCGCGGACCCGAGAGCGACAGCGATATGGCCTGGTGCAACCCGAAGGGTCGGGCGTTGGGCGTCCCGCCGACGACGGCGACCGGGAACCCGAACGTCGACGCGTTCCTGTGGGTCAAGCGCGTCGGTGAGTCTGACGGGTCCTGCGGGCGCGGTGAGCCCGGCGCGGGCACCTTCGTCAACCAGTACGCGATCGACCTGGCGCTCAACGCGGGGAAATAGGCCCGCCGAACCGACCGTTGGTCGCGTCCCGGACCGCCCGGTCGATCAGTTCGAGTGCCTCCTCCTGGCTGACCTTCTCCCTATCGACGATGACGCGCCGCCCCACGTCCTCATCGATGACCCGGAATGCCCCGACCACCGCGGCCGCGCAGAGGCGGGCGGTGAGATCGCCGTCCGGCAGGCCGAGTCGTTGGGCGACAACCGGAACGAATCCGCGCTCCATCTCGTCGTGCACCATCAGGTAGGCCGTCCGCAGTGCGGGTTCCTCGGCGGACATGGTCGCGATGCGCAGCGCGCTGATCTCATCGGCGAGTTCCTGCTCACTGAGCGGGTGCTCGGCCATGTCGGCCGCCCTGTGCTCGGCCAGTGAGAGTTCGGCCGGCCACCGGTGCGCCTGGGCGATGAAACGTTGCGCGGACAGGGACAGCACCGGTTCGACGCAGCTTTCCTTGCTCCGGAAGTACCGCCAGATGGTGCGGGTGGAGAGCCCTGCGGCGGCGGCGATATCGTCACCGCTGGTGGCGGAGACCCCACGCTCCCAGAACAGCGCGCAGGCATGGCGCGAGACGGCCAGGCGGGCTTGCGCCTGCTTCGGATTGTGCGTGCCGCGGATATCCTGGGTGGCGATGGTGAAGGCCTCCTGACACTCAGTGACAACGCCACTGTGTCACTAAGTGACAGGACGCGCAAGCGGCGGGGCGGGAGCGATATGGCGACATCGGCTGAACCCGGCGGGCCGATGACACCGACCGTCTGCCCGCGCCACGTCGAGGACACCGTGCTGCGGCGGCGCATCATGGCGCAGGCAACCGAACCGCGCTGCAGCTACTGCACCGTGGACGGTCCGGCTCCGGTCGCGGCCAGCTGGGCCGCCTTCGTCGCGTCACTGCTGGTGGGCGTCGGCGTGCACTATCAGCCGGGACCCACCGACGCCGGTGATGCCGTCCCACCGGCCGAGGTGGCCCGCGACATCCTGGGCACGGCGGGGGTCACCCATCGCGAACTCATCGACGATGTCGTCGAGGCGCTCAGCGGCACCACGAGCTGGGTGCCACGAGACCGCAAGAGCAGCAACGGTATCGATCAATTGTCCTACAGCTGGGACGCTTTCAAGCACGTCGTGAAACACGAGATGCGGTACTTCTTCGCCACCCGGGCGGCGGGCTCCGGCGACATGACCGCCCTTCAGGTGCTCAAGGCGGTATCCGATCTCGGCGAGAACCATCCCGCGGTGTGGCCCGCGCCGTGTCCGGCGCCGTTGTTCCGCGCACGGATGGCGACCTCGGAGAGTGAGGCGTCGCGCTGGCGGCACGCCTGCGATCTGGGACCTCCGCCGCCGGAGTGGGCCGCAGCGAACCGGATGAGCCCGGCCGGAATCAGTATCTTCTACGGCGCGACCGACCGCGCCACCGCGATCGCGGAGGCCGGTGCCCACGCCGCCCACCGGTTCGTCGTCACCGGTGAGTTCAGGCCGACACGGGAACTGCACCTGATCGATCTCACGAATCTGCCTGCGTTGCCGAGCATCTTCGACGAAAGCGCGCACACGGAGTATTTCGTGGTCAGGTTCCTTCAGCGGTTCATCCACGACATCACGCTGCCGGTGGAACTCGACGGACACGAACACATCGACTACGTCCCCACCCAGGTGTTCACCGAGTACTTCAGGTATGCGTTCCCGGATCGCGTCGACGGCCTGATGTTCCCCAGTGCCCAGGGACCCGGCATCAACGTCGTGGTCTTCGTCGGACCGGACCGATGCGCGGACACGGGGGCCGAGACCGAGCAGACCAGACTCAGCCTCGACACCGCCACGCTGCACGTCAGCCGGGTCATGACTGTGGCGCGTTGATGCCCCGGAGGAGATCGGGCCTGGTGTGGGTCTGCACCGTCTCGGTCCTGGCCGGCGTGGTGATCGGCGTTGTCGGCGGCGCGTTCCGGTGGTGTCTGCAGCTCGCGGACCGCTGGCGGGTCGACCTGGTCACCTGGGCCCACGACCTGCCGGGGCCAGGGTGGCTGGTGCCGATCGCCGTGGCCGCCCTCGGGGCGACGCTGGCCGCCCTCGTGGTCCGGTGGGTGCCGCTGGCCGCCGGGAGCGGCATCCAGCACGTCGAGGCCGTCTATCGCGGGACGGCCCGACCGCCGAGCCTGATGCTGCTGCCGGCCAAGTTCATCGGGGGCGTCCTCGCGATCGGCTCGGGCCTGGTGCTGGGCAGGGAAGGCCCGACGGTGCACATGGGTGCGGTGATCGGCGCGCAGGCCGCGCGGCGCGGCGGGCTGGACGATCGTGATGTGCGGCTGATGCAGACGGCGCTGGGCGGTGCCGGACTGGCGGTCGCGTTCAACGCGCCGATCGGCGGGGCGCTGTTCACCCTCGAAGAGGCCACCAAATCCGTGCACATCCGTACCGTGCTCGTCACCCTGTTCTCGGCCGCCACGGCCGTGGCCTGTGCCCGGTTGATCCTCGGCGACCAGCCGGATTTCCAGGTCGATCCGGTGGCGGCGCCCTCGAGCACGCTGGTCCCCGTCTTCATCGTGTTCGGTCTGGTCACCGGCTGCCTGGGTGCGCTCTACAGCCGGCTCGTGCTGGGCGTCCTCGACGGCGTCGCCGCCGTTCCCCGGATTCCGGCGGTCGCCAAGGCGGCGATCATCGGCGCGATCATCGGGCTGGTGGCGTTCGTGGATCCACGTGCCGTCGGTGGCGGTGATGGGCTGACTCAGCTGATCGTCGGAGGTGGCGCCCTGGCGTTGCCGTTGGCTCTGGGCTATCTGGTGGTGCGGCTGGTGGCAGGCCCGTTGTCCTATGCGGCCGCGGTACCCGGTGGCCTGTTCGCGCCCCTGCTGGCCGTCGGCGCGCTGTGGGGTGTGTTGTTCACCGGCGGCCTGAATGTCCTTATACCCGAGAGCAATCCGTCGCTCGTGGTGCCGATGGCCATCGTCGGTATGGCCGCGTTCTTCGGTGCCGTCGTGCGGGCGCCCGTAACCGCGATCGTGCTGGTGATCGAGATGACCGCCACCACATCGCTGGTCGTGCCGATGCTGGCGGCGACTGCCGCTGCCGTGCTGGCCGCCGAACTGCTCAAATCGCCGCCCATCTACGACAGCCTGCGCGCGCGGATGCAACCTGACGGAAACAGAGGCCCGCTAGATTCGCAGGAGCGCCGAAACCGCGGGGGGCAGTGAAAGGGCACCAGCGAGACGTGGCCGACGAACCAAGCCAAGAGACCCCGGTGGCACGCACGGTCGTGTTCGCCCTCTACGACAAGGTCACGCTGCAGGATGTGGCGGCGCCCTTGGAGATCTTCGCCCGTGCCAACGACTTCGGGGCGAACTACCATGTGCTGCTGGTCTCGCCGACCGGTGCGGCGGTCGGCACCACGGCCTACGCACGCCTGGACGTGAATCTGGCGCTGGGCGACGTGCCCGCCAGGATCGACACGCTGCTGGTGCCCGGCGGTGTGCCCGCGGATTTCTCCTTCACCCCTGGCCTGCACGACATTCCCGAGGAGCCGACACCCGATACGGTGCCGGACGCCCTGGAAATGGTGCGCCTGCTCGCGCCGCGGGCCCGTCGGGTGGCCTCGGTGTGCACCGGCGCGTTCGTGCTCGCCGCCCTCGGACTTCTCGAAGGGCGACGCGCGACCACCCACTGGGCGCACTGCCAGACATTGGCGCGCCGATATCCGAACGTGCGCGTGGATCCGGATTCGCTGTTCGTCCAGGACGGGCCGTTCATCACGGGTGCGGGCATCACCGCGGGTATCGACCTCGCGCTGGCCCTTGTCGAGAGTGACTACGGCCCGACGGTGGCCCGGCGGGTGGCGCGCTGGATGGTCGTCTTCCTCCAACGCCCCGGCGGGCAGGCGCAATTCAGTGTGTGGGCGGAATCGGCGCTGCCGGTCTCGGGTGGGCTGCGCGATATCGTGGACGCGGTGATCGCCGACCCCGGCGCGGACCATTCCATCGCATCGATGGCCGTCAAAGCGGCGGTCAGTGAGCGGCACCTCGCCCGGATGTTCCACGACCAGATCGGGATGACCCCGGCGAGATTCGTCGAACAGGCCCGGCTGGAGGCCGCCAAAGTCCTCCTCGCGACCGGTGACCAGAGCCAGGATTCGGTCGCGCGACGGGCGGGCTTCGGCACGACGGACACCATGCGGCGCACCTTCCGCCGAAACCTCGGCGTGTCACCCGGCGTATACCGGAACCGCTTCCGCACCACCGGGATCGACCAGTAGCGGAGCGGTCCGAGTCGGTGCCGGCAGCACGCGATGTGCCTCCAGATGGTCGCGGATGCGGGCCCCGTACCGCAGTCCGCTGCGCTGCGCCGCGGCGTGGAAGGACTCGCCGGCCAGTACCAGGCTGACCGCATTCTCCAACCGGACCTCGTACACGTACTGCCGCAGCGTCACCCCGACCTGCGCCTTGAACAGCCGGGCCAGATGCCGTGGGCTCATGCCGATCTGGGCCGCCACGACGTCCAACTCGTAGTGTCCGGCCGGATCCGCGCTGACGGTCGCCATCAAGCGCTCCAGCTCGGCGTGTTTGGGTCGCGGAGTCCTGGCGGCGGCAGAGATCTGGGGATGACCCTCCATGCGCCTGCTGAGAACCACCATCTCCTTGGAGATCTCGTGGGCGAGGTCGGTTCCGTGGTCATCGGCGATCAGGGCGAGCACCAGGTCGATGCCGGCTGCGGAACCCGCGGCGGTCCAGATGTCGTCGTCGCGGACGAACACGGACTCACGGTCCACGATCGTGGTCGGACAGCGGGTGACGAAGGCGTCCAGGTGGCGCCAGTGCGTGGTCGTGCGACGGCCGTCGAGCAGGCCGGCCGCGCCCAGCGCGAAGACCCCGGCGTCGATGGCGGCGATTCGCCGCACACCGGCAGTACGAGTTCGGACCGACTGCTGAACATGTGGCGGAACAAACTCGGAGACAAAGCTTTCGCCGCCGAGCAGGATCACCGTGTCCGGCGGCGTGTCCAGTAGCGCGGCCGGAGTGGCAGCGAGTGTGAGTCCCGACGCACAACGGATCGCCGAGGAATCCCCGTAGGTGTGCAGCGACACCGCGTAGTCGTAGCCGAGGGTGCGGGCCACGTCGAACACCTCCAGCGGACCGGTGACATCCAGGGTCCGGACGCCGTCGCAGGCCAACATCGCGATGCGACGCGAACGGTGCTCGACGTAGTGACACATGAGCCAAGGGTGCGCGCACCGCGGCGCGGGTGCGATCCGATGTCCGGATTTTCGCGCCTCCTGTCCGTGTCGGTCGGCCGTGCGCGGCGAGGTCCCGTTTCGCGCAGAAGATGTCCACCTCGGCGGACAACCGATAAGCGGGGTTTACCAGTCCGAAACACCATCGGCCCAACGTTGTTGCCACGAAGCAGATCTCGATACCGCGATGACAAGGGTGGACTGCATGGATTCACGATCGGCTCTGACATTGAGCATCGGTGTGCTCGGCGGGGTCGCGGTGGTACTCACCGCGACCGTGATCACCGTCCCCATCTGGGTGGTCTTCCTGTCCTGGGCTTCCTTCTTCTTCGTCGGGGGAGGCCCGGGCGGCTGGGTGCGGTCGGTGTCATCGAACCTGGTGGGTGTCCTCATCGCCAGCGCCAGCCTGTACGCCGCGCACCTGCTCGGCGGCAGTCTGACCGTCACGGCCATCGCCGTGGGCGTGGGAAGTGCGCTGATGGTGCAGGCGTCCTGGATCGGTCTGCTGTCGACGACACCCGCGGTGGTGGTGGGTTTCGCATCGACGGTCTCAACCGTGGCCGGGACCGGACAACTGGTGACCGCGACGAGCATCTCCCACCCGGGGTTGGTGGCGGCATGCGCCTGCGTGCTGGGCGCGACGTTCGGTATCGCCTCGGAGTACCTGGCCAATGTGATGACACGTACGGCCCCGGCCAGCCGTACCGGAACGGAAGGCGCACCGGCATGAAATTGCAGCACTATCTGGGTGGTCTGGAGGGCCTGCCCGAACCGCTCACTCTGGAGAAGCGGGTGTTCGTCGAAGAGTGGGAAAAGCGCATCTTCGGCATCCACGTCGCCATGATGGGCCTGAGCGCGCACCTGGGCTCGGCGCTGCCGGAGTACCCGATCGCCGAGGTGCCCACCGAGTTCCGGGACGAGTGGACGTGGGCCTCGCTGCGCACCGGCGCCGAGGCGATGAATCCGTTCGACTACTTCAAGGACCGCACCGACGAGAAGTGGCTCGGCGGGATCAGTCAGTTCTTCATCGACCAGGGGTACGTGTCGGAGGAGGAGATCAGTGCCCTGATCGCGGCCCCGGCAACCGTCCCGAGCGGCGGTGATCCGGCGATCGATGACCAGGTGATCGACTACCTGCGCCGCGGCGACAGTCCGCGCCGTGACACCGCGCACCCGAAGTTCGCTGTGGGAGAGCAGGTCCGCATCGCGAACCTGCCCGCCGGAGCCCATACCCGGCTGCCGGGGTACCTGCGGACCCGGGTGGGCACCGTCACCAGGATCTTCGAGGGCGACTACGGCTACTTCGTGCACACCGGCGACGGCATCGGTGACCCGATGCCGATCTACATCGTCGAGTTCGCCCCCGAGGAACTCTGGGGTGTCCGGGCGGAACCGGGCGCCAACACCCTGTATGCAGAGCTGTTCGAGGCCTATCTGCAACCCGTCGAGGAGGACAAGTGACCGAGCAGTTTTCGTACCCGTCCGATCGTGAGCAATCCAGCGCCGATCGGGTCGGGGCCCTGGAGCGGCTGCTGATCGAGAAGGGGGTCATCACCGGCGAGACGGTCGACAAGGTGCTCGCCTACTTCGAGTCCGAGATGACACCGCTGAACGGTCAGAAGATCGTCGTGAAGGCCTGGACGGACCCCGATTTCGCGGCCCGGGTGGTCGTGGACACCCCGGGGGCGCTGGCCGAACTGGACCTGCCCGAGGGGATGGCCGGCGCCGAAGGCGAGCACCTGCAGGCGGTGGCCAACGAGCCCGGGGTGCACAACCTTGTCATCTGCACGCTGTGCTCCTGCTTTCCGTGGCCGGTGCTGGGATTGCCCCCGTACTGGTACAAGGACCCGGTGTTCCGGGCACGTGCCGCCCGGGAACCCCGCACGGTGCTGACCGAGGTCGGAGTGGACCTGGCCGAGGACACCGAGATCAAGGTGTGGGATTCCAGCGGGCATTCGCGGTGGTTCGTCATCCCCGAACGGCCCGCGGGAACCGAGGGTTTCACCGAGGAGCAACTGATGGGACTGGTCACCACCGAGTCGATGATGGGCGTCGCACTGGCAGGGCAGCCGGCATGAAACTGCACCAGACCTGCACCACGGATCAGGCCGCGCCGTCGTTCGACCACGATTGGCAACGACGGGCCTTCGGCCTGGCGCTGGCCTTGTCCGAGTTCGGTCACTACCCGTGGGCTGAGTTTCAGCAGAGCCTGATCGACACGATCGGCGCGTGGGAGTCGGCGCCTGCACCCGCCCGCGGTGAATGGGAGTACTACGACCACTGGGTCGCAGCGCTGGAACACGTTGTGGACCATCGGAAAATCCTCACCGCCCCATTGATCACCGACGACGGCGACCACGCCGTCCACGACGACCACCACTGACCCTCGCGAAAGGAAGCGCAGATGCACATCGAACCAGGAATCGTGGACGGCGCGAAGATCGTCCTGAGTTATGCCACCGCGGGCGGCGCCGGCGCCTACGCGCTGACGATGGCGTGGCGACACCTCAAGGAGCGGGGCCCAGGGTCAATGCTGCTCGGCACGTCCGTGACCACCGCGCTGGTCCTGGTGTTCTTCGAGATCCTCCCGCACTTCCCGGTGGGCGTCTCCGAGGTGCACCTCATCCTCGGC
>SXGT01726413.1_pt1 | contig 24931 bp, 18 predicted proteins | sample 3176221 | NCBI WGS metagenome assembly SXGT01 (sample SAMN11356862, study PRJNA531348) | freshwater metagenome | isolation source: freshwater sample F1-120 | place: China: Fuxian Lake, Yuxi | collected 2017-12-25
ATCATGTCCCTCAAACGACGTGCCGCCGGCTATCGAAACCTGCACAGCTTCATCACCGCCATCTACTTCCATTGCGGAGGGCTCGACATGTACCCAAGACAACTCATTTAGACCAATACCCACACCGAAGTCCGATGGACCGAAAAAACCTTGTTCAAAAAATTAGAGATCGCCTGAGATTAGGCGATGGCTTCCGAGAGGATTTGTAAACAGACGACGGCTGCTGCGATGGTGGTCCAAGCGTCGATCGACGTCCGCGATCGGTCGTAACGAACGCGCATCCGCCGCAGGCCTTTGATCCAACTGATGGTGCGTTCCACCACCCAACGGATGCGACCGAGGTGACTGCCGTGTTTCGCGTTTCGATACCGAATGTGAGGTTCGATTCCCAGCCAGCGGAGCAGACTCCGTGTGGCTTCGGAGTCGAAGTCAGCGTCGGCGTACAGCTTTTGAGGATGCGTGCGTGGCCGGCCGGGACGACCGCGCACCTGCGGGAACGACACCACGGCCGGCAGGATTTCGCAGTGGTCACTGCGATTCGCCGGGACGGCGCGAATCACCAGCGGCACGCGCAGCCGATCCACCAACAACGTGAATTTCGTCCCCGGTTTCCGGCGATCCACAGGGCTGGGGCCGGTTTGCTCGCCGCCACCGAAGGCACGCACCTGAGTCGTGTCCACGATGGCCGTCTCCAGATGCAGTTGCTTCTCGTGATTGAGCATGGTCAACAACAACCGATGCAGTTGCCCCCAGATTCCCGCCCGCTCCCACGCCTGCATCCGCGTGCGAGCGGTTTCGCCACAACAACCGATCTCTTGTGGCACATCTTTCCAACGACAGCCCGTGACCAACACGAACCAAATCACCTTCAGCACGATCCGATGCCGAGTCCGCGGTCGGCCCCCATCGGGACCGGATTCCCTTTCCGCAGGCAACATCGGATGAGCCAACTCATAAAATCTCTCCGGCATACAAGCGTCCGCCATGACAGTTCTCCTTGTGAAACGGACAAGGGGTCTGTCATGGTTGGGCGCAAAACTCGTGCCGGTGTTCGGGTATTTTGAAATCAGTTATTTGGTTGCGTCTTACTGTTTCTCACGGCGCGTCGGCACCGACTTGAGTACTTCACTGGCTCGTGCGAGGTTTGGGCTGAGGCTGCCAAGCGTCGCGGCGAATGCGATTTGAAGTTGCGCGTCGGCTTCCTGGCGGGCAGCTTTTCGGAGTTCGTCAGTTTGTAGTTCGGTCAGCATCACTCCGTGTCGCTGCATGTGCGAGGCGAGCAACGCGAGTGCTCGTTCGCGAACAGGCACAGGACGTGAGGCGGCGGTTCCGATTTCGGACAGCTTGGCCTGAGCGGTTGGAGTCGCGATGGATCCGAGAGCAAAGACGGCGGATTCGCCGAGTTCTGGATCGTTGGTGGCGGTGAGGAGTGCGTTTTCAGCGGGCTTGAGATCGAAGAGGCTGGCGTGGCGGCGGTCGCCCAATTGAACGAGCCAATTCAGTGCGGCTTGGCGGGTGGCGGTTCGCTGGAGTTGTGTGATCGCTTTGGAGCTCTCTGTTCGCAGGAAACGGAGAACCTGCTTGCTCATTAGTGTGGCGTCGTTGGTTTGGAGGACAAAGTAGACGCGTGTCTGCGATTCGGCGAGCCGCTCGATGCGAGGTTGCAGTTTTTCGTCACCGTAGATGACGATTGGAATGTACGCGGTGCGAGCGTCGGAACGGAGGTTGGCGATCGTTTGCGACAACTCCCATCGGGCAACGTTGGCTTCGATCAGGAACAGGCCGACGTCGCCCCTTTCGGCGGCGATTTTGAAGCCGTCTTGCCCGGTCTGAGCCATATCGGGCTCAAAGCCCATTTCGCGGAGAGCGGCGGACATGGAAGTTGCGCGTTGTTCGTTGACGTCGATAGCGATGCCGCGTGCGGTTCCAGCGTCGGTCATCGCGCGAGCGAGGACTTCGACTACTCGTGATGCTCCACGGAACGAGGTTGCAGGATCCCAATTCAGGATTGTGGAGGCTGCTGCGAATTGAACGCGGGAATCCGGGTAGTTGAGCGCAGCAATGACTGGAGCCGGTCGGTCTCCGGCCGTTTTGAGCATTCGGGCCGAGCCGATTTGGGAAAGTGCTTGTAAGGCGACGGCGGCGACGACGGGGTCTCCGAGAGACATGGCTTCGACGAGGGCGGATTGCATGACCTCAGGACCGAGTTGCAAGCCGACGTGAAATGTCGAACCAGGTCGTGTTGAGATCGCCGTGCCCCGTTCGGTTTCTTGCACTTCGTTGCTCATCAGGGCCGTCCAATAGAGTGCGTGCAGATCGGGCCGGTTGGAGGCGAGCTCAAATGCCTGACGTGCTTGTTGCAGAGCGGCGCGGATCGAAGCAGCTTCGGCGGTGACGGGAGTCATGGCGACAGTGCCCGTCGCCTCGTCCCAATTCCAGATTTCGACTTGTCCGTCTTCGTTGAGTGACCAGTCACCTTCGCCGCGTAAGTTTCGGCGAGCGGACTTAGCCAATTCAGCGGCGGCTCCGAATTGCGAGACTTCACCGACTCGTTTGGCGGTGCCGAACAACAACCGTGCGAGCGCCTGTCTGGCGGCAAGTTGCACGGCGGCGGGTTGTGTTTCCCCAAACGCTGGATGCCACAGGGATCCGATTGCCGTTGGTTGGCCGAGCCATCCGAGTGCCTCGATAACGGTCGCTCGCAGATCGGGGTTCGGGCATTCGACTGCGCCGAGCAGTGCAGGAACGACGTCACGATTCATGCGGGTCAACGTGTAGAGCAGAAGCTTGCGCTGTGCCTCGTCGCGTGAGACATTGAGGGCGGCGATCAGTCGAGCGGCACCATAGTTACCGGCGTTGCGCAGTTGCAGGATCGCGACCTCGCGTTCGGCCGCGGTCTTACTCAGCTCGCCGATCAATTTGTCGACGCGGACCGGGTCCGTCGCGCCTTTTCGGAACGCGGCGTTGACCTGTTCGAGTAGGGTGATGGATTCAGGCTGCAAGCGTTTGTCATTCGAGAGCCGCAGGAACATTGCCGGTCCGTGTTTGTCTCGCAGTTGCAGGAGCGTGGCGTCGTCGGGTTTCGCTTCGAGCAGTTTCTCCAAATACATCTTAGCGAGACCTGGCCGAGCGAGGTCGGTCATCAATACGACCGTATCCATCAAGGTCTGCGGTGTGCGTGGCTCGGAGAGAAGCGGGTTGTCTTCCTGCAGCGGCTGGGCTTTCGCGTCGGGTGCCGGCTCGTCCACAGCCTCCTGAGCTTGCGCGAAGGCATTCGTGGTGAGCAAGAACGTCAAGCCGACTGACGGCACGAGCCACCCAGTTCTTCGAATCGTCATGACCGTTCTCCCGCGAAGTCTCGATGGCGGGATTGTCGCCACGAGGGTACGGAGGGCACATAGAAAAATGGTTGAAGTCTGAAGAGACACACTCTCTTGTTCGGACGGAGTTGGGTGAGAGTTGCTTCGATCCGTAGAACTTCCGAACGCGCGGTTGTTGCGTGTTGGAGCCTGTCTTCGGATCAGGCGTTGGCGTGCTGATCAAGACAACGGATGTCGCGGTTTTTGCGGTTGGGTAAGAGTCGTAGGACTTGAAGAAAACCCGGAAAAGCAGGGCGTTTCTGAAGAAGTTGGCGGTGTCTCCGACTTCATTGTCATAACCCGCTGCGGTTGGCGGACTCTCGAATGACCTTTGCGAAATCGTCTTGCATTCACCCTTGGCTGCGGGAAGAGTTTGTTTGCTCGTGGTCCGGAAGGCGTGGCCTCTCGACTGGTCAGGGACGTCGAAAGTAGTGGCGACGCGTAGTGCGACGGACAGTGGTAACGAAACAATCCCTCGTGTTTCCGAAGTCTCGATGACGTGGATTTCGGGCCCAAACTCATCAAGGAGCAGGCTAATGTTGTTCACGCAATGGTTAAATGAATTGACCGATCGAGTCCTTCGGAAACGAACCAGCAAGTTTGCTCGAAAGGCACGCAAGGTCTCGCGTAAGGCTCTGACCTCGTCAGAAGTCTTGGAGAGCCGAGTGGTCCCCACGATCACCGTCGACTTAGCGGCTGGTGCGCTGACAGTTACAGGGACGGCTGCGGCAAACAATTTGACGGTCTCGGCCGCTGGCGGCATCTACACGTTGAGTTCCAGTTCAGACACGTTTGATGCCCCCTCAGCGAGTGGAGATGGTTCATCGACCATAACGATCGACACAGGGGTGACTCCTGTCGCGTCGATTGACATCGATCTGGGAGCCGGTAACAACGACAGACTCGTGGTGCTCTCGACCGCGGCCCCCATCGTTGCTGTTGGTGGTGATGATTCCGGCGATACGATTGTAGGTCCGAACGCCGCGACGACCTGGTCGATCGGAGCAGCCAATACCCTGACGGTCAGCGGTCAAGTTGTGACCTTCTCCGGATTCCGAGTTGCACAAGGCGGTTCGGATGTGGATTCGTTCAACATCACTGGGGCCGCCGCGCTTCAGCTCAAAGGTGGAGCCGAGGCCGATGTCTTCGATCTTGATGCGGCTTTGACCGGGTCCATTAGCGGTGAGGATGGCGTCGACGTTCTTCAAGGCAGTGAGATCGATAATGTGACGCTGACCAGCTTCAGCGCCAGTGGCCTGGGTGTCGCCGGCAACGAAGACAGCATCAGCGGCGGTTTTTCTGGAATCGATACGCTGACGGGGAACGGGACCGGCAGCTTGACCGGAATCGGTGTGAATAGCACCTGGACGCTCAACGATTCCGTTTCCTCGTTGCCGACATACACGACGGAATCAGGATCACTTGTAATCAACGGCTTCACCGATCTGAATGGTGGCTCGGCCGTCGATACGTTCTTGGTCCGCGACACGGTGACCTTCAACATCGACGGCGGTGCTGGCAACGATCGGATTACGATCACCGGCCAGCTCGTGGGTACGGCGAACGGTGGAGCGGGCAACGATACGCTCGATGCTCAGAGTTCGGCTGGGGCTGTTGTGCTGTTTGGTGGCGACGGCAATGACGTCCTGAATGGCACCGCGCAGGCAGACATTCTGGACGGTGGTCTGGGAGCCGATCGCTTGTCCGGTTTGGAGGATGACGACGTTCTGACCGGTGGAGGGGGCAATGATGTGCTCAACGGCGGGGACGGCACGGACCGTGTGGTGGAAACCGGTGTCACTAGTGCGATCGTGACCAACACGAAGATCAGCGGCGGACTGGGCTCGGACTCGCTGGTCGGAATCGAACAATTCGATTTGACCGGCACGGCCGGCAACAACTTGCTGGATGCCTCGGCCTTCACGCTGGGCTCGGTCTCACTGAGTGGTGGCGATGGCAGTGACACGATCGCCGGTGGATCGGGAGGCGACGTGCTCAATGGACAGGGTGGAGCTGTCGATGCGGTCGATGACGTTGACGTGATCAGGGCCAACGTGGCGGGGACCGTCTCGCTCACGAATATGGAACTGACCTCGTCGAGCGTGCTTGATTCGATCTCCAACTTCCAAGCAGCATCGCTGACTGGAAGCGCGAGTGACGATGTCATCGACGCGACGGCCTTCGTCGGTGTGGCGACGATCAATGGTGGATCCGGAAACGATTCAATCCTTGGACCGAGTGGCACCCTTCTCGTTGGTACCAGGTCGTTCGGTAGTCAGCTCAACGGCATGAACGGCAACGACACGATCGTCGGTGGAACCAGCAACGATTCGATCCTGGGTGGAGCAGGCAACGACGATCTGGATGGCGGTGACGGCGATGATCGGGTCAACGGCAACGACGGCGACGACACCATCACCGGTGGAGCGGATGACGACATCATCACTGGCGATGGCGGTAAGGACAGCATCGACGGTGAAGGTGGTAACGACACGATCGACGGCGGGGCTGCTAATGACACCATCGTCGGCGGTTCTGAAAACGACTCGATCAGCGGCGGAGCCGGGCTGGACAGCATCGAAGGCAACGCTGGCAACGATACCCTCAACGGCAATGCCGACGCTGATCGGATCGAGGGTGATGATGGCGACGACAAGATCTTCGGCGGAGCCGGTAACGACGTGATGCTGGGTGGCCTCGGCAACGACCAGATCAACAGCCAGGGTGGCAACGACACCATGTTGGGCGACGAGGGCGATGACACGCTCATCGGTGGAGCTGGCAACGAACTGATGTTCGGCGGTGACGGCAACGATTCGTTGAACGGCATGGCCGGTAACGACGTCATGCTCGGTGACGACGGTGACGACACCATGCTGGGTGGAGCCGGCAACGACTTGGTCCTGGGTGGTTTGGGCGGCGACGACGTCATCAACGGTCAGTCGGGCAACGACACCGTCAGCGGTGGTGGCGATCAGGATACGATCTTCGATCCAGTTAAAGAGCGGATCGATAACGCCAAGCACGACGATTTCTATTCGCTCTACGATCCCACGGCCTTCGAAGACTAAGACGTTTCTGGTCGCGTAAGCTTCCAGGACCATGAGCGACGCCGCCGCGCGAGTCATCGCACGGCGGCGTTTTTGTTTTTCGGCTTGCGGTCCTACATCGCAGTCGCAATGCAACCCAATGTCGGGGGCGACCAGCTCGCTTACAGCGCCGGCTCACGACAGACTCGTACGCTGGTCTCTGGTGGCCTGACGCTCGAGTCCAGCTTGTCTGACACTAGGGACAGTTTCAAAACCAGCACGACGCGCGAACGAGTGGTTGTGTTTTCGACGCTTTGACCACTCGCTTGCGCGTCGTGCTAGTTTTGAAACCGCTGCTACAAAAAGGCGTGGCTCGACAAAAAGTTGAAGCCTTGGCGTTCACGGTGACACGGTCGGACAACGGTTGCAGCAGAGGGCAGCGACTGGTCACGTGTTAAACTTTTCTAACAACGCAGGCTATGCGTGTCACGAAAGCTCAACGTTTTTCGGGGAGCCGGACATGCGGCAAGAAACTGTTTTGAAGAAAACGACGAGCACAGGAGATTCTCGTTGAAGTCAGGTCGCGCTGACGCGAGCATGTCGCCCCATGCTCACCATCGCTCAACAACTGCTGCCGAACAACACACTCAGTTATCTCGCGTTCCGAATCGCGTGCCTCGACACGCTCGAACGGATCGTGCTCGCCGGGCAATTTGGTCCCGACGCGGCGGAGGGATTCGGTTATCTCACCGATGTTCCCTTCCTGCGTGCGGTCCCTCCACAGGTGCAGCTCGACTTGCTCTCGGAGACGTGGGAGAAGCACACGCGTCGCGAACGGCTCGACGGGGACTTGGTCGATGAAGCCGTTCTCTACGCCGTCTGCGAGACCGCGGCTCGCATCGCTGAGCAAGAGCCGAAACAATGTGCGGGCTGGGCCAAGTTTGGTCCGCGTCGGCTTTCGCTGCCATCGCCAGCAGGATTGCCGGACAGGCTGCGGCAAGTGCATCTCGCTCTGCCGAATGAGGGGGACTTCCTCCTGGTCAGCCAGTTTGAGGACTTGCCACCGTTTGAAGCGCTGTCGCTGAAGGCGGAATTTGGCTTGGAGCCGAGCAAGTGCGAGGCGATGTTCGAGGCACTAGGTCGCTGGCATGTTTCCCCGGGATTCGCGGGACGCCTCAACGGATTGCTGACCGATCGCGAGATCGCTCAGGCGGTCATGGTCGTGCAGAGCACCGTCCGAGTCCGGCTGCCGTCATACCCACAAGCCTGAGCCGATGCGTGTTCGGTTGCCAACCCCAGTCGTTTGACACTCGAAAAAGCGGACGATTACAAGGATGCCCGGCTGATTGTCCGACGTCAGTGCTCATGGCGGTTTCCAGACTTCTTTGTTGATTTGATTTTGTTTTTTGTCGCACCCCAAGATTTGGCATCAGGAGTTTGTCATGGCTCGTCCCGTTACGTTGTTTACTGGTCAGTGGGCAGATTTGAAGCTCGAAGACCTTTGCAAGAAGGCGAAAGATTTCGGCTACGACGGCCTGGAACTCGCCTGCTGGGGAGACCACTTCGAGGTCGATAAGGCGCTGTCGGATGACACGTACTGTGCTCGCAAACGGGACCTGCTGGAGAAGCACGACCTGAAGCTGTTCGCGATCTCGAACCATCTGGTTGGCCAAGCGGTGCTGGACGTGATTGACTCGCGGCACAAGGCGATTCTTCCGCCGCATGTGTGGGGTGACGGCAACCCGGCCAAAGTTCAGGAGCGAGCCATTGCCGAGATGAAGAACACCGCGCGAGCCGCTCAGAAGCTGGGTGTTAGCGTCGTCAACGGATTCACCGGGTCGAGCATCTGGCAGTACATCTACGACTTTCCGCCGACCCCTCGCGAGATCATCGAAGCCGGCTTCAAGCTGCTGGCCGAGCGTTGGAATCCGATCCTCGACGTGTTCGATGATTGCGGCGTGAAGTTCGCGCTGGAAGTGCATCCGACCGAGATCGCCTTCGACATTTATTCCGCCGAATGGGCGCTGAAGGCGCTTGACCGACGCGAGGCGTTCGGGTTCAACTTCGATCCTAGCCACCTGATCTGGCAAGGTGTCGATCCCGCTGAGTTCATTCGTTTCTTCCCGGACCGCATCTATCACGTCCACATGAAGGACGCGAGCACGACGCTCAACGGTCGGACCGGCATCAACAGCAGTCACCTGTCATTCGGCGATCCGCGCCGTGGTTGGGATTTCCGTTCGGTCGGCCGGGGTGCCGTCCGCTTCGAGGAAATCATCCGCGCGCTCAACGCGGTCGGCTATAACGGCCCGCTCTCCGTCGAGTGGGAAGACTGTGGTATGGAGCGAGAACAGGGCGCTCGCGAAGCCTGTCAGTTCTGCAAGAACGTGGATTTCACGCCGTCGAATCGCCGGTTCGATTCAGCGTTCGAGAAGTAGCCTCGTAGGTTGGGCACTCCTGCCCGGCCCTGCGATTCAAAAGACGGGCAAGAGAGCCCGTCCTACAAAACTCAACAGCCCGCACGCGAGGGATCGCTGCGGGCTGTTCTGTTTATTGATGGTTTGAAAGCGCCTCGGCGGTAAAACCAATTCCGTGTTTCGCGACGTCGCCGGGCGATCCTTGTGCAACGATGCGACCTCCGCGCGAGCCGCCTTTGGGGCCGAGGTCGATCAACCAATCGGCATTGGCGATGACGGCGAGATGATGCTCGATGACGACGACCGAATGTCCCGAATCAACCAGTCGGCGAAGCAAGGACATTAGGCGTTCCACGTCGAGTGGATGCAGTCCAGTCGTTGGCTCGTCGAGTACAAACAGCGTCGGCTCCGTGCTCTCACGGCTGAGTTCGGTGGCGAGTTTCACGCGCTGTGCTTCGCCACCCGACAACGTCGTCGCCGGTTGCCCCAGCCGCAGATAGCCCAGGCCGACTTCGCGAAAGGTCTTGAGCACTCGCGCAACACGTGAGATGTTCGCAAACGTCTCCGCCGCCTCGTCGATGCGCTGTCGCAGGACATCGGCAGCGGTGAGGCCGCGAAAGCGAACTTGCAACGTCGCCGCGTTGAACCGCTCTCCACGGCACGTCGGGCAGGTCACGAACACATCTGGCAAGAGCTGCAATCGCACCCGCTGCACGCCTCGACCGCGACACGCGTCGCAGCGACCAGACGGTGAGTTGAATCGAAAGCGGTTCGCGCGAAAGCCTCGCAGTTTGGCTTCTCGCGTCTGCGAGAACAGATGGCAGACTTCGTCCCATAGACCGGAATACGTCGCTGGATTCGAGGTAGGCGTGCGGCCCAGCGGCGACTGTGTCACCTCAACCAACCTCGCGATGTTATCACTCATACTGACCCGACGCGCAAGCGAGGCCCGATCTTGGTTGACGTTCTGAAGTGCCTCGCTTGCGCGTCGGGTTAGTGTTTCGCGGACATGTGGCACGAGCGCGTGATGCACGAGCGACGTCTTTCCGGAACCGCTGACACCAGTGATGGCCGTCAACGCTTGCAACGGAATCCTCACCGAGACATCGCGCAGGTTGTGGACTGAGATGTTTGACAGCGTCAGCCAACCTGAACGATCCAGGCGAGCGGGGGGCGTCAGTCCCCCGGTTTGATCAGAGCCAACATCACGATCAACCGGGGGACTGACGCCCCCCGCGCGCCTGTTAGGTTGGAGGAACCGCCCCGTCACTGACTCTGCATTGCTCGCCACGTCGCATGGTACCCCTCTCGCAACAACACACCCGCCGTCCGCGCCTGCTCCAGGGCCGAGGTCGATCAGATGATCGGCGCTTCGCATGACATCAGGATCGTGTTCGACGATGAGCACGGTGTTGCCTTGATCGCGCAGTTCGCGCAGCGTGTCGATCATCGCGGCCGTGTCTTTGGGATGCAGGCCGACGGTCGGCTCGTCGAGCACGTAGCACGCGCCGACCAATCCCGACCCCAAGCAGGCGGCGAGTCTTGCTCGCTGGAACTCACCACCGGAGAGTGTGCGGGCCGGACGGTCGAGGGTGAGATAATCTGCGCCGACTCGGATCAAGAACTCGAGCCGCTGACGAATGGCCGGCAGTGTTCGTTCTAAGACCCCGTCGCCCGCGCTTTGCCAGTTCGCAATCACCTTCGTCGCATCTCGAATCGTCTTGCTGAGCAACTCCGGTAGTGTGATCTCTCGAAAGCGAACGCCACGAGCAAACGGATTCAGCCGAGAACCGCCGCAGTCGGGACACAGCTCTTGTCGTTCACTCTGCCGCGCGGAGATCGCGTCGAAATCAACCTCTTCCGAGGCAACCACACCCAACCCGCGGCAACTCAGACACGCACCGTGGGGGCTGTTGAAACTGAACGTGCGCGGTTCGAGCTCAGCAAAACTGACGCCGCATTCCGCGCAGGCGAAGCGACTGCAATAGGCGTGATCTTGCCAGCCGTCACCAGCTTGCTCGCTCAGCACGACAGTGCCGTCACCGTGCTTAAACGCGAGTTCCACCGACTCACGCAGTCGGGCCTGCAAGCCTTCCTTGACGACGATGCGGTCCACGATTGCCTCGATCGTGTGTGGCTTGGACTTCGCGAGCGTTGGCGGCGGCGAGGCTTCAACGATGTTGCCGTCCACGCGAACTCGCACGAAGCCGGCTTTGGAGATGATATCAAACGTTTCGCGATGAGCCCCTCGTTTCTCGCGCACGAGCGGGGCCAAAATCATCACCTTCCGGCCCGCCTCCAGCGTGAGAATCTGCTCGACGATCTCTTGCGAACTGCGAGCCGAAAGCGGTCGCTGGCACTGCGGGCAATGGGCCTCGCCGCAGCGAGCGAACAACAGACGCAGGTAATCGAGAATCTCTGTTGTCGTCGCCAAAGTGCTGCGTAGCGAAGCCGACCGAGACGATTGTCCAACGCTGATCGTTGGCGGCAGCCCGTCGATGACATCGACATCCGGCCGCTGCCACGCACCGACACGGGCTCGCGTCTCGGACGAAAGGCTTTCGAGATACCGCCGCTGGCTCTCCGCATGGATCACATCGAACGCCAGCGAACTCTTGCCACTGCCGCTGACGCCGGTGATGACCGTCAACCGCTGCCGGGGAATCTCTACATCGACGCCGCGCAGATTATGCACGCGAGCACCGCGCACGCGGATCTGTCCGGCAGATGGGTTCGGCGTTTGAGCGGAGTCGGACATAGCGGCTCGAATCTGTAGTCGATCCACGCGGGCCGCGATACTCTCTCGCCGCGTTTGAGGCGTGCTTATTGTGGCACGACGCTCCGCGTCGTGAGTTGCGACGCGGAGATTCGCACCACACTGCCTGCAAGCCGATAAGAAATCATCGCTCTATGCCCGAAGTCGTCCCGCCTCCATTTCTGTTTCGATTCACGCTTCCCGTGCGGCGTTGTGACGGTTTGCCAAAACGGGGCAAGCGATTGCTCGATCTCTCCGCCGAGTTCGCATTGCCTGATCTCAGCGAGCTGCGTGGCGTGCGACCCTTCGGTGAAGTGCGAGCCGCTTGGAATGATGACGGCCTGGGATTCAGCGTACTCGTGCGCGGCAAGAAACATCCGCCCGCCGCCGAAGAGCGAATGCCGACGATGCCCGACGGCGTGCAGTTGTGGATCGACACACGCAACACACAGACGATTCACCGAGCCAGTCGATATTGCCATCACTTCTGTTTTGCTCCGGTCGGCGGCGGGAGCAACGGCGAGCAACCGTTCGGCACGCAGTTACACATCGCACAGGCTCGCGAGCCGACGTCGCTGGCGGCGAAAGGAAGTTTGCTCGTCAACGCGGAGTCGTTGTTCGATGGCTATCGCTTGGAGATCTGGTTGCGGCGGGAACAACTGCAAGGCTTCGATCCCGCTGCCGATCGCGAAGCGGGGACGCCGACCAAGCTTGGATTCTTCTACGAGATTCGAGACAGCGAACTCGGCGATCAAACGCTGACGGTCGATGCCAGCTTCCCATTCGCCTACGACCCCAGCTTGTGGAGCACGTTGGAGCTATCGTAAGTCAGGCTTTCCAGCCTGCCCCGAACGCTTCACGCGACTCTGATTGCTCGCGAACACACTCATCATCGTCGTTCGCCGTTTGGGTCAGCCTGGAATGGCTGACCTATGCGAACAGCGCGTCGACGAAGTTGTCTGGGCTGAAGACTTGCAGGTCGTCGATTCCCTCGCCGACGCCGACGTACTTCACCGGGATGCCCATCTGCTGGCGAATTGCCACGGCGACTCCCCCCTTCGCGGTGCCGTCGAGCTTGGCGAGGACCAAGCCAGTGCATTGTGTGGCCTCGGAAAAATTCTTGGCCTGGCTGAGTCCGTTCTGGCCAGTGGTCGCATCGAGCACCAGCAGGCTTTCGTGTGGCGCTCCGGGGATCTTCTTGGCGATGACGCGATGGATCTTCGTCAGTTCCTGCATCAAATTTTGTGAGGTCTGCAAGCGGCCAGCAGTGTCGATGATGAGGATGTCTTTTTCCGTATTAAGTGCGTGCTCGCAACCCGCGAACGCGACGCTGGCGGGATCGGTGCCGCTCGGCTTCGTTACGATGTCGCAGCCGAGCCGTTGGCTCCAGAGAGTCAGTTGCTCGACCGCCGCCGCGCGAAACGTGTCGCCGACGGCCAGCGCGACGGAGTTGCCAGTGCTCATCAACAGCTTGGCGAGCTTCGCGATCGACGTCGTCTTGCCGGCTCCGTTGACGCCAGCCACCAGAATGACTGTGGGCTTCGTCTCAGACAGCTTCAGCGGCGAGAGCGGGTTGCCAGAATCCCAGCTTGAGTTGCCATCGCCGCGCAGCAGTTGCTTGAGCTTGTCTTTGACGGTCAGCCAAATCGCGTCGAGATCTACTGTGCGGCCGAGATGCTTGGCTCGCAGTTCCACCAGGATCGCATCGGCGGCGACGACCCCCATATCGGTGCGCAGCAGCCGTTTTTCAAACTCGACCAGCTTGGGCTCGTCGAGGATTTCGCCCGCCTTGAGCAGGTCACGAATATCGGTTTGCAGCAGTTGCTTGGTCTTAGCCAAGCCGGCTTTGAGTTTGTCGAAGAAGCCCATGAGGTTCCGGTGTCCCAATCTGAAGAGTGGCAAGGGGGGAGAATGTCTAATGTCCAAGCCGCAATGTCCAACGCACGCCGACGGAAACTCAATCGAGGCGCGATAACCGTAGCCTGGCTCTCCGAGTCGGGTCGCGATGCCGCAGGCACTTCCGACTCGGAGAGTCAGGCGACGGCTCTGAGTCGCGTGCTTTGAATGACGGCGGTTGTCATCCTTTCGCAATGCAACTTGGCCCCCTCCGTATTTCGCATCCGTTCGCGTTGGCTCCGATGGAGGAGCATACGAATCCGCCGTTCCGTCAGTTGATGAGGCAGTTTGGTGCGGGATTGCTCTGCACCGAACGGATTGACGGCTCGGATGTCGCGAAGCGAGATCGTCGGGCCATGCGTCTGCTGGAGACCGCGCCGGGAGAATCGCCGTGCGCGGGCCAGATCAGCGGAATCGATCCGGCCGAGCTGGCGGAAGCCGCGCGAGTTGTCGAAGAACGCGGCTTCTCGATTGTCGATTTGAATTTCGAATGTCCGATTCGGCGGCTGGTCCAACGTGGCGAAGGAGGCGCGTTGTTGGCCGACCCGGCGGCGATCGGCCGCATTGTCGCGGCAGTGGTGCGAGCGGTTTCGATTCCGGTGACGCTCAAGATTCGGACCGGTCCCGATGAGTCGAACGAGACGTGCCTCGACGCGGGGCGTGCGGCCGAGCAAGCCGGAGCGGCGGCCGTGGATCTGCACGCTCGCAGCGTGCGTCAGGCGTACGTCGGCGATGCGGATTGGTCGGCCGTCACGCGATTGAAGCAAGCGGTGTCGATTCCGGTGCTCGGCAGCGGCAGCGTGCGGTCGCCGGCGGATGCGGTTCGCTTTCTGCGTGAGACCGGTGCGGACGGAGTCGCCATCGGCCGCGGGTGTCTCGGTCGGCCCTGGATCTTCAAGCAGTCGCGCGAACTCTGGCAAACCGGTGTCGCCAGCCACGAACCCTCTCCTGCCGAACGTGGCCGGGCTCTGCGACAACTCATCGAAGGAGAGTTTCGCTATTACGGAGCAACGGTCGCCGTGCGACGGCTCGCGCGGACGAGTTGCTATTTCGCGAAGTTTGTTCCGGAGTTCGATTCGTTCAAACGCTTGATTCACGAGGTTCGCGATCTGGCCGCGTTCCGCCGAGTGGTGGCGGAGCACTTTCGTTAATGACTCAGGCGAGCGGCAGGGCGTCAGCCCTCCGAGTGATTCGATCGGGATGATCACGGAGGGCTGACGCCCTGCCGCTCGCCAAGTGGTTTCGTTACGAATAGATTGACCACGTTTGCTGTGTCTGCTGTTTGACCCGACTAAGGATTCACTCATGCCCCGCCTCGTGTTGCTCGCCCTCACGGTTTTGATTTGCTCGGCCGCCACGTTGATCCCCGCCGCTGATCCACCGAAAGAACCCGTCGATCCCGCACATGCCAAGCAACGGGCGGCGGGATTGGAACTCTTCAAAAAAGAGGTCCGGCAAATCCTCGTCGGTCGCTGCTTGAAGTGTCATGGCGGCGAGAAGACGGAAGGGAAGCTCGACCTCACGTCGCGTGAGGGGTTACTCAAGGGGGGCGAAACTGGCATCGTCGCCGAGGCGGGAAAGTCGAAGACGAGTTTGCTGATGAAGCTCATCAAGCAAGAAGAAGAGCCGCATATGCCGGCTGATGGGGCGAAGCTTTCGGACCTGCACATCGACGCGATTGGCAAGTGGATTGATCTCGGCTTCCCGTACGACAAGCCGCTGAAGGAAGAGGCCAAAGACCCGAAGGCGTGGACTCGCCGCGAGGTGCCGCCGGAAGCGCGCGAGTTCTGGTCGTTTCAGCCGCTGAAAGTAGTCACTCCCCCACCAGTTTCAGGAGATGTCACGAACTGGATTCGTTCCCCGATCGATCTTTTCGTGGTCGCTAAGCTCCATGAGAAAGGGCTCGCGCCCACGCCGATTGCTGACCGCCGCACGTTGATTCGCCGTGCGTACTTCGATTTGATCGGTCTGCCGCCGACACCTGCGCAGATCGAAGCGTTCGTGAATGACGCTGCTCCGAATGCGTTCGAGAAGGTGCTCGACACACTGCTGGATTCGCCGCAGTACGGCGAGCGTTGGGGCCGGCACTGGCTGGATGTCGCGCGGTTCGCGGAGAGCCACGGTTTCGAGCAGGACTATGATCGACCGTTCGCGTACTGGTATCGCGATTTCGTCATCAAGGCGCTCAACGCCGACATGCCTTTCGATCAATTCGTGAAGTGGCAGCTCGCCGGCGATGAATTCGAGCCGGGCAACCCGCTGGCGATGATGGCCACCGGATTCCTCGGCGCGGGGGTGTTTCCAACTCAGATCACGGCGAACGAAGTCGAGCGGACTCGCTACGACGCGCTTGACGATATGACGGCGACAACCGGTACCGCGTTTCTCGGACTGACGGTGGGGTGTGCTCGCTGTCACGACCACAAGTTTGATCCGATCCCGACTGCCGATTACTACCGGATGCTCTCGTCATTCACGACGACCGTTCGCAGCGAGATCGACCTCGACCTCGATCCGGCGACGTACAAGCGAGAGAAGGGAACGTTCGATGCCGAGCATAAGCCGCTCGTGGCCTCGCTGACCGCATTTGAGAAGGACAAGCTGCCGGGACGGTTTGCTGAATGGGAGAAAGCGAACGCAGCCGGTGTGCTCAAGATGGGTGACGCGGGGCAGTGGATGATTCTCGACGTGGCGGAAGCGAAGTCCTCCGGCGGCACAAAGCTGACCAAGCAGGATGACGGTTCAATTCTCGCGAGCGGCAAGAATCCGGATTTCGACACATACACGCTGGTCGCGAAAACCGATCTGGTCGGGCTGACCTCGCTGCGGTTGGAGGCGCTCACGCATCCGAGCATGGTGAAGAACGGGCCGGGGCGTGCGGATAATGCAAACTTTGATTTGACTGACGTGAAGGTTGGGATCACGCCGCTCGTAGTTCCGCCTTCAGGCGGTGCGACGGCTCAAGGATCGGAACCGCCTAAAGGCGGAACTACGAATTTGAAACTGCTCAATCCCGTTTCTACGTTCGATCAGAACGCGAGTCTGTCGGTCAAGCTGACGATTGATGGCGATCCGAAAACCGGATGGGCGGTCGATCCGCAGTTCGGCAAGGATCATGCGGCGCGGTTCGAATTCGAGAAGCCGATTGGCTTCGAGGGAGGCTCGACGATCACGGTGACTCTGGCGTTCAACGGCAACAACAAACACAACCTCGGCCGCGTGCGGTTGAGTGTCGCGACTGCCAAGGACGCGGTACCGCTCGATGCGGCGGCGACGTTTGGTGACATCATCGCCGCACTCAAGAAGCCGACCGAGCAACGCTCGCCGCGCGAAGTCGAAAAGCTGATGACGTGGTATCGCGGACGGGACGACGAATGGAAAAAGCTCAATGCCGCCGTACAGGAACACGCGGCGAAAGAGCCGAAGCCGAAGCTCGCGAAAGTCATGGTGTGCAGCGAAGGGGTGAAGCCAATCCGCCATCACACGCAAGGGGCGGACTTCTTCGAGCAGTCGCACTTCCTGTATCGCGGCGACACGACTCAAAAGGTGGATGTCGCTCCGCAAGGATTCTTGCAGGTGCTGATGCGTTCGCCCGACCGCGAGAAGCGCTGGCTCGAAACCGCACCGGCGGGGGCGACTACTTCTTACCGTCGCAAGTCGCTGGCCAACTGGATCACTGATACCGATCAAGGCCCCGGCCACTTGCTGGCGCGAGTCATCGCCAATCGTGTTTGGCAGCATCACTTCCATGTGGGGCTAGTCTCGACCCCGAATGACTTCGGAGCGATGGGGCAACGCCCGACACATCCGGAATTGCTCGACTGGTTGGCTGCGGCCCTGATGACAAAACCTAAAGACGGATCTCCCGCGTGGCGGCTGAAGCCGCTGCACAAGCTCATCATGCTGAGCGCGGTCTATCAGCAAGGCTCGGCGTTCGATGCCGCGAAGTCGAAGATCGATCCGCAGAATCAATTTCATTGGCGACACTCACCGCGGCGGCTGGAAGCAGAGGTCATTCGCGATTCGATGCTGGCGGTCAGCGGCGAGTTGGATCGAACTCAATTCGGTGCAGGGACGCTCGATGATGGCCACAAACGTCGCAGCATCTATTTCATGGTGAAGCGCAGCCGGCTGGTGCCGATGATGCAGCTCTTCGATTCCCCCGAACCGCTCGTCAGCGTGGGCGAACGCCCCAGCACGACGATTGCTCCGCAAGCACTGCTCTTCCTCAACAATTCTCATGTGCGATCCTGGGCGATGACGTTCGGTCGCCGCTTGGCTCCGCTTGCGGAGAAGTCACTAGCCGATGCAATCCGCCAAGGCTACCTCGCCACGGCTGGCCGGTTGCCAACGGAGTCGGAGTTGGCAGAGACAACGGAATTCATCCAAGCACAGTCCGCGAGCTATCAGTCCGCCGGTCAAGCACAGGCGAGGGGATTGGCTTGGGGCGATTTCGCGCAGGTCTTGATGAGCCTAAATGAGTTCATCTACGTGGAGTGAACGTCACGGCGATAGTGCGTTGTCTAAGCAAAGAATTGGGGTTGGCCACATCAGCCGCTGGGTGCTAGCCCCGGTTCGAGCGAGATAAACCGGGGCTAGCGCCCGGCGGCTCATTTCGTGAACCCCAATTCTTAGCCGTGACAGAGCACTAGCCGCCGGATCTTTCTGCTCAAGTTCATTCACTTCCGGCTGGGATAAAGCGGCTGGCCGCTCCAACCAAGTTTGCGTTGCAGCGTCGTGTAGTAGCTCCGGCTGGGGAGCTTCGCGAGCTTAAATGTCACCGGAGCACGCCGAATTTCGACCGTGTCCCCAACGTGTAATTCGCAGCGGTGCTGGCCATCAATGACCAGCAGAGCGTCGTTGGAAGTGTCTGCCAGCTTGAGCGAATAGAGGCCGTCGGACCCATCGACCAGCGGGCGATTCGTCAGTGTGTGTGGGCAAATCGGCGTGATGACGAACGCCTGCAAATTCTGCCGCAGCATCGGGCCGCCGGCGCTCAGGCTGTGTCCCGTCGAGCCGACCGGCGTGCTGATAATCAGGCCGTCGCAACTGTAGGCCGTGACCGATTCCCCGTTAATCGACAACCGAGCCTCGATCATCTGCAACGAACTCGCCGCGCTGATGATAGCCTCGTTCAACCCCAGATATCTTTCCACCGATCCATCGGCATGGTACAGCGTACATTCAAACATCAGATGTTCGACGACACGAAACTCACGCTGGACCAGTTGCGGAAACATCTCGCGGAATTCGTCGGGCGTCAGATCGGCGAGGAAGCCCAAGCGGCCGAGATTGACTCCCAGCACAGGCCGCTGATTTCGGCCGAGTTGATGGCAGGCGCGAAGGATCGATCCGTCTCCGCCAAGTACTAGCACGAGGTCCGCCTCAATCTCGTCGAGCGAGATCGTTTCCGAGTCGACATACGCGACGACCTGCACACCTGGTTGAGAACGCAGAAAATCAACCAGTTCCTCGCCAGCAAGCAGAAGCCGATCCACGTCGCCGCGAACCAGCACGATTATTCGTAGAGGTGAGTCGTTCATGGACTCAGAATAAACGGCGTCTGTCCGGAACGGTAGCAAGCCACGGTTGCGATTCGAGACACAAATACTCATCGTGTTGGTGAGCGGCACGGTGCTAGCCGCCGGTGTTTCGCAGTTGAATACTGATTCCGAATCACCGGAGGCTAGTGCCACCCCGCTCGACGATCACTTTCCCGGCCGCGAGAGTTTCCATGAAACGCATCCTGACCTTGGTCTGTCTACTCGGCTGGGGTTTGCTGTTGGCTGCGGACGAAACTCCCGAACTCGACCCCCGGCAGCCCTACTCGGCGGAACGGCGGAATCCCGTCACGTATAACGTCGAGTTCCTGGTGACCGTGACCGCTCCCTATCGAACGAAGACGTTGCGTGTTTGGCTTCCGATCCCACCCAGCGATCACGGGCAGGAGTTGCTCGCGACGGAGTTGACCGTGTTTCCCGACGCCGTGAAACCGCAGATCGCAGACGAGTCGTTGTTCGGCAATCGGTTCGCGTACTTTGAGTTTGCCAATCCGCAGGGCGCGCAAGTCATCCGGCACAAGTTCCGGGTCCGAACGTGGGAGCTACGTTGGCAACTGGACCCCGCTCGCGTTCAATCGGTGACACGTTGGCCGGAGAGTTTTGCCGCTTATCGCCGCAGCGAGTCACAAGCGGTAGTGACCGACGTACGTTTTGAAAAACTCCTGGCCCAAATTGTGCCGCAACGTCGCGGACCGCTTCAGGATTTCGACACCGTGTTGACGTGGGTCGATGGTCACTTCGCCTACGATCACTCCAAGGCGTCCTTAAAGGCCAGTTCCGTTCATGGACTCGAAAACCTGCGCGGGCATTGCAGCGACTATCACGGATTCTGCGCTGCGATGGGCCGCTTGCTGGGACAACCCACGCGAGTCACCTATGGACTCAATGCATTTCCTAAGAGTTCACCATCGCACTGCAAACTGGAAGCATTTCTGCCGCCGTATGGGTGGGTCAGCTTCGATGTCTCCGAAACCCAGAAGCTGTCGCAGGCGATTCACTCCAACAAAGAGTTGTTGGACTCGGAACGTGCCACACTACTGGCCGCCGCACGACGCCGGTTGGCGAGCGGCTTTCGCGACAATACCTGGTTCGTGCAGACACGCGGCACCGATTACGACCTTGTCCCCAAGGCATCCGCTCGCGTTCCAGTCGTCCGCACGATCTACGCCGAAGCCGATGGCCAGCCATTACCCGATCCCGATCCGTCCAGCACGGAGCAAACCACGTTCGCGTGGATGACAGCGCATCGCTTCGAGTCAGATCACGCCGTGAAGTCGCCCTTTACGGACCTCAACAGCCTGCGCGAATGGTCGAAGCCACAATGATGTGGGGCACGTTTTCAACGTGCCTGTGTCGAACTCCTTGGATAAGTCTTCTGCCAAGGCCATGCAAAGTCTCACTCAACGAGTGGTTCTGGCGTCGGAATGCTTGCGAGCATCCGCTTGCCCCGGTACTTTCCGCCCTCGACCGACGCAGCCGTTTTTTGCGAGCCGCGTCCGCCAATGGTGGTCATAGCTCAGGTGGTTAGAGCGCCGGATTGTGGATCCGGAGGTCGGCGGTTCAAGTCCGCTTGGCCACCCTTTGAGACGCTCGCTGTTTTCATCGAACAGCGGGCGTTTTTTGTTGCTCTGTCGGAAGATGCGTCGAGCGTCTTCGCGAACGTCGTCTCGGTCGGAAATGCGTCCAAGGTGACAGCCGTTGACTGCGAATCTCTCGAAAAGTCAGTCGGAACTGCCACCAGAACTGCCACGGCAGACGGCGTGAAAGTTTCCGCTCCGGCCGCGATGCGTTGCCGGTTCTCGTTTGGGTCCGATGTCGTCGTGGAAATCGACGGCAGCGATTCGACCGCGCCTTGCACGTCGAGCAATCGCGGGTCCGTGTAGGCGTTCATCGTCAGGTCGATGCTCGAATGCCGCATCGCCGCTTGAGCAACGCGGGGAGCAACTCCGGCGACGCTCAGCATCGTGCCGAACGTGTGCCGCAAGGCGTGAACGTCGATCGTGCGGCCTCGGTCGTCACGCTTCGGGATTCCCGCCGCCTTTAAGTCGCGGTCGAGAATCCGGCAGAACGCCTTCGGGATCGTGAGCAACCGCGTTGAGGCGGGGAGTTCGACCGCGACAGCATCACGACGAAAGGCGAGCACGTTCGCCGAGTCGGCCCCGCCGTTTCGCAGGCTCGATACCCACTCCCGCAGTTCGTCAGCCACGTCGCGGCGAAGCGGGATCGAATTCCCTTGGCGGTTCTTTTCGTCCGCCGCCTTCAATCGGACATGCGGAAAGTCGTCGTCGAGGTCGAGTTGCCCGACTGTCAACGATGCGAGTTCACCGCGTCGCAGTCCGGTCGTGACGGCCAGCTTGTAGGCCAACGCTCTTTCGATGCCGAGCCGCTCTTGCCGAGCCAGGAACGTCGGATTGTCTCTCAGCCGCTCCCGTGCGAGTTCCACAGCGTCGGGGAGTTCATCGAACTTCAACGGCTTGAGCGTCCAGGTCGCACGGCTTCGCTTCTGCCGCGTCCTCGTGTCTTGGCTCGGCGTCGTGACCGTTTCGCGTCCGAACTCGGCCAGCGGTCGCAGGCGAGCCACGATCAGCAGCTTGGACAACTCCGCCTCGGTCAGTGCCCGACGTTGCCGGCGTTGATCGACTTTCTCATCAGCGTGGTTGATTCTGGCCAGCGGATTGAACGGCAGCCGATCCCGCTCGACACACCAATTGCAGAATGACCGCAGCGCGACGAGATAGCTGTTCCGAGTCCGTGCCCCCATCGCGGGCTTGTCCAGTTGTGCCAGCGTTTGTTGACCGAGCCAGCGTTCGACCTTTGCGGCTTGAATGTCCGACAGCCGGCGCAGGCTCAATTCGTCGATGACTCGTTGAATCAGCCGCTCGGTTCCCGTGACGTGAGACTCCGCCCGCCCGGCCGCTTGCATCGTCGCGATGAACTCGGCGAGATGATCAGCTAACGCGGTGTGCTGATGATCGGCCATCGCGTTTTCGGCGGTCGTGATGATGCCCGACCGCACCTTTTCGGCTCGCTTCTCAAGTCCCGCCAGCACCGCCCGCGCCGCCGTTTCGTCTTTGCAGCCCGTGGCGACTCGCCGCAGATGCCCGTTGCCGTCCCGGTAGTCGGCGAAGAATGTCGGAGTCTCGACAACGATGCGTTCCTGTCCGACGAACTTTCCTTCGGTCGGCACAACGACGGCAACCGTGCGCGTTCGGCCTTTGGTGTCCTGCCACTTCGCCAGCCGTTGCCCTTTGCGAGAAAACAACTCCGCCCCGACCGGCAGCGGCTTCGTCGAGGTTCGTTTGAAGACGGTTCCCATGATTCACCCTCGGTAGATTTCCCGGCGATGTCCGATTTTGACGACCAGCACAATCAGTCGATCGTCTTCAATCGTGTAGACAAGGCGATAATCACCAACGCGAATTCGCCAGAGATTGTCCGCCCCTTCTAATTTCTTGACTCCGTGCGGTCGCGGATTCGTTTCCAGCCCTTCCGCCGCTTCCGCAATGCGTCGCTGAATCGGCTTTGGCAATGCGTCTAATTGCTTTTCCGCTTTTGGAGACAAGATCACTTCGTAACGCCGCGAACTCATGCTACTTCATCCCTAAGCGTTTCTTGACGGCAGACAGCGGCGTTCCCTTCTGCCCCTTCCGCTTCATTTCCGCCAACACTCGTTTGGCGTCGCGTACATCCGCCTCATCTTCCAGCTTTTCGAGCAAGTCGAGGTCATCCATCGACACCAATGCCGCCACTCCCTTGCCGCGTCGAGCCAACACCACTCGTTCACCCGCGTAGGCCACTCGGTTGAGCGCGTCCGCCAGGTTGTCTCGAATTTCTTTGATTCCAATTTGCTGCATGATCACTTCTCCCGTTCCATTGGCTGTGTCAACCGTTCGTGTACATCATCGACATTGTAGCTCGGAAAAACAAGTTGCCTTCCGCAGACATTTCAGGTCGTGAGCCAGCCCGCCGTACCGGCCCCGTGGTCCGTCCGGCCCGCTGTCGATGTCCCCGTCGAGCGACCGATAGAACAACGCGGCATCGACCACCCACGCACCCGGCCACAAACAAAACAACTCGACCGGCAGCCGATCCCGGTTGGTTTGAAACCAGTCGATCAGCTCTGCCGTCGAGGCGTCCCAAGTTGCCGGAGTGTCAGCCAACCGAGCCGGCAGGATCGACGACGATTGCCACTCGCTCGGCACGAACGCCCCTTCCGAGTCCGCTTCGGCTGTCATCGGCGTGACGGGTTCGCCCCACAGCGTTTGCAGTTGGGCGAGAATCGCGGGATCGGTCGGCATGGTCGCGTTCTCTTTCTGTTTCTGAATGGTCCTGCCGTCAGGCAGCGGACCATTCGCTTATGGTCCCTTCTGGGATATGTGCCACCTAGATGGCACCGAGAAGTGTCACGAATTGGCACACGTCAAGGTGTCAGCAGCTTGGCACACGTCACGGCGGCCTTTCGAGCGGCAGAACGCGATAGACATTCATCCCGCGATTCAGTCCGCCGCGATGAACGACACGCAACAGTCCCTTGGATGCCAGCTTGTCGATGATCCGAACAACCGTTCGCCGTCCGATGCCAGCCCGCCGAGCAATATCCGTTTGCGAAGTTCTCGCCGTCCCGTCTTTGGTGTCACGCCACAGCACCAACCAAACCGCCATCTCGTTCCGTGTCAGACTGCCGAGCGTGAAATCAACAAAACTGTTGATCGTCGCGAACCTGTCGCCGGTCGCTCGTTTCTTCGGCTTGTCCTTCGGTGAGTTGTTCGCGGTTGACGGTCGAGGGTTCATCGGTGGCAACACAGAACAGCCCGGCAATCGTGGCGGATGTCCGTGGGTCATCAGTTGGCCCCCCAATCGTCAACGTCTTCGCGGCCCATTGGCGTTCTGGCCCACAGTTCGGCAATCGCCGATCGGAGCTTGCCCGGTCGCTCGCCGTTCGATGGCACGTTGGCGGCGTCGATCGGCGTGAAGCGTTGCAGCGGCTTGTCGAACGTCAGCCGCAGGTCGAGGCATTCACCGTTGCGGCTCTTGAGATGCCGCAGGATCACTTCCGAGTTCGCGTCCGGCGTCAGGATGAAGGCATCGTCGGCCCCGAATTCCAACTCGCTCGATTCGCGGAACGATGCCAGCGACAGCCCTTCGCCGGAGTAGCTCGACCGGCCTTGCTTGTCCTTCGTTCGTCCGACTGCCGACAGCACGACGACCGCCACGCCCGCGTCAGCGAACGCCCGCAGATGGTTCATCGTGGCATCGACCGAGCCGCGCTTGTCGCCATGTTCGCCCGGCGGTTGAATTCGTTGGATGTAGTCCAGCACGATCAGCCCCGCGTCGAACTCATCGGCCACGGCCGCGATGTTGGCCAGGTCAAACGGCGGTCGCACGAACGCCAGCCGGTCGCACACTTCAGCCAGCGTCGTCAGCCCCGCGTCGATCCGTTCCGAGTGTTCCGCCGTCAGCCGGCGATAACGGATCGTCGTGAGGTCCACTCCCGACAGCCGAGCCAGTTGCCGATCAAGCAACACGCCCGGCGGCATCTCGATATTGCAGACGACCGCCCGCAGTGTCGGCGTCAATCGCAACGCATCGACCACAGCTTGCATCGTGAACGCCGTCTTGCCCGCTCCCGGCGCGCCGCCGAGCAACGTCACCAGCCCCGGCCCGATTTCAATTCGTGCGAGTTCCCCTTCGCCGATCGGATAGAACGTCGGCGGCTTACCGCTCAGCACGTCATCGCGCCAGCCATCGAGCACGTCGGCCCCGCTTCGGTAGTTGGCGTTCGTCGTCATGCTGCCCCCTTCGTAGCCGAACTCGTCAGAGTTCGGTTGTCCCACGCCACGCCTGAAATCTCACGATTTCAGCTACGAGGCGCGCCGGAGTGTTTCAATCCGCAGTCGATTTGCCGTCGAACCTC
>SXGT01905115.1_pt1 | contig 24917 bp, 17 predicted proteins | sample 3176221 | NCBI WGS metagenome assembly SXGT01 (sample SAMN11356862, study PRJNA531348) | freshwater metagenome | isolation source: freshwater sample F1-120 | place: China: Fuxian Lake, Yuxi | collected 2017-12-25
CAGAATATTTCTCACACCGCAGAATAGAGCAGGTGGTTCTACTGGAGCGGTTTGGGTATTCGGTAGAACAGCAGGAACGAGTTTTGATATTCAAAGTTCTGACGACCTGTGGGGCGGCGGGCGCGGGCCGTTCGATGGCCCAGAGCGCCGCGACCGCGACCTGGAGCTTGGGCCGCTGCGTGGTTCCGTCAAGAAACCGCGCGCCGCGGCCTCAGCCCGCCCAGGCCCGGTCGATGGCCTCGCGTGAAAACCCCGACATGATGCGGCCCTTGATCCAGATGACCGGCACGCCGCCGAGCGACTGCGCCGCCACCCCTGCCTGGCTGGCGCGGGAGAGCATGTCGGCGCGGGCGCCCGCGTCGCGCTCCAGGTCGCGCTCGACGAATGGAATTCCAGTCAACTTCATGTATTCCGCCGCTTTTCGGCAGTAACCGCACCACGCCGTCTTGTAGAGGATCGCCTGCGGCTGGCCGGCCGTAGCCCCGGCGGCAGCCGCGGCGTTGCTGCCCGGTCCCGGCGCCTCGCCTGCAGCGCCGCCCGCCGTGGGTGCCGACGGCGCTGGCCGGGCCGCGGCCACCTCTCGCTCCAGCGAGAAGCGGTCGACGACGCGAACCGCGTAGCTGTCGCCCTCCTTGCGGCTGAGGTCGGCGACAAAGAGCCAGTGGCCCTGGAGCGCCGGATCGTCAGGCGAGACCAGCACCTGGCCGCGAGCCGCCTCTGGCACCTCGTTGACGGTGCGGGCGACCAACAGGTTGCCAGTGCTCGGCGCGAAATAGCGGAGGACGTACGGGCCTGCCTCGTCACGCACTACCGGCGGCTTGGGCGCTGCGGCATCGGTGGGGGCCGGCGGCGGCGGTTCGGGCGCGCGGTCGCAGGCGGTTGGCCCCCAAAGCGCGACGCTGGCGACGATGCAGGCTGGAGTGGCGAGGTGTGCGGCGAGTCGCATGCGATTCATCGGCTCCTCAGGGCGTAGGTGCGGCGGCTACGGGCTGGGTTTGCAGCGCGCGGTCGACCACGTAGCCCAGGTCCGCGGCGTGGCGGGCGGCGGCGGCGCGCAAGGTTGCCTGCAGGCCCTGGCGCCGTTCGACGGCGATGCGTCGCGCGGCGGCGCCTGCCGGACAGGTGGAGTCCGGGCTGCCCGGCGAGAGCGGGACGGCGAGCGTCTCGGCGGCGATGCGCCGAATCATCGGGCTCGGGTCGTCGAGGGCGCGGACGAGGGCTTGCGCGACCTGGTCGGTGACTGTGGCCTCGTCGGCGGCAAGGCTCGGTCGACACCAGAGGGCGCCGAGGGCGCGCAGCGTCATGGCGCGGGTGTGCTCGGTCCCGGCCTCGACGTCGGTGAGCGCCATCGGCAGCTGCGCGGCGTCGCCGGCCCGCAGCAAGCCAGCGCGCGCCACCTCACGCAGGCCGGGGTCCGGCTCTTCGAGGAGTCGGCTGAGCGTGGCGCAGGCCTCGCCACAGGCGCCCGGCGACCGGGCAGCAGCGACGACAGCGACGCACTCCGCTGCGGCCACGCGCTGAGGCAGCATGCTCTCGGGCTGCCAGAGCAACCCAGCGCACGTCTGCAGCGTCCCTTGCAGCAGCGGAGGTGGCAGGGCGGCGAGTCGCGCCAAGAGCACCGCCCGCGCCGCCGCGCTGTCGGTGGTGAGAAGGCCAAAGCAGGTCCCAAGCACGCAGGTGCCGCGAGCGCCGGATTGGCCGCATGCGCGATCGTCCTGACAGGGGTCGCCGCCGCCGCGCAGCAAGCGCCGCTGCACATCGTCGGCGGTAGGAGTGAGCGTTGGCCCGGCGTTGTGCTGGCCGTCGCGGTCGGCGCTGGCGTCGTCGCCGCAGCCGATGACGAGAGCGCTGCAGATCGCCAGCGAGACAGCGCGTACACGCGGGCGCGGTCGCATCGCTGCCAGCGTCGCCGCAGGCCAGCGCCGACAAAGAGGGGCTCGCCAGGGCGGCCGCGTCAACCTAGCCACCGAGGAAGGTGAGGGCCGCTGCGATCCGGATGCGCTGGTCGGCGGCTGCCATGCTGCGCAATATCAGCTCTTTGGCCTCCTTGTCGCCGCGGAGCTGGGCCAGCATCCGAACGCCCTCGATGCAGACCCGCGTGCTGGTCGACAGCGCGGCGGCCTTGACCTCGGTCGCGACCTTCTGGCCCTCGACGGAGAACAAGCGCCGCAGCACGCGGATGCGCAGCTGGTCGTCGTCGGCGGTGGCGAGCACCTTGCGCAGCAGGTCTGGCTGCTTCTTCGGCAGCAAGCGCAAGGCCTCAAGCGCCTCCTCGCGCAGCTCAATCGACTTGGCGAAGAGCGCCAGCTCGAGGTAGCTCTCGAAGGCCTCGCCGAACTCGCGCGTCATGGCGATCAACGTCCCGGGCGGCAGCCAGGCCAGGGACCGCTGAAAGACCTGCACCGCGTTGGCTGGGTCCGAGAGGATGAACCCACGCACAGCCTCGACCCGGACCTCCTTGCTGCGGTCCTGCAGCGCGGTCTGCAGACCGTTGCGCGCGGTCTTCGACCCCGACTCGGCCAGCGCCCGCACCACGCGCTGCCGCACCAAGTCGTCGCGCTCGCGGGTGTAAAACACCAAGACTTTGAAGGCTTCATCGTCCTTGATGCTGGCGAGGGCCTTGATGTACTCGACGCGGATATCCTCGCGCGTCTCGGCGTCCAGGGCGTCACGCAGCGGCGCCGCCGAGACCTTCGACGCGATCCAAGCCAGCACGCGCGCCGCGGCGATGCGGACCTCGGGGATGCCGTCCTTGAGGTAGGTGTGCATCTCGCCGATGCGCCCTGCGCCGCCGATGCGGCCGAGGTAGTAGACGCCGACCGGGCGCAGCTCGCTGTCTGTGCCTGACGCCATCTCTTCGGCCTGCTTGACGACAGACCGGTCGCCGAGGTTGGCTAGCACCTCGTAGATCGACAGCTTGAGGCGCGGCGAGCTGGACTCGTCGAGCAGGCCGCGGATGGCCTCTGAGTCGTCCTTGCTGGCGATCCCCTTGTAGATCTCCACCCCTTCGAGCTTGGCGTCGCCAGGGCGCGTCGCGGCGATGGCCAGCAGCTGCTTTCCGACGGCGCGATCGCCATGGCGGGCGCGGGCCAAGATGACCCGCTCGGCGAGGGCCGTGTCGCCCTTCGGCGGCTTCAACATCGACAAGAAGCGCACGTCGACGCCGGCGGGCGCCGCGGCGGCGATGGTGCACAGCAGATCGATGACGACGGGGTTGCCACCCGACTTGGCGGCGACCGTCGCGAGGTGGTCCCCGTGAAGGACCGCGTTCAGCGACGCGATCGCGCGCTTGCCGACGCCTTGCACCAGCGGCTCCTTGTGGCCGATCGCGGCGACGAGGAAGGCGCCGAGCCGTGGGTGGGCCTGGGCGACCAGCGCGTCGGCGATGCGGTCGTGACGGTCCAGCTCCTTGTCGGAGAGGCGCTGCAGCAAAAATGCGATGGCGTCCTTGTCGGCGAGCGTGTCGAGGACAGGCAGCACCTCGCGCGGATCCAACGTCGCCCGGCCAATGGCGTCCCCGACCACGCGCTGCCAGCTCGAGTCGCGCAGCCGCATGTAAGCGCGGGCGACGCCGGCCTTGACCGTCCACTGCGGGTCTTCTTCGCCGTCCTTGAGCAGCTGGCGCGCGTTGGCGACCTTGCGGTCCAGGGCCAGCGCCTCATAGGCCATGGCGCGCGCGAGGTAGTCGGGAGCCTTGACGCCCTCGGTGATGATGACCCTGGCGTCGTCAGCGGGCGACGAGGTCGCGGCGATGGCCGGCGTCGCGAGGCTGAGCGCCAACAGCGCGGCCAGCGGCGAGGTCAAGGCGCGGACGGCGGGCGGGAGGGGGCTAAGCGCGGCGGCGGTCATGACGGGCTCCTCGACGGTTGGCGGCGTATCGGCGTCTCTAGGGATCTGCGCTTCTGGGTTCAGCGCCTCAGTGGTTCCGCGCTCTCGGTTTCGGCGCCACTGCGTGTCGGCGTGCCTGTTTGTAGCCGCCAGGGGCGTGATCATCGATCGCGAGTGCCGACGCGTCAACGCGCCACCTCGCCGCTAGGCCGACGCGCCAACTGCCGCAGTGATTCGAACTGGACCTCAGAGGCGTGGCGGGCCGCGGGTTGGCTGAGAAAGGCGCGAGCGCGCTGCGCGTCGCCGAGGGCCAGCAGCGCCACCGCGCGGACCTGGGCCATCTCGGGGGCGTCCGGAAGGCGCTCGGCGTGGCGAATGGCCTCGTCCCAATGCGACTGCCTGGCGGCACAAAGCGCCAAGATCTGCCAGAGTTGACGCATCTCGTCGAGGGCGACGAAGGGCTCGCTGCGGGCGAGGTGGCACAGGCGCGCCGCCTCAACGAAGTCGCCGCGACCATAGGCGTCGCGCGCCGCTTGCAGGTGATCACGCACCACGGGGTGGCGCTGGCGTTCGTGACGCACCGGCGCTGGCCCGAGCGCCTGCAGCGCCCGCCAGTTCTCAAATGCGGCCATGCCGAGCACAAACCCGACCAGCAGCGACTGGGTCGCGAGCCCATACATGGCGCCGAGCCCACCGAGGACGACTCCGGCCCAGTGCGCGATGCGCTCGGCGCGATCGCCCTTGCGGAACAACCGCCGCAGCACGACGAGGGCCAAAATCCCGCCGTCGAGGGGGATGATCGGCAACAAGTTGTAGATGCCCCAGACGATGTTGATCCACATGCCGACCTGGACCAGCTCGGCCAGCAGGCCGGCGGCGACGAATCCAGCGGCAAAGAACGCCGCGGCGAGAGCGAAGTTCATCGCCGGTCCTGCAGCCGTGATCAGGAACAGCTCTCGGTTGTTGCGCGCTGGCATGTGGCTAGTCAGGCCGCCGAGGCCGGTGAGCTCGATGGCGGCGCCGAGGCCAAACCGCCGCGAGACCCAGGCGTGACCCAGCTCATGGCAGAGCACAGAGAAGCTGGCGATCAGGATGGCGCCGACGCCGAGCATGACGCTGCGGGCGAGCATCTGGTAAAAGAGGAACGCCATCAGCAACAGGTGCAGCGGCGACACCGTGACGGGGATGCGGCCGACAAAGAATGACGGCTGAGTCGGCGACGAACCTGAGAACATCGATGGGCCTCCTGCTGCGGCCAGGGGTGCGCGCCCGGCGCGCTGAGGCCGCCGGACGGTCAATCCGGCGCGCGCTGCGCCCAGAGGAGTAGAATGTAGGGCGCGGCCCCGTGCTGGCAATGACGGCTGGTCGGCGTGGAGCGGCGGGCGGCGATAGCGGCGCGGCTGCCTACACGCAACACTCCGTCGCGGCGGGGCAGCGTCGGCGCACGGCCTCGCGCCGCGCTCGGGGCACGGATCAGCGCGCTGAGTCGGCGGGGCGAGGCGGCAGGGCCTCGACCGGCGCTTCGGTGCCGATGGCGGCGAAGGGATCGAACCAGCTCGGGGCCGCTGGGCGACGCAGCGTTGGCTCGGGCGGGCCCAGGTCGCCGCCGCTGGCGGGTCGTCCGCCATCCCCCGCGGCGTTGGGGGCCGGCGGAGGCGCGGGGAATCGGCCAAAGCTTCGCTGAAAGACCGGCAAGCGCGACGGCAGCGTCGGCATCAGCGCCGATGCGCCTGGCAGGGCTGCGCTGCCCTGTTGGCGCGCTGGATCGGCGGCACCGCCGCGCTCCGGTCCGCCCTGGGCGTCGGGCGAGGCAGGCTCCGGCTCGGGCCGGCGCCTCGCCGACGGTCCCAGAACGCCTGGCTCGCTGGGCGCGACGACCGGGGGCGCGCCGCGGCGGGAGCCCATGCGCGCGCGCTCCTCGTCGGCGTCCGCATCGACGGGCGGGGGCTGAGCGCCAGGATCGGCGGCCGGATCGACGACGGCATCGGACGCCGGCATCGGATCGACCGGGCGGCGGCGGCGACGACCGCGGCTACCCTCGGCGCGGCCCTCTCTGGACTCGACGCGGGGCCGGGGCGCCGTCCACTCGCTGACGCCGGCGGCCTGCAGGCGGTCTACCAGCTGCTCGAGGACAGGCAGCAGGTCGGTTGGTAGGGTGCCCTGGGGTGCCATCCCGACGCGCTCCAGCGCCCACTGCAGCATCAGCGCCTCGACCTCGACGCTGGCGATCTCGGCGGCTGTCGGCGGCGGCCACGCTGCGACCTCCGGGTTGCGGTAGACCTGCCAGTAGTCGCGCTGATAGACGCGGTCCCAGTGGGCGAGCGAGCGCTCCCACGCGCCGGGTCGCTCATCGAGGTCGCGGTAGATCGCGATGTAGTCGTAGTACTTGCCGTGAGCGTCGATCGAGAACGTGTTGTGGTCGAACCAGGTCGGCGCCGGCAGCGAGGCCTCGGTGCGCGTGATGATCGGCTTGGAGGAGCTATCGGCGAAGGAGTAGGGCACGTAGCCGCCCTGGAAGACCGCATAGTACTCTCCGATATTGCTCAGCATCATCTCGCGCAACCAGCGGCTGTTGCGCTTCATCCGCAAGGTCAAGACGTTGCGGTTGGGCGGAATCGAGCCGTAGGCCTCCCGAATGGAGCCGTACTCCGTGCGGACGAGCAGGAAGGTGCCTGCGGTGTGGAGGGGCATCAGGACCGCGACCAGGACCATCAGCGACGTGCCGATCCAGACGCGCAAGCGCACCTGCACGGGCGGCAGGAGCGGACAGACCGGCAGCGCGAGCACCGCCAGGACGCCGATGACCTCGACCAAGCGAAAGTCGACGCCGTACAGGTAGATCGGGCGCGCGAGGTGCTGCGGCAGCAGAAAATACGCCGCAGTGATCGCCGCCAACACCCAGCCGATGTAGGAGGTGCCGCGCACCTCGTGGCTGCCAGCGCCGGCTGCCGTGGGCGTCACCGGCAGGGCGGACTTGGCGGCGCCGATGAGCCAGAGGCCGAGGCCGCAGAGCCAGAGGAAGCTCGCCATCTCTCCCTGTCGACGCAGCAGCAGGTCGGCGACGGCTTGCATGTGCTCGCTTGGCTGCGGCGCGAAGCTGTCGAACATGCGGCCGAAGAGCTGACGCACGTCGTCGATGGGCCCGAGGTGCTGCCCGGAGTAGAGCCGGGCGAGGCGCTGACCGAGCGTGGTGCCAGCGATCGCGGCCTGATCGGGCGTCCTGACATCGGCGGCGAGCACGAAGTAGGACAGAAACCAGGGCAAGAGCACGAGCACCGACGGCAGCACCAACAGGCCCTCGCGCACCATCAGCACGGCGCCGCGCCAACCGCTGCGGCGGGTGCCAAAGACCAGGCCGAGCAGGGGCAGCAGCAGCAGGGCGATGGACCAGAGCAGGTAGTGCGTCAGGGCCAACAGCACCGTCAGGCCGGCCACCGCCACCGCCTGGCGCCAACCTGGACGCCGCAGCAGACGGATGTGGGCAGCGAGGAGCCAGAGGAAGAGCGGGATGCTCATGAGGTAGTTGAAGAACCCCATGAAGAAGTCGCTGTTGAGCATCCAAGGGAAGACACCGAGTACGAGCCAGCGGTTATGACCGAGCGCACGCAATAGGCTGGCGGCCGCCATCGGTAGGGCGGCGAGGCAGAGCGAGAGGACGACGCGGTTGGCGGTCTCGACGTCCACCAGGAACATCAGCCAGTCCACGGCCTTGTAGTACGTCAGATAGGGCACGATCGCGTTGACCGGCTCGTAGTGCGCCTGAAAGAGCGGGTTGCTGCCGTACTCGTGGATGAGCCGAATCAGGTGCTGGTGGCTGGCGGCGTCGAGCAGGGGCAACAAGTCGGTGACCCAGATCGGCGCGATGCCAAGCAGCGTCAGCAGCACGAGCAGCGCGGACCAAGTCAGGTCGAAGCGCTGGTTGGCGCTGGACGGTCCGGCGAACGCGCCGCCGACATCGCTCGTTGGGTCGCCGTTCTCGTCGTCCTCGCCGCCAGCGCCGCCGGGGCCAGGTCTGTCGCGGTCGACGCCGTCGTGATGCCTGCCGTCACGGTCAAAGCGGTCACTCTCGACGCCGCTGTTGGCGTCGGCGCGAGGCGCGTCATCGCGATAGGCGTCGGCCCAAAGCGGCGGCGAGTTGTCGTCGATGGGCGGTCGGCTGGGCACAACGTCTCCGGCGGCCGGCGCGCGGACGCGCTGCAGGGCGCGGGAGCTTAGGTCAAGCGACGCCGAGGGTCCAGATTGGATCGACGCCCGCCGCAGGTGCTAGGCTTGGCGGCTACCCATGACGGCGCGGCGCATGATCGTGGGTGTTGGGCGGTGGCGGAGGGTCGATGTCGAGCGCGGCAGAGCGATTTGATGTGATCGTAATCGGTAGCGGGATCGCCGGGCTGTCGTTGGCGCTCGACCTGGCTGACCGCTGCCGCGTCGCCGTCTTGACCAAGGCCGCGATCGACGAGGGCAGCACGCGATACGCCCAGGGGGGCTTGGCGGCGGTGCTGGCGCCGAGCGACTCGTTTGAGGCGCACGTCGAGGACACCCTCGTCGCCGGCGCGGGGCTGTGTCGCCGCGCGGTGGTCGAGTCGGTGGTCCGGCAGGGCCCGGCGGCGGTGGCGCAGCTGCTTGAGCGTGGGGTCCAGCTCGATCGCGACGAGGATGGCGGCCTGAAGCTGACGCGCGAAGGCGGTCACGGCGCTCGACGAATCGTCCACTACGCTGACGCCACCGGGGTCTCGATCGAGGCGGCGTTGGTCGCACGGATCCGTGAGCGGTCCGGCGCGATCGAGGTCCGCGAGCACACCATCGCCGTCGACCTCATCACCCGCGCCCGCACCGCCCGTGGCCGTGGCGTCGGCCTGCCGGGCAGCCGCGACGATCGCGTGCTCGGCGTCTACGCGCTCGATATCGCGCGCAACGAGGTCTCCGCGCTTGCCGCACCGGTCGTCGTCTTGGCGACAGGCGGCTCGGGCCGCTGCTACCAGTTCACCTCCAACCCAGACGTCGCCACCGGCGATGGCGTGGCGATGGCGTACCGCGCTGGTGCACGGGTCGCCAACATGGAGTTTTTCCAGTTCCACCCGACGGCGCTCTTCCACCCGCGACGGAAGCACTTGCTGATCAGCGAAGCGCTGCGCGGCGAGGGCGGCATCCTGCGCAATGCGGCCGGTGAGCGGTTCATGCCGGCGGCCCACCCGCTCGCCGAGCTGGCGCCGCGCGACATTGTGGCGCGGGCCATCGACCGTGAGCTGAAGACCCGCGGCGACGCGTCGGTCTTCCTCGACATGACGCACCTGCCACCAGACTTCCTCGTCGAGCGCTTCCCGACGATTTTCAACGCCTGCAAAGAGGTCGACATCGACCTGCGCAGCCAGCCGATCCCCGTCGTCCCGGCGGCCCACTATCAATGCGGCGGCGTGCTCGTCGACAGCGAGGGGCGCACCCAGATTCGCGGCCTGCTCGCGATCGGCGAGGTCAGCTGCACAGGCATCCACGGCGCCAACCGGCTGGCCTCGAACTCCTTGCTGGAGGCCGCGGTCTACGCCCGGCGGGCGGCGGCGATCGCGCTGGAGCTGCTGGCCGACACCGGCCCGGCCGACGTGCCGCTGCCTGGCGGCTGGGACGCCGGGGTCGCCAGCCCGCCCGACGAGAAGGTGCTGTTCAACCAGGCCTGGGACGAGGTGCGGCGGCTGATGTGGAACTACGTCGGCATCGTCCGCAGCAACCGCCGCCTCGAACGCGCCAAGCGACGCCTTGAGCTGTTGTATGGCGAAGTGCGCGAGGAGTATTGGCGATTCCTCATCGACGCCGATCTAATCGAGCTGCGCAACCTCGTCACTGTCTCGCGGCTGGTGGTGGCCTCGGCGCTGGCGCGGCAGGAGTCGCGCGGCCTGCACTACAGCCTCGACTATCCGGAGGCCGACGATGAAAACTGGCTGCGCGACACGGTCCTCCGGCGGCCCCTGGCGGATTGAGCGGGTGGCCTCCAGCGAGCGCTCAGGCAGCGGCGGCGACCCAGGTCGTGGCGTTGATGCGCGTCGATCGTCGGCCCAAGCGCCGCAGCCCTGGCCCGGAGCAAGGCGGGCGGCGCGGATCGTGGCGCTGGTGGTGACCACGACGTGCCTCGCCGCCAAAGTAGACGCGGCGCCCCTGGACGAGGGGCGATCGTGGCGCCAGGGCCGCGGCGATCCGAGCCAGCGCAACCGCTCCCTCGGCGGCGCTCGGCTGAGCCAGGCGCCGGTGGCGCGTTGGCGACTGCCCCTCGACAGCCGGCCTGCCAGCGCCCACGCCCTCGACGTCGACCTGCTGAGCGGCGATGAGATCATCGGCGTCGAGGCGGGCGCGGTGGTGGCGCGCGACGTCTATGGCGTCCTGCGCTGGCGGACGGCGGCGATCGGCGCCCAGATGATCTGGCGCGTCGCCGACCTCGACGGCGATAGCCGCGGCGAGCTGTGGGTATCTTGCCTCGACGGCGGCCGTGTGATCGACGTCGGAAGCGGCGCCACACGCTTCGCGACGCCGGCGGGAGGCTTTGGCGAGCTGGCGCGTTTGGAGGCCGCGGACGTCGACGGCGACGGCGATCTTGAGGTCTTGGCCGGCAACTCCGGCGGCTTCGCGGTCGTCCACAGCGGCCGCACCTGGGTGTTCGACGCCTCGGGCGCGACGATCGGCGCGACGCCTGAGATCGATCCCAACGGCATGCCGGCGTTCGCCGAGACCTGCGGCGTCGTGGACCTCGACGGCGACGGCGGCGCGGACCTGCTCTGTGGCAGCACCAAGGTCCTTGGCGGCGGCCGGATGTTCGCGTGGCGACTGCGCGATCAGACCCTGCTGGCCCAGGGCGCCGAGGGCGAGGGCCGGCACTGCACCCAGGTCCGGGCCGTGGAGCGCCCTGGGCGCAAGCCGCTCGCCCTTTGCGCCTCCGACAGCACCAATGGCCAGTTCGCCTGGCACGGAGTGGCGGCCTTTGGGCTGGTCGGCGGCGCGATTCAGCGCTTGTGGCTCTACGAGCCGGCGCCGCAATCGGAGGCGCGGATCGGCGGCCTGATGGTCGATGACCTCGACGGCGACGGCCTGCACGAGGTCCTGCTCGGTCAGCGCGTCGGCGGCCTCGGCGAGCTGGTGGCCCTCGACGTCGACGACGGCAAGGCGTTGCCAGGTGGCAAGGCGTTGCCGCGCCTGCGCGTCGGACAAGGCGTCGGCGGCGCGCTGCTGCTAGTGGCGCCGCCGACGACGTCGCCGGGCCCCGAGGCGCTGACCCTCGCCCGCTGGCGAAGGGAGAAGGGCCTGTCGCCGCTGCTGACTATTGGGCAGGTCCAGGCCGGGGTGGCCCGCGTCACGACCCCGACGCAGCCGGGCGCGGTGTGGACCCTCGCCGATCTCGACGGCGACGGCTTCGCTGAGACCGCGCGGTGGCTGGAGATCGTCGCCAGCGGCGAGGTCATTGCGCGCAAGCAGCGCGTCTTTGACGGCAGGCCGCAGTTCGCCGCCAGCGGTGAGGGGACAGACGGCGCGCCTCGGCTGCTGATCAGCGAGCGCGACGGCGGCTGCCACTGGCTCGACCTCGACAGCGCTACTGGAAACGACGTCGCAGCCGATGGCAGGCCCGACCTCGTCATCCGCTCGCTGTCGACGCCGCACCTGAGCGTCGGCCATGGCCGCGTTGAGGGCGACGGCGGCGCCCGGCTCGTCAGCGTCGGCGAGCCCGGCCGGCTCCGGGTCTTCGACGCTCGGGCGGGCGATCCGGTGACCACGCCGCCGATGACCCTCCAGATCGAGCTGCCCGGCGGCGCCCTACAGGCCAACCTGGCGGACGTTGACGGCGACGGCGCCCGCGAGGTCGTCGTCCGCAACCACCCACCGGCGGGCGACGCGACGCTGCGGGCGCTCGAACTCGACGGAGCGACGCGCTGGAGCGTCGTTGCGCCCGACGATCGGCTGGTCTGGCCGGGTGGCGTCGACTCCAGGTTGATCGCCGACGTCAACGGCGACGGGGCGGAGGATCTCGGCGTCGGCTGGCTTCCTGGTCCGGGCGCCGTGCTGCCGTGGCAGGGGCGTTGGATCCTCGGCAAGGATGGCGCCGCCGTCGTCCCCGAACACACGCCTTGCGGCGAGCTGCTGACGCGGACGGCTGCGCTCGACCTCAGCGGCGGATCCGCTGTGACCTGGGGCGCAATCTTCCTCGACCGTCTTCGCTGCAGCGTCCCGGGCGGCGCGCTGCTGACAAAGGTCACGCAGCCGGGCCAAGCCGCGACCTACGGGACCGGCATGGTGGGCGATCTCGACGGCCTGCCCGGCGCTGAGGTGGTCTGGAGCGGCGCCTTCAACGCACTCGCAGCCGAGACGGCGGCCGGCCCTCCGCTGTGGTCGCTGACCGGCAAGCAGTACGCTGGCCGCCCCGCGACCCAGCTCGACGTCGACGGCAAGCCGCGCTTCATCACCCGCGCCGGCGCCGCTGCGCTGATCGCCCTCGACGGCGCCAAAGGCGCGATCGCCTGGAGCCGCTACTATGCGAGCGGCGCGGCGCTGCCGAGCGAGGCGACGGCGACGGCCACTTCGCTGGTCGGCCTCGTGGGCGTGCAGGGGCTTTTCGCCGACGGAGAGCCAGGCGTCGTCATCAGCTGCGCCGACGGCCACTTGCTCGGCGTCGATGCGCGCGACGGCGGCGTGCGCTGGAGCCGCGACTATGGCGCCCGGCTCGGCGTTCCAATCGCCGCCGACATCGACGCCGACGCCGACGTCGAGCTGTTGGTGCCGACCCCCAACGGCACGCTGGAGGCGCTGGACCGCGACGTGCTGGCCAAGGTCGCCTGGGTCCGCGACAACGACGGCGCTGGTCCCGCCGCCAGCGACACCGACGATATCGACCAGGGAGAGTCGACCGAGCGGCTGCACGCCAACTGGGCTGTGACCCCGGGCGCCGCCGGCTACCACGTCCGCGTCCTGGACGCCTTCGGTGGTGAGATCTCGGGCAGGAGAGACGTCGGCGCCGTAACCTCTGCGACCGTCGCCGGCTTGCAGCTGCAGCCGCTGGCGCAGTACCGCGTCGAGGTCACGGCCTATGCCACCCACGACGGCGCGGGCGTCGAGTCACAGGCGGCACTCAGCGACGGCGTCAGCATCGTCGACGTCTCGCCGCCAGAGATCGTCTCCCTCACCGCGACGCCCGAGCTGGCGGTGGCGGGGACGCCGATCGCGCTGCAGATGACGGCGCGCGACGCCACCCGGCTCGCCCAGCTGCGGCTGCAGGTGCTGGACGGCGACGGCGCGCTGCTCGGCGAGGTCGTGACGCAGGCAGCGAGCCGCGAGGCCAGCGCCGAGCTGTCGTTCGTCGCCGTCGACGCTGAGGGTGAGCCCCTGCCCGAGGGCGCCTATCAGGTGGCGGCCGTGGCGCGCGATGTCGGCGGCCACGAGGCGAAAACGGCGCTGTCTTTCGCCCTCTGCGCCGCCGGCTCGGCCGGCGCCGCCCTCGGCCGTGGCGCCTGTGGTCCGTTGACCGGCGAGCCCAGCGCCGCGATCGGCAAGGCCGAGCAGACCGACTGCGCTTGCCGCGCCGGCGGTGGTCGGCGCGCGCCGAGCCCAGGCGGGATCGCCCTGCTCTGCAGCCTCATCGCGGCCATCCTCGCCCGGCGGGCGCGGGCTCAGCCCTCGGGCGGTCGCGTCTGCTCCAAGGCCCAGCGCGCGTAGGCGGCGACCGCCGAGTCGGCCGAGAGCACCAAGATCTCGGGCACGGTGTACGGGTGCAGCCGCTGCAGCTCGGCGCAGAGCGCCTGCACGCGATCGGCCGCCGTCTTGCAGAGCAGCAGCGACTCTGCGTCGCACACCACCGCGCCCTGCCAGCGATAGCGCGACACCGCCTGCGGGATGACAGTGACGCACGCGGCGAGGTGCGCCTCGACCAGCGCGGCTGCCAACCGCTCGGCGGCGTCGGGCGGACAGCTTGAGAGCACGAGCCGCATCGTCAGCCTCCCTGGCGGCCACGCCCGAGCCGAGCGACGACGGCGCGGAGCTGACTCTGGCACTCAGGCTCGAACCAGAAGTCGAGGAAGGCTTCGGACTCGCGGACAAAACCGGCCTCGATGGCGTCGGCGATCGGCGCGCGCAGGGCCCGCTTGGTCTGCCGCCGCGCCCGCTCTGGGGCGGCGAGCCGTCGGGAGAGCTCGGCGAGGGCCGCGACCTCCACCGGCCGGGGCGACGGCGGCTCGCTCGACGTGGCGGCGGTCGCCGGCGGGGGCAGATTCGCCTCTGGCGCCGGATCGACCAAGCCATCGACAAAGCCGATCCGCAGCGCCTCGTCAGGGTCGAGGAGCAAGCCCTGCGTCAGGACTCGCTCGGCGGCGCGCTGTCCGAGCAGGTGGCTGACGACGTGGCACAGGAAGGCCGGCACTGCGAGCCCAACCGCCACCTCGTTGAGGCCCATGCGGAAGTTGCCGCGCGCCATCAGCCGGTGATCGGCGGTCAGCGCGAGCACGGTGCCGCCCGCCGGTGCGTGACCATCGATGGCGGCGACGGCGCAGAGCGGTGACCGGTAGAGGCGGAGGAATGTCGCAAAAAACTGATTCCAGAACAACGACATCTCCGCTGCGTCGAGCTGAAGAAGCGCCGGCAGGTCGAGGCCGGCGGAGAAGAGGCCGGGCCGCCCCGCGAAGACGTAGCCGTCGACCCCGCCCTGCTCAAGCGCGTCGAGGCCTCGGCGCAGGTCGCGAAGCAGCTCGCCATCGATCGCGTTGGCAGGCGGTCGCAACAGCCGCAGCGTGCCGATCCGGCCATCGAGCTCGACGCAGACCCCGCCCAGGTCTAAGCGCTGCCCCCGCTCCGTGGTCATGTCCCTGCTCCTGTCGGGGCGTCATCACCCGCCGGTGGGGTCCGCGGCCTGTCTGCGCCCCATGGGCGCGTCGCGAAACTAGCGCCGCGGCGCGCACCGCGCCAGACTGCGCGACCATGGCAGACCAACTCGACGCGTCCCCTACTGATCCGCTCCACGCGCTGCGGCCCGCGCTGCTGGAGATCGTCTCCCGCTTCGCTGGCGGCGACGACGCCGATGTAGCGCCGACCATCGCCCCGCTCGGCGGAGGCCTGATCAACGACACTTGGGCTGTCGGCGATGACCGGGTCTTGCAGCGGCTGCACAAGATCTTCGCCGCGACCGTCAACGACGACATCGCCGCCCTGACCCCTCGGCTTCGCGCGGCGGGCGTGCCGGTGCCAGCGCTGCTGCCGACGCGGACGGGGGCGTCTCACGTCGTCGTGCCGGTCGACGGCGTCGCCGATCCGCGCTGCTGCGGCGTGTTCCGCATGCTGACGCGCCTGCCGGGGCGCTGCCACGACAAGGTCGGCGGCCCTGCGATGGCCGGATCGGCGGCGGCGCTGCTCGCCCGCTTCCACGCTGCCCTCGCTGGCTGCGACCACCGCTTCGCCTTCGTCCGGGCCGGCGCCCACGACACAGACCGGCACGTGGCGTCGGTCGGCGCCGCGCTGGCGGCTCGCCCAGATCACCGGCTGGCAGCAGAGGTGGGCGAAATCCAGCGCGAGCTGAGCGCCCGCTGGTCGGCGGCGCCGCGCCTACCGGCGTTGCCTGAGCGGATCATCCACGGCGACCCCAAGATCAGCAACCTGCTCTTCGACGACGCGGAGCAGGCGATTGGGGTCTTGGACCTCGACACCATGGCGCGTTCGACGCTCGACATCGAGCTCGGCGATGCCCTGCGGAGCTGGTGCAACCGCAGCGCCGAGGACGAGTCGGCGATCTTCGATGTCGACGTCTTCGAGGCGGCGCTGGAGGGCTATGCCGGCGCCGCCGCCGCCTGGAGCCAGGCAGAGGCAGCGGCCGCCGTGCCAGGGCTGTGGCGCATCGCGCTGGAGTTGTCGGCGCGGTTCGCCGCTGACGCCATCGGCGAGAGCTACTTCGGCTGGGATCCCCGCCGGGCGCCGGCGCGCGGAGAGCACAACCTGCTGCGCGCCCGTGGGCAGCTCTCGTTGGTCCGGGCGGTGGAGCAGGCAAGGCCGCGGTTGGAGGCGATCGCCAGCCGCGCCGCCCGCCACGCCCGCATCGCCGCCTAACCCGATCCCGTCGCCGCCTGCAGCGCCTGCGCCAGCGCCTCGTCTAGGCCAGGCTGCGCCTCGTCGCCGCCGTCCTCCAACGCAGGGCCGAGGCTGACCTCGACCTCCCAGGCGACGGCCGCTGGGGCCTCGCCCGTGGCCTGCTCACGGGCGTCGATGGTCGGACCCAGCGCGCCGCGATGGAGGGCGCGCAGCGGCCGAACGAAGTCTGGGCCCAGCAGCGGGCGCTTGCGCAGGACATCGAGCAGCGTCTGGCTGGGCAGGAGCGGGGCCAGGGCGAGCAGCAGCCACTCCGGGCAGGTCGGGTTGTGCGCCACCGCGGCGCAGATCGCGGCGTTGGCGAGCCAACGCGGCGCGAGCAGCAGGGCCCAGAGCGCCCAAGGGTGGGTGCGGCGCTGGGTGGCGACCTGCATCAGATCGTCCTGGCGCAGGCGAGGGTTGCGCGCCAGCAGCTCGACGACGGCGGGATCGGTGTCGCACAGCAGGCGCAGGAGCTCTTCGCGCCGTGGCCCACGCGCCTGCTGGCGGCGGGTGCCCAGGGGCAGGTGCTCGATCGAGACGTGGGGCGGCAGCGGCCGGCCATCGTAAGGCCCCGGATCGTCGAGGGTCGCCCGCAACAGCGCGGCCGCAAAGCCGTGCCCACCGCGGCTCGCGGCGCCGATGAGGAGCGCGATCTCGGGCCCTGCCGGCCATTGTCGCTCGGCGTCGCCGCGTACGGGACCTGCTGTCAACGCCGGGCGCGGGCGCACGGTCTGTAGGACATGGACCAGCGACAGGTAGAGCAGGCGCTGATCGGGCTCATGGCAACGCCTGGCGGCGCGGTCGATGGCGGCGGCGATCACTTCGGGCGCCATGGCCCGCAGCAGCTCGGCCAGCCGCCCGGCGCGGTGGTCTGGGTCCTCGAGGGCGGCCACGCGCAGCGCCAGGGCGCGCAACCTCGGATCGTCGTCGACGACGGGCTCTGGGCTCGGGTCGCTCGGCAAATTGGCCGGCTGGAGCGGCGCCTCGGCGGCGACGTCGTCTTGGCTCATCGCAAATCCAGCTCCAGCGACGTCGTCAGCCCTGCCTCGATACGGACGGTGGTGGCGCGGTCGATTCCGAGGTCGTCGCGGCGAAATCGGACGCGGTGCACGCCAGGAGGCAGCGTCCAGTTCAGGACCGGCGTCCGCTCCGGCAGCTTCTCATCGTCGACGTAGACGTCGGCGCTCGGCACCGAGTCGATGAAGAGGTAGCCGCGCGCGCTGCCGCCCAGCGAGGCGTCGGGGCCGAGCAGTCCGATGTCGCCGACGGCGGCGATGACCTCGCCGCGGACGATGGCGATGAAGCGCGCATAGATCCCGTTATCAAGCCCCAAGGGATCGACCACGACCACCGTCCGTTCGATGTCGCCGCGGCGGTAGGTCAGCTCAAAGATCGGCAGCGCGGAGGTCCCCGGCATCTGGCGAGCGCCCTGCTTGTCGCGAGGCAACGCCGCGCCACCCTTGGCCTCTTCGAGCTGTGCGGCGCCGATGGCTTCCAGCCGCTCGAGGACCCTCTGCAACAGCGAGCGCTCGACCAACTCCGTGCGAATCACCGCGTCACGACGCCCCATCGTGCCGCGGAGGTGCGATGCGACCGCTGCGCCGCCCCGGGCCGAGATCTCATAGGCGACGTACTGAAAGGGGCCGGGGTTGGCGCGCAAGAAGACGCGGGCCCAGGCGCCGTCGAGCCCGTCTCGGTGGCGCGGCAGCGGCGGGCCGTCGTCTTCGAGCACTCTCGGCAGGGGCATGCGCTGGGCCAACGGCAGCGACGCAGGCGGCGGAGTGGTGGCTCGGCCAGCTCCGGTCGTCGGCGCCAGCGCGGGCGAGGCGGCGTTCTCTGGCGCGCTGGCGGCGCCGGCCTGCGAGACGCGAGCGCCGCTACAGTCCGCAGCGCCTAGGGCGAGCAGGAGCAACAGAGCGCCCGCATGGGCACGAATGGTCGACCGCCGCCGCGAAGCCGCGCGCATCATCGTCATGGCTCAGGACACGCCGGGGGCGAGGCCCGCCCTGACCGGCAGCGGCGCCGGCTGCAGCGCGACCGCCGCCTCGCGATCATCGATCAGCGACGCCCGGCGCAGCAGCTCAACGATCTGTACATCCTCCAGCGTGGAGTCACCGACCTTGGCGTGGCTCCAGATGGCGTCAACCCGGGCGTCGGTGATCTGTAGACCATGCTCATGCAGCCAGAACTGGACGTTGGAACGGCCCGAGTAGTAGCCGATATCGACGCGCTGGCGGCAGCCGAAATCGGCCGCAGGAACGCTAGAATAGACCCGGTCCGCCAGGTCGCGATCGCCGCGCTGCAGCGCCTTGATGACGGCGGCGGCGTGGACCCCGGTGGCCGTGCGGAAGGCGTCACTGCCGAACACCGGGTAGTTGTAGGGGATCGGGACGTTGTAGGCCTGGCTGACCTTGCGGACGTAGTCGCCGAGCGGCCGCAGGTCGCGGTCGATGATGCCGAGCAGCTTCAGGTTGATGAGCAGCTGGTCGATGCTCGAATTGCCGACGCGCTCGCCGACACCGAGGGCCGTGCCGTGGACGCGATCGAAGCCATGCTCGAGGGCAAAAAGATTGAGGGTGAGGGCGAGGCCGCGGTCGTTGTGGCCGTGCCAGTCGAGCTCGACGTGGTCGGCGCCCCACGAGCGCAGCATCGACCGGACGAAATTCAGGAGGTTGAGCAAGCCGTCCGGGGTGGCGTGGCCGACGGTGTCGGTGAGGATCAGGCGATCGGCGCCCTCTTCAATCGCCGTCTCGAACAGCCTCGCCAGCGTCGTCGGGTGGCTGCGGATCGTGTCCTCCGTCACGAACGACACCTTGCAGCCACCGCGGACGCCGATGCGGACGGCCTCCCGCACTAGGCCCTGCATCTTCGCGAGATCCCAGCCCTCGACGAGCTGGCGGATCGGGCTGCTGCCGATGAAGGCGCAGATCTCAAGCGGCACACCGGTCTTTTGGGAGATGTCGACCACCGCGCCGACGTCGGCGGGATGGGTCCGCGCGGCGCAATTGGGCAGGATCTGCAGCTTGGCGTCGCGGATCTCCTCGCACAGGCGGGTCACGTCGTCGACCGCCTGCTGACCGGCGCCAGGGAGGCCGATGTCCGCCACGTCGATGCCGCATGCCTCCATCAGGTGCAGGATCTCGAGCTTGTCTGCGATGGTCGGGTTGCGGACCGAAGGTGACTGGATGCCGTCGCGCAGCGTCTCGTCGAGCAGCTTGTACTTGCCACGGACGACCGGGCCTCGGCGCGCGACCTCATTCCAGTCGTAGATGATGGCCCCGCGCTCTCCGACGCCCTGCTCTGCCCCCGCCATCGCTCGCCTCCGTCCCGTGAGCGCGCCCGGCGCCGCTCGCCCGCCGCTCGCACGCCAGCTTGCCCCAGCGGCGCGACCAGGGATGACTGGCGGCGTCTCTGGCCGTCTGTTTTGGGGGGCCCGGCGCCCCCTAGCCGGAGAGTGTGGCCTCTTCCGGTCTTCCCCAACCAGGGCCGCGCCCCATTGGGAGCGCCTCTAGGGCTTGCCGCGCGCGCCCTTGCGCTTGCCCGCCTTGCCGGCGCCTGGTGTCGCCTTGTCGCCGCCGGCCTTGCTTGGCGCGTCGCGGGTCGGCGGGATCATCGCGCGCTCGCCCCACGCGAAGTCATAGCCGACGGCGCCGAAGGTCACGAGCGTCCGCTGGACGAGGCGCATCGGCTTGCCCTTCTTCAGCTCCGTTCCGGCGACCAACGTCATGAACTTACTGCCAAGATCGGTGATGGTCACCACGCCGTCCTTGTGGTTCAGGCGGGCGTGGCGCGGGCTGACGGTGGCGTGGTCGATTCGGGCGCCAGCGGTGGCCGCGCTGCCGACGATCACCTCCGACGTCAGCAGCTCAATGCGGTGCTTGCCATCTTCGGAGACCAACACCCCCCATGGCTTCTTGACCTCGGCAGCGGTCGCGGGCGCCCCGGGGGCTCTCACGATCGGCGGCGACGCGGTCGTCTTGACCCTGCCGGCGGGCGCGACGACCAAGGCCTCTGGCTCTGCGACCGGGGCCGTCGAGGCTGCGGCCTTTGCGATGGGCGCTGTGGCTTTGCCGGCGGGCGGAGCTGTTGGCCCCCTGGCCTGCGCAGCGGCGAGGCAAGGAGTCACCGCGACAGCCAGCAGAGCCATGAGCCCGGCGGTACGCGCCAGCGCGCGGCAACGCCGCTCCGGCAGAAATCCAGCCATGGTTGACCTCCGGTCGGCTCCCCGCCGCCGCATCCATCTCGCCATCGCCGCATCGCAGGGTCAAGCGATCTGCGCGCCGGGGCTGGCGCCGTCGACGCCGCCTGTGGTGGCGCTGGCGCCGTGGGCGTCGCCAAGGCAGACGGCTCGCTGCGCCCAGGCAGGTCCGGAGCCTCGTCGCAGGCGCTCGACAGCCAGTCGAGCGCCGACGCCGCCGGCGACGAGGTCGCGCAGGGTCGCCAGCAGCGACGCTGGCGGCGGCGGCAGCGTCGCACCATCGACGCTGGCGATGGCGCGACCGCCGGCGACCGCGTTGACCAGCAAGGCGAAGTCGGCCAGCATGAGGTCGGTCGGCAGCAGCTCCACGCGCTGCACCGCGCCGAGCGGCGAGGGTCCGGCGGCCGGGTCTAGGAGCGCCTCCAGCAGCGCCATGGTCGTGCTCCGCAGGGGCGCGGCGGCCTCGCACGGGGTGTAGAGCCGGCCACCGCGGCTGATCAGCAGCGCCGAGGTCGTCGCCTCGCTGAGCCGGCCCTCGACGTCCAAGAGGAGCACATCGTCGAGATCGCGGCCCTGTGCCGCCCGCAGCAGCATGCGCTCAGAGGCGACCGCGGCGCGCTTGCAACCGGCGAGCGGGTCCGCGGCGCTGCGCAGGCGCGGCCCGATCGTGACACGCGCTGGCGGCCGGACGCGATCGCCGGCGGCCCGGACTTGGGTCGCGAGGGCGCTCCGCGCAGGCGCCTGGGCCGGGTCGAGCTCGTCGTCGGCGTAAAGGTCGAGGCGCAGGCGCACGTATTCGGCCGAGCTGAGTCGGCGCTGCCGCAGGGAGGGAGCGACGGCGGCGCAGCAGGCGATGACCGCGGCGATCACCGCGGCGTTGCCGGGCCAAGGCAGCGCCAGCGCCTCGGCGTCGCCGCGCAGGCGGCCGAGGTGGAGGGGCAGCGCCGGGACTGCCTCGACGAGCGCTTGCGTGCCGGCAATGCCAGCGGCGTCGGCCAGGGCAGCGACGTCGGCCAAAGAATCGGCGCGCATCAGCAACGTGTCGTAGATCGCCTCGCCGTGGCGGGCCCTTGGCGCGCTGCCTGGCGTCGGCGGTGGACGATCTGCGGTCATGGCGGCGGCGCGCCCGGCCCCGACGCGCCGGCAGCTGTGGGGCCGCGGCCGTGACGCTGCTCCGCCTGGCAGACGCCAGGGGCGCGTGGACCCGGCAGTGCCGCCAAGGCCGCCAAGGCGTTGGCGATCCCGCGCGACTTGGTGAGCAGCTCGCTCCACTCAGCGGCGGGGTCGGAGTCCGCGACGATCCCGGCGCCGACCGCGAGCTCACCACCGTTAGGGCCGATGAGCGCTTGGCGAATCCCCACCGCGAGCTCGACCCGGCCATCGGGCCACAGCGCGCCAACGGCGCCGCAGTAGGGGCCTCGGCGCCGCGCCTCTAGGGCCACGATCTGCTCGATCGCCGCGATCTTCGGCGCTCCGCTGACGCTGGCCGGCGGCAACAGGGCCTCCAGCAGCCCAGCGCTGTCGACGCCAGGCGCCAGGTCGGCCTCCACCTCGCTCTCGAGGTGCCAGAGGGTCCGATAGGCCACGGCCTCGCAGAGGGCGCGCACCCGCACGCCATCGGCCCGGGCGACTCGGCCGAGATCGTGGCGCACCATGTCGACGATCATGGTGTTCTCTGCCCGCTCCTTGGCGCTCGCCAGCAACGCCGCCCGCCGGCGCAGATCGTCCGCATGTTCGCGCCCATCAGCCTCAGGCGAGCGCGCCACCGTCCCCTTGATCGGGCGGCTGCTCGCCAGTGTCTGCCCCTGTGGCCCTGTGGGCGTGAGGCGAATCAGCCGCTCCATCGAGGCGCAGATGAGGCGTTCCGGCGGCGTGCTGGAGGCTCCCGGTGCGGGCAGGTCGATGATCGCCGCGTAGGGCACCTGCTGCGCCGTCTGCAAGGCTCGCCACAGCGCGGCCGCGTCGGCGCCGTGCGCTGCCTGTGCCCAGCGTCGAGGCAGGGGCAGCGCCCGGCTGAGATTGACCTGGTAGACCCGCCCGTCAGCGATCGCGGCGAGCACGGCGTCTACGTCGCGCTGGAAGGACGCTCTGCCCAGGTCGAGGCCCGCCAGCCACGCCGCCACTTCGGCGCTCGTGCCTGCGACAGCCGCCTCTTCGGGGCCGGACCGCGCCGCGGCGACGGGCTGAAGATCGGCGGGATCGAAGACCAGCCAACGGCCGTCGGCCGCAGCGTCGAAGTAGCCAGCGGCGGCTGCGGCGGCCTTGGTGTCGGCGCCTGCCTCTCCGTGGCGATAGAGCCGACCGCTGACGTCTCTACTGCGCGCTCCGCGGGGCGCCACCGCCCGCCTCTCAAGGGCCGCGCCCAGCTCGAAGCCGAGGTAGCCAAAGGCGGCGAGCCCTTGAGCGGCGAGCCCAGCCAGCTCTCGTAGGTGGTCGCGGGCGAGCCGCTGGTCGGCGATGCCGCCGTCGCCGGCCAGCTCGCAGCGAAGCTCGCGGACGACGGCGGGCCGCGGCAGACGAAAGGCGGCGCAGGTCACCTCGTCCCAGGCGCCCGCGATAAGGGCCGGCGGGCGGTAGCCTGCGCTGGCGGCGACAAGGGCCGTCGCGTCCGGCCCTGGCGGTGAATCGGTCAGTGTCATCGGCGTTCGGTGCGCGATCACGGGCGATCCTCAGCGCGGACTGCGCTGGCGGGGCGCGTCCCCCGGCGCTCGAGCCAGGGCGTGCCGGAGCGCTGCGACGCCGACGGTGGCAGAACAGCCAGCCTTCGGCTAGACGGCGCCACCGATTGGCCCTCCGCGAGGGCACCTTGCCGCGCGACGCGCGCATCGCTGAAGGCTGGGAAGACGTCACGGGCAGAGAGGGGACTGGCGACGCCCTGACGGTGGTGGGCGGGGGCGGCGTGGCCGGCGCTCCGGCCCGAGCGTAAAGGGAGGGCAGCCAACCCGGCGCCTGTCGAACGGCGTCTAGGCTCGTCCGCCGCGTTTGCATGACCGCGGGTCGCGTGCCATGGTGGAGTGTGGAGGCATCACCCCGCATGGTCGCCGAATTCGCCACCTCGACCGCGTCCGCACGCGCCGGCGGCGACCTCGCTACGGCGGACCGTCCGGAGCTCGAAGGCGAGCGCCTCAGCCCCGGCGCCGACGCCGACGCCAACGCCGATCCGGCCTTGCAGGCTTATATCCGTCGGCTCGAAGAGCTCTTCGTCGCCCTCCGCGGTCGTGGCCTGGTGTGGACCCGGGACGACGTCGAATGTGCCACAGCGTGGTGGCGGGCCGGGGTCGCCTTGACGACTGCGCGGCGCGTCGTGGAGGGCCGCGTCCGCGCCCAGATCGCTGTGGGAGGTGCGCTGGCTGCGGCCATCACGCTGCGCAGCCATGACGCCGCGCTGCGCAAAACGCTTGGCCTTGGCGTCCCGGCTCCTGATGCGGCTCGCGGGTCCGCGGCCACCACCTCAGCGCGCTCGACGGACTGGGCGATCGATCCCGCGCTCGACGAGGCGGCGTTGCGGGCGGCGGAGGCCCGGAGCCTGGCGGCGGTAACTGCGGATCCTGCCCTCTCCGGAGCCATCGCCAGCGCCGGCAAGACCATGGCCCGCCGCCTGGCCGAGCCAGATGCCGACGGCGCCTCTGTCTTCGCCGCCGGCCACCTCGCGCTGCGGCGGCGCTTGCTCCTCGGCATCGGCGCGACCGCGCGCGCTGGCCTTGAGATCGACGTCAACGACCTCGTCGCGCTCGGCCTGACCCGGGCTGGCGCCTATGAGGTGGCGCTCTCCGCGCTCTGCGCCGCGCCGTGGCCGGATCTCGAGGGCTGGCGGCCACGTCCGGCGCCTCCGGCGTGGAGGCCGCGGGCCGCTGGCGCGAAGCAGCCGCCTGGACCGCCGGCGTCACGCCCAACCTCAGGCGGTGTGTCGACGGCGCCGTCCAAGGCGAGGAGGGCCTAATGGCGCGATGCCGACACTGCCAAGGTCGCGACGTCTTGACCCTCGCCGGTCCCCGCCACGCCGAAGCGCGGGTCTGTCGGCACCGCGCGGGCTGCGCCCGCTGCAGCGATCGCGGCGTCGAAGTCTACCACGACGCGATGGGCCGAGAGGTCGCGGCGCCGTGCGCCTGTGGCCTGCTCGATCTCGCCCGCCGCACCGCGCTCTACGACCGGGCCGCGATCCCTGCCCGCTTTCACGACGCCCGCTTCGACGGCTACCAGGCGCGAGACGCCAAGGGTAGCCAGCACGCCGCACGGGTGCTGTTCACGGAGCTGATCGACCACTTTCGGCCAGGTGACCGGGGCGTCGGCCTCTCCGGTCCGGCCGGCGTCGGCAAGACGCACCTGCTGGCCGCCCTCGCCGGCTACCTGTCGCTGCAGCGTGGCATCGAGGTGCGCTACGCCGACTTCAGTGATCTGGTGTCGGAGCTTCGGGCGCGCTTTGAGGTCGGCGGCGGCTCAGAGGCGCTGGTCGGCACCATCGCAGACGCGGAGGTGCTGTGCATCGATGAGCTCGGCAAGGGCCGCGCCACAGAGTGGGAACAGTCGATCATCGACGCGATCATCAGTCGGCGCTACAATCGCGGCCTGACACTGTTTTATGCGACCAACCACCCGCTAGACGACCACGCCGGCGGCCACGGCCTGGAGCCGCTCGCGGCACGCATTGGCGCCCGCGCTGCGTCGCGGCTGCGCGAGATGACCCGCCAGTTGACCCTCGAAGGCCCTGACGGCCGGGCGCTCCGAAACGGCTCGGGCGCGGCGGCAGACGCTGGCGAGCCGAGGGCCAGCGGCGATGGCCGAAGCCGCGGCAACGGTGCGCGCCAGGCGCCGCCGG
>SXGT01411557.1_pt1 | contig 24907 bp, 19 predicted proteins | sample 3176221 | NCBI WGS metagenome assembly SXGT01 (sample SAMN11356862, study PRJNA531348) | freshwater metagenome | isolation source: freshwater sample F1-120 | place: China: Fuxian Lake, Yuxi | collected 2017-12-25
CGCCGACACCGACACCGGCGACACCGACACCGACACGGGCGACACCGACACGGGCGACACCGACAGCGGCGACACCGCCGACACGGCCGAGCCCGTGCTCGACGGGGTGAGCTGGGACTACACCGAGCAGACCATCACCACGCGGGATCGCCTCGCGGTGGTGGTGACCGCCCACTACGACGACGGCTCCACCGCCGACGTCAGCGCCGAAGCGGTGTACACCAGCACCGACGAGGCGGTGGTCAAGAGCTACGCCGTCGGCTGGTTCCAGCCGCTCAACGAGGGCGTGTCCACCATCGGCGCGTCGTACGCGGGCGTGGACATGTCGGGGGTGCTCACGGTGGGCATCGTGCCGGCCACCAACGCCGACCTCGTCATCAACGAGGTGTTGTCCGACGGTACGGTCGACGGCGATCCCAACGGCGATGGCGAACCCCACGCCGTCACCGACGAGTTCATCGAGATCGCCAACCTGTCCGACGTCACGGTCGACCTGTCCGGTTGCACGATCATCGAAGACGACTTCTACACCGGCCTCCCCCGCCACACTTTCGCCGACGGGACCACCCTGCGCGCGGGCGAGGCGATCGTGGTGTTCGGCGGTGGCGACGTCAGCACGATGACGGCCGCCAACGTGCAGTTCGTGTCCGCCGTCAACGGGGACTCCGGCCTGGAGTACGGATTGTCGTTCAACAACGAAGGGGAACACATCGACCTGCTCGACCCCACCGGCGGCATCCTCGCCTCCTTCGCCTACGGCGAGGGCACTGGTGTGGACGCGATCGAGGACGCGAGCATGGTCCTCACCCCGGACGTGTGGGGCACCTCCTACACCCACCACAGCTACGCCACCGGTTCGGTCGGCGACTTCAGCCCGGGCACGTTCGTCGACGGGTCGGCGTTCCCCGGTCCCGACGGTCGGTACTGACGAGCAAGGAAAGGGCGAGCCCGTAGGCCCGTCCCGACGCGCGGTGCGTCCGGACGGGCTCGCGCGCGTTGCGGGCGCAGGTCGGCCATCGCCCAGACCAAGGCCATCGAGCAGGAGCGGCCACGTAGGTCGAGGCCGAGGGAGGCCGAGAAGTGAGAGTCGCGCGAAGAGTGCTTGTCACTGACGACACGATGGAGGAGCTCGGGCGGCTTCTCAGCCATGACCCAGGTGGTGAGGTCTTCGCATGGCTCGATACCTGGACAGGAGAGTTGGTCCTGACGACTTCGCTCTACGGGCTCGATCCCGATGGAGAGGATGGAGGCGACGGCGAGTCGACCGAGGAGCACGAGGACGCGGCGCGGCTCCCGGTCTCACAAGTCGCTGGCGCAGGGCGTGCGACCAGCTTGCCGGCACGATGAATGCCGCCGTGGCGGTCGAGTTGACCGCCCTTGTCGGTCGCTCCCCGTGGTAGTACCCTGATGATGATGCCGACGATCTCGCACGACCTGACCCCCGGTGACGTGGTGACCTACACCATCGGTCGCTGGACCTACCGTGCGCGCGTGATCGAGGAGCGCGGCCACATCGGCATCGGTGGGCGGCAGATCGTCCGCCTCGAAGCCCTCGACGAGGAGGACTTCGAGCCCGAGCCGCGCCGGTTCGAACTGGCGGCGGCCGAGGTCGAGCTGGAGCAGCCGGCGGCGAAGTAGTCGTTCCGGCGCGTTCGCGATGCCGGAACGGGGCCGCGCACGTTACGACGCTGGGGTCGGCAACCCTCCGGAGCACCTTTCTTGAACGACGTTGTCCCCCCTCGCATTCCGACGGGCCGTACCCGCAAGCCGCGTCTCCTCATCCACCTCGCGATCATTTTCTCGATCGCGGTGCCCGTGGGTGCCGGAGCGGGTCCACCCAGCTCGGCTCCACCACCGCTCGGCTCCGGGGGCCGCCTCTTCGTCAGCCATGCGAAGTCGATGGGAGTGTTTGTGGAGTGTGAAAACGGGTTCCGGTGGAGCGAGTACGGATACCTGGTCCTGGATCGCTCAAAGGGACTCATCGAAAATCCCCGGCCGCCGGAGTATCATGTTGTGAACGCGACGGGGACTGATATCGGCCCCGCCGGTCGCTGCCGCGTGTTGCTGGCCAAACTAGCGCCTCAGGTCGAGGACATCCAATCGGATGTTTCGTACCCCGAGGGCGTCACGCCAGAGCGCTACGGCATCTGGGCCAAGGCACTGTGGGGGACGCAGTTCACCACTCACACGACAGTGACGTTGAACGCGCAAAATCCGTACCCGGAGGCGAAGAAGCGCGAGGTTCCCGATGGCGCGTTCGCGTGGCATCCCCTCAGCCGACTTTCCTACGACACCGGGATCGAGATCGAGCTTCTCAGCGTCACCTATCAAGGCTACTTCGATGCAGGGACATCCCGGGATATTGCGCTTTCATGCGAGGAGCGTAGCTGCGCGGTCGAAGGACATGCGTGGAGGAACCTTCTCGCTGTCACGGCGACCTCGCAGGATGAAGCCGCGATGTGCGGAACTGACGACGAAGGCCACATCGCCTGCGCTGGCGACGAGACAGCTACCCCCGGAGCGTTCTCCGCTGCTGCAGGCGCGAGGTTCACCAGCTTCGCCGCGCCAACGCGAGACCTGGTGTGTGGGGAGGGGGAAGGGCGAGTCACCTGCTTCGTGCGGTCGCGCGGCGAGTGGGCGGAGATGCACGCGGAAGCGGTTGCGCCCGAGCACGCCGGCACTACGATCAGGGCGGTCGCCGGCACTTGGGATGCCGAGCGGCACATGTACCGCGTCTGCGGACTTGTCGGCGGATCGCTGAGCTGCTTCGAGTCCGCGGACGTGAGAGCGATACGTCCAGTCGAGGTCGAAGCGGTGTTCGGCAAGCGCGTTCGGAAGGCGAATAAGGAAGGTAAGATAGCGTCATTTGCCCTAATGGGCGCGCGTTCGTGCTGGGTCGCCGAGGGAGTGCTCAGTTGCGAGGGCGTGCCAGGTATCGGCGGTATCGATTCGCCCCCGTTCCAAATCGACCGGTTGTGGCTGGAGCCAGAGTTCGACACCACGACTCGGTACCCCAAGGACAGGTTGGTCGTTCAAGGCGGTGATGGCGCCACGCTTGCCCTCGACCTTGACCCCGACACCGGGAGGGTGACTTCGGAGCACGGCTGGTCGCGGTACTTCAATTACACCGCGGGGGCTTTCGGGTACTCAAAGCTGAAGTCGCGCGATCCCCGCTACAGGGAATGTCGTAGAATCGAAGGCGACATCAAGAGCTTCCTTGCTGGGGAGGCGCGGCCTGCCGGGGTGGCTCTGGACTCCGGCGTGGCCTGCAGCCTCACGGCTCGGGGGGCGTCGTTTTGCTGGGATCTGGAGCAGCGATGCGAAGTCGGGGTGAGCCGGGTGCCGATCCCGCTCACCCGCCCGACCGAGCCTCCGGTCGATAGCTATCCATGGGGTCCGAGGTAGTGAGGGGATGTGAGGATGCCTACTTGCCGGCAAACGCCCCGGCCCCGTGGCGCAAGATGAGTTCTGCTAGTTCTTCGCCGATTTCGGGATGGATTCGCATCACATCCTCCGCCAAACCCGGCAGCTCCACAACACCTTGGGCGACCGTGGGACTGATGTGGGTGGTCGAGTCGGAGTTGCGGCGGACCGTCCCCACCGTGATCTTGACGTAGTGGGGTCGGTGGTCAGCTCGGAACACGTCGGCGACAACCGCCAAGCTGCTACCACCGGGCAGGCTGAACGTGCGTTCGGAAAGGTGCGTGTCGGACATGCTGATATCCTACCACGGCGAAGACCATGTCGAGCCGGGATACTGGCTCGTGGCGGCTCGTTTCTCCCTACGACGGGCGGACGCCAACGCTCTCTGGCCTCCCCCTCGGCCGCCTCACCGCCGCACACGCCCACCAGCCACAGTTTCGCGGGCAAGCACCCCACGGCGGGCCGAACGGATCATGGCCGTGATATCCGTCGGCGCGGCAGACGATCTCCAGTCCGCCGGGGGATAGCTTGACTTTCTCCACGACGCGGCTGAGGGCGTGGCGGCGTTCTTCGAGAGGCTGCGCGCGCCACGCCTCGCGCACGGCTTCGCGGAAGGCGTCGGGGTCGATGGTGTCCGTCTCGGGGACCGGGTCGGCGGCGGGGAGCGCGGCGAGTTGGAGGCGCAGGTGGTCGCGCTGGGCGATGAGCGGCGCGGTGATGGCCTTGGCGTCGCCCTCGTCGATCATTCCGTTGATGGCGTGGGTGGCGGTCAGGCGGATCTTGCGGTCCAGCTCGGCGATGGCGCCGGTGAGCCGCTCACGCTCGCTGGCCAGCGCGTCCACCTGGGTGTCGCCGAGGCCGACGAGGGCGTTGGCGAGGATGATGTCGAGGGCCTCCGGCGACAGGACCTGTTCCTCGATGGCGTCGAGCACGAGGGTGTCGAGCTTCTCGACACGGATGGTGATGCCCGAGCACGCGGCGCTGCTCTCCTGCCGGGAGCGACAGGTGTAGAGGTAGGTCCGCTTCTTCGGCTGGCCGCCGGCGGTCACGCAGATGGGGCCGCCACACGAGCCGCAGCGGAGGAAGGGGGTCAGGATGCCCCGCTGGCTTGCGGTGATGACGTTCTCCCCGTTTCCCTCACCCTCGGCCCGGTTCCGCGCCTTCAGCGCCCGGATCGCAAGCACCCGGGCGAGGTCCTCGTCGGTCACGGCGGCCTCGTGGACGGAGCGAGCGGCGATCTCCCCGTCGTAGACGAGGTGGCCGCAGTACAGCGGGTTCGTGAGGATGGAGGCGACGTGCTTCGCGCGCCAAGTCCCGGCCGCGTACTGGCGGGGCATGTCGGCGCGGCCGGGGGGCTGGTAGCCCTCGCGGGTGAGGCGGTCAGCGAGGGCGCGGGCGCCGCCCACCCCGTCGAGCGTGTCGCGGAAGAGGCGCTTCACGACCTCGAACTGCGGGCGAACATCGTCGGTGACGATGAGGCGGCCGTCCACGATCGCGTAGCCGTAGGGCGCGTGGCCGTGCTGCCAGTAGCCCTTCTCGGCCTGCGACTTCATCCCGCGGACCACGTTGCGGGACAGCTCCTCGGAGTACCGCTCCGCGAGCCACGCGAGGATCGGACGGATCAATTTGCGGAAGGAGCGGTCGCCAGCGTCGGGCTCGGTGAGCGAGACGACGTCGATGTCGGCCTCGTCCAGCGTCGCGAGCGCACGGAGGCAGTCGAACATGTTGCGGGCGACGCGGCTGAACGCCCACACGTAGAGGCGATCGATTTGGTGCGCGCCCCGCTTCTTGGCCCGGATGCCGTCGCGCTGGGCCTCAGCGCGCTTGATCAGCTGCAGGTAGGACGCGCGACGTTTGGTCGAGCGGCCCGAGATGCCCTCGTCGATGAACCAGTTCCCCGGGGGGATGGTCACGCCGTCGGCCTCGGCGCGGCGGAGGATCTCTTCACGTTGCTGCTCGATGCTCTTGTCCTGCCGGGGGTCCGAGCAGCGGAGGTAGGCGGCGCCGATCATGGGCATGGGGGTGTCCTCGGGTGCTGGCTTTGTACCTTACATAACGACGGGCGACTACGCCGCGGCCTTCCGGTTGGCGGACTGGAGAATGGCCGCCTGGAGATCCCCGAGGGGGATGCAGGACATCCAGCCGGCGACCGAGGGGCGGCCGACCACGCGGACGGCGTCGCCAACCTCGGGGAGCCGGAAGCGCAGGCCCTCGGTCGCCTCCCGGATCGTCGTGAGCACGAGGAGCAGGGTCGGGTACTCGTCGCGGACCAGGGGGCGGGCGCGCTCCGCGAGGCGGTCGAGCTCGATGGGGAAGGCGCGGTTCGCCACGGCTTCGGCGAGCGGCGCCGGGCCGCCGCCGGGGGGCCAGAGGCGGACGGTGGGGATCGGGGCGGTGAAGGCGCCGTCTTCGGGGCCCCCGCGCATGCCTTCGGGGCCGTAGACGTCCAGCCAGCCGGTACCGTCGGGGTGGTCGTAGGTGATCAGGCAGGAGCGACCGGTGCGGACGTCGGTGCGGAGGGTGTCGAGGACGTGGGGCGGGAGGGTGGTGGGCGTCATGCAGGGCTCCGAGGCGGGTGTGCTCGGGAGCGTAGTGACGTGAGGCGATCCGCTCGGGCGGTTTCGCCTACCGCTGCTTACAGCACCGCGGCGGCAAGCGCGGTAAGGAAGGAGAAAGGCGAAGGAACTGGCGGTCAGTGGCATCGTCTCCCGCGTCGAAGCGATCCCGGGCGGGAGGCGCGGGAGGTGGTGGCGCGGTTGTACGCGGTCGGGGCCGGCGGCGCGCTGTAGGCCGGTGCGGTCGGCGCTGTTGGGAGCGCGGCTGGTGCCGTTGGAGCCGCGGTTGATGCTGTTGGAGGCGCGGTTGGTGCTGAACGGTCCTGCGGTTGGCGCTGAAACCAGGCGCGGTTGGTGCTGCAAGCGAGCGCGGTTCGGGGGCGCGGTTGGCGCTGTAGGCGCGGTTAGGGCCGAATTCGGGCTCCGAGGTGGGGGCGGAGGCGGGTTTCAGCGCCCGAGGTGCGTCGAGATCGTAGAGAGGAGCCCGACGTGGACCTCCGCGCGGCAACTGGTGGTGGCCTCGGCGGCAAGGGAGCCCGCACCCGCGGCCGGCACGGGCCGCGCCAGCAGCAAGCGCGGCAACCGGCTGCGGCAAGCTGACCCCGGATCGCCTTGCCGCGTGGCAACCGGGGCGGCAACCGCCAGAGAGCGCGCTACGATCCGCGAATGGCCACCCCCTACGCCCCGGAACGCCGCCCGCTGTCCATCGACGTGAACGACGACGAGGAGGTGCGCGGCTGGCTGGCGCAGTTGCTCGCCGAGCAGGTGATGACCCGTCGGGAGCCCGTCCCCGCGATCCACCTGCTCAAGGACGACCACGAAGAGGTGCTCGACCTCACCGCCCTTCGGCAGGCTGATCCCGAGGCGGACGTCGCCGCGACCTGGGCGGCGGTGTGCGCCCGGCGGGATGTGGAGCGGCGGATCCTCGTCCTCCGCCTGGAGCATGGCGACGGCAACGTCGAGGCGTGCATGCTGGAGGAGACCTGGGACGATGGGGAGCCCACCGGCTGGTGGTTCGCGCATCGTCGCTTCGCGGTGGTGGACGGCATCGGGCAGCTCCTCGACGGCGGATGGCAGCAGCACGCGGGCGAGGGTCGGGCACCCGAGCCGTTCGCGTCGATGCTCACCCGTGCGCCCGGCGCGCGTCCTGCTCGCCTGCTCCCGGCGCGCGCGCCCGACGCCCAAGTCTGGATGCAAACCGACGAGGTCGCCGATGGCGTGCGCCTCCCCACCACCGCGATGGAGATGACCGAGCAGACGCAGGCCGTGGTTCTCGGCTCGCTCGAACGCGAGGGCTTCAAGCACCTGCTCGTGTTCCTGATCCGAGGACGGACCTGGGAGACGTGGCTGCTCGGCGACTTGCCGACGGCGGGCGACGACATGGTGAGGTGGATCTGCGGGCGGCTCGGCCAGCCCGATGGCGTGAGCACCGCCGAGGCGGTGCTCGCGCAGGTCGATGGCAAGCCCGAGCGCGTCGTCCGCATCGTGGGCGAGATGGGCGGCCGGAGAGCCGAGCGGGCGATCATCATGCTCCCGAAGCCCGGGAAGCCCGAGGACGTCGTGCCCGGCCGCTGGATGGCGCGCGAGCTGGGTGCGGTGCCGGACGGCGAGGGGTGGATCGGCGTCGAGCCGGTGTTGGCCGGCGAGGTGATCGCCACCGTGCTGGGGTACGGGACGCCGAAGTGATCCGCTCACCCAGCGGTGCGGATCGGCTCCGGTTTCGTTTCGGATCGGTTATCCGCGCTACCCGTAGTCGCGGGGTGCTTCATGGGTAGTTTCGGTTTCGGATCGCTTACTCCCTCGCGGCTGGCGCCATGATGGGCACCTGCGCCTACCCCGGCTGTGGCCGGGGCTTCGAGCGGAAGCGCTCCGATGCGCGGTACTGCTCCGACACCTGCCGCGCGACGGCGAGCAAGGATCGGGCGCGGGTGCGGCGGGAGGGGGCGGCGCACCGCGCGCCACGGGGAAGCGGCGCGGTGGCGGCGGGCCCCGGCGATGCAGGGGCGCTCGCCGAGCGGCTGGTCGCGATGGAGCAGCGGCTTGCGGCGGCTGAGGCCGGTGTGGCGCGAGCCGAGGCGGATCGCGCGGGGTGGAAGAAGGTCCGCGACCAGTTGCAGGCGGCGCTCGGGCGGGTCGATGGCGGCGCGGTGTCCGCCGAGAAGCTCGCGGCCGCGGTGCGCGCCGAGGTCGGGCCGCAGTTGGCGAAGCTCGGGAAGCGGATGGACGCCGTGAGGCAGAGCAGGCCGCGCTGCGGGAGGAGCTCACGAAGCTGCGTGCGTCGGTGACGCCCGCGAAGGGCGACGAGCTGATGATCGTCGGGAAGGCCGTCGGCAAGCTCGCGACGCGCGTGGCCATCATCGAGCGCGACCTCCGGGCGTTCAGCAAGGGCATCGTCGAGGCCGCGGGCGAGGACGAGTAGGCGGGCCGCCGTGATGCCGTGTTTCGACGCGCGCCGATGTTCATGCCCCCGCTCAACAACTCGGCCGGCTAAGAACGGTGAGGAGGAGAGGCCGGCTTGATCGAGGATGAGCGAATGCGCCCACCGCCGCGAGGGACCATCCACCCCCTCCTGAGGATGGCCGCGCTCGGCGGCGTAGATGCTGCTGTCCGCCTTCACCTCAAGCGCGGCGCCGATGTGAACGCGACCGACGAGAAGGGCCGCTCCGCCCTCATGCTCGCGGCGCAACGGGGCCATGCCCGCACCTGCCGCCTGCTCCTTGAAGCGGGAGCGGATGACGCGCTCACCGACGCCGACGGCCTGGATGCGCTGGCGCATGCCGAGCCCCGACTGCACACCGAAGTGGTGCTGGCGCTCCTGGAGCATCGCTCGCGCGCACGCACGGACGCTCTTCGAACACCGACGAGCCACGTCCACACCCTGGTGATGCCGCAGGAAGCCGAAACGCCGCCCGACACCTCCTCCTGGGAAGCGGAGCCGGAGGCAGTCGCTCCTGAAGCCGACCTTCAGCTCGTCGCGTCTTCGGCCGCTATCCAGGGCGCGATCACCGCCCACAGGGGACTTGATCGCGACGCCACCTGGGACGACATTGAGGTCCAACTTCCGTCGCGACGTTCAAGGATGGGCGCCCCGTCCGATCTCGACGACGACCTCGTCGCCGCGTGGCGGACGCTCTTCGCTACCGGGCTCCGAGTTGGTGCCCTCCCGCTCAGCGCGATCCAGGTGGCGGCGAACCAGGACGCGATTCCCTCCGACGAGGCCGAGTGGCTGATCTCGGAGACACTCACGGAGTTCGGCGTCGCGGTCGAGGTGTTCGAGCCGTGGGTCGACGATGCCCTGGACGACCAGTTCGGCAGCGACGAGGACGAAGTTGAGGGCCTCGCCGACGAGGCGATCGCCCATCTCCTCTCGCTGCGGCGCGAGCGGGACCGAGTGTACTGGTCGTGCGTGGGGGGCGCTCCGCCCCCGGATCGCCTTCATCGGGACGACGCCGTGCGGGGCGCCGCGATCGAGGCGGGGGTCGCGGGCGTGCTCGATGCCCTTTCTCGCTCGCCGGCACTTCGCGCGGCACTGCTCGCCTCCACTCGAGAGGCGCAGCCCGGCGCCGGCGGAGAGAAGGACGAAGCCGAGTCGGAGGAGGGCCCGGAAGAACGCGACGGCGCCGCGGCGCGGGCGGCCTTGGTCCTCTGCGAGCTTGCCCGCACGCGGGGCGTCGCCGACTCCGCGGGGCGGATGTCGCCCATCTCGACGCAGGATCTCGGCGGGTTGGGCTCGGCCCGAGCGCCGGTGCAACGTCTGGCGAGCGCGCTGCGTCGGCGCGGCGTGCTTGACGTCGAGGCACGCACGTTTCTCGCCAGCGCGGACCAGTGGCACGGCGCGTGGTGCGAAATGGTCTCGGCCAACCTGCGGCTTGCGGTGCATCTGGTCCAGAAGTCCTGGAAGAACGGCGTCCCCGCGACCGACCTCATCCAAGAGGCGAACACGGGAATCATGCGGGCGGCGGAGAAGTTCGACGTCCGCCGGGGAACGGGGTTCGCCACCTACGCCGCTTGGTGGGTACGGGCCCGCGTGCAGCGGCACGTCTCGTGCGCGACCCTGGTGCGCACCCCGGCATACGCGTCCGAGCTCCGGGCGAAGGCGGCCCGGGCCCGTGGACGGTTCGAGGCCGCGGGCATCGAGTTCACCTCCGCCGACATCGCCGCCGAGGTGGGCAGCGATGCCTCCACGCTGGAACGTGTAGCTGCCCTGGCGCGGGATCCCCTTCCCATCCCCTGCCTCGAAGACGCTGAGGATGGCGGAGTCGAGGCCATCGGCCCCGAGGAGCAGACCCCGGAAGACCTCGCGGCCGACGCTGAGCTTCGCCACCTTGTGCTTCGCCACCTCGCCGCGCTGGCGCCGCGAGAGGCGCTCGTGCTGCGTCTGCGAGTCGGGTTCGTGGACGGCGACGACCACACGCTGTCGGAGATCGGTGAACAGCTCAGTCTATCGCGGGAGAGGGTCCGTCAGATCGAGCGCGCGGCTCTCCAAAAAATCCGGGGCCAGGACGGCATCTCCGATCTGGTGCAGCGAGACGAAGGGGAGGTGCCCGATGGCGAGTGACCGTGTTCGACGGGCTCCGCCGAAGGCCGGGCCTATGGTGGAGGCGCTTCGAGGCCTTGGGTACTCGGCTGCTACTGCGCTAGCCGACATCGTAGACAACAGCATCGCAGCCGGCGCACGGACGATTGACGTGCGATTCCGGTGGGCCGGCCGAGAAAGCAGGGTGAGCGTGCTCGACGATGGGCGCGGCATGTCGGACGCCGCGCTCGAACGCGCGATGCGGCTCGGGGAGGTCAACCCGCTCGCTGCGCGCGAGGCCGACGACCTCGGCCGATTCGGGATGGGCCTCAAGACCGCCTCGTTCTCGCAGGCTAGGCGGCTCACCGTCGCATCGACGCAAGCCGGCGTCACGTCCTGCCTCCGCTGGGACCTGGACGTGCTGGCATCGAACACCGACCAGGAGTGGCTGCTTCTGGAGGGCCCCCATCCCGGCTCCGAGGCACTGCTCGAACCGCTCGCAGGCCGGGCGGCGGGCACGCTCGTGCTCTGGGAGGAGATGGACCGGCTTGTACCCCCTGGATCGAACGAGCAGGACTTCCTCGACCTGATCGACCAGGTCGAGAGGCACCTCGCGATGGTATTTCACCGCTTCATCGACGGTGTGCGTGCGCGCCTCACGATCCGGATCAACGGGCGGGTCCTTCAACCCTGGGATCCCTTCATGGCGGCGCACCCAGCCACCTGGACCTCGCCCCAAGCATCGTTGGGCGGCAGCAGCGGGCGCGTGGAGGTGTCCGGCCACGTCCTCCCGCACCGGGACCGCCTGACCGAGGACGAGCACACCCGCGGCGCCGGGCCGGACGGCTGGACGGCCCAGCAGGGGTTCTACGTGTACCGGAACGAGCGGCTGCTCGTTGCTGGGAGCTGGCTCGGTCTCGGTCGTGGGCGCCCCTGGACGAAGGAGGAGCCATACCGGCTGGCCCGCCTCCGCCTGGACATCCCGAACTCTGCCGACTCGGAGTGGCGGATCGACATCCGGAAGTCTCGCGCGCGTCCCCCAGGGTCGCTCCGCGAACGCCTGACGCGCGTGGCCGAGGACACCCGCGAGCGAGCGCGCCGGGTCTTCGCTCATCGTGGCCAGATGATGCCGACATCGGGTCGCGAGCCGGTCGCCCACGCGTGGCGGGCCGATCACTACTCTGGCGGCGTTCGCTACCGGATCGACCGCGAGCACCCGGCGGTGAAGGCTGTCCTCGCGGAAGCTGGGGCCGCCCTGCCCCAGATTCGCGCCATGCTGCGAGTCATCGAGGAAACCATCCCCGTTCAGCGCATCTGGCTCGACACCGCGGAAGCGAAGGAGACGCCCCGGACGGGCTTCTCGGCCGAGCCGGATCCCGAAGTCCGCGCGGTGGCCGAGGTGCTGTTCCGGAACATGACCCGGAAGGGCGGTCTGACGGCGGCCGAGGCGCGTGCGCGTCTTCTCCGCACCGAGCCGTTCCACCTGCATCCGCACTTGATAGCTTCGCTTGCCGACGATGCCGCCGGCGGTGGAGGAGACTGATGGCGCTCGGCGACAACGAACTGCAGGTGGTGAAGTTTGCCCAGGGGCTCCTCCAGGACGACCGCGATGGGTCGGCCATCACGCCCGAGGTCATCGGGGCGGCCGTCGACCGCGTGGTGGGGTTGAACCCGCGATGGGGCGTCGGGCTCGACCGCCTCGCCGTGACCGACGAGCTGATCCGTCGGTTCAGCGTGTGGATCGGGGCCGACACGGCCCTCTCCAGCGAGGTCGGCCACGTCCCTTGGTTGAACGCGGCGAGGAAGCAGGAATGGCGGTACTGGCAACGCTACCGGGAGTGGTTGGAGAAGAGGCTCTCCTGGCGGGCGATCGAGGGGCTGGACCGATCGAGTGACACGGTCCTGGGCTTCCTGGAGGATCCAAAGCGGCCCGGACCCTGGGATCGCCGTGGGCTCGTCGTGGGCCACGTCCAGTCCGGCAAGACCGGCAATTACACGGGACTCATCTGCAAGGCCGCGGACGCTGGGTACAAGATCATCATCGTCCTCGCGGGCCTGCACAACAACCTGCGCTCCCAGACCCAGATGCGCCTCGACGAGGGGTTCCTCGGCTACGAGACCTCGCCCGACCGCGACGACAGCTCGCGCCCGACCATCGGCGTCGGCAAGATCGACTCGGACATCTCGATCCGGCCCAACTACGCCACGAATCGGGCCGACAACGGGGACTTCAACGCAGCGGTGTCGAAGAACCTGGGAATCAGCCCCGAGCAGCGGCCGTGGTTGTTCGTCGTGAAGAAGAACGGAGGCGTTCGCGCGGGTCCTGGGGGATCGACCAGCTACTCCGGCGTCCTCGGCCAGCTCTTCCGCTGGCTGACCGATCACGTCGCCGACGCACATCGTGATTCTCCCGTGCGTGAGGACCGCCGCGTGACGAGGCTGCCACTCCTGATCATCGACGACGAGGCTGACAACGCCTCCGTCGACACCGGCGAGCGCGTCGTGGACGAGAACGGCCAGCCGGACCCGGATCACCAGCCGACCTCGATCAACAAGCTCATCCGGCGGATCCTGCACCTGTTCGACCGCGCCGCCTACGTCGGCTACACCGCCACGCCCTTCGCCAACATCTTCATCCACGAACGAGGAGAGACCCGCGCCGAAGGCGCCGATCTCTTCCCGGCCGCATTCATCGTCAACCTCGCGGCGCCCTCCAACTACATCGGGCCCTCGAAGGTTTTCGGCGTGCGCGACACCACGGGACGCGTCCTCGGTCTTCCACTGGTCGTCCAGCTCGACCGGAAGCACGAGGAGTGGATGCCGCCAAAGCACAAGAAGGGCCACATCCCGATGTGGCAGGGACAGGCGGCGCTTCCGCCCTCGCTGGCAGAGGCCGTGGACGCCTTCCTGCTCGTGTGCGCAGCACGGCGGGCTCGGGGCCAGGCCGCTGAGCACTGCTCGATGCTCGTCCATGTCACGCGCTTCTCTGGCTCGGATGGTGGATCAGCCAGCGTGCAGCAGCATGTACATGATCAGATTGAGGATCACGTTCGGCGGGTGCGCCAGCGGATCGGTAGGGGCATCGACGATGCGGACGTGCTCGACCGGCTCCGCGGTCTGTGGGCTCGCGAGTTCGAGGCCAAGGACCCCACCATCCGATCTGCGCATCCCGACCTTTGCGGCCGGCCCGTCAGTTGGGACGAGATCGTCGCCGCGCTGCCCGACGCCTTGGACGACGTGAAGCTACGGCGCATCAACGGCACGGCGAAGGACGCGCTTGACTACGTCGAGCACGAGGGGACCGGCCTCAAGGTCATCGCCATCGGCGGCGACAAGCTCTCGCGGGGACTCACGCTCGAAGGCTTGACCGTGTCCTACTTCCTTCGCGCATCGAAGATGTACGACACGCTGATGCAGATGGGGCGGTGGTTCGGATACCGGCCGGGCTACCTGGATCTCTGCCGCCTGTACACCACGCCCGACCTCGTGCTGTGGTTCAGCCACATTACAGATGCCGCTGATGAGCTTCGCGAGGAGTTCGACATGATGGCGGCCAGCGGTGCTACGCCCCGGGAGTACGGCCTGAAGGTACAGTCCCACTCCGAGCTGCTCGTGACTTCGCCGATGAAGATGCGGACCGCACGGGAGCAGCACGTCTCGTTCAGCGGCAGCCTCCTGGAGACGGTCGCCCTTCGACGAGACGTGGAGGCTGTTCAGGCGAACCTCGAGACGACGCGGCGGCTGGTGAGGAACCTGGGTCCGTCCGCTCCCCTCCAGCGGCCGCGCCCGGAAGGCCGGCAGGACAGCTGGGTCGGTCACCTGTGGGAAGGCGTGCCGGCCGCGGAGGTCTCGGACTTCCTCAGCTCCTTCAGGACCCATCCCCAGGCGCTCAAGGTGAACGGCCCGATGATCGCCGATTTCATCCGGCAGATGGCCGCCATCGGCGAGCTCACGTCCTGGACGGTTGCCGGCGTGGGCGCCCCGGAGGACGAGAAGCGGCGGGTCGCTGACATCGGTGTTCCCCTGCCGATGATCAAGCGCACCGCCGAGAGCGAGGACGAGGGCCGCTACTCCATCGGGCGCCTCCTTTCGCCGCGAGACGAGGCGATCGACTTGGACGCGGCTGCGTGGCAGGAGGCCCTGGTGCTGACTCGCCGGGCTTGGACCCAGGATGCCTCCAAGCGCCGCGCCGCCACAGCGCCGGATCTCCCCGCGGGACCCGCCATCCGCCGCGTGCGTGGCTTCGGTGGGGACGCCGTGCCGGCCCACCCGGAGCGGGGGCTGCTGCTCCTCTACGCCCTCGATCCCAAGAAGGCGTACGAGCAGGGTGACGCCCGGTCGCTCCCGTTCGACACGCCGGTCATCGCCTTTGGAGTCAGCTTCCCCGGCAGCGACTCTGGAACGAAGGTCGTGTACAAGGTGAACAACGTCCTCTGGGAGCAGGAATATGGCGCCTCGGAGTGAGCGCGACGAACTCGCCGAGGCGTGGCGGGCGCTCCGGGGCCTCGCCGACGGTCCGGGTTGGCGCACGATCCCCGTGTGCACCGGCAGTCCGTGTCGTCTTCTCGCCGGACGCCAGACCCCCGGCGACGAGGAAGCCCTGCTCGTCGACGTGGGTGGCGCTCCTGTCCGAAACGCGGTTCAACTCCCCCCGGGCCGCGGCTTCGTCGTGATGCAGGTGGTCGTCGAAGCGACCGCACCCTCGGCCTGGATCGGCATTACCCGCCGCCCCGGCGGGAGCGCGGACCTGTTCGCCGCAATGGCCGAGGACATTGTGCGGACCCTGCATGGGGTCAGCGACGTCCGGCCGGCCAATTTGCTCAGGGTGCTCCTCGACCGGATCCGGGCCTGGCAGATGTTCATGGACCGCGGCGGGGACGGCGTGCTCGGTGCGGAAGCCGAGATCGGCCTGCTGGGAGAGCTTGTGCTGATCGGCGAGCTCGTGGGCGCGGGCGTGACGGGGCTGACCGTGTGCGAAGGCTGGGAGGGCCCCCGGGACGGAGTACAGGACTTCCGATGGCGGTCCGGAGCCATCGAAGTGAAGACGAGCAGCGCGCCTCTCGGCTCCTTCCCCGCCCGGATCGGCTCCATTGACCAGCTTGATGACACGAACGTCCGCCCGCTGTTCCTGGCGGCCGTGCGCGTGGCCGAGGTGGAATCGGGGCGGACGTTGCCGGAGTGGGTAGCCGGCGTTCGGGAGCGGCTGGCCGGGCAGGAGGCCGCCCTGGGTACATTCAACGACCGCGTGCTCCAAGGAGGCTACTCCGACGCCCAGGCCGATCGGTACGCGCGTCGCTTCGAGGTGCGCGAGGTGCGCGTGTTCATGGTGAATCAGATGTTCCCGCGCCTGACTCGCTCGACCGTGCCCGGGGGAATCACGGAAGCCCGGTATCAGATGGACCTCGACGTCGTGAGGGCTCCCACGCTGGACCTCCCCGCTGCCCTTGCCCGTATCGGAGTGCTGTGATGGAGTTGCCGGAGTTTCTCGCCCAGACGCAAGCACAGGTGCGCTCGGAGATCAGCGATCGGGAGGGAATGCCGGGTGGCGCGTACCCCTACCCGGAGTCCGTGTTCGCGGAAGTGGTCATGAGCCACATGGCCGAGGTGGGGATGACCTTCGACCCGCAGGTCTGCCACCTGCAGGCGAAGGTCGGAAACGCGAACTTGAAGCTCAGCGGCTACGCGATCTCGGAGGACGCCGACCAGCTCGATCTTTTCGTCAGCTTGTACGACGGGGTGGACGCGGTGACGCCCGTCTCGGACGGCGAGACCAAGAACGCGGCGGAGCAGTGCCTGCGGTTCCTCGCCCGGTGCGCAGACGGCAAGCTCGCGCGCCAGATCGACGAGTCCAACGACGCTCATGCGCTGGCGGTCACCATAGAGGGCGGCTACGCCAACCTGGAGCAGATCCGCATCTACGTCCTTACGGACCGCCTCGCCAAGTCGAAGAACTTCAAGGCGCGCGAGGTGAGTGGCCGGACGGTCAAGCTGGAGGTGATGGACATCGAGCGCCTCCACCGGCACTGGTCCGAGGGGAAACCGCGCGACGAGCTCGTGGTGAACTTCGAGGAGATCTGTGGCGGGCCTCTCCCCTGCGTGTACGTGCCCGGCGAGGCGACGGACTACGACTGCGCCCTGACGCTGATCCCCGGTGAGGCGCTCCGCTTCGTTTACGAGAAGTTCGGGGCGCGGCTCCTGGAGGCGAACGTCCGCTCCTTCCTGAGTACGACCGGCAAGGTGAACCGCGGGATCCGAGACACGCTCAAGGAGGATCCCGAGCGATTCATGGCGTTCAACAACGGGGTGGTGCTCGTCGCTGACGAAGCGCACCTCGGCCGGACGCTCGACGGGGGCCCCGGCTTGCGCTGGCTCAAGGGGATGCAGATCGTCAACGGCGGGCAGACCACGGCGTCGCTCTACTTCACCAAGAAGCGGAGTCCCGAGGTTGACCTTGGTCGGGTTCGCGTTCCAGCCAAGGTCATCGTCCTTCGGTCGCAGGACCCCATCGCCGAGGAGGCGCTCATCGCCGACATCTCGCGGTGCGCGAACAGCCAGAACTCGGTCAAGCAGTCGGATCTCTCCGCCAACAAGCCCTTCCACATCGAGCTGGAGAAGCTCTCGCAGACCACCTACTGTCCCGACGGTGTCGGGCGGTGGTTCTACGAGCGAGCCGCAGGCAGCTACAACACGATGCTGGCCCGCGAGGGTACTACCCCGGCGAAGCTGCGGCACCTGAAGGTTGTGGTGTGCCCGCCTTCCCGCAAGATCACCAAGACCGAACTTGCGAAGTACCTGAACGCCTGGGACGAACTCCCCGACGCCGTGAGCTTCGGGTCGCAGAAGAACTTCGAACGGTTCATGGCGGGCTTCCGGGAGGAGGACGGGCAGGCGGCGTTGCCGCTGCCCGACGCCACGGCCTTCAAGGTGATGGTGGCCAAGGCCATCGTGTTCAAGCGGACGCAGATCCTCGTACGCCCGCTGTTTCCCGCCTTCCAGGCGAACGTGGCGACCTACGTGGTGTCCCTCCTCGCGCACCGGCTCGGTCGGCGCTTCGACTTCGGGCGCGTCTGGGCGCAGCAGGACATCTCCCCCGCGCTGAGGGCACTCCTCGAACGCTGGGCCGGTGAGGTCCACGAAGTCCTCCACGGCACGGCCGGCGGCCGGATGATCTCGGAGTGGGCGAAGAAATCCGAGTGCTGGGAGGCGGTCAAAGCTGGCCGCTACTCCGAGCCTCGCGGTGCGATCCCGGAGATCCGATGAGCCGCGCGCATTCCGCTGGCCCGCAGGCCACTTGTCCGATACGGAGCCTTTGATGCAGCCGATCCGTGTTCTCGACCTGTTCTGCGGAGGCGGCGGCAGCAGCTATGGCGCGCGGTCGGCGGGAGCGCAGATCGTGGCCGGGGTGGACGCCTGTACGATCGCGGCCGAAACCTACGGAGCCAACTTCCCCGGCGCGCTGGCGTTGAACGCCACCCTCGCCGGCGACAAGGTCAGCGCCGAGATCCGTGCCGTCGGTCCGGTGGACCTCCTGGTGGCGTCGCCCGAGTGCACGAACCACACCTGCGCCCGTGGCTCCCGTCCCGTCTGCGAGGAGAGCCGGATGACCGCGTGGCAGGTGCTCCACCACGCGCGGGAGTTCCAGCCGAGTTGGATGGTGGTGGAGAACGTCGTCCAGATGCGGTCGTGGGACCGATTCCGCGAGTTCGAGCGCGAGATCCTCGGCCTGGGCTACCAGATCTGGCCGCGCGTCATCGACGCTTCCGACTACGGCGTCCCGCAGGCGCGTCGGCGGCTCTTCCTCATCTGCTCGCGCGAGGACAAGGCGTTCGACATCCACCCCCCCGAGGGCGTGCGGAAGCGCGTCGCCAGGGACGTGCTCGATCCTGCGGGACGGTGGCCGGTGACGCTGTTGTACCGGCCGGGGCGGGCCCGGGCGACGCTGGAGCGCGCGGAGCGGGGCTTCGAGGCTCTCGGGAAGCGGGAGCCCTTCCTGATGGTGTACTACGGCTCCGACGCGGCTGGTGGATGGCAGCCGCTCGACCGCCCCCTGCGCACGCTCACAACCCTCGACCGGTTCGCGCTCGTTGAGCCCTCGCGAAACGGGCCGACCATGCGGATGCTCCAGGTTCCGGAGCTCAAGCGCGCGATGGGCTTCGGCGACGACTACAAGCTGGACCTCGGGACGCGCCGGGAGCGGGTGAAAATGCTCGGCAATGGAGTCTGCCCACCGGTGATGGAGCACATCGTCAACGCCCTCAGTGGGCGCGCGCAGGCGCGGAGCCGGACGCCGCGTCAGCTCACCTTGGTGTCCCCTGTGGCGGCCTCGGCGAAGTAGTCGTCCTGGGCCGGCGCCACTTTGCGGTCACGCGCGGGCCGACCCGGTCGCCGACCAGGACGCCGCTGCGGAGCGTGGCGAGCACCCGCCGCTCGACCAGCGGCGCCTCGGACACCACCTCTACCCGAACGACGCGGACATCCGGTGTTGGGAGGGCGTCCCCCGCACCCAGGACAGCCGCAGCGGCCGCGGAAGGGTGCTCGAAGACCTCGTGCTCCCAGAGGCGAACCACCCGCCACCCCCGCGCCTCCAGGTCGAGCGTCTGCCGGCGATCGCGCTCGACGTTCTCCGCGAGCTTCTGGGCCCAGAAGGTAGCGTTCGACCTCGGGCGCACGTAGTGGTCGGGGCAGCCGTGCCAGAAGCAGCCGTCGATGAACACCACGGTGCGTTCCTGCGCCATGACAAGGTCAACACGCACACCTTCGATCCGCGTGTTGACCGAGAACGGTACTGTTGGGCCCAGAGCCGCTGCCAGGCTCAACTCGGGCCGGGTGCCCGCACCGCGAATGCGGGCCATCTGCTCGGACCGGTTGAGGGCTGCCATGGAGCCCGAGTAGCGCCGCGGATCCGCGGCTGCCAGCAGGAACGGGGCCAGGACTCCGTCCACTCCGTGCTGCGGCGAATCCGCACGGGCCGCGTCGGCCGGGGGTGGCTAAGGTCCGCCGGTGCCGCTCCCCATCGCCATCGATGACCTCCTCAACGGTAAGACCGTGGAGTGGGAGCGCCTCGAGCTCAAGGCCGGGTGGAATCCGCTCGCCGTGGTCCACACGCTCTGCGCCTTCGCCAACGACTTCCACAACCTCGGCGGCGGGTACATCGTCATCGGCGTTGAGGAGCGGGACGGGCGCCCGGTCCTCCCGCCGGCCGGCGTGTCGCCGGAGAGCATCGACTCAATCCAGAAGGAGCTGCTCAACCTCGGCCACACGGCCCTGAAGCCGAACTACCACCCGATCGCAGCGCCCTATGAGGTGGATGGCCGGCACATCCTCGTGCTCTGGGCGCCTGGTGGCCAGACGCGCCCCTACCGCGCGAGGACGACGCTCGGGAAGGACGATCGCGACTACTCGTGGTTCATCCGGAAGGGTTCGAGCACCGTGGTGGCGCGGGCGTCGGACGAGTCGGAGTTGATGTCGCTCGCGGCCACCGTCCCGTTCGACGACCGAGTGAACCAACAGGCGACGGTGGACGATCTCGATCGGGGGATGATGCTGGCGTTCCTGGAAGAGGTGCGCAGCGACCTGCGCGAGTCCGCCGCTACGATGCCGCTCGTGGAACTCGGGCGGCTCATGCACGTCGTCGCCGGCTCGTCGGAGTCGCCCCTCCCGCTGAACGTAGGGTTGCTCTTCTTCAATCCCGCGCCCCACCGCTTCTTCCCCGGCACCCAGATCGACGTGGTGTGGTTTCCCGAGGGCCCCGGCGCGAGCCACTTCACCGAGAAGGAGTTCCGCGGGCCGATCCACCACATCATCCGCGAGGCCCTCGACTACATCGCCCGGAACTACCTGTCGGTGACGGTGATCAAGCACCCCGACCGCGCCGAGGCCGACCGCGTCTCGAACTGCCCCCTCGACGCGATCGAGGAGGCGCTGGTCAACGCCATGTACCACCGGGCCTACGACGAGCGGAATCCGGTCGAAGTCCGCATCGGACGCAACGAGTTGTCGGTGATGAGCTACCCCGGGCCCGATCGGTCGGTGAAGCTCGAAGCGCTCCGGGCCGGCCGCGCCCTGCCGAGGCGCTACCGCAACCGGCGCATCGGTGAGATGCTCAAGGAGCTGGACCTCACCGAGGGACGCGGCACCGGAATCTCCAAGATCATCGGCGCGATGCGGGAGAATGGTTCGCCGCCTCCCGTCTTCGAGTTCGACGAGAACCACGACTACTTCCTGGTGACCCTGCCGGTGCATCCCAAGGCCGCCTACGTCACCGGGGAAGTCGCCGGAGAGGGTGGCGGCCGGTCCACAACAACGCCCTCCGAAGGCCCAACATCGTCCACCAGGGACGTCACCGGGGAAGTCACCGGGGAAGTTGCACGGCTCCTCGGCGCCCTGGTCGGAGAGATGCGCCGGGCCGAGCTACAGCTCGCGGTCGGCCTGAAGCACGAAGAGCACTTCCGCGAAGCCTACCTGACGCCTGCGCTCGCGCTCGGCCTGGTCGAGATGACCGTGCCGGACAAGCCGCGAAGCAGCAAGCAGCGGTACCGGCTCACGGCGGCTGGGGCGGCGTGGGTGGCGGGGAGGAAGCTGTGAGCTTTGCGGTTCGTTCAGTATTCGCCTTCGTAGACTGGGACACGGCACGCCGTTGTTGGTGGCTTCCTCCTCTCGAACGTGCGCGGGTCAATCAGGCGGGCGCACGCGCCCAACTCGACGCCGTTTGCGAAGCCCTCGCGCGTCGGGTCGCGGCGAGTCGTCGCACGGAGCGCTGCCGGGTAGAGGTCCGCGTCTATCATGGGTGGCATCGGGGCAATGAGCCGACTGATGACTACCGCAGCCTTGCCGGCGTCTCATTGACCCGGTCCATATTCGACTCCCGGATTGTTGTGACTCCGCCAATAATCAGCGAGTCGCTTGCATGTGGCGGTCGGTACCAACTTCTGCGCGACACCCTGCGCCGCCGTCCCGAGACGGACCACTTGGAGCAGAAGATGGTCGACACGGCGATCGCTGCGGACCTCCTCTACTTGGCAAGGCGAAGCACCGGCTCGGGCGGCGGGGCCGACTTCCTCGTGTTGAGCGAGGACGACGACATGATTCCGCCAGTCGTCGTCGCCCAGGCCTGGGGAGTGCCTTGCCGCATCCTCAGGACACGCGACGCGAACCGCTGCTTGCCGCTCACCAAAGAGCTACTCTACCCCCTCACCGCCTGAGTGCCCCGATGTCGCTTTCCGCCGAGCTCCAGCACGCCTTCGCCCCCTTCGCCGACCCCGCGACCGAGGTGGCCATCGTCGAGACCGATGCGTCGAAGTGTTCCTTCCGCTTCTTCCGGCGAGGGGAACTGCTCGCTGGTCGGGCAAGAACCTCCACCCGAGGTACGGAGGTCGAGCCGGAAGGCGGCGCTTGGCAGAGTCTAAGGACGTTCCTCGCATCCCCGAAGATGGCGCATCTCGACGAGTTGGCGCGGGTTCAGGTCCGGGTCTACGAGCGCCAGGGGATCTCGGGCGCCTGGGTGTCGGGGCCGGCCAGTCTCGACGAGGGACTCCCACAGCCGTCGGTTGACGCCTTCCGCCGCGGCACCATGGCCACGCATGGAAAGACCCGCGTGGTCGTCCTGGACGCGCCTGCTGGCATGGGCAAGACGACTCTCTGTTCGCGCATTGCGGCGGAGCGAGCCGCCGCGTGGAACGCGCGAACCAGCGACCACCTCCTGCTCATCGTCAGCAGCAAGGGCCGCAGGCTGTCGCGCCTCAACGATGCGATCGCTGCCACGCTTCAAGACCTACGCGTACCCGTCTACTACCCCGAAATTCCCGTGCTGGTACGCCATGGTCTCGTCACCCTCGTGATCGACGGCTTTGATGAACTTGTGAATCAGGATGGGTACGACGATGCGTGGTACTCGCTGACTGAGTTGCTGGACTCACTGGCAGGCGCCGGTGTTCTCGTCCTCTCGTCGCGTGACACCTTTTTCTCCGATCAGGAGTTTGTCCAGCGGGCCCAGCGCAGGGATCCTGTATGGATGGGACGGCTGGACTTCGGATTCATTCGCCTGCTGCCATGGGGACGCCCTGAGGCGGCCGCGCTCCTGGACATCCTCGGTGTTGGCGACGCAGCTCGCGATGATGTGCTCACGTTCTACGGTCAAATCGGCCGGGGCCCCCTCCTTCGGCCCTATTTCATTCGTCAGCTGGCAGGTGCCCTGGGCGGCGACGAGGAGGTTGACGCCGATCACCTGTTGCCCCTGATTGTCGATGGATTCCTCGTTCGTGAGGCAAAGCTACTCTTTCCGGATGAGGTGAACGGAGTACCGATCCTAAAGGAGTTCTTCTGGGAGCTTTCGGCGGAGATGCGGTCCCAGGAGCGCGATTCCCTCGACCTCGATGTTCTCCAGTTCTTCCTGGATGCCGTTCTGGAGTCTCACGGGATTCCCGACGAGCGACGTCGGCAAATCGTTCACCGGGCAGGAGCTGTCGCCTTTCTGGACTCCACGGGTGAGCGTGGAAAGCGCTCCTTCCCCCATGAGATCATCAAGGACTACTTCTACGCACAGCGACTCGTCGCGGCCGTGCAGGATCCCGACACGGATCCCAGCCGCCTGCTTGCGAGCGGATCGTTCGGTCTGGACTTGGCCGAAGCCGTCGTGGAGGTCATCGATGGCACTCGCGGCGCAAGTGCGAGCACCAGGGATGCTCAACGGCTGTTTGCAACTGCGTCGGAGCGTGCTCCTACCGATCCCGCTGCACTGAACGCCGCTGCGATGGGCTTTGCTCTGCTGCGGACGCGGAACCTTCGGCGGGAAGGGGATCTCCGGATCGCCGGCCTGCACATCGGAGGCGTGAGCCTTGCCGGCGCGACGCTTCCCAACCTGTCTATCGAACATTCGAGCATTGGCTTCCTCGATCTCACCGATACCGGCGCGGCGGGGTTGCGTATCTCCGACACGTTGGTGCAACGGCTTCGCGTGAGTGGCGCCACGCGACTCAGTGCCAAGCTGTCCGTCGCGCCGATCGCCTTGGAGGTGTTGGGCGACGGAGGGGTCAAGACGGTGTACGACCCTTCCGTCATCGCTCGCGAGTTGGGTAGGCTATTCTTGGACGGCGGGCGACAGGAGGAGGCTTCCACGGAGGGTGAGCAACTGCTGGACGAGCTGGCCCGGCGTTGGGTCCGACGGTTCTACCTTGACCCTGGCGACCTGGAGGACGAGCCCGCCTTCGGTCATGCGAAGTGGCCTGCGCTGAGGGCCGTCCTGGAGGAGTTCGACCGCCTTGAGGACAAGACGAACAAGCCCGTCAGCGGCCGCCCCCGCAGCCTGCTACACCTGCGCGATCCCAAGGCGCTCCTGGATCGAAAGCACCCTGACGCAAAGCAGCAGAGTGTCATCGACTCCATCTGGGCTCGCGCCCGCGCGCTGTGAGTTCCGATGGACTAAGCAAATCCGGGGCCGGCTTCCACGCTCATGGTGGAGGAACGGCGCCCCCTCGGCCTCCTCACCCCCTCCGCTTCCACCCCCACCCGATAGCGCGCCGATGATCCCTTTGGCGGGCCGAACACCCCCATGTCACCCGGCTCAGCGCCGCTCGCGGGAGCCATGGTGTCGAAAATGCGTCCGCGCGGCGCGCCGTGCGTCCGACCCATCCTTGGCCCGAACCTACGCAGCCGGGGTCGCCCGCGGCGCCGGACGCGCGGCGGTCCCGGCCCGCCTCGGGACGGTCGCGGCGCGTCCGCCCGCTCCGCTCCGCTCCGCTCGGTCTACCCCAGCGCCGCCGCCGCCCGCTGCACCTCGACCCGCACCATCTTCTTGCGCCAGGTGACCGCCTGCTGGTGGGTGGCGAGCGGCTGCACCGCCGCGTACGCCGCCTCGGCGAGCGCGTCGGCGGTCGGAGCCTCGATGACCACGGGCCGGGGGCCGACGGCGCTGAGCACCGCCCGCCAGCCGTCTGGCCGCGCCTGCACCGCGGTGAGCAACAGCGCGTAGTCGATGGCGCCACGCTGCCGCAGCTTTCGATACCCTACCGGTGCGGCGGCCGGCGGCAGCTCCAGCGCCACGAGGACTGAACCATCGGGCAAGGCTGGGCCGGTTCGGCCGTCATTGGAGTACAGATCGGCTACCGGAACCCGAATCGTCCCCGCCGGCGTCGCGACCTCGGCCACCGCGTCGTAGGCCCACAAGACCGGTACGGTGTCGGCGCTGTGGGCGGCGTAGCAGCCCGTGCCCCTGGGCGCGACGTGACACACCGAGCCTTCGCACTTGAGACACCCGCCGAGCGCCGCTCGCCACCCGGCGGGCTGGTTGTAATACATGCAGCGTGTATCAAGCATCAGGTTGCCGCCGAGGGTGCCCATCCGCTGGATGGTGGGGGTGGCAACCGTGGACGCCGCTGCCGCGAGCGCCGGAAACCGAGCTCGCACCTCGGCGTGAGCG